>Ga0179593_1463201_pt1:0-7500 | contig 21794 bp, 28 predicted proteins | sample CZODoug2_1_08_16_FD_185931 | JGI IMG/M metagenome (GOLD analysis project Ga0179593, IMG submission 185931) | Vadose zone soil fungal communities from Angelo Coast Range Reserve, California, USA - CZODoug2_1_08_16fungal (PacBio error correction) | ecosystem: Environmental > Terrestrial >...
GGCAAAAAATTTGTCAGGCTGGGTGAGATCGGGACGTTAAATACCAGTACAATAAACGAATCTGAAATTCTTCAGCAGGTTAGCCTACGACCAACAAACCACCCAAGGAAGGACAGCTCTACGCCAAGGAACAGTCCCTGAGCACTTTGGTGGGGGGGACGTAAGACGGTATCTGCGCCGAGAAGCCCGCGGATCGTTCGTCAAAAATGAGAATCACCAACTGGTCGGAGTCACGGCACTGGGGGAGTGACGCGACAACGATCCTGCCATGAAGCTCAAATTACGCGCGTCTCTTTTGCACTATTGAAAAAAAACAAAAAACGAACATCCACTCATAGGGGATATGCTACCAAGCCTGTTTTGGGTCGTGAAAACCGTCAAAGCGTGTGCGACCTTCCTCACTGGGGGGGGGAGGTGATGTCATAGGGGGGGGGGTCTGTTAACCGGATAAAAAACTGGGCACACACGCGGTCCCTTCAATCTCCACGGTCTCGAACATGGAACTCGAGTAAAAAAACCGCTGGGAGAATTTCTTCGATTACGCACGGGTCCCGCTACCACTGCTGAATGTCAGTTGTCTAACTACGAAACGGACTATTGGATCAAGATGCAGGAAAAGAGAAATAAAAACCAGAACGAAGCTGATCTGTAAGCCGCGAGAAGGGTTTTCCTGGAAACGAAAGCTTACTACTTTCAATGAAGATATACCCGACAAGAACGCCTCTCTTATCAAAAATAGACCTGGTTCTGGCGACCAGGTGTTGCCGAGACGCTAACCTTGGGGTCAGCGCGACGTGAGGGGGGCCGAAAAAAAAGGCAACCAGGGAGCGTGGCACGACTAGACAACTAAAGGAGAACACTTAACTGTGTTCTCACCTACGCGTGGAGACGTATGGCGGAAGCCAGGAGGGGCGGCACTGATCGAAGTGTCAAAATTCGCTGACACAAAAACGGGAAAAGAAAAAAACTCGTCTAGTACATTCGTGCGGATTTGCCGGTAAAAAAAGTCTTTAGACTCTTGGACACGGGATATTTGGCCTCTTCCTCTCTCCCAGCAGGATGGGGGGCATTCGGGTTTCGCCTACCGGGGGGTGCCTGGGTTACTTATTATTTCTCCGGCGTTGTCCCTGCCATTCGCGGGTCTGCATGGTGCAACAGGGTGCCTATTTCCTGGGTGATAACGTCATCGAGAAGAAAATGTGGAACCTTGGGTTGAAGGGTTCGAGGTCCTCTAAAAGAAGGGGGTCATCGGTATTAAACTGATCATGAAATATCAGCATTAATATCATAGGGAAAGGGTCTCAATTGATTGGTGGGGGGCCTAACTGAGTCTCATGGAAAGGGTCATTGTTACAGTTACCTCGGGGGGTTCTATTTGGGGGGGGGGGATCAGGGGATCGAAACTCTGGTATGGAGTACTGGTCAAATTCTAACAGCTATATCTAACTAAAATGTTGCTTCTTCCGGGAACTTTATGTACTTTTTCAATTTGTGTATTTCGCCCAGAAACCCGGGCTTTTTTTCTCAGGGTACGAGAGATAAAAGGCCTGCCGCTGAGGACGTTCCGGCACAACGACGGCCGCTAACATTTGTCTTAGTTGGGAAATAAGGATCATCTGGCGGGGGGCAGGGCTTCTCGATTGCGGACGACGCTTCAATCGAGTTTAACTTAACCATCCTCGTAAGGGCTGCAAAAGTCGAAGCTTTGGAGGACGGCAGGATCAGAAACGCAAAACCCTTTGGAGAGATCACTACGAAGAAGAGGGGGTAGCGAGGTTCATTGTGCTGGCTGGCGAAGGGTGTAGCTTCGGGTCTTCAAGGGGGCTCGTATTCCGGCGCTATCAAGTTGCGTCTGTCTCGAAATTGGGTAGCCGCACAGTCGACAGGAAGACCCTTGGGGGGCGAAGACTCGGAAGCGGCACAACCCGTGTTTCTGGGAAAAACAAAAAATTACGGGGGTGGACCGGAGCAGTGTCTGAGAGGGCTGGATAAAAATACGCATTCCAGCTATAATACGAGATCGATGACTTCAGATCGACAGAATCGGGGGCGGGGAGGAAGTCTAAGGTCACCAGAGCTATCCGGTCGGAATCGAGTCGCGCAGGGGGGGAGATGACGTTGCCGACATAGGCTTTGCTTTCTAAGAAGAAAGAAGTCCGACTCGGCGGCAACAGGCAGCAAGAGATCTGTGTGTTCGTCAATAGAAAAGAGTTCATGATATTAAAAAGTTCGCCGACTTTTGCTGGCAAAGCTGCATCAACAACATATCAAAACATGATTTAGGCAAACAAGATCCTACCCTAAGTATGTCTTCTCAAAAAATCACGAAAATTCTGGCTTTAGTAATTGCTTGCGATTGGGGGCCAAAAGCCAAGACTCTCATGACAAGCTCAGAGGTTCTGGGCTGCTCACGATGTACCTCGGAGGCGGAGAAGCTCCGCAAGGCGACCCAGATCGTGGTCGGGGGCTTGGTATGCTTGTGGCACAAAAAGAATAAAACACATCGACGCGCCTTTCCAGACATAGTATTCTGAAAAGTCGGAACTGCTTGGGTGATGGGTAGTCAGTGGGGGAGATAGACCCTGTAGTACCTGATAGTTGAAAGCTCTCATGCTGGGACATCTTTGCTGTGTCGCGACGCGTTCCAGTGGTGTTTGTAAAAACGGGGATCAATCGTTTGTGTAAACGCCGTACTTTAGATCAGTATCCTCGATGATGGTCTTGGTTATAGGTAAGACTTAGCTACAGAGAGGGGTCTGGAATTTAGTTACTTTCTAATTGTTCAAGGGGTTCGCCCATACGCATCCAGAGGTGTTTTCAGAAACCTTGATACTCGAAACGTACGGCCGAGCTCAAATCGGCAGTCTGTATGAGTACTTCACTGGACTATGAGAAAAGGGGGCATGCACGGGGGTACGGAGAAAAAATCGAGGCGGGTGGGAGGGGCCACGGCAGAGCATCCACACATCTTAGGGAATGTGCAGGACGCGTCCTTCCATCGTCGTTCAAGTCACGGTTATTGCCGCTTCTGGGGTTGGGGCGTTCCTAGGCATGATAGCTTAGGCCTAATGGTCTCGCCGATGAGCGGTTGGGGGAGTGTCTGAATCTTCTGGTTCGGAAATCAGAATCGTTTCGGAGAGCGGGCATTTGTCACTTAGAAGAATACGAAGCAATTTAATGGAAAAACGAGGATCTGTGCAGAACAGCTGGGCGTGTGGTTACACTCCTGGTTCAACTAGACGAATTAAATATCAATACTCATAGCTGATCTATCACGGTAAAGACAATTCCCTTCACAGTGTAAACGGAGCATCGAGTTAGAAGGTCTATTTGGTTTCAAGAACTTGTGTGGGACGAAGCGCGGGACATTGGTAAAACTGGCGAGGGTCCGAGCCTTGAATAAGGAGAGCGGGGACCTAGGTCCGTACTATGGGCGAGCAACAGGGAATTACTGAGAGGCAATGACGCAAGCAAGAAGAAGGATGGACGATCATGTCTTGCGCACTCGTCGTGTTGGGAGGGGCCAAGTCTCGATGAGCTAAGGTCGAACAAATGCCATAACGGGGTCCGTGGCGAAAGAATCGGCATGGATCAAGGGAAAAAGAAAAATGTACTGTAGAAAAATCGTTGGAGTGAACATGAGTCTCTCTTTTCTAATCCGATCACAAGTCGTAATAGGTCCAATATCTTGAGATGCTTATTGCTCGTTGGGAAGACCGCAAGAAAGGGGAAAGGGAGACTGGAGATCCGTCGTATATTCTATTCTAGAGAGTATGAATGTGAGGAGGTCATTCTGGGCATCATTTTTGTCACTCGCTACTGGGGTGGCGTGAGGGGGGGGGCCGGAAAGACTGGTGAGAAAGTGTGGGGAACGGGAGGATTAAAGGGGTGATGTCTCGTGTGGGGATCGCGGGGGGGACGTTGTGAATGTGGCAGGAGGGGGTGTGGGGTAGGGTTTTTTGATTAAAACCAATCGTAGAGTAGTGGGTAAGATCGGGTTTTGCGGTCTCTATGATTTGCCTTGGGGAAAACCTGCAAAAGAAGGTAAAGGGTCCTGGGGGGGGTGACAAGCTTCCCGATCAGTGCACCAGGCATCGTGGTGAAGGGGTCTTTAATCGGTTGAATCGTTGCTCCTCTGAGTCGCTGCGCATTTTCAGTCGAAGGGGGGGGTCCGATTAATTTTCTATACTGGAACATCTTGTGTTCGTCAGGCGCGGGGCCAAGAAAAGGATCACGTAATTAAGAGGTGGTGTTCCACGGCATTTATCCATAAACGGGGAGCTTTTGTCAGGAAAATGGTCGCAGAAGGTGGGAGTATCAACGAAAGGGAGTAAAGTGTTGCCTAGCTGTGCTTCTTTCCGATCAAGGACTGCGGCTGGGGAAGGAAGCCAGTGGGGGGAGACGGCTTTTCGGGGAATAAAGCAAAATGATCTCGTCAAGATAAGCGGACGCGAATGGTCCAAAGACCCCTAGGGGAGACAGGACGGCTAGGCCCTGGGGGAAAAGGGCTCTTATAATTAAAATCGTTTTGCCTTCATGGTGTTGGGTTGTGGAAGAAAACCGCCGTTTCTGAGGCAAAGCTGGAGAAGGGGGATCGGCGCGGGGGAAAGTAACTATTCGAACATAAGTCTTCACTTTAGGGGACGGGGCTCAAGGTGTGTTCAGCAATAAAGGGGAGGGGAAGAAGAAGGTTGTTGGGGGTCATAGCTGTAGTCGAGTAGACTGGGGAGCAGTGGCTCAGAAAGTACGTAAAGATAACGAAAACTGGTTTCGCTCTATCAAGAACTGCGGATTGCGGGGGGGGGCCTCTGAGGGGAAGACACTCAAGGAGGAAAGTCTTATTCTTCACCTAAAACATAACGAGGAATCCGCAACGCGTCAGGGACGGGTAGTGCACCCACTGAGGGGAAGGGAGGAAGACGCCGGGAGAGGAAGAGAGATACAAAACCACCAACCGTAGAGAGGGAAAAGAACTTCTAAGCTGAATGCTAGGTCAGGCGTTGAGGATCTGGGGGGGTGGGGGCCATGAGGTCTTGAAAAGTGCGAGGGGTGAGGGGAGGGATTAGTAAAAGTGCGGGGGGAATAACCGTCCGGGCCTGGATCTTTCTTACATCGTTCTCGAAACCTTTCAACTAGGGTGTGGGCTCGAGATGGGGAGGGGCCGCAAGGTGGGGACAAAGGAACTCACGAGTGGCAGAGCAAGGAGTCATAAAAATCATCGGGGAAAGGGGGGTCGGGGCCACGGTAAGACAGTTGGACTTATGACCATTTCTACTATTCAGGGGGGCTAATGCAAAAATCGGGGGGGGGGGGAGTTCAAGGAAAGGAGGTGGAATGGTCGTAGAGGCTGTTGCTAACAGACAATACTAATCCAACTTCTACGAGTTTATCTTCTAACTGCAATAAAAAGAAAAACTTTGGGAAGGTTCGACACTGAGACAAAAAAACTAAGACCTTTCACTAATGTCAAGTACGGGGAACTTCATTCTCTATTTAGTATCAAAGTGTTTGGTGGGTTGTGGGGTTTGGGGGGGGGGGGGGGGGGGGGGGGGGGGGGGGGGGGGGGGGCGGGTTTATCACTGAATGCGCAAACGGATCGAGAACATCCACGATTAATCAACATCCGAGGTAAGTCATCAACAGGGTTAGGGGTAGGAAGTCCAATAGAGTTAGGGACTCGCCATTACTACTGCGAAGATAAATCACGTGCCTTTAAGGGTTAAATCACAGGAGAGTAGGTAGGAAACCAATTATAAAGTTGGCTCGTTTGGTACCTCTGGCACTGTCACACGGGGTCCAACCGGATTAGTAAACTGGGAGACATGGTTTTCTGACGACATAACATTTTTCCGGTCCAGCGGGCAAGGGGCCAAGGCTGAGAGGTGGGCACGGAAAAGGGCTAGACTGGGAAATTAAAACGAGTTTCATCTGCAACCGACCGAAGAATCTAGTAGTGCTTTGAGGGGATGGCGAGTGGGGTTTTTGGGTTCCCATGAATATCAAGGCACTCGTGGCTTCAGGGGGCTGGGGGAAGGCAAGCTCTATAAGCGACATAACACGGCTTCTGCTATGCAACCCTAAATGTTGTGACGCGGTGTAAAAAAGAAACTATAGCGTAAAACATCAACTTCAGGCTTAATACTTAGGGGAGGTTCAGGGTTACATCAGGAGACTCACATTGTCGGATCTAAATGACCTTGACTTATGCCGACTTTCTGCAATCGCTAGAGGCTCTAGCAGGTGTTCTCATGCTAGAAGAAGTATGTAGAAAAGGGAGGTCGATTCTACCTGTATCGTTTTTAGGCCGTTCTCTAAATGCTTGCGATACGCTGGACTGAGTCTAGGGGAAAGTGGCTCTTAGGGGCAAGGTTCGCAGGGAAAGTAAGAAGATATTTTTAAGTGATACAACGCAGCTTTGCGGGTGACTATAATTTCTAGAGGAGGGGAGTCTGAGGGGCCCCGTCGCAAGAGGATGTCGGAGTAGTGATGTCTCTAGAAGTTCATGTTCGAATGGGGGAGCATACTTACTAAAAGAAGGGGATGAAAGGGTCGTCGCGGGAGGAAAAGGGCTCCGCGCTTTGCGTCCTCTGGCAGGGGTCTTCGAAAAGCCGCTTGAAGGTCAGCGGTAAGGGACAGGGAACCGGTGGCTAGTTGGGTGTGGCTCGAAAAGACTCCTTTATAGTGTGGCAAGGGGCTTAGCTTTCTACCAATACTAGGAGCAAGAAAAAGGGTCGAAGCTAAGTTGCTGGATTGACACGTGATTTGCTGTTTGGTGGCGTACGGGGGGTTTTCGCGGAAGCTCGGAAATAATAAATGTCGCTGCACAGAGGAAAAGTTACTTCATCGAAAAAAGGTAATGCGGCTGGGGTGACAAGCATCGGCGTATAGGGGGGGGGGGGTGCAGGTCAAATCGTCTAGATTCACTCCACGCAGTGGCGGGACAGAGGAAGGTCATCCAGCGACTTCTAAACTTCAAAACGGCGTCATCTGGTTAAAAAATCGAATTAATTCGGGGGAAAATCTCATGGTGAGGAATGATGAGGACCGGTGCTACTTGTCTGGGTGGATCTTGGGGTGTTACCAGAGGTTGTGGATAGTGCCGTATTCTCGGGTTAACGATTCACTAGAGCACTCGTGAGGAACGGGCTAGAAGTAAAGTGCGTAGAAAAAGCTGCGTGGATATTGCTAATCGTTTCCCAATTCGAATTTGAGGAGAATTTGGGTGATATCCTATCTAGGGCTGATGGTGCGTTTCCTTCGACGAATCTCAGAAGATATCAGAAAAGTGTTTATGGGGAGACAAGGTAACGTATGTCTAGTTCGGGGAAGTGAGTGTGCGCCCTCGCTTAGTGGTCGTCTCACGGAAATCAAGCATGTTAGTAGTCAGAACACAAAACAAGAATATGCCACAAAAAGCGGTCGTAGGAGGAAGGCTGATGTGTGGGGGGTGTAGTGCTGGGTGCCGTGGGTGTTGTGTCCCCTCCTCAAAACTCTTAAGAT
>Ga0179593_1463201_pt1:12500-21794 | contig 21794 bp, 28 predicted proteins | sample CZODoug2_1_08_16_FD_185931 | JGI IMG/M metagenome (GOLD analysis project Ga0179593, IMG submission 185931) | Vadose zone soil fungal communities from Angelo Coast Range Reserve, California, USA - CZODoug2_1_08_16fungal (PacBio error correction) | ecosystem: Environmental >...
CGTGGGAGGGAAGAAAGCGAGGAATGAGGTGGGGAGGGGGAGAGTGGGGGGGCGGTGAGGGGGGGGGGGGGGGTCGGGTGGGGAGGGGTAGGGGAGGATAGGTGGGAAAGAGGGGGGGGGAGGGGGAGGGAGGGAAGGACTGAAAACAAAAGGGGGTCGGGTTGGAGCTGTCTGCCGGGGGCGGGGTAGGAGGGGAGAGGAGAGGGGTCGGGAGGGAGTGACGCGACTGTCAGAGAGATGGGGAAACTGATGGGGGAGGGGGGGGAGGGCGGTGATAACGAAAAAAAGAGGGGGCGGGGGAGAGATATGCGGAAGGAGAGGGAGGGAGGGGAATGTTGAAATGAAGGAGAGAGACAAAAGACGAGGGAGGGCGTAGTGGGGAGGGGGTGTGGGGGGCGGGGGGGAGAGAAAGGGGGGCGGAAAGTAGAGAGGGTGAGGGGAGAGAGAGAGGCAGAGACGAGAAGAAAGTGGAGAGGGGGTGAGGGGAAGGGAAAGAGGCTCGGAACCGGTGGTTGACGGCTCGAGGGGAGAAGGTACGAGGGGATATGGGGGAGAGGAGGGTGATGGGATGAGGGGTGGGGGTGGGGTTGAGGGTGGTTGTATCAACGTGAAGAGGAAAGAAGGGAAGCGGGGGGGGGGGGGGGGGGGCGGGAACGGAGGGTAGTGTGATCTGGAGAGGGGGGAAAAGTACAAGTAGGGTTAAGGGTAGGAGCGGGCAAGGGAGGGGAGATGCAAAGGTAAAGGGGAAAGGGGGGGGGGATAGAGAGATGGGAGGGGCAGGTGGGGAATAGGGCGTGGCGGAAGGAGAAGAGGGGGAGAGAAGAGGAAGATGAAAGTGGACGTAACGGAGATAAGGGAGTGGGTATGGGAAAAATCTCTTGGGCTCAAAAGTGGAAGGATATCTACGTTCACCTGAAATAGTGGGAGGTACCGGAGGGGAGTAAGAAAATGAAGGGGTCGGAAATAGGGAGTGGTGCGGTGACGACGGGGGTAGACGTGTAGGTGAAGATAAGAGGATATAAGGAGGAGGGTCACGGGCGGGGGGGAACGGGGGAATGGGGGGGTAGACTCGCGGGGGGGGGGAGGAAGTGTACAGGTGGAGGGGGGGGGATGCGGTTGCCGTGGGTCGAGATGGATTGGGGGGGGAGTGGAGGGGGGTGTAGGAAGCTTGGGATAAACAAGGGGGGGAAGAAGCGGGGAGGAGCGGGAGAAAAGGTAGCTAGGGAGTAGTAAGGAGGTAGGAGGAGAGAAGGTGGAAGAACTAAAGAGATCAGTCACACCGGCTCAGGCTAAGAGGTCCAGGCTAGGGAGCTCGAGATTCATTGGTCCCGCCCTGATGCAGACGTTCTGGAAACGACATAAAACTTATTTTTGTATGACCAAGGAGATGCTGAGACGAATAGTTTCAGCACCCGATGCCCTAAAATCAGGGGACAGAGTGCGGCGGCTTCCTTACAAAGGTGAAGAAAAACATCACTGCACAGGGAGAACTGATTCATCCTCGGGCGAAAGAGCGAAAAAATAAAGGGGTCTGGACGCTCGGAGGTGCCTACGAGTTGAGGTCAAATTACAGATTTCCGAGGGCACTCGGGAATCACGTCTCGGGGGACGTGAAAAGAAAGCACGAGATGACAAGAACTGTTACGGCGCGTAAACGCGAACAGGAACAGCGTGAACTTCCGGGGGTTCAGGTTATTGGATGGACTCGTCGTGAGTTCCAGATTTTATATTTCGTAGGGCCTTGTTCAGGGTGTCCTTCGCTGGCTGGAGAAAAAGGGGGGAGTAACTTTTAAAAGGAAATACCTTCCTAACGAATATACATATGTACTTGACTATTCACGTGAAGTCACTATGGTCAATCTTACTCCAACTTTGATATAATTGTTGATCAGGCTGTTAAAGGCTGGAAAGAGAAAGGCAAACGCAGGAATGCTGCGGAAACAATAACCTTAGGGGACACACAGAATTTCTAATGCGTTCAAAGATTAAAGTCTGGGACACACTTAACGTGGGGGGTACTCATTACTCTGTTCAAAAAAAAAAAGGTCCTGCTGAAATAGTCTCTGGAGTGAGAATACCACTAGGGAGAAATATACACATGCTCTGTGGGGCAGGGTTCTGAAAGGGGACCTGGGGGGAGAAGGAACTAACGTAAACTTGCGGGGAACTTTATCGGTGGAAAATAGAGTAGTCCAAGCTGGGGTTTCAAAGACACTCGAATTCGGGGGACTGTTTCTGTCCAGAACGTCTGAAGCGCGTTGAAAAGAGGGTGCAAGGCAAGGACAACGGGCCTCTTTAAGGAGGTCAAGAGAATCCAAAAAAGGAGCATCTAATTCATGAGGAACTTTAAGGGCAAATATACTAGGCAGGTCACCTAACGGCACGAGAAGACCTAGGAGATGTGTTCGGAGTAAACAAGAAAAGCTCTTGATCTCTGGCATTATCGAGAGCACGTAAACGTGAAAGACTTCGCAAAACGGGGGGGGGGTACGGAGTTGTTTCAGATTCATGAACGGAAAACAAGCGGGGGGAATTCAGCGTTTTAGGGGGGGCTAAATAGAGTATTCGTCAGTATGCTGAGACTTATAAGCCTTGGAGTTGTACTGTTGTACAGAAGGGATCACTGTGAAAGTACGAAGAAAATCAATTGCTTGAAAAAGCTTTCTCTTTCAAAACTTTATCATTGACTATGCCACCGTGGCAATGGAAGGTTTTCGTATTAGAAACAAGGAATACGAGAACGGAGAAGGACATCGGGTGGGATGTTCGCGTGGGACGCGGGTGAAAGGAGGTCAGCACAGGGGGGTTCATGGAACGCAGTGCTCGACGAGGGGAGCTCAGAAGAGGGTTTTGGCGGAGCGGCAGAGGTTCAGGCCCAGTCATGCGCCGGTCAGACGTGTCTGGCGCAACGATGATTTCGTTCGGGTTCAAACTTTGAGGGGTTCATCAATATCTTTTGTCCAGCTTTGTAACCTAAGTTTACCGAGGGTCTTCGTAAAGCAACAGAGGCAGAAAAACCTAGACGACGGCTTCGTCGGAAGGTGCTTGGAGCAGTCCTGGAAGGTGTCATGTCGCAGGGGGAATCTAGCCCGGGTATAGTTTTGTTCGCAACAAGAGGCCAATTCTGGCGTGTGGGAGTTTGGGTGCTGGGGGGACAGGCCAAAAGGGGGGTGCAGAAACGGTTGAGGGGGACTTTGTTCTGGACGTAAGATATGAGGGGGCGGGGGGGGGGCCGCGCAGTGATGAACGGTGGGGTTCCGGTTAGGTGGGGTTGGTGCTCTGAAGGGTCGTCAGTCGGACTTTTTCATCTGTAAGCGTGGATCCGATGGTACTGGGGGGGGTAATGTGGGGAGAGTCCCTTGAAGAAAGGATAAATACTTCTAAAGGTGGTTTCTGGCTTATAGGAAGTTATGTTAAACCCTTGTACCGAATGCTTGACCCTTCGGGCAGGGGGTTGTTATGCAGGGTATCTCGGATCTACTATTTCATATGTAGCCAGTATGGTGAAAAATAGTTGCCTAAAGGGGGAAGCATATGCATCGGGAGGTTGGATCTGCAAGCCAGATGATGGTGTTCGGCCTCATTCAAGAATTGCAGAAAGTGAGGAGAGTTCTCACGGGACGAAAACTTCAGTGTTTCTCCATTCTAAAAAAGAACCTTCGCGTGACAGGGGATTCATCGGAAGTAAGACGCTATTGGAGAATAGGGGGGTGGTGTCCCTATTGGGGTGGGGGGGGGGGGGGGGGGGGGGGGGGGGGGGGGGGGGGGTGTTTTTGTGGGTGGCTGGAGGTCAGTGGGGGGGGGGGGGGGGGGGGGGTGGGGGGTGGGGGAGGGGGTAGGTGAGGGTGGGGAAGTGTCTCGCAGTTGTATAAAGTGGGTCTGTGGAGTGGGGATGGGGCGCTTTTAGAGGGGGTTTTGGCAAAAAGGAAGGGCTGGGTTGAAAAAAGGGGGGTGGGAAGGGGGGGGGTGGCAGTCACACGTTTGATCTGTTGGCACAGTGGGGACAGGGGGGTTTCCCGGTGAGCCGGGGGGGGGCGCAAGAGAAGGTGGGTACCGTACGTCTATAGACAGACAAGGGAGGCAGGGCAAATTTCAAAAATGGCTCAATTTATTTGCCCTGTAAAGGGGCGTACGGATTGATCACAAGAATCTACACCAAAGAAGTTCACATTAAGGATCAGATACAAAGTCATCGGGGGGGTCTTGGGAAAGCTCACGACTCGGCCTACCTCCTCTGGTGCGCTCTCTCGGCTATCCTGATGACGGTGCATGGAGCCGACAGCTTCGTCGCCTGGCGGAAAACGGGTCTGGGTTACTGCCAAAAAAACGCATTGCTGAATAATCTGTGGGATACACCAAAGACTAGCTGCGGGATATTTGAAGTCGAGCATACGACTCTTCGAAAAAACGGAGCTATAAAAATAAACATAAGGGAGATGTAGAAAAGGAGTAAGAAAGGAGGGGACGGTTAGTTAAAAGACTACTCAGAACGCCGTTCATTTCCTTAATCTCGGGGCGCTAAAACGATCTCGGCAAATATTAGGGTATGAAAACATGGGAAACTCTAATCGCCGATGCCTGTGAGCGAGCAAAATCCGCAGTCTGTCGAGGCCTAGGGGAGTATTAGCGGGGCGGAAAAAAGCTTAGCGCGCGGGGGATTCTGGTCTGTTGGGGCGGGAAGGATCAGTTCATTGCGCGTGCAATGAGGTCGGTGTAACTAGTGGAATGAACTGCGGTACGTGATCAACCTGGCACAGACAGCCCTGAAAGCGTCGGTGAAAGACTTGTGGCTTCATTCTCACGAGCAGTGGTACGGACGGGCTGCAAGACAAGTCTGTCGAACAAAGCCGCGCCACACGCTAAAAACGCAACAGAGCTTATCTTAGCCAACGCGAAAAGTAAAAAAAAGATCGGCGTTCACTGTTCAATGGATGCACTGTATGTCGGGGGGGATGCCCTCGGAACCTGGGGCCGCTGGGGGGTTCTGAGAGTCTGTAATCATTTCGTTAGGGGGGGGTTTTACGTGGAGACTCGATTTGCGACAGGTCCGGTTTCGTGCGAAAGTGTCAGGCCGTCTAGGGCGACCGAACGCGGATAGCCCCACTCTATCAATAAAATGGAATATACGTGCAGAAGGTAACTCACGGGGGGAGTTGGGGCTAACGTGCCTGGTGGACTATGCGTTTTGGGATGACGCGGGGTGGGCGAACGGCTCTACCCGCCTTAGAGGTAATCAGCAGACTTCGAAATTTCAAAACGCGCACATCGTGAGATCTAGGGAACGACGAAAAAATCCGGGGGAAAAAAAATTTCGCTAGTTCGAAAAAGTGATGAGTTCTCCAAACAAGGAACGCGGAAAAAATGCTAGTTAACGCTTTTCACAAAACTGTCTGTGCGACGCAGACGTTCAAGCTAGGGCGGCGTAGGAAAAACGGCGGGAGGGATCGCTCTGTTGAAAACTAATATTCAGATCCATCCCGCAAGAAGTCGGGCATCGTAGATTGGGAAAAGGTCTCAAAAAAGCGGCATTCGGCCATCTCCAGTATCGGTAACAGCTCGGGAATAAAGAATCGGGCGCCGGAAAGCTCTGAGGGAGGTTACCTGTTGAGGAGAACATCCGGGAATCCGGATGGCGAACCTCACATCCGACACGGGGGAAAAGGAGGACAGAAGGGCCCTCGGAAGTTCGTGTGCCTTTGCTGAGAAGGGATCAGGGGCCGCATTAGATGGTAGACATAGTATCCTTAACCTGTTGGCGTCGGGTCTGAGGATAACGAACCTTTGGGCGATTCTATGGTTAACGAATTGTTTCCAAGGGCTCCTACAGCTTTGGAAAAGTGGTTGGACGTCGCTCGACGGGATCATCAGAGTGTTGATTCTTCCGGGGGGGGGAGGGGGGTCTTAAAACATGGCGTTTTGTGAGTAACATCGCGGGATTCAAGAATCAGGGGGGAGGAGGGGCAGGGTGAGTGGGGGGTAGTCAGACAAATTCAGCTGGACAGGGGTCGCCATCTCCGAGCCGTGAAGCAGCGGGGGGAGTCGGAAGGGGGGAAAAAAAATCGACCGACAGTGGCAATCGCAAGATCAAATTCAAGTCAGCAGCGCCGTGTCAAATTTTGCTAAAAAATGAAGGGTTGACGGGGGCATCTACAGAAAAATATCTGGCAAAAGGCAAAAGGAAGCTTGGGGATTAGCAATTTTTAAACAAACCAAAAAAAAAACACACGCGCCAAGGCTTGGGGCGACGGTGAGCACTGTGAAATACCATAAATAAATGACGGGCGCAGAGCACGAGTGCGGGGGCTGGGAGCGTGAAAAGACATCCCAGCCGGCGGGGGGAAAAAGCACTCTTTGGGGAGCAGCTTAAAGTGACTATCAACTGGAGCGCGGCGTCTTGTTATCCGATGCAGGAGAACCATTGAAGAGGGTCACTGGAAGGGGAGAAGATCTGGCCAAGGAGTAGTACAGTACGCGGGAAGGTTTGGGATTTGGTGCGTGCCGTTTGGAGCGAAAAACTGGGGGTTACGGCAGCACCACCAAAAAGGAGGCAGGGGTGTAAAGGGAGAGGGGGGCACTCTACAAAAAAAAAAGATTGATCCACTGGGGGGAAGGGGGGGCGCAATGAACCACTTCTGCTCTTTTAAACGTACCGAAGAACAGGGGTGCGGGAAGGTATAGGTTGATATCCATGACAGAAGCTAGTTGTCGGGGAAAAGGTGCTCAAACGGGAAGCTCAGCGGGAAGAACCTTTATCGAAATTCAAAAGGTTATTTTCTCGCACCTGGATCTTCATTGCCTCGATGAATTTCGCTTCGATCGATTCAAAAAAAAAAGAAAAAACGGCTGCCAGGGCTGACAAAAGCGTAATACTAGTCAGATAGTGGGGGGAAAATACCGGTTCCTTAGAGGGGTGCGGCTTTAACGAGCAGGTAGGGGGGAGAGACATAGGAAAAGGACAAAAATACGTAGGGGGGGGAGGGGTTGGAGATAGGAAGGTCTGCGGTGCGCCTGTTCTAAATCTAGGGCATCTCTGGAAGAGGTGCAGGTATTTGTGCAGGGGATGGGGGAAAAGGGAAAGTTTTTAAGGGGAAGGGAAGTTAGCGGAAGGGGGGGGCACGTTCCCGCATAGCGTTTCAAACATGCAGGTCTCAGCTCATCTTTGTGCAAGGAAGCAAGCGGTATGGAAAGGAAAAAGTAGTGCCGAGGAAAGTTCGTAGATCAAGAAGGGGGAAGGGACCGTTCTACTACTAGAGGAACCAATAAGTACTTTGACGCCGCTACGGATGAGGGTTGAGGGAGTCCTTTTCAGGGAAGGGGGTCAGTTCTGGTCAGTCTTCCTGTACGTCGAAGGGCTGATAGTTAGATGTGCTAGGCAAAGGGGCAGGGTGCTAAAAAGACGACTCAGTCACCAAACTACTTTTTGGAAGTAACTTACCTCTTGCTCGGAATAAACTAAAGCTTTCTATTAAAACTTTGATGAAGGGAGATTCACGGGTATGGCGGGCGAAGTCGCAGGCCGAGCTGGAGTCGGCCGAGAAAATGAAATTTCGTGAGAAGTCAAGGTTTGAGACCCAGGAATACCGAAGCGGCTCGGTGCAACTACTTCGCGTGGAAAATGCTCAAAAGGGGGGGGGGGGGGGGAAAGATATGAGACGCAAGCTTTGAGGGGAGGGGTCGTGGTACGCGCCCGGCGACAGAAAAGCTCTCGGACGTGGAATTCTGTTCGGGAGATGGGTACGGAAAGGGCTGTAAGTTGTCGGGCTCACTCGCTCGTTCTTAAATATGCTCTAGAAAAGTTCGTGGGGAGGAAAAGGCTCACGAGCGAATACGGAACGGTCTTCGGGAACGGCGGGCGGTTGGGTTCTACACGCCTGGATCAACATGGAGAGGGAAAAGGCGGAAGACAAAATACAAAAAAAGGAAGAGGGGAATATCCGAAATGGTTCCGCTCCACAAACAGCTGAAGGGGCTACCGAAAACTGCCTTCTCATCTGCTAAGTCCTGGGGGGGTGTTCAAATACGAAGTCAAACAAGTTGTTGAAAGAGGGGGGGGAGTCGAAAAGAAACTGAAGGATTCCAACAGCTGGATCGATTGGTAACCGCGAGTCACGCAAAGTAGGGGGGGAGCTGAAAGGGAATATTTTCCGGGGAAGGGTGTAGCAAAAAAGAGAGTCACTAGGTGGGTACACGTGCTGTGTGGCCTATGCTGGAGGATGCAGGGGAGGAACGTCGAAGAATGGGGGGGAGGGGGTGAATAACCTAAAGAAGGAACTGGGGGGCTTCTTCGGGCAAGCTCGCAAAAAGATTCTGTCTCGGAAAAGGGAGTTTCTGGGAAAAGGAACGCTTGGGAGATTTAAATTTCGGGACAACAAGAGGGGGTTCTGCTTATAAACGATTAGGTAAAAGAAGCGAGAGCCCTAAAAGCCATTGTTGCAGGCAGGTTCTGTCTGCCGCGCGTATTCATCGAAGGCGGGGTCACCTGTGAAGGTGGGGTCTCGAGATCGAAGTCATATTTTGGAAGGATGCGTAAAAAAGTGTAAAACTACAAAACAAACGACGAAATTTCTGGCTCGATGGGTAGGAAAATTTCGAGGGGGTCTTGGGACCGCAGAAGTGGGGGTGGCTGTCAGAAGTGGTTCACTGAAAATTGTCAGCGCGACGGGAGGAACATCAGTCAGGGGCTAGTGGGCGCGAGTTTATATTGGCAAAGGGCGCGTGTTCAGCGCGAGACGTCCGGGCTCCACGCACTGTAGGATCACACATCTTTGCTGCAAACTAAATCTTGTGAGGAATAAGGGAAAAAAAAAGAGGGAATCAACGAGAATAAAGAAAGCTTGACCGGCTTTAGCTAGGACAGCCTTAAAGCTTGTCTGAGTTTACTGCTTGTGCGAAAATTGAAAAGCGGCGGGATTGAGTTTGTATTTGAACGTCTCTTAAAGATACAAAAAGGGGACTATCTCGGGGGACTGAACAACTCTCTATCGGACGAAAACCTTCGGTTGGCAACGGGTAAGCCGGGGAGGGTTCGGACAGGGAGGTTAAAAGAAAAGAAATCAACTTATTCGCCATTACGGAGTAAAAGTGCGGAAAATGGTCATAGATGGGGGGGGTTGCTTGCGGTGACGAAGGTACTTCGGTCCGCTCCTGCGTTCAGAAGGTGTCGCTTCTGACTGACATACATGCAAGGCGGGGCGCCTGGAGGAGCACCTAGATGAGAAAATACCGATCGGATACTGTTTTGCATAGTAGCAATCTCGAGAAGAATCAGGGAAGTTCTACAGTCGGCCGACTTGT
>Ga0179593_1407798_pt1 | contig 21793 bp, 12 predicted proteins | sample CZODoug2_1_08_16_FD_185931 | JGI IMG/M metagenome (GOLD analysis project Ga0179593, IMG submission 185931) | Vadose zone soil fungal communities from Angelo Coast Range Reserve, California, USA - CZODoug2_1_08_16fungal (PacBio error correction) | ecosystem: Environmental > Terrestrial > Soil >...
ACAAAAGAGGGCACTTCGTTGAGTCTTGGGTTCAGGGAAACTCGGACTAACGTCTCTCGTGGCGGATCACCTGGAAGAGGCGAAAAGGATTCGTTCTTCCTCCAAACGAACTCAGAAGGGCGATACGAGGAACGTCAACCACATCTCATAAAGATACGTTCTGGGGGTGAGGGACTTACTGAGGGACGCGGGAACGGCACGAGTAATACTGGGGGAATAAAATCGAAATTCAACAAAGGCGGTGAGATTCCAGTCTCTTCACCAACACCCCCTAAAAAAACCACACGGGTGGTATGGGGTAATTGCTCGGGCTCGGGAGAACGGCAATGATCTGGGGTTTGTCGAATAAAAGGAGCCGACGCATGCGCTTACTAATCAGGAGACAGTGCCTCTTCGTTATTCGGTGAACGGAAGGAAAAATGCACAAAATGGGGGGCGGGGAAAAAGGCCGGGGGCATGGTTCACAGACCAATGGACGGGATAAGGACAACGGAAACACAGGGGGGAGGGGAAAAGCCTGACATCGCAGGAAGCCATTGTTACGCAATGGAAGCACAACCGTGCCTCCTGTTGCAAACACGGGAAGGAGTTGAAGAATGGGGAGAAACTGGACACAGGCATGGGTGCTCAAAGAAACTGAGTTTGAATCTTAAGTTCTCGGGGTCCTTGGGACGATAGAAAGGCGAAGTACAGGTTGCCTGGGTGGGGGGGAGGGGGGGGAGAGATCCGTTAAATACTTCAGACAGGATGAATAGTTCTTAAAAGCCGTGTCGTTCAATTTCTCCGGGGGGGGGGCTTGCGCGACCTAGGCTGTCGAAAGGGATAACACAATGGCTGCTCGGGGGGAGCCCGATGAGGCGCGCTGCGGAGGGGCTGCAGTAATGCCGCATTCAAGACGGCAGCTTCGAATGGCACAAGGGCGACCCACCCCCTGCATGCGTCTGCTGACTCAAGGCGGGGAACAACACGCTGGCGTCGGAGTTTAAACGCAAGGCTACGGAGTATAGCAAATGCGCCAAGTCTCGGTGGAACACTCCGAGCCGAAATTTGATCGAAGGGACTACTAGCTCGGGAGTAGGGGCCTGTGCCTGACCTGCGATCGCGTGTGAACGGAGGACATCATGGCGCAAGGGGGAATTTAATCATATTTGAGCCCTTTATATTTCCGATAGAAAGACAGTCCAGGAGATAGAACAAAGAATAGGCAGATTCCGGGTCTCTTTAGTACTGAAGGGAGAAGATACGGAAAGGAGACTCACAGTTACCCGCCTTAAAAGTAGGTGAGATTTAGAATTCTATGTCTTCGAAAAGGGGATCAGGAGGAGAAGAAAGACTATCAAACTCGATCACTAAAAGAATTCGATTGGACTATAACGGCTCCAAGGCCATAACCCTCGCGCGTTATATCCTGTCCGGGGGAGAAACAAGACCTACATAAAACCAGGTTGCTCGGCTGTTTACATAACGTTTCTTTCGATTACCAAGACAGAAAGGAGTTCTCAAGAAGAAAAAACAAACTGAGATTCTAATATAACAAGACTGGTCATGTAAGGATCAAAAGCACGTTCTGGAACCATAAAAATCCTAAAGCCATGGAAGACGAGGTGAGGACGGCCATGATCGCCGACAAGGGTTTCTGCCGGGCGGTAAGGAGAGCGAAGGAGAAAGCGAGGGGGACGGTTTCTCAGAGGGGACGGATATTCTTCAGACTCTACAAAAAGGAAAGTAGGGAGGGGGCAGGGAAAGCAATGGGTCGGGAACGCAAGGTATGCGGTCCATGAGAGTGCGGAAATGCTTAAACATAAGGAAAAAGTGAGACCGAGAGCGCAGGACCTGGTGCGTTTGCTCAATCGGCGCTGGGGAGATGAGATCGGCACATCATGGAGGAGAACCGGGAAGCATTCTCAGGGACATGAAGGAACAGAAGAATTTTTTGAAAAAGGACGGATCTGCGGGCAGGTCAAGGCCTCATCGTAGAGGCCTCAGAGACGACTACGCCGTCGTCTGCACTTACCAGTCATCAGGGCGCAGAAAATTTGTTAAGGAAGGAAAGTGTTTTCAAAGCGCCCCCCCGCCCATTCATCCAAGGAAGAACCGCACGGGGCCGTGGTTCAAATCCTGTTATCAAGGTCTACTAGACTTGCAATGTAGGAAAGAATCGAGCAAGGGGGAGAGAGAAAGGATCCGGGCTCGAAGGCCAGTCCACAGCTGTTTTTAGGACCAAGTGGGGAAAAGAGATCGCTCTCGACGAGAAATTAAAACGTCCCCGTGTTCTGGGAAAGATGCCAGTGGAAGGAGAGGGGGGGAGATAATTGTCTGGTTGAACGAGCGAGACCGGCAAAAAGCAAGGCGCTAAGGGGGGGGGCCAACATGCGGCTAGAATTAATTTCACGGAATCACAGAAATGAGGTGACAATGAAGAACTGGGAAAAAAAATGGTTTATACCAGTTCCGGAACCGGGGGGGGACAACCAGGACGCGATGAATTGCGCGACAGTGGCATAGAAGAATGGGAAGCGGGGACAACGATGCAGCGGATTAGGGGAAGGAAAGGGGGGACCACAGACCCGGATGGATCGAACCAAAAAGTTTCATGGCCGAGAGAAAAAACAAGGCCTCGCATAATTAATAACCGGAAGAAAAGGGGGGCGCACGCCGGTAGTGGTGGGCTGAAACGGGAGTAGAAAATGCCACCTCTCCCTGTCAAGTCCAAAGGGGAAAATTAAGCGAAGTTAATCTCGGCACGTCAACGAAGAAGTTGCGATGTCGGGGGGGGGACGACTGCGTTCTGCACCCGCTAGAGCCATGAAACGGTCCCTAACTCTAACGAAGCGCAAGGGGGGGCTCGGGTTTAGGGGGGTTGAATAATTAAGAATCGAAAGGCGCGGCTTGGAGGACGACAGAGCTTAAGGAATCATATGTCCCATTTAATGAAGAAGCCTCTGCGAGGGCACAAAAAAAAAAAAAAGGGTGGGGGGGGGCGGGAAAAGGGAACGCCTCAAAACGACCTAATCGTTGAGGAAGAGAGGGGCGAGCCAAAGAGATCCATGTCTCTACGATACGGGGCGGCAGGGGGAAAAGTGAGAACCGCGGCTGTGGGGGAATCAAGAGGCCCGGAGACTGGAAAGACATGTGAATTCAAGTGAGAAAGAAAGGTCGGAAGATAGGAGCACACCAAAATAAGGTCAAGAAGAACAGAACACCTGCCATTGGTCGCGCATTAGGGGAGTCTCCCGTCTCGTGGAAATAGGAACCTGTGCGAACGGGCCCGAACAAGAGAGACGCATCTGGAGATTAGAGGGAAAATGGGGACAGAGTGAAGGTCGAGGGGGGCTCACCGATCGCCTACCCCAAAAACTCATACGGCTGGGGGAAAAGGACAGAACCTATAAGGGCTTCGAAGGACAGTTGCGAGCTGGGTGGTCACGTCATGAGGGAAACTTCAGGACCTGGAGAGGTAAAACGGGGGCGGAGATTAGTGGGATAAGACCCCAGGCGGAAGCTGCAGAAGAAAAATCGAACCTGCAAGGGGGGGACCATAGACACGCGATGATCCTTCAAAAAATTGGAGAAAATCAAGCGCAGCAGAAGAAAAAGAACACACCTACAAGGGGTTGAGCGTCTCGATCAGGCAGAAACTCCGGGGTCTCGAACGTCTTCCATTCACGGAAGGTCGAGGTAGTGTCCGGATTTTATTAGAACTGAAAAAATTTCGGTCGCTATGTCTCGGGGGCGGTTGAATTGAGAAAGAGGGCGGCAGATGAGGCCGCAAACAATAACTTAAAGGACTCGAAGGAGCGATAACAATACGAAAAAAGTCGTATCCGTTTAAGAGGTCTTCTCTTTAATCTTGGGGGGGTCATTCCTCAAGCCGGACGAGCAGGAAGTTGAGGGGGGATTAAGACTACTGCATCAAGACTTCCACGCGGATCCCCGCGATCGAGAATAGAGGTTGAGAAGAGGTTGGGGGACCACCTCTACGAAATGGACCAAAAAAAGTAGGTCAACGCGTAGGGTCTTAGTTCGGTTGCTTAAAAGTCTTGCTTCGCGGCAGAGAAGTAGGAAGCCAGGAGTGGAGAGCATACCTCCAGCGTTGAGGTAAATCAGGGATGCAGGCTGATCGGGAAAAAAAAAAGGGTGAGGGTTGCGAAAAAAGAGATTGAAGATCGACTCTCAACAAAACAAAAAAAGGAGGGGAAAAAAGGGGAAAGGAGAAGGGGAAGAAGGCATCAGATGTAGCCCCATCAAAAAGAGAAAAGAAAAGTGCAGCAGCAAGCTACCTCAAAAAGACAACGGAGGCGCGCCATATGGTCTAGGGCGACTGCCTGTCTCAGTCCATAAAATTTGATTGGGGGGTGGGGGGAACGAACGGGGGGGGGGGGAAGAAAGAAGAGATGACGACTCGAAATTCTTCAGAGCCCCAAAAGGGGAGGGGACTCAACGCGGGGATACGCGTTGACGCGGCCTTAGGAAAAGCAAAGGAGGGAAGAGTAAAGAGTGGAAATGAACACAACAGTTTCCGAGACTCCAAGATGGGAAAAGCGATAAGGACCCCAACGGAAGGTTGGATCGCCCTAAGGGAAGGGTCGTTCTATTACTAGGTTTGGTACGACCTAGACTGCAGGAAGGGTACTCAAGAAAGAAAGGCGAAGCCTAGCGGCCTTCATGAATTCCAAAAGAACGACGCCAGAGAAAAGAGGTGAACCGGAATCAAAAACCGGTGACGCGCCAAAGAAGAATTCTGAAAGTCCTCGTCTTCAAAAGGGGAGGTGATGGAGAGGGAGGATGGGAGGTACCACGGGGAGGAATATATCCGATCTTCGAAAGTGCGTGGGAAAATAGGACTTTAGCTCTGGGGGATACAAATCCTAAAACTACATCTCACCTTCTTTAAAAGTTAGAGAGAAGTGAGTCCACAATTCTCACCCAGGTAAATGACAGAAGTAGATAACCTATAGGGCTTGGCGGTAAAAAGAAGCGGTATTGGTTGTTCATTTCTGAGGATCACTGCTGGTAACTGCAAAGTCCTCTATGCCTCGACTGTGGAGAGTCCGGCGCGCACCGTCGTTTTCATCAATGGTACCGCTTGGCCGAAAGGAAGATAAGAGCAGAAGGAGAGGGGAATGTCGGTTGGCGAATACGAAGGATGTCGAAGTCCTTGTGGTGTGAAAGAAGGGAAGGCGAGGAGGGGGGGGTAAGATGTGCAGAACAAGGCGCTTTCCCGTCCTAATTGGGTCAGAAACAGAAGCTAGGACGAAAGAAGAGAAGGTCAAAATCGGCGAGGCTCTAGTGGAGGCTCAATCGGGGAAAAACGGGGGAGTCGTGGCTTTATTCGCGAGGAAGAAGGTTCCTCTATGCGGGGAAGGAAAATGGGAACGCCGGAAGCTGGAAAAGTCCGCCACCAGAAGAGATCAGAGAGAGCCATATTAACACCTTCAAACAACGAGAAATCCCTAGAAACGTTGAGAGTTACGCGAAAAGTGAACTGGCTTTCTGGGGAGAAGGGAAAGGAAAGCGCAATGCATGCTTGACTCCTCAAATTTCTTCTAGGGGAAGAATGCTGGTTTCAGGAGAGGTGTTGGCAAGGAGAATAACGTGGCTCCGCCCATCAAGGGCCTAGGAGCTCAAGAAAATTCCCCGAAAGGTACGTCAGTAGGCGGGGGAAGGGGGACGAGAAATGTCTTTTTCGAGACACGCAGGTGCAATGATTTTCAAATGGCAGTAAAATAAATCACTTCCTAGCTTGGGGACAGAGCCAAGAGAGGGAGATAGAAAGTGGCCCATGCCAAGCCCTCGCCTTCCGGGTGGAAAAGGTTAAATGTATCAAAGTGGTCATCATGGCACATATCGAGGCAAAGGCACTAGGGACGAAGGAAGGGGGTGGGCCCGGACCGGCGCCTCTAAGCGGGGGTCGGCTACATTGAAAACAAACTTCAAGAGAAACAGGAAAAGCATGACATTCGTTTGAGGGCACCCTTGGAGGGGGAAAAAGGCCAAGGCGAGGACGAGCTAGGGGGTTGGGATAGAAACCGGAATGTTACGCTTCTCTACCTTCGAAGTCTTCTAAGCGCGCGGATGGAAGCAGAAGGCTAAATCAGAGTCACTTTCACTGAAGGACAAACAACCCGCGGCGGACTGCTTCAAAAATTTACTGCTCTGTAGCTTTGCGGGAGGATGAAACCAAGGAGGCTTCTAAAAGGGTAGGAGAAAGGGGCCGTAAGACCCTCTCAAAACAGCGAAGGGGTGGAGTAAGCTTTTCTCGAGCTCGCTAATGGCCTTCCCGACCTACCGAAGAAGGGCGGTTAACAAAGGAGGGCTGGGGAGAGAATGCGAGAATTGAAAAATTGGAGACCGAAAAAGGGAAGAAAAAGGCAACGATCTCCGATGGCAGCGCCGTACTATTAATCAAAAATCATCTTTCTGCCTCCAAGACGGGGAGGTGGATCGACTGAAAGGGAGGGGGGGAGACGTTTTTTTCAGGAACGGAGAGGGAAAACGGGGAAGAATAACGGCGGACGAGGGGCGACAAAGGGCCTGCTGGGTCGTCATTAATTTTGTTTCTGCGATGCAGCGGCGCAAAGGCGAGCAAAAAAGAAAAAGTACTGACTCTCGATGAAACGAGAAAAACCTGGATCCGATCCTGGCAGTTCGGGGGACAGCCGGTCGCCAAACCTTTTCTAGTGTCCTTGAAAGCTGTAGCTGAGAAGGAAAAGAAACGCGGAGAGATAGAAGAAACAAAAACAAAGAGGAGATGATCGCGGGGGACCAGGGGAAGCCGCCATAAGTTGGAAAGTCCCGCCAAGAGCCCCATTTTTCCAGGCTGTCGGGCAGGCACCAATTCTCCTACCGTGGCCGGGATCAATGCGGCGTCACTAGGGGAAGGGGGATGTGCGATCTTGAACTGACCTCTTCCTCATCGAACAAAAAAAAAAAAGGCCTCAGCTTCACTCAGAAGAAGCAAAAAAATGTCGAAGCGAAGACGGGGAAGTCCTTTCCATTTTTGGAAACGTGCTGAAAGGAGGAGTCGAGGAGTCTAAAAGGGGGAAAGGAGAACAGGACAGGAGAGAAATAAAGTGGGGCATAGTGCTTAGATTGAGTCAGGGCGCCTATCAAATCCGCGACACGGAGGATCAATTCCTCCACGTCGCCATTATCTATCATTGGGAAACGCGAAGTCGGCAGAAAGGTAAGGTTTAAGGACAATAACTCTAATCCTGAAAATTGGTCGTGGGAGAGGGGGGAATTTCTTCCACCGCGACAGATTTTCTCTCAATGTTAGGCTATCTTTTTTTAAGAAGCAAGAAAGAGAAAAGCGGGAGTAAAGAGGAAGCCTCCGAACGGGGGTCGATCGGTGATAAAATGCGAGGATTATCATTGCCCAGGACGTCTGCAGCATCGTCCAGTCTCCGAGAAGTCTCTAGACGAGGTCAAAATAGGGGGTGAGGAGGAAAAATTCCTCTCGCGGAACTGAAAGCCGGAGTAAAGACACGCAAACTGTGAAAGGGGAAGACCGCTTCAATGTCATTTCTAAGTTGGAGGGGTAATGAAGGGTGAGGGGGGTGAACGGGGAGAGAAGAGACACCATCAACGTAATGGAAAAGATTCCAACAGTCCGCTATAAAGTTTACTGAAAGACAAGCTGAGGTGCCATCTGAACTTTTGATAGGTAGAAATCCTTAGACCTGGGAAACAACGGACGATCGAGGCGTGCGATTGGGATGACCAGGGCCGACTCTACTCGATTGGGAAGTCAGGGAAACTCAATATTACAGCGGAAGGAGTGTAAGAATTGACTGCACATCCGAAACTGCTTTATTCTAAACCATTCATTTCAATCTAACCCAGGTAGAGAATGACGAAAGGGGAGGGGGGGAGGGAGCCAGAGAAGGGGTGGCTTCAAGCTCGTAAGTCAATAAAGTACACGGAACCTTGAGTCACCATCATCCTTCACACAATGTGAAGAGCGGAAGAAAAAGATTAAAGGGAGAGTTCAGTCCTTCTCATAATGAAAAATCGAACGGACCAGGAAATTGCCCGAACTCGAAGGGATGCTCCCGACGGTTTTTTAAGGGGGTCATGAGATCAAGAGCGGCCGCTTTTTGGGGAGAAAACTAGGAGGCTTACATCTTCCAGGGGTGGTGATCCCGAATCTCTTCGGCAAAGGTCCGTAAAGGACAGAAAGGGGAAGAAAAAGAAACGTTGGGGTAGAGTAGGAACAAGCGCGATCCTTTCTTCTCGAATTTTGCTCTACCTAGAGACAGAGCGGATGGTAAAGAGCTCCCATAAAGCGACCAGTGAATAAGACCAAGAAGAGCGACGTATCTGCTAAATACCCCAAGCGGAGCCTACTGAGGGCGAAGGAGAAAACATCAGGCGCGTCCTGGAATTCGAGGGGGAACGGCTCTTGGAAATGGTACCACAAATCGGGGAGCCTAAAAGGGACGACATGCGCAGAAGGAATCTTGATGTCTCGGACTTATCATTGCATCAGCTAGGCAGGTGAGGAGACTACCACCCAATCTCTTGTAGGAAGTCAGCCTATCCGGGAGGGACCAGGCAAAGGAAGGGTGCAACTGCATCAGGGAGAGATCACGTATCAGGGAGAATTGTTCTGGGACTAGAGTTAGTTGGATATAACCACGGTGACCTTAGTCGTCGTCTAGCAACATCTCCTGCAAGGAACATTCAATCTGCTGAATTCTATTGGAAGACTTCAAAAAGTCCCTCAATGAGATAGGGGAAAAAATCAGAAAATTTGTGGAACGCTTCCTTAGGACTCCGTAATGGGTTCCCCGCAGGAAAAAAAGGAGGGGCAGGAGACCTTCGGTTCTGATCTGGAGAGGTGAGGGTGGCGGGCTAACGACCGAGTTCGAGAGGAGATACGGGGGAGGGGTTCTAAGTCCTTCTTAGGGAGTGCAAAACACTCTTCAGCTGTCCTCTAAATTCCTTGCTATCCATACAAGCACCGAGGAGGAGATTTTAACGTAACTGATGGCTTTTGCGGAACGTCCAGGAAGGGAAGCGCTTGCTTTATTCCTACTTAACGATTCAAAAACTCTAGAGGAAAGAGGCTGGGCGGGGGCCACGAGGGTTTAGATCTCGACGAAGGTCGCCAGGGGCAGTCCTAGATGGAACGCGGGGAAGTAGGGAGAACAGGCAGGAAGGAGGCAATAGTTAGACGTCGAATCCATCAAAGGGGGAGAAGCCTCCGCGCCGTTTGAGTAGCTCTGGTGACTTATTTCTTTTCAGATCTGGGCATTTTTTAGAAAAAGAGAGGCAGGGAGAGAAAGAGAGATCACAAACAAGAGGAGTGCAATAAAAGAGAATCACTCCTCGTGTCCGAACGAACAGAAGAAGAAAACTGATCTAACAGAGATGCCTTCTGAAGGCGGATTTCTCGCTGCTACTGAATGGAGAAGGTAAGAAGGAAAGCAATAATAAACACTAGGGAGCCAGGAGGGAGGCCGAGAGAATAAACAAACCGCTTGGTCAAAACGCCTATTTCTCCTAGTTACTCGTCGTTGAACAAGAAAGGGGAGGGAAGAGTCAAGCGAGTACTACCAGATTAAAAGAAAAGGAGGTTCATCACACAGGGAGCGGATTTGATCGCCCGCCTTACTGGCGAGTAAATTGTTTGTGGTGCCGAACGTACGCAGGAAGCGTCAGGGCACCGCTCTCCGAAAGACGATGGTCAGTGTCTAAACTTCAAAGAAAGAATCTAAAAAGAGCACGAAGGTGAAGGACCTCACCTTTCGACCCAAAAGATTCAGTAAAGAAAGGTCGAGGTCTAGCATTTTTGGATGTTGGTTCTGGCTTAGAGGTGAAGGGAGAAAACACGGGGGAAGTACATGTGTCCAGCGAAAAGGAGTGGCCAGGCAGGAGGTGGGGTATAGCCCACCATCTCGTCGCTTTTTTATCGACGCTAAGGCAAAAGAACCCTAATTGAAAGTGGATCGAGACAGTAAAAGAGAAAAACGTCTGATCTGAAAGAAGTGGACGTAGCAATTAGCTTGGCAGGTTTGTAAGCCAAGCGTATCTGGCGGGTGGGTGCTTAGCCTAACTTAGAATATGCCCTGCATAATGCCGCGGACATATGAAGTAGTATGAAACTAAGGGAAGGACTCAGTGGCAGGGTTAGCTGGTGGCACCGCCGTGGATGGCAAAACTCTCATATCATTACCTCTCTACCATAATGTGTTTAGTGCCTTAAAGAGATGAGAGGAAAAGGACCGGGGGGGGTCATATAACAAAAAAGAGTCGCTCGCTTCTTGGTCAGATGTGAAGGACAGGGGGATTAGAGTTACATTCTCATGGGATCCGAAACCGAGAAGGTCGACAGAAGACTCAGCGTTATCGCGCCAGAAAGGATGCCGGCGGGGGAGTCGAAATAGGGGAAGACGCGTCTGAGGAGGGGATGAAAAAAGTAAGCGGAAGACGAGCGACGGGGGGAAGGATCACCTGAGAGGTTCCTTACATCGTCACTACAAACAGAGCAGCCAGTAGAAGGAAAGACATGAAAAAAGTCAAAAAAAGCAGCAAGGCGCTTCGATGCTTTCAAGCATCGTTCCGGTGGCCGAAGGAATAAGGACGAAAATCTATCATGAGTGAAGGCCGCGCTTGACCGGGGTGACGGTGAAAGGCCGGCTATGAAGGGATGGGGAGTCGACCGGAGGTCAGCCCGAACCGCTGCGAGACCAAAAGTCTCCAGGTCTTCCTGAGGGCCTGGTGGATGAGGAAGACTGGTTTTGGGGAGCACTCACCGCAGGAGGGGGCAGAACCATGGAAGGACCAGACTTCACGGCAGGCGTTGCCCAGAGTGGAAACGCGGCGAAAGGGGCAAAAATTTTAATAACTCAAAAACTGTCTCAGGCACGCCCGCGGGAGCATGGGTGAACCAAGGCTAAGTGGGATCAAACTTGGCAGTCATACCTAAGCGTTGGGAAATTTCAGGGAAACTTGTGTCTCTAACTGCATTTTGGAAAACCTAGGCGCCTGACGGTGGACGAAGGTGGGGGGAGGGAGAAAGAATTGCAGAACGAGAAACTTAAACAGAGTCGGAGTTTACTCAGACCGGGCCATGGAAAGCCCGAGGACGAGCAATTTCTCAAGCTCATCAAAAAGAGTTAATCGGCAAGAAGGCTTAAGGGCGAGAGGAGGGAGGGGAGATGTGGACTGCCGATCCGAGGGAGTGGGCAAGGGAGAAAAGGAAAAGTGGAGCGGCTTCCTGCTGGACCTTCCAAAGCTCTGTCTTTCGTCTGCCCCAAATAGGATTAGAAAAAGCAAGAGCCAATGTTCAGCGGGGGGGAACAAACTCCAGAAAGGGGAGGGGAGCCGCATCTTAGAGCTCGTATAAAACGGACCTTCGTACGGGGGGAACAATTACTGGCGCATCTGGGCCGGGTTTAATCATCTTTTCTCCGCTGTGGACAGGACAGGGGGGACTCAGACGAGGAAGGAGGAAAAGACCACACTCCGCAGGCAATGACTCGCGAGGGAACTAGAGGAATGGGTCTACGGAGTCAGAACGAGAAACATCCTCCTTAACTGCGTCGATTGTCACCTGGAGTCGGGGACTTCAGGAAGGTTTGACTCGTGCGAAAGTGCTGCCCGGGCCAAACCAGAAAAATTCCGTGACCTCGAAGGGGGACCCGCTTCCCTAAAATCTAAAGTCGAGCATGGAAGTCGAAGGAGGACCAGGTAGGCAAAAAGGGGCTCGGCTGCGTAACTGGATGGGAGGGCAGGATAGAAGATAAGCGTAATCTCTCTCAAAACATACCTGTTGGAATATAGAGATACTCTTCGGTCCCGATCAGCGACAGCCCTTTCCCTCAGGCGGGGAAAAAAATTCGGGAACGCGGCTTGTCGCAAAAGTAACTCGACTGGTTTCTGGAAGAGGGTTCTAATCTTCACGAAGAATTGGGGGGGGATGGGGAGATCGTGCAGGGATGCTGCAATCAAGAGAAAAAAAAAGTCCTGGGGATACGAGCAAGCCTGGGGTAACACGACGGAAGGGGGAGGAGTCCCTGGTCTCTTTAGGAATGCAGCCTACATGAATCTAAGAAACGCGCAGGGGAACTAAACGATGCGTGGCTAATGTCTGTCTCTGTTCGGATACGGCAGCCGATCAGGCGGACCAGAGGGGCTTGACTTCTCGATGAGCCTATCCCTGGGGGGGGGAACACCGAGGATAGGCTAAGGGACAGGTACCGGCCTCATCGCTAAAAGTCTCCTTCCTCGAGATACTCAAGAGCGTTGAGAGGGGAGTCCACCAGCGAAAGGGGGAGAGACAAATAGAGCCCTATCAGGGGTGTTGGGAAAAAGAAAAAGCAAATCACAGTTCGTCCAGTCGAGGCGCCTCCTGGACCTTTTTTCGGTTATCAATCTACTAGGAGATTTGCCCTGAAGGAGGAAGCAAGACGAGGCCGAAGCTAGTCGCCAGGGGGGGTCGTCGTAAAAAATCTTCACATATTGGGTGATGAAACCATTGTATAAGCCTCTCTCGTCCCGCGAGACCTACCACAAACTTCGGGAAGAAGTGCTGCTGTCAGGGGGTCGGGGAGGTTCTTGTTGAAAAGGAGAGAGTCAAGGGTACAACAACCATCAGCAAACTTACTTATCAAAGTGACAACATTCCGGAAGGAAACTTAAGTTGTGAACGGGAAAAAAACAGCTGAGTTATACACATGGGTACCATGCTAATCCAGGGGAAATTTTTCAAAAAGACTCGAGGTCTGCGCGACATTGGGGGGGGACAATTGTCCTTCGCTTTTCCGGGGGCAAAAAGCATCGGCCGCTGGGGAAAAGGGGGGTGCTTAGTTTCTGCACATCTTGCAAAAATCTGAGACAACCAAAGGGGGAGTGCTCTACCTTAATCACTCAGGAAACCTGTAAAAGGGGTCGCGCATCGGCCTTTTTCAGTACGGCACCGGCGGGAGGAGGGAAATTCCAACAACCTATACATTGCCCGTTAAACGCTCATGGGCCTTCAAATACCCTTTTCCACTTAAGGAAAAGAAGTGAAGGGGGGGGCACCTTCTTCAATCGGAAACGAGTCACCTCGCGAAATGAAAGGTACTTACTCTAACTAAACAACTCTCCTGGCTAGAGTTTGGGATTTGTTCCAATCTGCTAAGTCAGAAAGGAGACGGTAGGGGAGTCACAGGCGTTAGCTCATTTCCAGGGAAAGAAGCAATGAGATTTCCATGCCGATGCGAAGAAAGTCCTCCTGCAAAGCAGTGGGTCTAGATGGCGATCCAAAGAATAATAATTTCAGGGCAAATACCTCGTGCGCGGAATGCTCCCTAGGACAGGCATGGTCAAGCGACGCCCATGGACGACTCTCATTCAGGAATGAAATCGATGACACAAGAGAGGAAAGTATCGCGCAAAAAAAAAGACGTCTCCGCCCGTACAATAAAAAGGAAGAAGAACAGGTAGAACGCCGGAAGCTATGCAGGCGTCTTCACTCTGCACAATCTCCGTTAGAGGTCAACCTCGGGGGAGGGGGGAGGGTCATCTGCTAGCATCTATCAGTCATCATCGGCGTAGAGGAGCGAAAGAACCCACCATACCTGAAGTTAACAATACGAGAGGGGAAGAAATCGAAGGCGTAATACCAGGGGGACAAAGACGCGACCGGCGCAAAGTCCACGTCCCTGCCGGGCGATTGGAGTTTGGGGCTCATTAGGGGAGAACTAACCAGCGACGGCCGGTCTCTACAACGCGATTCAATGGCAGTCGGGCCGCCGGCTAGGAAGGCCCTACGTCCAACAAAAACAGAAGGACGACATCGAGAAGAAAACGTAAAAAAAAAAAAAAAAAAAAAAAAAAAAAATGAATAGATCGCCTGCTGAATCAGGAGTATTGGTTGGCATTCACACGTTCTGGCAGGTCGGCAAATGAGGGTTGCTTTAGAGGAAAGGTCAGGGGGTGGCTAGAAGCCTGGGGTCATCTATGCTCCTGTTGCTTGTCTTTGAGGACGGGCTGAAGGCGTAAGGGAGGAAAGGACCTCACAAAATCTTACTCTAAAGGGGCGCCGATCCAAGAAAATTCTTATTTTAATGAAAATGGCGTACGCGGAATACGGGGGAGACTTTCAAGGCAGGAAGAGACATCCGGGTGATTGGGGGAGTCATACACGGGGGTCCTGCGGCACAGAGGAGAATCTGAGGGGAAGCAACGAGGTGGGGAAGGCGATCAGGAACGATTCGCCACGATCTCCGTTCTCCTTTTCCAGTGGATAGAACATGCGGGCGACAAAGGTCAATCACTGACAAAATAGAAAGATCCTCCCATTCGCTTTGGTGATAAGGGAGCCACCGCTGTCGGTGAGTATGGGGGTTCGGCATCTGGGGAGGAAATCATCTCTCTCAAACAAAAATTGAGTATTATTAAAAATATAGTAATTATGACAGCCTCAGGGCTAGACCCATGAAATGCACGAAGGAACAGTCACCTCAAAAGAGAAAAAAAGTGATAATGCTAAGGGTCGGACTGCGACTGACTTCATCATTCAAGAAATGGTCACTTGACAAACTTTAAGAGAGGCAGGAGGGGGACCTGTGGGGCGAGAAGAAAAAAAGATAAAAAGACGTTCTCAAGCCGTAGATAGACTCTTTGGACCGCGGCAGGGAAAAAAGCAACGGCTTGCTCTTACAGGATGAAACACACCATTTGAATATCCAAAGGGGAAAAAAGTCAAGCGGCGGAGTGCCGAGTCGAATACTCGGGGGGGTGAGGCCTCGCTTAAGAAAAAGTCAGCTTCTCCCGCACGGTCGCTAGCGAAGGGTGGTGGACAGGGCGCAAAGAACACATCACTACCTCAAAACTAAGGGGAACATAAACCAATACTTGAAGCGACCAAAGTCATAAGTCTCCAGGCTAGTCAACTTGGGGGTCGGTGAGGGGCTCGCGACTTTATTTCGAATTCAGGGGGGGTTAGGGCAAAGAGAGGAGGGGCTAAACTTTCAGTCGATTTTTAAGACCCATCTTTGCCGGAGCTGGTGAGAGAAAAGAGCGCAGCAAAAGACAATCGAAAGGAATTTACTTGAGTGAAACAATCGGAACCAGGAGTATGACAACACTGGGGATTCCACGGGGGAGAGCCCTTATATTTCTTTCCTTTTAAGAACCTTATGCGGGCACGGGGTGGGAAGGGGGAGCCTAGACTCAGGATGAAAACCTTAATCTAAGCAAGATGAAGTGAATCGAGGGGGTCACACTGCAGCGCGCACCGGGAGGGTTACTCTTTGAAAGAGTGTGTCTCATATCTTAAGCGCGACGGGCAGGGGGTTGAGGGGGTGCGAACTAGGGGAAGGAAAAGGAGAAGGAAAGGGTGGGTGAGCAATATAGATATCTCTTGGTCTATATAACATTAGCTGGAACTGTCGCAATCTGAAAACACGTAGGGACCGCAAGAAGAAAAGGGAGGCAGCAGATCCAGCCGGGGGGATAGCGTTGATCTGCCAGAGAAGGCTTGAGTAGTTTATTCTAGTGATTCAGCACGGAAGGGAACGCCGCTAGTCTGGGTAGGCTGCCTTACTCGTCTCGTCTCAAAACATATCTGAGAGAGGAAGCACCGATAAAAAAAAAACAATAAACAAACAGAACATCGCGTCGGGGGGGGGGATTTAGAGTACTGGGGAAAGTTCTCCAGCGGTGGGGGTGAACTAAGGAGCCACATTCTCAATAAAGCAATTCAGAGGTATTAACATGGGAGGTGAAGGTCAAGGATCGTCGTTCCAGATAGTTTTTGGGGGGGAGTAGCGCGGGACGCAGAACCAATAACGGAAGGGAGAGACCCCCTCCATTTCCGAAAAGGTACTGCTAAGGCGGGTTATCGGTAATCAAGGGGGGTAATCAAGCCGGCATTTGTAGACCATTTCATAATACTCATCTGGACGTAGTGATTCACAAAAAAGGGAAATCGCGGCGGGCGGGAGGGTAAGCCCCAATCTCACTAACCTCTCAGGAAGTTTGGCCTCGTTCCGTATTTATCTTTTATCCAACGTGGGAAAAACGAGAGGGGGAATTTAGGGAACTAAGTCTCTCCGTCCTTTGGCGCCAACCGAGTTCCTTAAGTTGAAAGCAGGGTGTATCGGCTATCTCCGTGGAAACAAGAACTTCATAGAACTTAGAATGAAGCAGGGGTCGTCGAAAACGATTGGCGGGGCAATTTCTCCAAAGGACTCTCGAGGTTTTCAATGGGATAATAACAAAGATGGGACCGGGTATCAGCTCGTCTCTCGGGGCTCGCTGCGAAAAGGGCAAAACCCCAAACAACAAAATCATCGTAGAGTTAACGGTCACCGGGATACCCCCAATTCCAGATCCAGGAGGGGAGGCCCACGGGGACGAGGGCCGGGCTGGGCAAATCTCTCTTACAACGTGCTCTCCAAGGGCTCAGTTTTAAACAGAGCAGAAGGAAGTGCGTGGAAGAAGGGAAGGTCCTGGGACGAAGCGCTATCCGCAAAGAACGGACTATCGTGGACAAATTGAGGGAGGGAGATCCTTGCCCGGAATTTAAGAAGATTTGTCTCCTCCTGATAGGTCATCTACTCGAAATCCAAGACAGAGAACACGAAGCCTGCACGGGTAAAGAAATCAACTTCAAATGTAGAGAAGAATCTGCAAAGAAGACAAAAATGGCGCCTGTAAGGGATATTCTACAGGTTCATATGTGTGAAGGTGGGGTAGGGGGGGGGTGAGAAATCAACGGATCTCTCAAACAGAGTGTAAGACTTCATTCCCTAACAGAGCTGCTGCGAGGGGTAATGAAGACCGTCGTCACATTTTCTCTTATCTTCACGAACGTTGAGATTAAGGCCGAACCGGGTCGTATCTACGAAAAGAAACAGCAACGGAGAGAAAGATAGGACGGAAAAATGTTGGGCAAACGCCAACGTTCTGGGGGACTCATCGAACGAAAATGTTTGCCAATACTTGTCAGACGGAAAAAAGATCAAGGCACAGGGTGGAATCCAAATTCTTTAATCGAGCAGGCCACGCAAAGTGTGTAGGTTGCTTCGTTTTCCTCGAGAGGCCTACGTCAACATCAGTCCATAAGATAAGAAAGGGGGAGAAATAGAAGACGGTTAAGAGGTAAATGTTGGGGGGAAAGAATCTGAAAATGTTCCTCACATACATGAATTGGCACACGAAACGCGCGGGAAGAGGCGATAAGGTCAAAAGTATCCTAGGGGCTTATATCGACCGGGAAGCGGTACGGCGACCAATTCTGTCCCGGAACATTGGAGCCAGACGAATGGGGGGCAACACGAAGAACAGGGCGAAGGGTTCCTCCTCAATCTCAATACAATTCCCAAGCAGCCAGGCTTGAGGAGAAGGTTCTTGCCCATCGAAAGGTTGCGAGAAGGGGTAATCCGAGGTGTTGGCCAAAAAGGCCGGAAAGCGCAAGTTCCATCATTATCCGTCCGCCCTGTCCGTTGGGCTCAGAGGGGAGAATGATAGACGAGGGAATCTTTCCCTTCTTGCTCAACAGAGAAATAGATCCTGCGGCAGAAAAAAAGCAGAAAACAGAAAAAAATGTATATCCCATTTGTCCGCGCACCATCCGAGGACCCTTGGAAAGCAAAAGTTTCGTTAATACCTTCATTAATTAGGGGTGGGACTGAAGTTCGTGTTGAAAGGAGAAAATTCATACACCAAGCAACTTGAGGTGGGAACCCACAAAGTAAATATTCAAGGGGAAGAAAAAAGCTGGGGGCAGACTGCCGGGTTGTGTAATAAAGGAAAACTTGTCAAAAATGAATTTGGTGGCCGCTACAGTGGATTACTCAAGTGGCTCAGAGGGGGGGGGGACGTGGCCTTCTTGTCACGCCTCGTCATCTGGAAAAAAGTTGGACTCAGGGGTCTTCACATCCAGTCAACGTGAGCTAACAAAGGGGCCGTTTCAAGCGAAAACAAGGGGAAGCAAAGGAAGAAAAGTGGAGAAAAAACGGGTCCTCAGGGAAGGAAGGGATTGTGGGGGCGTCGTACCTCGGTCTCGAATAAAGATCCCTGAAAGGGGAACGAGCATCTTCACAAGGTTCAGCGGCATTCAGGGTACTGGCATGCATTTCAGCTAGTCTGAAAATCGGCGTCAGACCAGCGAGGGAAGCCAAACTTTCCCTACAGAAGAAATAGCTGCAGACGGGGGTTTAAAAGGTTTTCATCTCTCCAAAACCGAAGCGGTACTGGGGGAAGGGAGTTAAGGGTCTACCAAATTTTAAAGGACACAGCGAGGGAACTGAATACGCCTGGAGCCGAAGAGAAAAAACGTGAGGGTACAGGATAGGCGCAAGAATCCTCTGGCTAAGAGAGACTCTCTATGTCACAGTAGTCTGGTGAAGAGACAATAAACTAGCGTAAAACTACTGTCAAATTAAGCAACCATCAAGGAAAGAAGATTCGAACAAAAGGACGTGACTCTCACTGCTATTAGAGACACCACCTGAAATTGCTTCCTGATGCTAGAAGAGGAGACAAACAATGCAAGATAAACACGACGTGGAACTAGGCCGCCATATCTCGGCAAATATGATGCGCATTCGAATCTAGCATGTAACAAGTGACTGAAGTGATCAGCTAAGAAAACTCCAGCTTGAGTTAAGACCTATAGGAGCGTGGGGAATTCGTTCTACCTTGGGTCAACTCATGTGGAAGAAGAAATGGAAGATTAACTAAATTCCTGCATTTTCTGGGTGCTAAGGGAGTGGATCTCACCACCCGGAATTCTGAGATAAAACATATCATGCAAGGGAGCGAAGGACTCCTTCTATTAGTCTATCAAGAGACAAGAACGACAAAAAAGCTTAAACCATCAACGAAATGGTGGCCATGATCGAAAAGAACAGCAAAGAAGACTTATAGGTCGCGTCAAAAAGGAGGAATTTAGATTTAGTGCGCGGGCGGAAAAAAGTGTTTCAATTTCGGGCACTTCCCAGGAGTAGAAAGCAGCGGTGCGGTTCTCGCGAGGCAGGGGGACGCTGAGACCGACCAACCAATCGGCATCGCCCGGAGTGGATGAAAGAGTGGGAGGATAGGGGGGGGGGGGGGGGGGTTTTGATCTGGAGGCTGCAATACTGTCAGTACTGTCAAAAGAACCGGAAAGAAGGTGGATCTTAAACCTCTTCAGGAAAACGATCAAACTCTCTAATGCTTCAGCTGTTTTCAGCGGCGAAAAGATTTCAATCGGCGAGAGAACAAACAAGCTGTTCATAGGCAGGCTGCAGGAACATACTTAAAAATGCGAAAGGACAGGGCGACTGAGGAGCCAGAATCTTCGCGGTCACACTGAGTCGTGGAGGGAGGCTCAGCTTCAAAACCCTGAACTGGGCGTGATAGTGGTGAGGTGTGAAGCATCGAGGCATGGAGCGATCTCACAAGGGGAGGAAGGGAGAAATAGAAAGAGAAGCTGCAATCCGGGGGAAAACGTTCTAACAGCCGATCACAACAGAAGCGGACATCATTAAAGAATAGAAAGAGGAACTGTTCTTATCTCCAAATGCATGGCTACTAGAGGGGAATCAGCAAAGAATGTTCGCAGCACGGCAAGAAATTTTAATACATCTTCTAAAAACGTGTGAAAGAGTCCCGGCCACCGCTTGGCGAAATCGATTCACATATAGAAGGAAGTATGAATCAAGCCACTTCGGGTTCCGGCTTGACCTAACAGTAGGAAAATACGAACAGCGGTAAAATAACGCCGCTCGTATTGGGAAATAGAAAGATTCTCTTTCAGGATGCTAGTGGTGGTGGGAACCGAAGAGAAAGAGTACACGAATTCAGCTACAAAAGGCAAAGGATCGCCTATCAGCTGGGTTAAATTTCGCCCTGGGCAAACAATAAAAAAAAGAGAATGTGCCGAGCCCGACGTAAGCAAATAAAGGGAGGAAGAAGGCTCCGAGAACCCACTGTGGGGGTTGTTCTTAGAGGATTATTTGAAAACGCCACGGGGGAGGAGAAAGAAAAGGAGAAATCAAAAGGGGGCTCGATTTGGATCAAAAAATTTACTCGGGTGAAGACACGAACAGAACAAAGAAAAAAGAGGTCCCGCATGGGGGGTTTATCGAGAAAGGCGACAGCGTATGAAAAACAGGGAAGGGCCCGCGCGAGGCAGATAGGTCGTTGCATTAAGCCATCTTAGGAGGGGCGTGTCGGGAGAAGAAAAAGTCAAATGATGACGGAGAGATTCCGCTCCATATGCAGTCATTTCGCCGCAATCAAACCTGGCGTGTAAGATAAAGGTGCCCTTGCAGCAATCAAGAAACCAAGGGGAGAATAGAAGAGGGAGGCGACGGACTTGTGGGAGGAATATTCGATCTCTTATTGGGTCGTGGAAAAGGATTCGAAGGTCCGGCTCATTTGCGAGTTGCATCGAGGTCTCCAAAGAGAGCGGGAGAGTAGACTGGAAGGAGGGGCAGAGTTATAAAAGAAAAAGGCAATGAAAACAGAAGGGAATTCGTTGAGTCCGGACTGAGAAAAGGAGGGGGGGCGGACCGCGGAGGCCGCGATCAACTTAAATGAAAAATAACTCTCGAGTCCTCCACCAAAAAAAGAAGAGCCGGTCAAAATAGAAAAAAGGGAAAAACAAAAGAAGCCTAGCGTTGTTGACGGGCAACTTGACGTTCTCTCTTGGGCTCCTAGGAAGAGGGGATCTCAAAGAAAAAAGTTAAATTGAAGGAGGGACTTGCACCTTTAGTTGCATGCTTGCTCAGCGGTCATTGAGGTGTGGCATAGGAATACCACTTGAAGGGAACAATAAACCCGGCAGAGGGAGGCGCCCCAGTATCCAGTTCTCTCCGTCTGCGTGAGGCAAAGTGGCGCGGAAAAAAGGTGCCAATCAGGGCAGGGATACGACAAAAAAATACTGAAGTTAGGGGGATACCAGGCCATGTAGCTACTGGATGCTGGCATTTTATACAAGGGAAAAAACAACCTCGCCTCATTGGTTGAAAACAACGGTGAAATGTTTGGACTGGTTATCAACCGTTTCAGTAATGGAAAAGCAGAGGAAGGGCAGGAAAGAAGGGCTCTCCTTCCTTGCCGACCTTAAGCGATAGTTGCACGGGGGGTGAAGAGAAGGTCAACAAGAAGTCAAGAGACCCTGAGCAAGGCATCGTTCAAATCCCGCCGGAGGGGGCAAGGGACTCAAAGAGGAGCGCTGGAGCTTTGTCTCTATCACAAACGGAACGTCGTAAGCCCTTCGGGGAGCGACTTGAGCATGCTCCGCAGGTCAATAAAGTCTTGGATTGACTCTAGGAACCGGAAGGCAAGAGTCATGCTGGAACGTTACAAGCGGTGATGGGTCGGCGTTTAAAACCAAACTTAAGTCACAAGGGGGGATCTCAAGGTAAGGGTGAAGAAATCTCCGGAAAGAGGGAGGGAATCGCCGCCTGGGACGGGGAGAAATCTCCTAAGATCGACCTGAATTGTCATCCAGGGAAGAAGGACAAAGTCAAACGGGCGCAGAGAAACGGGGAAGAGGGTAAAAGACCGAAAGGATCACGTCTCCTAGGAAAAAAAACAAACCGCATCGCCGACCTTCCTAGAGCGCTCGATTCATTTACAGCATTGTCCAAAAAAAAACACAATTGGGACCGACAGGAGAAAAGTGCATGAAAGGGAGAAGGGGGGGGTCGATTTTCAATCAGGCGGGAAAGCGCGAAACCAAATCGCTGGACGACAAGAAGGACACGACAAAACCTGCGGCGAATCATGGACCGTCACTCAGGTCAGAAACCATTGGCTCTTTCTGTGCCAATGAGGGAAAGGTCTCTGAGTCGCGCGTGAG
>Ga0179593_1514329_pt1 | contig 21791 bp, 32 predicted proteins | sample CZODoug2_1_08_16_FD_185931 | JGI IMG/M metagenome (GOLD analysis project Ga0179593, IMG submission 185931) | Vadose zone soil fungal communities from Angelo Coast Range Reserve, California, USA - CZODoug2_1_08_16fungal (PacBio error correction) | ecosystem: Environmental > Terrestrial > Soil >...
TCCATTATACCAAGCACCTGTTTGAGTTAAGGAGTCTAGGGATGTGAAGGGAAGGCGCGTCCGCAGAAGACAGGAAGCATGGATGAAGAATACAAGGAGGAAGGCAAAGTGTGCAAAAGGTCAGGGGCGTGGAAGCGGAGATACACTCCACTCAGGAGCACGGAAAGGAAAAATACACCGGAGAAAGTAGTTGGGGACTAACCCCGGAGGAGGTTCACATATGCGGTGGGAGGAAAAAGCGCCGAAGGCCGGACATTAGAGTCAACGAGCTAGGTACTGTTGAGGTAAAGTACCCCTAAAAACCTCCCTCGAATGGTTCCTGAATTAATACAATCAGATCCTCTAACCATCCCAAACTCTCCCCCCTACAATGGAATCAACTGAAAAAAAAAAAAAAAAGAAGGTTGACAAGCAAAAAAGAAAAACAGGTGGGGTGACTGAGGCAACGAGGAGGAAAGATGGAGGACGGAGGTGGTTGGGGCTTTAAGAGTTCAGGAAAAGGTGTTCTTGCGAGGGTTGATCCGTCGACCACAACATGACTTGGGGAGGATTCAGGTTTGACAGCTATGAGGGTTAGGGGGCGGCTGCGTGGGGTAGTGAGACTGGGGGGGGTTGGGGGTGGAAAAAAAGGGGAAAATGGGATCCATATTTTCACTGAGGGGTTACAAGTCCTAGACATTTGGTAGCTTAGGAAGAGTTAAAACAGTGTGTTTGGGGTGGGGTATGGGAAAAGGGGGTGATCTTTTTCGTTGACAGGGGGGGAGTGGTCGGTAAAAGGAACGGGGGTGGGTTTGAGGGGGGGGGTTTGGCGGGTGCGGGGGGGGGGGGTCTTTATTCTATGGTAAGCCGTTCCGTTGGGAATTGTGACAGTCGATCATGGGATATTTAGAAGGCGCCGATGGCGGATAAAAGAACGGGTTCTTAGCTTACTGTGTCTTTCGCGGGTTGGGAGACCTGGCTTTTTAGGGGCCGCGGCGGGCCCGGCAGGGATTTCGGGGGTTTTTTGTCCTCTTGCCAATCCCTCCAGACTGGCAATCATTTCCCTGATTTGGGAAGAGGAGTGATGGGGGGGGGGGATATGTTCAAATGGAAGAAAAAAGGGGGAACATGGGAAAAAAATGGTGTCATGAATGTATTGAAGGGGGGGATGTTGCAACTCGTAGACGAGGGTAACTAGTTTAGAGAAAAAGTCTAGAGTTTCAGGGGAAAGGAGGAACGGAGGGAAAAAAGGCATATTGTTTTGGTGGAAGTAGGAGATTGTCATTGGGGAAAAAAAAACATCAAAATGTAGTATAAAGCCACACACTATAGGCTGGTGTGGATAAAAAGCGGAAAAACAACCGGGTTGTGGGTTTTTTTTTTCCATTGGATTCATATGGGGGGGTGAGAACAAGTTTCATAACGAAAGGTCTCATTCGGTCAGCCAGCAAAGTTCGCATCCAGAAGAAAAAGGAGGGAGCTCAAGGAGAGGGGTGCTAAATAAGGTGGTACTGGGGACGGTGAAGGGAAAAAATGGGGTGCCTAAAAAAAGTAAGGCTCGTCTGTGTCACAAGGGTCTTCTCCTGAAAGTAGTAAACTCAATGCCATAAAGGGGAATGACTTTTGAAATGGAAAAGTGTCTTTGGTTATTGAGCTGTCGGTATGTTAGGTTCGCCCGCAAAACAGTCTTGTTTTTTCAAGGGGGTTAATTTGCGTCTTGATGTGGGCAAATGGGCGGGGTAGGGGAGGCCACGCGTAAAAGGGGGGGTCGTGGTGCACCCTTCAGTCGTCACCAACCACGGAGCGACATGGGGCTGAACCTGAGGGAGGGGGAGTGACGCCATAGACAGAGTTGGTAAACGACAGGCATTAAATGGCGAGGCGTGCACACGCCTCTCTGAACCTTTCCGGGCCAGGAAACCCGGAGCCAGAGGGTTCAGGTGGGAATTTTAACCGCCCGGCGGCAACCGGCCGCTGACTTTCCCGGTGAGACCGCCCAAGACGCTGCCGCCGACTCCCTTATGCCGGGGCACTCGAGATGTCCGTTTCCTAGTACCCACCTACAGTTGCCCTAGGGTCACTGGGGCTGACCCGGGTGTCAAAAGAATCTCAGGACTGTGAGGAGGGGACAGATCGTCGACACTAAACTCCCCATTCAGATTCACAGGCACCAAAAAAACGTCAAACACGTTGGCCATGTGATCATTCAGATTGACGGAGGGAACGGATCCCTCAGAGGGACTAACCAAGCAAGGGAAGCGGTAACAGAATGAAAAAACCTCCCTGAAAAAAAAAAAAACCCCAAAAAGGGGAGGATATTCTCTATCCACCCGCAGAAGGTGTTCTGGCCTAGGTTAGAGACTTTAGTTGTGGAAAAGGTGGGTCATGACAAACTACATCAACTCCACCAACCTCGACACTAAGAGGGGCAGGGATAATAGCTATTTGGGCAAGGTACTGGGTTTTACCATGGATGGGACAGCGTTCTAGAGAGGCACCAGAACGAACCCTACAGGCTCGAAAGAAAAGTAGGGGGGGGGGAACTTTGGGAGAGGTTGGTAGACCAGTTAAACCACCACTACTCCAGCAGAACGCCAGAGCCTGGGGGGTGTCCCACTGCGGGTGTAGGTTGGAGTGGAGGGGGGGAAAGGATTCGGATAAAAACCCTCAAAGCAGAAGCACAGGTCCAAACTAACCACAAACAGAGCGGGCAGCCAACACGGCAAAGACAGAGAAAAAGACGCCGCGCAATCAAGACCTACTCAGGGCCTCAATCTCCACAGGCTTCAGAGACCAAACAGTTCACTTAACCGGCAACTGGTCCAAGAAGAAAACTCCAAAACCCATCACCAAGAGGCAACCAGACTAACAGAAGTAACGAGGTAACCAGAAAAAGACTGAAAAGAAAAAAAGCTCAAAATCTACCCCCCAATAAACAACGGAAGCCTAATTCTCCAGAAACACTGACTAAAAAAGTGTTAATAACAACTCAATCTCAGACCAGATGGTCGTACGCGCCGTAACATCAAACTCGGTGAGTGAACTAAGCCGAAACTCGGAAACAGCAAGCACGAACGTACTAGATATGCGCCCAAAACGCAAGTGAAAAACGGGAGGGGGGGGCGGGTCTTCTGAAGACGCCCTAATACAAAAGAGGGGGGGAGTAGCGGGGCGCTGATTTGTCGCGCATCGGGGTTGACAGACTAAAATCAAAGAAATAACCCCTCCTTACCTACCCAATATACAAGTCTGAGGCACTAAGACGTTCAACCCCAAAGCCGTAATGCTGGGGGAAGCGGACTTCCCAGCAGAGAAGTTTGGTTGTGCTTTTTCTCATCCGTAGGAGGCGAAGGGAAAGAAGTTTCGAGTTGGAACGGAAGCGACGAAAAATAATACGCTCTGATCCCGCTGAAAAGGACGACTGGGGGGGCTCGCTGAGAATACTACCCTCGTCTGTGGGAACCAACTCTTCCGTGGTGGATTAGAAAATCGGGAGGTATCAACGAAAAGGCAGGGTAAGCGCCCGCTAGTCACGACAGAGGGGGGGGGAGGTCCTTCATGGGCTTTTGAAAAATCAAGGAAGACCCCCCAAAGCCAAACCTCATTCAAACGCATTCCAGCAAAGGCGGAATGCCACTGCAAAAGAAAGCTTGTCTACTGCACAGGGAAAGAGGAGACGCCCCGGAAAGAAAAGGCTTTGTGATAAGACTAGGAAAATAGATCCCTCCAAAAACACGATTAGATCTCTCCTAGTCTTCGAACATAAAAAAAAGGGTTCAGGGCTCAACTTCATAGGATCGTGTACCAAGGGGAACGGCTCGGGATCTTATAGGAAGTCATGCTTAAAAGGTTCCTCGTGGGGCTGGGGGAGAAAGGGATGTTGATGAAAGCTTATCAAAGGGGACAAATCTGACGCGACTACGAGCCCGCAGAACCGTGTACTACCGGTGTGAACGTAAAGGCAGCTGAAAAAAAACCAGAGATTTGGGGGGGGACCATATCCGGTGTTTTCGTCCTAGTACGGCAAAGACAGAGGACAAGGGAGAAGCGGCGGATCTGATACAACTGGGAGTGGGAAGGTGGGGTACCGGAAAGATAGCAAAAAAACTCGAAATTTGATTACGAAACCGGAAAAGCAGCCTACTCAACCAAAACTCTCCCCATAGGAGTTTTAGAAACGAAGGGGGTCAGCAACGAGAGGGGATATGAGGAGGTCGCAATACGAAATAGGTAGTCTAGTTGTGAGGATAGGAAAAGGGAAGAGAATTTTCGAGGAAGAAGAAGACAACACCAAAAAAGAACGTGGGTTAATGATGTCTTGTCACTGCATATTATATGCAAAGGGGTGAAGTGTCGATGAATGGGGGTGTGCCAGAGTCGGGCAGACCGACTGTAGAAAGAACGGGGTTAGCCATTTCTAACAAAGGCTCGGCAGGGGGGCTATTCTCAAGGCCAGGGGAGGAGCCGTGTTAGTGGGGGGGAGGGGGGGGGAACGTGGTGCGGCGGGTGATATGGGCGGTATGTCACTAAAACGGGTTATTTTGACTGGGGTAGGGTGTGCCCAGAGTGGACGGTGTTATTGGCCAACCAGGGAGAGGGTCTGGGAGGGACTATTCATTTCTATGAAATTATGGGGTACAGTATATGGCGAGGCGGCAGGAAGGGAGGAGGAGGGGGAAGGATTCTCTTTTTAGTTGGTGGGAAGACTGGGAAGGGAGAGAAACTTGTAGTGGTGTGTTAGAGAATCAAGGAGAAATGAAAAGACACTAGAACAACTCTAACCCATAAAAAAACCCGATTTACACGGGTTATGGGGGGAGTGTTTCGAAGGGTAAAACGAAAAAGGAAAAAATTGTTCAAAATATCGATCATTTAGGGCAGGGCAGGGGACAACAAACTATGGAACTATAATGTAAACTATAGACGCTAATTGGCAAATTAGTGGTAAAAGGGAGGGAAAAAAGGTTGGTGGGGAAGGGGAAGGGGTCGCAATGCACAGAGCAAAAACAATTCTATAAAGACCCTAAAAACAAGACTAGGCTGGAAGACAGAGGGGAGTAAAAAGAAAAAGGTTGTTGTTTTTTTTTAATTCAGAGGGGGGGGAGGGCACAATAGGGAAAAGAGGATGGTTAGGAAAAGAGGGCGGGTCATTAAAAAATAAAAAGCAGCGGATCGGCAAGACACATATGGATCAAGTGTGAAATCAACAACTTTACTAGATGGGGTGAAAACAGAGGCGGATATCTGCGCCCATGCGCCTATTCCGTTAGTGACCGGGGAAGACAATGTCTTTCCCAGGGCGATTGCGCTTTGTGCGGTTTAAGGCCGGTTTGGGAAAAGAAACCAGATAGTTTGGGGGTAAGGTGCCTGGCGCGTGTACACGGGTGGGACGGGGCTAGAGAAACAACACAACGGGTAGGAAAGGATTAAAATCTTTAAACATGCCCTCCCAGCGTACAAACATTACAAACTAACCAGTTGTAAAGCAAACAAAGAAAAAAGAAGGAAAGAACGAACCAAGACACTAAAGGATAAGAGAGATAGGGGATGGAATAGTCCGTAAACCAGTAAAACAGGGGGGGGTAACAAATAAGAGAGAAAGGGGGAGAAAAATACTGCCATCCACAAAACATACTATTCAAACAGCAACTTATTGTTGAAATCGAGAATTAGAAAAAAAGGGGGGTATAGGTCATGCATGAAATGCGGCGATAGTTACGTTTAGAAAGGGGGGGGGAGTGTACATATGGGGAAGTCCTAGTCAAATTAACACAGCTCCAAAAAAAAAAAAAAGGGTGATATTGATCTCCCAACCAGCCTAGAGGGTGTTGATGGGCCATCTGGATATCGAAATGGGGGGGTCAGGCAAATCTAGATCACAAAAATGGAAGGAATACTTGAACGTTCTAATAGATTTGAAAAAAAAGTGTACGGGTAGCTGTAGTGTGTGGTAAAGAAGGGAGTGTGGCAAAAAAAAAAAAAAGGACAACATGCATCGAAATCATAGGTGAACTGTCCCGGTTGGTGTGGTCAGGGACCTTTTGAGGGAACAGTCAGAAAAAAACAACACCATACTCAAAAAAATCCACCAGAATCAACACGGTTGGAAAGGTAGAAGGGAGAAAAATATATAAACCTCCAAAAGCTTAAACAGGACAACTCCTAGGCAAACAGCCTAAGGGGGGGGCACCGAAAAAAAAGAAAGCAGATCAAGAATCCGTACCGCCAAGCAGAAAGGTCATCAGAAAACGTCGGAGGCACTACGCAGTAAGACGGGAAAAAAAAAAAAAGACAGCTAAAACCCACCCTGAAATAAAAAAAAAGGATAAGACCAAAAGAACAAGAAAAAAGAAAGAACAGAAAAAACCCATCAAAACCACGACTACTCACTGGAAAGGTAGCATCTCCAAAGGACGAGAAGGGGGTAGAACCCCCCATAACACTTCCTCGAAGGTCCTCCCTTCCACCAAAACCCGATCAAATACCCCCCCAACAAAAGGACCTGGTGGACAGAATACTGAAGCTGAAAAAAGGAAGGAACCGCATGGTCGGGTGCCCTGAGGATCAAACAGGTACTAACCGTCCACAAGAAAAAAACAATAAGAAACCAAGCCGACCGAAACTCTTACCTCCAGGCGCGCAGCTCACGGCACCCGAATTGCGGGGAAGATGACACAGCAAAAGAGTGAAACATCGGGAAAGGTGGGGGGGGGGGGGATTGTCGGATCCGTAGGCTTCCGTATGGCAGGAAATAAACGTTGTCGAGGTGTTACCTCTAGACCAAAAATAGAGGAAAAGGCGCTCGTTCATCCACCGAGGCGAAATTGCAAAGAGCTTTACGTGGAACTCACCAATCATTGTGAAAAAGAGGTCAGGGGTGGGGAAAGGGGGAGAGAAAGGTGGAAAAAATATTTAACGGGAGAGGGGCAGAGGGAATCCCACTGAGAAAGAACATGTAGGGCACTATTCAGGGTTGCCCAGAATCCCAAACAAAAGATTAAAATGAATCGGGGTAAAATACCATGAGAGTTTCTCACCGAGAAAAACGCCATTTGCAAGGGCAGTCTTTAAACCGTGGTTGGGGAGGAAGGGAGAAAATGAAGAGAGAAAAACAAACGAGAGGGAGGGGTAAAGATAGTCTGGTCCTAGGCTGGATAAAAATCCAAGTTGCTGGCATGGGTACGGAAGCCAATCTGTGTCAAAATGAAGGAGGCGTGTGGAGAAAGAAAGCAAGGACCTGTCAAAGGGGAGGGGTGAAAAAACGCTTATTAAATGTAGTTGCTGTGGGAGGAGAGGGTAAAAGAACCCTCCTCGGCGGAAGGAAAAAAAGGTATCTATGAAAACGGCCTCCCCTTACGGAAGTAGATTTTGAAGTGAAGAGTCGCCAAAAAAAAAGGAAAGTGGGGGGTTTTAAACGTGGTGGGAAACTAGGAAAAGAACGGTAAAGGAGAAAATCAAATTACTATCGACTGGGCGGGGGGTCAATAGTTGGGGTTCCGACGTAAGACTTACGGGCTAAATCAGCACGTGTGACAAATGAAATTCAGGACCTCAAAATAAGGCCTGACTTCAGGTAATGAGAAACAGACCGGGACTCCCCATCTGTGGACAGTAGGGGCTGGGCGCCGGCTCTTACGCTTCAGGAATGAGCAGAAAAGGAGAATTGGCTGGAGGGGGATATGGTTGATCCGGGACCTGTCAGGAGGGAGCGGGAAGGGTCCAATCAGGGCAGGGGCAAATTAGGTGCTTGCCAACGTAGACTCTGTGGGTGGCTGGGGGCGATATTAACTGAGGAGACGAGGGCGGAGGGAAGAAGGGATGAGACGGGGGGTAGAGAGGGTAACTTCATGCAAGTGAAGGTGGGATATTAAGGTCTGATTGGTAATTCTTGATGTGAGTGAATAGATACGAGAAGGATGGAAAAGGAGGGTCGGGGGGTGTTGAATGGTAGGATAAAAAAGTATGAGGCGGAGTGGGGGGGGGCGTGAGGAAATGGTGGGGGAGAAGGGGGGGAATAGGTTATAGGTAGTGAATGTAGTGAGGGGGGGGGGAACTGCGGGAGAGGGGGGGGTTTTTTTAGGTGGAGGCGGGGGGGCAACTCGACGCCGACGTTGACCGTCATCTTGGTGGGTGCCTACGGCGGTTCCGGTCGGTGGGTTCACGTAGTGACGCTGGTGGTGAGGGAGTGCATTAGTTAGTGGGTCCCACATATGAGGTGTGGGTGACATAAGACTGCGTGAGGGTGGTTAAGGGTAGTTCTAATTAGAGTTATTAGGCTGGAATTTGTGTTAGGGTAGGTGTAAGGGGCCGGGGATCTTGATACCTGTCTGTGGGGGGGGGGTGATGAGGGATTGGCCGTATCCGCTTAGATCCAAGCGGGGTTGGGGGGGGTGATTAAGAGAGTTACAGGGTAGAGCGACGAGGGCCGGGTTCGTGGGTGAGGAAGAGGGGGATCGCGGAGGGGGAGGTCATACGGAATATGAACCATTGTTCGGTCGCCGGTGAATGGGTGGGGGATAGAAGGGTGAGAGGGAAGAGAAAGGAGGGATGGAGTCACGTGGTCTGGTTTTGACCAGTGGTGTGGGGGGTGGGTGCATGGTTTAGTAGTTGGAAAAAATTGGTCTGGGGTCGGTCAGGGGGGAGGGTTTTCGCAGATAAAAACCTATTTAATTAGTTGAGGAAGTGGGTATAAGGGGAAAGAAGGTCGGGCTGACGAGCAAGGAGAGAGAACCTAAACATTATCTTGCAGGGCGGAAGAGGTGAGAGAAGGAGGAGGGGAGGGGGATGACAGTCGGGGAGGGGTAACGAGGGGGTGGAGAAGCTTTGGTTGTTTTTAGGAGGGGAGTGGACTCAGACAAAGCAAACCTCACACATACTCGGCCACCCGATGGTTAGAGGGGGAGGGGGTTTGAGAGGTCAATCCAAAAAAATAAATGGGAAAAAAGGAAGGTATTGAAAAAGAGGCAATGGGAAGGGGCTTGTGTCCAACTCTAAAGGCGAACTACAGAACTAAAGGGAAAAGAGAGACAGCTAAAACTTAAAATTCAGGGGGTACTAACCTGAAAAGGAAGGGGGGGGGAAAAGGAAAGGTCATTTCGGAACAAGATCACCACGTGAAACGCCAACAACGAGAGGAGGCAAGGGTGGATAATATCTTAGAAAGGAAGGAGTTGGGGTGGGGTTGGTTTGGTGGCCGTATTCGATTTGGGGGGGGAAAAACAATCATGCCCAGATATGTACCGTAAACTATGCGGGGGAAATGGACGCAAAGAAGGTGGCATAAGTCAGCGCGCTACACAGTCCCAGCGCTGTGGGAAAGAAATAAGGATGGAAATTATATTTGGGGCGCAAATTAAAGGTAAAAAGGCTAAATCTAGGGACACCTGTTCGGCCTAAATGAAGGAGGCAAACAAAAAACATCTTCAAAGGGTCTAGGGGGTGGAAAATATGCGTGGGGTGGGCTTGGGGGGGGTAAGGACGGCGGGAGGTTTTTGACCACCAAAAAGAAAGGGGTTGGTAATGTTTGCTGGGGCGGAAAAAAAGGAAGGGAAAAAAGAAGGTGGAAGGTGAGATCGAAAACACGGAAAGAGAGAAAAGACCACTTCTGCAACGAACAAAACAAACTGAAAAAAGAGGGGACAGCCAAGAAAAGAAAGAAAGAAAAGACGAAAATCATTATTCAATTAGAGATACCGAAAAAAGGAATAGACCTTCGGTGCGCCGGGGGAACGGGAACAGATACTTAATTGTTAGAAACCCAAAGAAGCCTATGTCAAAGGAAAGTAACCAAAAGTTGCCAAAATAAGGGTAGATCCATCATGGGGGTGAGAGTCAAGAAAAAAATGGAGGATTGTTCGGAGGAAATACCGGGAACAGATCGAAGATCTGAAAGATGGGAAAAAAAAAAAAAATACAAAGGGGGAAAAAAAACCAAAAAAAATAATATATGGATAACGAGAGCTGAAAAAAAGAACCTCAAAAGGGGTTGGGGGAGGAAAGTGTAGAGTCAATGGGGGTTGAGAAAGGGGTCGGGTTCAACATGACAGCCTCATCTCCTCCTTCACTAAGGGGGGAAAACAGGGAAAATCATTAAAAGAAGGGACAAAACAAGGAAGTTTAGCTATAGGACAGTATAGCTGACAGGGAAACTAATATTTGGAAAACGCCAGAAGTACATATTTTGGGAAAGGGAACGGGGGGGGTTTCGACAAAGGGGGGCATACCCCATACTCCCGAAAAAAAAAAAGGCGGGTGTAACACAGGGGGAGGGTAGGGTTATGGGGGGCAGGTTGTTATAAACAATATAAAATCAAACTGCCTTCCCCTCACTAGAAAAAAGAAACTGAAAGCAAAAACACAGCGAAACCCCTTCCCCCCAATCGCAAAAAGAGCAATCAAGAAGAAAGGGGAGAAAAAGATGTCATCTCGACCAAAAGAAAAATCTCCCAGAATCAGGTCCAAGGGACACGCAGACATGGATCCCTCGCACGAAAAAAAAAAGAAACAGATGGCCCAAGAAAAAAAAGTAACAATCGTCTAGAGACAAGAAAAAAGACAAGAAAAATGCACCCTCTACATCCACATACCAAAAAAGAAACCAGGACGAAAAAAGGAAATACTCATCTCAAAATACTAGACTTGGGACACTCATAAAAAAAAGGAAAGGAATAGAAGGAAAAAGAAAACTCGTCGGCACCCAACAAAAAAAAATAGCCCCAACAGGGAAAAAACTTGAAGCAAATATGCCAAATTCAAAGACAAAAGGAGGGGTCCGGATCAAAAACGAGCCAGGGAAGAGAAAGAAGAAAATCACCACCCTACGTCCTAAAAGGAGATACAGCCTCTTCTGAGGAAAAGAAGCAATACGTCCCAAGCCTTGGGAGGAAAGAGGAATGGGGGGAGGGGTCCCATGCTCTTGGGGGGGGGGGAAAGGGAGAGGGAAGGAGCTGCTGCGCATCACAATTTCGAGTTTGGGTAGGGAGGAGAAAAGGACAAAATACAGCCTCTCGTGCAGAAAAAGAGGAGACAGTGGGAACTCGAAGGAAGGAACGCACCCGAGCGAAGTATTGTGAACAGCGAGGGGGCTCGGTGTTAATCAGTTGGAAAAAAAAGCGTATAAAGGGGAAGATGGGATATTTCGCTGAAGCAAGACAGTCGACATCGGAGGTCAAGAGATCAGCTTTGAACTAAATCAGACCCCACAAACTTAGAAGAAAGGGTCGCTAGAAAAGAAATTACATGAAAATAGACGAGGAAACAGAAAGAGGGGGGTCCCTTTGACACTAGCAAAGGGAAAGGAGGATAAACACCGATTGGGGGGGGGAGAAATAAGGGGGGGCCAAAAAAAAGCAGGCTCTGGGCAACACACTGAGGAGGAGGAAGGACTTCTTTGAGAAATCCACAGAAAGGTTTCGTGAAAGATAGATAAGGGTGCAGGCCTCTGAGGGGAAGAGATTCCTGAAAGTGAAAGGTTGGGACAACTACAAGGATTTCAGGTGACGGTTGCGTTGGGGGTGGTCTGAAATCTTAAACAGAAGGAAGGGAGGAAACTAAGGGAACTTACATAGTGAACTCAAAAGGTATAAATGGGGGGGGGAACCCTATCCAAATGTTGGGGGGGAAAAAGACTATCAGGGGGGATACGCTAGTGCGCACTCAGTTCGACGCGGAAGGGGCTATAACGAGCTGTCATTTTTTAAAGAAGAGAAGGAATAAAAAAAGCACGTATGCCTGCAGGAGAAGCCTAGGTAACTACATAAACTCACCCGAAAAGAAGGGCATCGAAAAAAAAGCAGGGGGAAAAATTTGTCACAAGGCGTACTTAGGAGAGTGGCGCAGAAAAGAAGGAGGGGGATAAGAAGTGGTGGCGAGGGGTCTTTGGGGGAACTGGGGGGGGGTACGTTGGATGTCTCCGAAGTGCACAGAAAAACATGATAGCATTGCATGAGAGGAATGCGGGCAGGGGAAAGGCTTACTTTTGTTGGAGGGGTGGGGGGGGGGGGGGGAGGGGGGGGGGGGGGGTAACTTAGTGGCTGGCTCTGCCTTTGGGTTGGGGAATAATTTTATGTTAAAAGAGGGTCCCGAGGGGGAAAGGCACGGGGAGACCACTAGGGGGAAGAGAAGCGTCGTGTCGGAGGGTGGGTGATGGGTGGGGGTGAGGAGCGGGGAAGTTTTCTTTTCTTTTACTGCATTGGTCGGTGGTTTTCGGGAAAGGGGGAAAGGGGTGGAGAGGAACAGTCGGGCGTGGGAAAAACGCAGTAATGAACGGGAAGAATCTGTCAAGAGAAAGGGTGAAACTATGAAAAAGAGGCGGTTGGGGACTCGGGGGGATGGGTCCTAGTGAATGAGCGGTGGGGGGTTGGGAATTCGGAGAGATGCCTCCCCTCGACAAAAAAGCACTAAATAACCTCATAGAAAAAAGAGGGTTGAGGGAGTATGGGGGGGGAATTTCTAAATAGGGGTCAAAAAAAAATGTAAGTCTTTCAAAGGAGGACGTGGGATGGGGGTTCCAAAGAGAGAAGGGAGAATATGGAACTATATGTAAACGATAGACATCACTTTTTTCAGAGTGGGGCCGCTGAGACAAGGAAGGAGTGGGGAGAGAGGGGGGGTGGGTCAGTTCATGGGACAGACTCCCTTTATATAGAAACCCGAGCAGAGGAGGAGGGCAGGAGAGGAACAATTACGTATGGGGTTTTTTTTTGTGTTTTTTAAAATTGAGGAGGAGGTGTGTGCGCAAAAAAGGAAGAACTAAAGGTATAGGGTCAGGGTCCCGTCACAGTGGAAGGAGGGCAAGATGAAGGAAAAAAACATGGATCGCAAGCGTGGGCACTACATTAGGGGAATTAAGGCAGGAGATGAGGGGGGGCGACACATTTACTTAGAGACGAGGTGACCCTTCTTCTCAGCAGTAGTTCGCCCGATCCAAGAAAGGAAGGGGTTGGGAAGGAAGGGATGGTTGCGTGATAGCCTTCGTGGGAATTCAAGGGGAAAAAAAAAAAAAAAAAAAAAAAAAAAAAATCAACCTGGAGAAAGGTTATGTTTGTAGAACATGGAAGGTAACAGATTGGGGGAGAACTCTCAAACATAGAGAGAAAGGAGAGGAAAGAGGGTGACTGCCAGGCACACGCGAGAAAAAATGAAAATAGCCTGGGGGGTGGGGGCATCACCATACGAAAAGAAACCATCCACTAAAATGAAGGAGAAAAGAGAGAAGGAAGAGGGAAGGACGGTCGGTATAGACTTTGGAAAATAAAAACACAGCTATACACTAAGTGTGCGCGCCCTCACAAAGGAAGACCTTCCCAGAAAGGGGTGTTAGGAAAAAAGGAGTTATAAACATCATAATCGTCTGGCAGATGACGATAAAGGGGATTCGAGAGGAATATTTGGTCTAAGGAAAGGGGGAACAAAGAAGAGAAGAAAAAAAAAAAAAAAAATAAGGAGAGCTAGTCGGGAGAAAAAATACACACCATCAAGATTTGGGATCTCTTTTCGATACAAAGGTGTGGTGTGATTCGCGGAAGGAAACGACAAAAAAGAACAATCCACGACGGGGAACTCAAAGGTAGAAAAGGGAAAAAGGAAGGGCTGATAAGATTTTTTCTATCTGTCGGCTAAGCTGAAAAAAAAAAAAAGAACAGAAGAAAATTGCAGAGAATAAACAGGTCTTCAAAGGGGGTTTTTTTCGGGGGAACTATGATTCCTAAACAAAAAGGACTACCAAGAACCAACGCGAGGGTATGGGGAGGAGAGTGAAGGTGGAGGAAATCTTATAAAACTAATGAAAAAAAATCAAAAAAGCTTCAAATAACTTGACAAAACTCACTAAAACCTCACCGACTTCCACCCTCCGCGCAGAATCAATAGTGAAAAAACACAGGAGAAAGGAGAAAGAAGCTCATAAGAAAGGGTCATCTCCAAAACGAAGAGAAGACAACGAACATAAGATCACAGCGCAGGAAGACAAATACCCACTGGCACAAAAATGAAAAAATGCTAAGGAAAAGAACAAGAAAGAAAAAAAGAAACCCTAAAAAAACAAAAAATCAACCACTGAAGAACAACCTGATCTTACTCATCACCAATGATAGGACTGTATAAACCGACACGAGAAGAAAACTCAGGGAATCCTCTCAAACTCACCGAAACTCAGGATCCCCAGATCAATAAACTCTACATCAGAGGAAAAAGGAAAAAAGAACAAGGCACTAAGGGGGGAGGGAATGAGGAGCAACCATCAAGACCATAAGAACACAATCATCCATACTAACAGCCAAACCTACCTCTTAAAAAGGCCGAAGCTAAAAAAACCCAAGCCTTGCAGCATCTTGAAAAGGCTCGATTTCTTGAGCACAGAGAGGGTAAGTGGGGGGAGGTGGGGCGATCCGTAGTCGCGGACGAGGGAACAAGGGGAAGTTTGTCTTCCTAAAAGAAACACCAATATGAACGGCACTCGTGCAGCGAAACGCGAAAACCTTGGGGGGAAGAGCGGGGAGGAAGTACTAAGGGGTACGCACCAAAGGCGAGGTGACCCCAGGAAAAAATCTTCCGTGGGGGGGGGGGAACTGCGAAACGGGTCATACCAGTATGGTAAACAGGGAATGTAAGCGTACAAAAGGAGAGGCAAAAGGAGAGGTACGATCAGCTGGCCTAAAGACTCTCAAAAACACCGCCACAACCCATCAGCCCCAGACAGGTTCCCAGACTTCACGTCTCTTCCACCGAGCTTCTACAGGTGAGTACACGTTACTATGAAGTTTAAGGAGAAAAACCAAATATTGGGGGAAAGGGGGCAATAGAGAGAGAAAAAGAAAACACTTGATTGAATTATGAAAAGGCTATCAAAATATGAGGTCTCACCAAACCAGGGGTTCTGGAAGGGTAGTCTACATCTGGAAAGCAGATAGGGGGAAGCAAGGCGATCAGGAAGGAGGAGGGGGCTAAGAAAATAAAGATACTTATTTGCATGGGGGGAGGACTTGAATTAAAAAAGCTATCTAGGACATCCTCGGATAAAAAAAAACACTTACATGAGAAGAGAAAAAGTAGAAAGAGAATAAAAGCGCATCTCTCCAACCCCTGAAAGGGGGGTGGTGAAAACAATAGACGATCGGGGTGAGGGAAGAGAATCCGAGTGAAAGGCTACGCGCTGGGAGAGGAAGACCAATGTTGAGGGGAAGTTAGGGGGTTTTCAAGGAAAAAAAATCCACAAGAGAAAGGGTTATTTCAACATGAAGAGACAGAGTATTCACAGAACATCATAAAACCGGTAGGGAGAAAAAAAGGAAAAAATGTGGGCAAAATGAAAGAAGGCTTGTGGTGAAACGGTAGGAGTGTCGCCTGGGAAAAGAATGTTATGAGTTGGAGTGGGGGGGAGGGAGAGGTGCGGATGGGTTAGGGGAGGTGTAGCCGCAGTTAAAAAAAACGTGAGGGGGGGGGAGAGGAGGGGTGAAGGCATATGGAATGTAAGTCACAGGGGCGGCGCTGGGGAGGGAGTGGACGGCAGTGTGTGGGTGATAGTTGGGGGGAGAGACCAGTTTGAAGAAAGGTAGTCTGGCATTGGGTAGTACGAGTATGGGATCCTTGGGTGGGGAGGGGGGGGGGGGGGGAGAGAGGGGGAGAGGTTTTTCTTTAAACGGTTTCCTTGTTCGGTACGGGGGTCATACAAAAAATTTTTATTTTTTATTTTGGCAAGTGGGGTGGTCGTAGGCGGGCCGAGTATGTGCGTTGGACCTGTGCTAGTTAGCATGAATCCTGTGGAGAGAAACAGAGGGAAACCCCCACCCCACAGGCGTCGAGAGTGAAAAAGGAGGAGGGGCAACTGACGTAGTGTATGAAGTCGTGAGGGTGGCTGAGGGATTTGAGAGGAAGGAGGGATTTTTGGGGGGGTGATATCTTTAGGACGACTCCCTCATAAAAAAGACCCCTCGGGACACCGCTAGGTTATGAAGGGAGGAAGGTCTAAAAATAAAAAAGAAAGCTTCAAATGGTGCGCTGGTGAAGTTTTCTGGGGTCAAAAATCAGGAAAGAGTACAGCTATAAGTGTGGAAAAGATTACAGCTAACAGTAATCGTTTTTTAGGACAGAAAGGGAGATGGTTGGGGGAGTGTTGAAGAAAAACCGAGCAAAACATTTAGAGCGACCGGACAGAACAAAGATGCTGCGGGGGGAAAACGCGAATCTCACTATCCTTCTTTGTGGTTTTTTTTGCCAGTTAGTCTAGGGGGGGGGATCAAACAGAGGGAGCCCTAGTACGGTAGAACTAAAGGGCGGGGGAAAGTACAAGAAGAAAGTTTCCTCTCATCGGCAGGAAGACAATGATGGAAAAGTCGCACTACAAAAAGAAGGAATCGGAAGGGGGGGGGGGGACGAATGAAGGCCAAAAAGGAGGGGATGCCACTTTTCTGACTAAAGGACGGGGAGTGCACCGGGGTACAGAGAAAAGGAAGAGACTGGCAGATGGGAAATTTGAATATGCATTTAGATTGGTCGTGAGTAGCGCGGGGGGGGAAAAAAATCCTCCCCAATAGGGTGGGGGGGAGACGCGTAGGTGCTGGGTAACACGAAGGAGAGAAACAAAAGAGGATGGAAAAGGAAAAGAATCCGTAAAAATGTTCCACTGCCCAGCCCACCGTACAAAAACAGGGGTCAGGGAGAATAAGGGAGACTCAACCAAGAAAAAGTAGATCCAGACAGAAGAAGAAAGTCAGAAGTAAACAAGCAACTTGGAAATGAAGGAGGGGGGGAGGAGGGGGAAACCAAAAAATAGTCAACGAAGAAACGTTATGGGGAAGGGGGCAAAAGCGTAGACAGGTGGATGAAGGGGGGAGGGGAAAGGAAAAAGGGGAAAAAAATAGGGGAAAAAAAAAGGCCAGATTGAAAAAAGATCTTCCCTATGGTGCGCCAAAAAAAAGAAATAAAGGGGAAAAAAAAAAAAAAAACACAAAAACTAAGGAGATCCGAAGTAAACATCAAAACAGGAAAGGGGGGGGGGGGGAGGGGCCATTTATATGCAAGGGGGGGGGTAGATTTGGGGAAAAAGGCGCACATCAAGCACCAAAAGAGACCACCTATTCATCAATCGGCAAAAAGAAGGGGAAAAAAAAAAAACAGGGGTGGAGGCTGTAGAAGGGGGACATGAGAGTACATGTTCTAAGAGGGGTCAGACGGAACCCTACATGCATGAAGATTTGAAAAGGAAGTCAACGTTTTTGGGGAAAAAGTTTGTAGAAAACTCACCATACTCCCTAAATAAAAAAGACGGGGGAAAAGGGGGATGGGTTAGGAGGAGCGAGTTTAGGATAGAAGAGAAGAAAAAAAAAGAAAGAGGAAATGCCTTCACGACAAAAAAACAGAATCATACCACAAGAAAGAGCATAAAAGCATATCCCTCACTCCGGGCCGCCGGAAAAGGAATAATGATCAGAGAAAAAGTCAGATCAGTCCGAAAAAGAAACATCACAAGAAAGTACAACTCGAAAAAAAGTACAAAGCTGCAAAACAGAAATAAATATAGAATAGGGTGGAATAAAACAAGAAAAACAACCTCGAAAGACCACAAAAGGGGAAACCAGCTACTCAAGGAAGTAAGCATCACCCAAAAGAAGGGAGAATCACCCCGAAAGAAAGAAACCTAGGAAAGTTGTAAATATTCCCGACACAGATGAGACCACAAAAACCAAACCCGCACGATCAAATCAAGAAAAAAGCACCGCAAAAGGGGGAAGACGCATGTCGACACAACCAAAAAACGTATATGGTCGTGAAAAAGGTAAAAAACAAGGGAAAACCCCAGTCAAATCCCAAAGAAAGAATCAAAAAAAGAAGCCAAGAACGTATAACACCTCGCTGCGCAACGCTCAAACGTAACCTTGAGTAGAGGAAAAAAAAGCAAGAGGGGGGGGGACGATGAGCCCATGCATCTGGGGAGAGGGGGGTGGGGGGAGTGGAGGGTAGGAGGGAAAAAAAGGTAGGCTTCGTAATGCCAAGCCACGATGGGAAAAAATGAGAAATAAAAACGTGAAGAAATAGGGAAAACGAAAACGAACTTGAAACCAAGTCTGGCTACTAGCGTACGCCAAGATCTATGGGAAAAAAAAAAACATAAATTCCGGTGTGTGGGAAGAGAGGGAGGTTTCAAAACGAGATTATATAGTGGCAGAGGGAACGGAGAGGAAAGAAAGAGAGGGCCTTATGGCTTTTCAACTAAATCAGAAAAAAACCAAATCATGTGCATAAAAGGGGGTAGTCGTACAACAATCCATTGAGCTAAACGGGCGAGTAAAAAAGGTTGAACGTAAAAGAGGACAGAATTAATTAAAGGAAAGGGGGGAGGGGGTATGAAGACAATTCAACTAGTCGATAACACACCAGGAGGGAAAAAGAGAAAGAGGGTGAGAAGGAAATCACAAGTAATTGGGTCTTGGAGTACTGGAATTAAGAGGGGGAAAAAAGTGGCCATTTCTCGAGAAGGGGGGGGAAGGAAAGATGAAGGGGAGTGGGGGGAGGGGGAGTAGCGTATGAAAAAAATCTAAACCAAGGGGGATGAAAAAGCATAGCGTCACTAAAGGGCCAGTTTGAAGAAGAGGGGGGGCCCGCCAAAAAAGATCAACCACACCAAGTTAGCAAAAGTGGGGGGGGGGAACAGAAGACTGGCGGAACGTAGAAGGACAGGGAAGGGAAGGAGAAGTGAGAAAAAGATCCCGAAAGAAGGAAGGGGAATTAGTTGGGCTCCTCTCCCTTCGAACCGAAATGTAGGTCCCAAGAGAAGCCCGGAGAAGCCATCCCACAACTCTCAACCCAAGGGAAGCTAAAAAGAGGAAAATAACATCTGGATGGCACTCAAGGCGGGGTGACGTGAGAGTGCTCAGACGGAGGTATAGGGGCGGAGGTGGTGAGGAGTGGGTGTAATAGTGAGAATGGATTGAGGGTTGATCCTCAGGAAAAAGACCCATAGACGTGCGTGTGAAAAGGTAATGCTGTGCAGATTCAAAGTGGGGCTAGGGGCTTGATTGTTGGGAAGGGAGGAGGGGGAGTGGTGGAGAGAGGAAAAGAGGGTAGAGGGTATACAAAAACATTGGAGATGAGTAAGAGGCGGGATAAGGAAGGGTGTTGGGGTGGGGGATGGAGGGTGAGCTTTTTGGGATTTCAAGGTCTTTTCTTTTGGAGGCTTAAAAAAGGGTTTTTGAGTGTAGGGTTGAAGATGGGATTGGTTTCGTATGCGATTGAAAGGGGGGCGTGAGGAAGAGAAAGGAAGAGCCCGGGATATGAAGAAACATATCTGAAACGGTGGTAGGGTTTAGCGAGAAGGGTGACGGGGAGGGGGGGGGGAAAAGTGGGGAAGGTTAAGATGAGCTTTTGATGTTTTTTTAGGGTCGTTATAAGATGGGAAAGAGGGAATCCCCTCGCACCAAGAAACGACCACCATTCGAGGGATGTGGTTTGAGGAAAGTAAAAAAGGAAAAAATAACTTGGGAACAAGAGTTGGAGGGGGAAAGGGTAGGGAGGGGCGGAAAAAGATATAACTATGTCTATAATGCGTAAATAAGAGTAGTGAGGTAAAAGGGGGAAAAAAGAGGAGAAATAGGCAGGGAGTTGGTGTTTTATTGGGGATTTCATTGAAAAAGCAGATACCACCACGGGGGAAAAAGAAAGAAGGCCAGACCCAACATAGGGATTCGTGTGATGGGGCATAGAGATATCAAGTATTGTTTTGGTGGTTCCAGTCTCGGGTGGTCCACCATGAGGATAAGAAGGAAGGGAAGGAAGGGAATTTGTCTGGAGCCTAATAACGCTCACATGAAGATAAAAAGGAAGTATTCAAATAGGGGAGTGGACTGGCGGGATATGTGGGCCGCACCTTCATTCCCTTAAGGAGTCTGTAACGGGTGTCGGACTACATCCAAGAGTTCAAAGAGGTAAAATAATCTCTATGATGCTGGTCTGGTGTCGGGTAGCGTTGAAGGTCCCCAAGAAGGGGGGGGGGGGTTTGTCAGAAAAAAATCATGTACATAACTTGTTGTAAGAGAGAGAAACAAAAAAAAGGGGGGGGGAAAGGGAAAATAAAGAATCGGAAACACGGTTTGGCAAAAGCACTCGCAAATTACAAGGATGGGAAGAAAAAACGAGGCTCACGACCAAGCTTCATTAGTCAAAGAAAGAAGAATACAGGGATGGGGCATGAGGGACCTTGCGATAAAAGGATTGGACAGGGAACAAAGATAGAAGTCTTAATGTGCGCGAACCACCCAACACTATCCTCTGCCTTCCCGGACCAAGGGGGTTTGTAAAAAAAATAGAGAGAACATCAGAGTATTCCTTTCCGATGAAACTAACTGATTTCGGGAAGAGAAACGAAGACCGTACATAAGGGGAGCAACTTACAGTAGGGGAGCCACAAAGCATAAATGGAAAAAAAAAATAAGTATAGCTAAATGGATCCCTCACACAAATAGAGGGGGGAGGACTGGGAAGAACTTGGTATCAGTGTGGAAACGTTTCATGAAAAGAAGGGAAAAACACTAAGAGAGGGAAAGGAATAAGAGTAAAAAAGGGGAAAACAGGGTGTTGTGTTACTGTTTAGTTCCTAAATCCAGTTCAGAGGGGTCAAAAAAAAAGAGGAGCGAAAGAAAGGGATTACCCCAGGTTTTTGGGGGGGTTTTGTCGAGCCCTATGGGAGAAAACGGAATCCTAAATAAAACTCAGAAAAGACCCGGGGTGTAAAAGGATGTTTAGAGCGGGGACCTAGTTTAAAGTCATTAAAGAAAAAAAAAACCATTGAAAGGAAACAGAGACTAGGAAAACCGAACCAGAGTACCCCGAAGAACGCATCCGCTAAGGCCCGAAGAGAACCTGTAACCTCCGAGAGAATTCAATCTCAGGCAAGATCAACTCCGACTCTTGAAAAAAATTCAAAAGGACAAAAGAATAGGGGAGGGGGAAAAAAAAAACGAAAAAAAAAACCATCAGGCAAAAAGAGAAAAAAGGGATATTAAGAAAAGAAAAAAGTAAATAAAAAAAAGGTCAAAATCAACTCCATAAAACCACCCATCAAAAACGGAAAGAAACTGAAGACATCAATGACTAGAACATAGCCCCAAGAAAGAAAAAATTCATCCCTGGGGTGACCAGAAAGATTCGGAAACAAATGCCTATCCCGAAACCGGCAAATCCTCCAAATGGAAGACTGAGTATCATATCCCCGTACTGAATAAAAAAAGCAGGCGGGCACCTGAGTCACCAGCAACAAAGGACCAATGAAGGAAGAACAATACTAAACTAAAACCTTCAACACAAGAAAATGTAGGGAAAAACCAATGGAGAAAATCGAAGCAGAACCACTCAGATGCGGCAGCGGGAAAAAGAAATTGAAGCTGGGGGGGGACCCCTGCCAGACTGGGGGAGTTTTGGGGCGTTGTGTAGGGCAGGAAAGAATAGGGGACAAAAAAGCGGGGGGTCGGGAGGGTGGGGGGGATACCTTCGACTTAGGAAACCGGGACATTCCCAAGGAAGAGGAAGCAGAAAAATCAGAGGAAGCGGGTTCCTCGCGTGAGTAGGTCAAATCAAGACGAGGGGAGGGGAAAAAACAAGAGGAAAGGTGTTCGCTAATCCCGTCCAAAGAAGAGGTATCAACGTAGCCATGTCCTCTTAACGTCGTTACGAGGGGAAAGGGAAGCTTGGACGAAGCCTACGAACATAAAAAAAAGAGTAAAGAAGAGGTGGACGTATCACACGCCTCGCCAAAAAGAGAGAAATTGGACGGAACACTAGAACTTAAGTATAAAAAAAGAATGGTGATAAGAAGGAAATAG
>Ga0179593_1709445_pt1 | contig 21790 bp, 23 predicted proteins | sample CZODoug2_1_08_16_FD_185931 | JGI IMG/M metagenome (GOLD analysis project Ga0179593, IMG submission 185931) | Vadose zone soil fungal communities from Angelo Coast Range Reserve, California, USA - CZODoug2_1_08_16fungal (PacBio error correction) | ecosystem: Environmental > Terrestrial > Soil >...
CTCACATCTCAGACAGTCCCCTAAAAATACAGGGCATTCGTATTTCTGGATCGAGGGTGTAGCATCGCAAAGAAGAAGAAAGAGCGAAGGCAGCGCAATCTCTGTGGCCTCACAGAAGAGATGGCGAATATCGGGGAGATTTAAAAGGATTGAATGGGGAAAAAAATCAGGTTGATTCAGAGACGCAATTAAGGCGTGATGAAAGAAGAATGCCACTGAAAGGGGGAAAGCCAGACATCATGTGACGAACCCTTTTAACTCGACGTGCAAGAGGGGGGGGAGTTGGTTGCAAGGGGAACGGACCTTCCGCACAAAGGAAAAAGGGGAAAGTTCGTCTGGCGACAGCAGATGATTGCCCACTCGAGAACGGCAGCCGGCTTGGGCGAGGGAAGGGAGGGGGAACGGAGGAGGCGGAAGATCCCGTGAGGGATGGTCCTCAAGAAGAAAAGGCTTCAAAAACCTCACGAAGGGTTCACCCGAGCGGGGGAAATGGGAATCCCTATAGCGGCCAGAAAAAACGTGCTAACCAACTCGGAAGGGAAATCTGCACGATAGCGTCAAACTATGCTAAACCGCGAAACGTAAAAAGACAGTGGCTTGATAAAATTCACCAATGAGGCGAACCGTTTTATAGCCTTATGGGGCATCGTTGAGTTTCTTCGGAAATTTAGCTGGAGAGAGGTGAAACTTCAGGAGAAACTGTTGACCAATTCCTAGAAAAGCGAACGCAGTCGCTGAGGCTCCTTCCAACTCAGTCAAAAAGAAAAAGGGGGACAAAGCGCCAACAAAATAAATTCGAAGCAAATTTCTGAAAAAGGTCCGCAGAAGGCTTTTGCGCCACACCGCCTTCTTGCCGTAGAGCGTGTTGCGGAGAGGACAAATGAACGATTTGGGGGGGGAGCGAAGGTAAATCCCTAGAAAAGAAACAGATTCGTCGGGGCAAGGAAACAAGAAAAGGTCGGCCTGGAGGTGAGGAAGAATATCAGGGGGAAGGGTGTACAACAACAAATTCCACCACGACGAAGGAGTTACGCGATGATTGCCGAAAAGACCTGCACAACGACGTAAATCCCTGAGCGTGGGAGGCGACTAGAGCACCAAGGTTCACTCACTCTGGAGGGATCGCCTTAAAAAGGGTGCGAATACCCCGTCACCATTTCAGGTTGCGCCCAGAAAGGGCCCACCTACTGAGGGATTTTCCCAAAGAAGGGGCAAAGCTGTGTAATCGGGCACAACGTCGCCAGTTGAAATGGGTTTCAAGCCGGGAGAAGAGGGTACAGCGACCCGGCGAGCTCTCAACAAGGTCTTCATTCTCCCCAGATCTAAAGAGGGCGTGGCGTAAGAGGGGAGCGACGGGAAAACAGAAGGCCTTTGTAGTTCACTAGGATCCAGCTGTTGATCGCAGGGGGGAGGGAGGGCCGAATTATACAGGATCCCAAACTACGGAAGCCGAGAAGTTTAAAAGGTTTTATTCAAAAGGTAATAAAAAAGACGAAACTTAAAGTCAAAAGCCGATAGCGAAGAGGGAAACAAGGGTCGCTTATATGCTTATTCCGAAAAAAAGAAATCTTACCGTATTTAGGGAGGGGGCTCAAAAAAAAGGAAAAAAGGGGCAACTCGTTGCCACGGCCTACAGAAGTCCTTAAAGGAGACAGGTGTGGCAAGGGGAAAGGAAAAGAAAAAAATTGGAATCCGTCCGAGGATACCGATTATCGTTCAGCCCGGTCACTTTCAGCGGGAAAGCGGAAATTTTGTGATTTTGGGTGTTTTGCGGGGTCCCTTCACGGGGGGCCAATTAAACGATCCCTCTTCGCACGAACGGGCAGACTTAGAGGGGTGAGGTGGGGGACTATACCCGCGGAAGGGGTCCGACCCGGGGGAAGCCCGACTTTCTTATCCTTTGGATACCGTAAGGGGGGGGGGCCCATAACAGAAACTACGAGGGGGGGGGGCTAACTCTAACGACAGCGGAGGCTGAATATAGGTCGTATGGGGGGGGCTCGCTAGGAAGGGGAAAAGGGAGGGATGGGCGGCAGAAGAAGGGGCCGAACAAGGCAGGACCGGGGAAAAAACCTCCTTTGCCACGTGAGCAAAAAGGACCTTCGCGAAAGGGGAGGGAGACGAGAAACACTATGAAGTGGGGGGGGGGGGAAAAACAAGCCGTTCTTGCCAACGAACGAAAAAGGAGGACGACGAGCTTCAGAGGGGAAAGAAAAGGGATGCTCTTGAAAAATAGAGGGTGATTGTTGGCAAAGAATCACGGGAGCGCCTCAGGGCAAGGGGGAAAAAAAAAAATTACTCCTAGTCTAAGAAGGGGAGGGATTGTGACCATTTCAAGCGTAAGCGATTACGGATTCGTGGAAAAAAGGGAGTCTTAGTCGCTGAGGTGAAGGGGGGGAGGGATCCGATCGGTCAACAGGAAGAGAACGCGCTCCCGTGATCGCTAATAGGATCCTGGGGTCTGAAAAAGGGGTCGGAAGAGGAATGAACAGGCCGAGGCATCCCGCACCGCTATGGGAAGAGGAGAAATACGCTAATGCCAAAAAACGTTTTGGCAGGAGGGGGAAGAAAGGGATCGGGATGCCACGAAGAAAACACACAGACGATCCGCAAACGGGAGGCAAGAAAAGGGCGAATCCGAGAGGGACCAAGGCCATCTGCGGGGGAAGGGGAAAGGGTCCCGCACTCGGAAGGAAAAACCAGGAGCGTACCGAGATGGAGGGAGAAAGAAGCCCGATAACGTCCGTATGAAGGGACTGGGGGGGGGCACCCAAGTATTGGGCTGTCCACGATGCCGAGGCGGACTGTTGAAGAAAGCATCGGACCTCCTACAGCGGAGGAGGTTTCGGTAACTCCGAGCCTGGGGAGTCCTTTCATCTCGACCGAAAGAAAAAGGCATTCTTGAGGAAGAAAGGGAAGCAAGACCCTTTAATCACTCCGACTGAGAAAAGAGCTCACTACGAAGGACAAACCTGAAAGGAGAGAAAAAGGAAGTACAATAAAGAGGAGAAGGGAAAAGAACCGCACGATCGAAAAAGAGGCCGATGTGGAAAGAAGGAGTGTATGTCAATGACGAACAAGCGTGTCATCACGCCGAGGGGGGGGAAACGGCGTTGGGAGGAGGGAAAGCGAGTGGTCATAAAAAGCGGAGCAGGAGGCAATGAGCTTTGAACTGAGTGCTCAACACTCTACTGTTCGAAGCAAGAGAAAATCAGCACAACAACACATGAGTAGAAGGGATGATTTCGCCAGTCCAGGAGAGGTATTTCCCCGATCATGAAGGAAAAAGGGACAGGGGCGGGATGGAGACACCGAGACGGACCGGGTTACGAATACCAAAGGGGAAGGTAAAACTACCCCTATATGGAGAAGGGACACAGACCGGTTGTGCGGGAGGGAAGGACTCATCGCCGCCCACCGAAATCCTTTGTGCCGATAGGAAGGTGAGATTGCTAACAGACGTGGAAAAAGTACGTTTAAAGGATGACGGTCGGGAAAAAAAGGGCCCTCGCTATAAAAGGGAGAAAGGTCGTCCGTGATCGACTCGGCGAAGAACCGAAACCTGGTCTTTGGAACCATGGAAGAAAAGGGGAAGAGCTCCGAATGATCTGCGAGGGAGGGAGGGAGAGATGAAAGAAACAAGCTCGTCTTCAGAGAAAAATACTCTGTAGGAGGGGAAATGCGGCTCGATCTGAAACGGCGAGCCCAATCTAAAGAGGTGGGAGCCAACTCTGAGGGGAACACAAACTTACGACGTTAAGCGAGGCGACTCTGCCAAAAGGAAGAAAAGGTGCACGGCCAACGAGGAGGAAAACCCGTCACCAGAGTGGAAAATAGTGAATAGGAAAAGAAGGGTCCTTCTCACATGGACATACTGCTTCCGGGGGTCTTCTTGGACTCGACTATCCCACCTCTCAAAAGTTGGGTGACTTCGAAAGGTGAGAGAGCTACACACGCTTCCAGAGCGGTGCAAGGGATCCAGGAACAGAGCATTTTCATGGCCTCTTCGAAAGGCCCAACGAGTCATTAATGAGACTATTATCCTAAAAGAGGGGGACAAGATGAGACTGTGAGGGAAGAATCAAATCAAAACTGACGAAAAAAAAGAATACCGGAAAGACCAAGAAATAACTACAGCACGAAAAGGGGGCACCGGGACCTTGGAAAAGATACCGAAAAGAGAGAAGAAAATTGAATTTTTCCGTCAAGAAAAAAGTTGTCGAACCTTTCCTGATCTGGACAAGAAAAGAGCGTGAGTGCCTCAGAAAAAAAAGAGTGAAAAGCTGAAAGAGAAAGCCGATTAACGACGTCTCGGAAAAGGGCTCCTGTAATCCAAGGAAGGGGTTTCGCAGGTCAAGTCCTAGCATGCAGCACTAAGTGCATTTGCAGGGAAGAAGGAAAAGGCGGGGGAGAAAATAAGGCTGCAGGGGGGGAGGGACGGCTCTGCCTCAAAATTCTTTGGGGGGGAGAGGAACCAACCTAAAAAAATCTGCGGGAGCAGACCGAGGCGGACGAAGAAAAGCAAAATCCTATCTTTTGGGGGGGTTTGGACAAAGGAGGTTATCCAAAGTAGGAAAGAAAAGAAGTCCCCGGGAGAAAGACCGTATAAGGAAAAAAACTCAAAAACAAGGGTCAGCTACACATATTAAGGGACGAAAGTGATCTTTTTACGAAACAACCATGGGGTAAGGGGAAACACCAGTGAGGAGGAAAGATGAAAAGTCCTCTCAGGAGGTAAAGGCGTTCTCTCCGGACAGAAATCACTTTGGGCGAGGGAAAAGTTAACTATCTTGCCACACCAGCACCAGAAAAGCTACGGGCCTTAGAAAAAAAACGAGTTGCCCAAAGGGGGGTGGATGACTGGGGGGGAAAAAAGAACCTAAATCCGCGATAAGAGGCGGCCCTGATTATGCGAAGAAGAGAAGAGAGCGTACTGGAGCCACTAGGAAAAGCGATGGAAAAAAGGACGGTATTCTTTATGGAAGGGATGTTCCTCAGAAAAAAACGATCGGGCCTGAAAGGGTGTTAGACGGACCAAGAGGCAGCGGAGAAAGAAGGGCGATCACCATAGGGGGCTTCACTAAGGGGAAACAGTACCGTTCTGAGCATGAGATAATAGAGCGCAAAAGCGGGAAAGAAGGAGATCAATTTGGAAGCCTAAGATGTTAGGCCGACCGGGAGAGGGGGTACAACCAAGAAAATAGGAAGTAACAAATAAACTGTCGAAGGGAGGGAAGATGTACAAGGAGTCCGCTTTGCAAAGAACCTTTAGGTGGACAAAGGAAGCACCAAGCACGGTGAAGGAGGAAGTATCCCTGTTGAAGGAGAGACAGAATAGACGGGAAGAGGGCAACAAATAAAACCCACATAAAAGCAGGAGAAAGAAATGGCTGGAAAAGATTAGTGAAGCATGAATCGAAAACCAGCGAACAAGGGAGAGGGGGTGGAAGTGAGGGGGAGATACAAAGCGCAAAAGGAAGAATCACCCATCAATTAAGAACCTTGCTTGAAAAACGATGATTGATTTACTAGGGAAAACCATTGAACCGTACCAAAAGGGGGGAAATCGAGGCAGAAACGGGAAGCGCCTTCCTGCCAGAGGGAGGGGGGGGTCAAGACTCACTGGAGGGGAGGGGAAAAAAAAACATTGTGAAGGAAAAAGGGTCACTTTGGAGCAGGGACCAGTCACTTTGGCAGGAAGAGGAAGGGGGAAGGACTGCTCTTCAGAAGTCTGCGGAGAAAATAGCATTGGGAAAAAAACTTGGGGGGTCTCCGAAGTAAGAAGAGCGATGATTTGCTCCAAGGAAAAACAAAAGATGAGGGGAAACACTACTTCGAAAGAACAAACACTGGGTCTAAGAAGGGGGTGACAGGGGAGACACCCCTGTATTGTAGCGTGCGCGGATGTGGAAGAGTTTTTGGAAAGGGTATCGTTGGAGTGGAGTTCAGAAGGTCCCGCTTTGCGGGGCACCTACATGAGGAGACCGTAGAGAGGGACATACTGCCCGGGGGTACTAGGGCGGGGTTGCCCCCAAGCAGGTAAACCCAGGCGTGAGGGGGCCTGTGGTAGAGGGCTTTCTAAAAAATAGGATAGGGTGATCGCAAGACTCAAGACCTTGACCCGAGAGGAAAAACATCGCAAAAATACATGCAGCTTCCGAGAGATGAGGACAATCAGAAGGGGATGTCGTCAGAAAATAAAGTGGGGGAAAGAAAGTGCGCTGGCCTGAAGCAACCAAGAAAAAAATTTAAAGTTCGAGTGAACAGTTGGGAGGGAAAAGGAAATGGGGCTTAGGACAGGGCATTTGGGAAATCCTTCGGGGGTCCGAGAATCCCGGCTGAGGCAGGGAAGTGGTTCAGGTCACAAAAAGAGAAAGGGGGGTAACAAGAAAAACGAAAAGTTCCCTAAAGGAGCCAGACTAGCGAGTGAGGAAAAAGAGCATCGATCGAGGGCTTTCGAGAAAGACGGGTAGGAAAGGAGGGAGCGATAAAACAAAAAACCAGACAGATCTAGCCGAATGATCGTGTTAGAAGGAAGAAGGTCTGCTATGGGGATCTCTCGAAACCTCCCACAAGTTATCCCCTCGAGAGGAAAAGTCTCTCCCATCTCCCCAAAGAAAGTCGTCTCTTTAGGGCTCTTCGGGGGAGAGCAACGAATTCCCAACGATCGGAACCGCTCATAGGGGGAAGCAATTTCTCTATCGGAAGATCAAGGCTGGGGACGGCTTGGGGGGAAAAAAAAAAATCATATTGGGGATCCGCGACTATGAGTGATGAAAAGAATGATGCCAACTGATACGGGGAAAAGGCCGCAGGGGAGGGCAAACCCCTGGAAAGAACGTGAACGCGTGGTTGTCGTTGGGGGGGCGAAGGCAAGACACAGGCAGGATTACCAAGTCGACTTGCGACGAAAAAAAGAGAATGATTGCAAAAGAGGAGGAAAATCCTTCGCGGGCTGGTCCAGGAGGGAGGCCTGGGAAGTCTGCGATAGAAAAAAAAAAGGAGCTATTCACTAATAGAGACCCGGACGCAAACCCCTCAACCCTTATTTTGAAAAAGGATCTGAAAACGCTTTGAGAAGCGGTCCAGGAATATACCTTGATAAAAAAAATCTAAAAGTTGGGGAAATGCCCGAATCTCTTCCAAAAAGATTTCTAAGACAGAGCTCCCCTCAGTTTCTTGTGTGTACCCGGCAAAAATGAGAGAGCCCGTTGGGGAGGTCGTAGTGGGCGAAAAAGTTATGATTCATGGTATGCAAATGAAGAGGGGGGGTATACTTTAAAAGGAGAAAAAAAAATCTGGGACCAGGGGGGGAAAGGAAAAAGAAACGCATAGTCGAGAAAGAGACCTGCAACCTCAGGAGAAGGACCTTGGAAATCGAAAGAAATCAAGATAGAAGAACTATTTTCTTCAGGACGCAGAACGGGACGATACAAAACAGAAAGGCACTTAAGGGAAGAGATGGGGGGAGGTCCTCGCACAGTCCACGCTTTGGGGGGCATGTTTCAGGGGAAAAATCAATCAAGGGGAGGGGAAACCGTCGTAGAAAGGAGGGGCTCCATAATAGTAGTGCTCACTGGGGTACACCATCGGACCACCACAAAAAAAAGCGGTCGCTAAGGAGGAAAGCATCCTAAAAGTTCTTACCTCCAGATTGAAGCATAAAACAGCAGCACCATAGACCTCGCTTCAGAGGGGACATCCTTCCCCATTGTAGACCTACAGGGGGAGACCGCCTTGCTGGTGCGAAAAGAGTCCACCTACGTTCTGTGAAAACCAAAGTCCAATACTGGGTAAAAGATCCACGTAGGTTATTGGGAAAGATTTAAAAAAAGGGTGCCAAAAGTCGACCCGTTCGCAGGAGGAAAAAATCTTCAGGCTCAAAAAGGGAAAGAAGAGGATCGTCGATTGCGGAAGAATTCCGGCCGAACCGCTTGTTTCACTAAGGGGCAATGGTGATCTGCATAAAAGGAAGCTCTGGCTCGGAGAAAAAAGAACGAGGCCTATAGGGGAGGGTTTTAGAAAAGTGAAAGAAGAAACGGCCCAGCTTATACGGGAAGAGAAGACAAGACGCTTCGGGGGGAAAAGGACGCCACTCAAGGAGGGAGTATCCGTATGTAAGGAGTGGCTCCAAAACAAATTGGTATAAAAAGAAGAAAATCTTGCACGGGAAAAAAAAAGGATAGGCCTGTAAAAGGAATGAGTAGGTTGTTTGGAAAGAGGAAATTATGTCCAAGTGGAGAGAAAGAAGGAACCTATTATCGACAGCCAGTCCTTGGAAGGGAGTCGAATTTGGGGAAGAACGTGTGGGTAAAGAAAAAATCAAAGATGCGCAAGGAAAGTAAGACATGGGAGGGAGGAGGGGGGAAGGGGGGGGGTGGTGGGGGGGGGGAAAGGGGAGGAGGAGCGAGGCGAGGGTTGTCATAATCCCTGGCTATCCGACCGTCGAGAAAACGCTGTCTGAATCCGGTGATAAAGGGTTGTCAAAAAAAAAAGAAGGAGGATTTTGGGGGAAGGGGATCCGCCTAGAAAGAAGGTCGGAGATGGGGCTCGAGAGGGGGGGTTTGTCAATAGGGAAAAAGTCACAGTCCCTGGGGGGAGAAGAAAAGAACCTGTCGTCTCCCCCGAAGGGAACGTAGTCCTGAAGAGGCACCCTTCCGCGGGATTAAGAGAGAAAACACCGAATGAAGGGGGGTACTCGATGCCGGTCCACCGACGACTTAACGGAGCGAAAAAATGGATTTCAAGAGGGGGGGGATGCGTCTTTGAATGCCATAGGAGTGATTTTGGGGAAAAAAGGAAAAAATTAGCAAAGCGGAAGGGGGGCGGCCAATTCAGAGATTTGTATCTGGCGGGGGGGGAAAGTACGTTGAAAGCGTTACGGAGAAGGTATTCGGTCGGCGCTGGGAGGTTTGATTCGAAGAAATAGGTCACCAAGAAAGAGGAACCCTAGCTCCAAGCGCTAATAGGGTCGGAAGGAAGAGCGGGGAAAAAAAGGAACATGCAGGGGGAAGAGTCCATGACAAAAAAAAAGTGTAGCGAGAGATAAAAAAGCAATCAACAATTGGGGAGCGGTTTTAAGTGATGCCAAAACACCAGGGAAAAAACCGCCCAAAAAAAAACACAAGGCTGAAGGAAAAAAGGTCCAGCCAGGAGGCGGGACTTTGAGGGGGAAAAAAGGAACGCCTTTTAAAAAAAAAACCGGAGAAGGACCGAGAAAAATCGAAGGCCCGATAAAAAGGGGGGGTTCTTGTTGTGAAAAAAAGGAGTTGGCATGAGAAATGCGTTCCGGGGCTCGGCAGGGGGGCGGATCGCATCTGAAAGAAGAAAGGTTTTCATTTAACGACGGGAGGAAGATTTCTCTCTACGAAGAACTAGATCATTCCTTGGGAAAAGAAATGTTGAACTTGCTAAAAAGAGGCCGGCGGCCGACTTCTAAAGGAAGAAACCCTAGGCAAAAGGGAACGGAGAAAAGGATATCTGTAAAAAACGAGTGGAAGAGGGCCGAGTAGTGTCGGCGCGGGGTGGTAATACCACACTTGGATCGGGGAAAAAAGAGGGGTATTTTACGAAAGAAGGGGAAGCCTTAAAAAGAGGGATTAATCCATCATGCAGGAAAAAAAAACCTAGCGGGATCTTTGAACGGAAGAGGAGAAGGACTGTGCGAATCTAGAAGGAAAAAAAAGGAGGGAAAAAAAGGAAGAATGCGCACCGTCTCGTAGAAAAAAGAAATTAATGGTTCAAAGAGAAGGAAGAAAGAGGGTGCTGTGATGAAAAAAGAAAAGGGCTTTTTAACGGAAGAAAAACGTTGCCAGAGAAAAAGAAGTGACGTCAAAAAAAAAGGGTCTTCCATTGAGAAAAGAAAAAACCGCCCACCGAACGAACTGTGGACGATCGTGAGGGAAGGCTAAACAGCGAGAGGATTTACGCCCTCGAGGGGGAAAAGAAGTAAATCGGGCGCTTGACGAAGGCTTAATATCGGCGAAGAATGGTCTTTGAGCCAATGAAGGGAGGCACCACTAATGAGAGAGGGGGAAAGGAGTCTAATAAAAAAAAAAAAAACCAAGTTAGTTAAAGAAGAAAAAGAAGAGAGAAGGAGGTTCAGAGGGAGGAGACTGACACAGCACGACCAATCGCAGCTCTGCATCCTGGAGGAAAACCAAGACTAAAGAAATTTATAGGTAGTGAGAAGTAGCAGAAGCTCGGTCACGCTCATGGACTTCCAAAGAAGGGGGACCAAAAAAAAAACATCGAGAGGCTGGGAAGAAGAAACTCTTTTTTCTTCTAAAAGGGATCTTCTCTAAGACTTTTTATCGGGAGAACACTCCACATCCCCCAAAATTCCGAAAAAGGGGAGTTGGTAGCGCCCTTTCGATGGAAAGAATCTTCCCTCTCTGGAAGGTACTCAGAAGAAGGTGCGAGCATGTTACACATCTGGAATCCTCTTCCCCCTCGGAACTACATAGCGAAAGCAATTAATTATCCGAGAAAAAGGGGACCGATCGAGAATCCAAAACTGCTAACAGAGCACAAATAAATTCCATCCACTAAATATTTAAAGAAACAAGCTGAGAAAACGGTCACCTTGGAAAGGATCCATATATTCCGAAAGAAGATAAATTATGAATTGGGGAAGAAAGCGGAACTGTCTAAAAAAGGAAAGGGACACCATCCCACGCGGACAAGAGCAATAAAGGAAAGCTTTAAAATCTGGGGAGAAACTCAGGAACGTCGGAAGGGCCCGAAACGGCAGAATCCAACAGGACGTGGGGAGGTCCTCCTTCATAAAAGCGCTAGGCGGCATGTAATCCCGGGGAAAAAGAGTTTTGAGAAGGCCCTTCATTGATTGTTCGGCAGTGAACGGGGAGCCGGGGAAATCCTATCACATTCAAACTCTCGGAAAAAAGAGACAGCTCCTGCCGTGAGATCGTCCTCCCTGGAGAACGAAATGAGAAAGAGGAGGTTCTTTATTGGAGATCAATGTAGAAGGGGAAAGAGCGAGTTGTACTGACCCCGTGGGAAAAAATAATCCTTTATAAGAACCCAAAATAAAAACCCCTAATTCTCGAAGAACTTTTCTTTGAGGATTGAATTTTCTCCGACGCATCTGTGGAGGCCACTCAGTTCTACTGAAAAGAAAAGGGACCTCTGAGGGTAACTCATCGGACTAATGCAATTAAGGATTCATATAGAAAAGGGGGGGGAGAGGTCCTTTCCCTAAGGCCCCGATGGAAAGCCTCCACGACTGCGTCTTCTGAGATTGCTCCTTCGTAAGAAAAGCTCGTGCAAAAGGGGGATGTTGTACTTAGGGACCCTCCCCCTAAATCAGAGGGTCAGAGACTTGAGTGGCGGCAGGAAGAAAATCCGGTACTTTGGGAAAAGAAAATCGAGAGGAAAACGATGGGACGGGAAGTTCGTTTAAGGGGCCACTTTGAAAGAAAAAAAATAAACCTCTCGGGAAGGGGAGTCATTTGGGACTAGCCAGAGAGCAAGCCAAATTCCTGCGAGCAAGGCTGGCTTCACGAAGGAGGGCGTCCGTCAGGGAAAAATATCCAGGATACGCAAGAAAAGGTAATTAGAGAGAGTTGCCCTGCAAGGGTTTCAAAAAACTGTTTCGAGGGGAGGCCAAAAAAACGATGGAATTTAACCCAAGAAGCGACTGGGGGGGAGATACAGTCATTAATTTGGGAAAATTAGTTGGAAAAGGAGCCCAAGCAAGGGGAGGTCTACTTATCCAGGAGGGGAAGGCGATACAAAAACATTCTTGAAGAGAGAGAATGCTCATCAAAATCCAGTCTTTAAGGGGCGGGGGCCATGGAAGAGCCCATAAGAACGGTCAAGTCGAAGGGGGACTTAGGGATGTTTGGTCCAAATAGGCTCGCACCATCTAGGAAGGGGAAGTCCCGTACCAGGAAGAAAGAGGTGTAAAGGGGGCCTTTGCGACTACGAAGGGGGGAGAGTGGACTAAGAACATTACCAAATCAGGCCGAGGGTAAGCGCTGCCTTAACGGGAAAGGGATGTGGGAGAAGCACAAAAAAAAGGACATTTGTGAAGGGGAGTCGCCTGTGGCCCTGGCAAGGCACCTTTGTCATTCTGCAGGGGTGAACGGTCCTAAATCCTCGAAGTGGGGGGGGTGAGGAGTGGTCAAATATTCATTGAAACCCATAGGGTCTACGGAGGGGGGGGAAAAAAAAAGCTATACTCTGAATGAAGGTGGTCAAATCCCCTTAAGCAATCCCCGTAGTGCACCCACTCCTTCGGCCAGCCAAACTGGGAAAAGGTTACGGAAAGAAGCCAACTTTCAGAGCGCTGTCTTAAAATGGTGTTAGCTATGAGGCCGATTAAACTAGTTCCCGAGGGGGGTGGGGAAACGTGGAAGGGGACCAGGGCAGTGGCCTAGATAAGTTAGACAAGAAATTGTGTCAGGGTTTACACCATCAGCTCTTCCTCGGGGGGGGTGTGCCTACGTTCTCGAGGAGGAACTCCTGCTAAGGGGAAATCGAAAACACCTTGCACAAAGACCGAGAGAACCCCTCGAAAAGCCTGCCTCAGGGGGAAGTATCTCTGGGGATTCTTTGAATTCTGCAAACCGACCTTAAGTGGAGGTACTGCTTCTGCCGGAAGGAACAGACCCCCCAACAACCCGATGGCCGGGGGAGGAACCGGGTCAAGTCAAAGGGTGACAATGTGTTTGAGGGGGCGCGAAATGAGAAGTGTCTTCGTCCAGGAAAAGGAGTGGTATTTGTCCAATAGAGCACAAGTCAGCCTCTCTGGGTGAGGGAAGCGGGGGGGGAGGAACGGAGCTGCGGAGAAGGGGGAGACCAACAGTGAAAGCAGGAATGGGAGGTGGGTTGCATCACACTGCTTTTTGGTGGGGGGACCATACCCGACACTCCGGAATTCCGCACAGAAGCTCCAGAAAAGAAAGGTAGGCCGCCGAAAGCAGCGCGAGGGAAGTTCGCTAGGGGGTCGTTGCGCTGAAACAACGATCAAGAGAGCCTGATGGGGGGGGGGTTGAAGGTCTTGGAAAGGCTGAAAAGGGTGAATCTCTCTCATCCACAAAATGAGGGAAAATAGGAAACTCCCTCACCCGCTACTAAACAACAAGCGAATCAGTCTAGGAAAGATCTCTTCTTTTAGAAAGCCGAAAAAAGTAAGAAGCGGGAATAAAGGAAAAAATATGCCGGGTGGCCCATCCCGGGCTCCTGAGGCAATGGGACTAAGGAGGAGCTTCCTCCATTCAGTTCCGGGGATACCCAACAGACTCTTGGGCCTCTCACATCAGGCGTTCTGGAGGCTCCTCAGGTCAAAAAAAGGGTTATAATCCATCAAAAAGTCCAATAGAACTCAGAAAGTCTATTAAAACTTGATTTGGAGTGTGGGTTTGAAATTTCCAGGCGGCACCGGATACCCGCAAGGTTTTCAAAGGCGTCTGAGGACTCACTCCAGAGTCTTTGACTTCACGGCGTCTCTGAGAAGCTTGACAGTCTGAGGCATGTTGATGCTTGGGGGACCATAGGGAGGTCTTCACGGTGAGAGACTTATATTAGCGGGGAATGTTCAGAGTAACGAACGACTAACGAGGGGGAGCCACTCCCAAAGAAACGTGCATTCTTAAAAAAGGCGACCACTAAAAACTTCCAAGAGAAGGTAGGAACAGCGGGCTCAGGTGAAAAAACCTTTTGAAAGATGAGAAGTCCCTGGAATAGGAGTGGTGTAGGGCCTCGAATGGCTCCCCAAGAGGACTGAACCCTCGGGAAAAGCGGCCAAAACCCGCTGACCGAAGAAAAACGAACAAAAAAGGGGATTGTAGCACGGGAAATGCTTCGAAAAGGGATGCGCCGTCAGTGGAAAGGGGTTGATGGATCAAGGGGAACAAATTCAGAAGGATGAGGCTTTACACGAAAAAAGCTGGTTTGCCCAGGACAAAACGAAAGCAGGAAGGAGACAAAACTCAGAAAAAAAGACAAAGGGAAACCGCATAAAGAATCCATTGCAAAACAAATTGACGCAGAAAGAGTCTTCGAAAGAAAGGCCTTCTTAGCACCAGCAAGGAGCGGGGGGGAAGGAATTGACGGGGGACAAAAGTACTGGTCAGGAGGGTCTCACCACACGCCTCAGGAACGAAAAGGGGGCCCCCGGCTAGGGCTTGCGGTGCTTCAATATCTTGGCAATTGCCACTCACGAGCCCCCCCGCACTGCTTTAAGAGGAATTTGAATATCTGGCACGAGGAAGGCCCTTCTCTACTATTCGAAGGCACACTCGTTAGAATTGACCTAGGAAACGCCTTCAACATGGAGAAAGAGTCACCTGCAGGGGGGGGGCTCCCACCGGGAAAACAAATTCGGGGAGGTTCCCAAAGACAAGCTGTAATGAGACCCCGGTCAGAAGATGTTCGGAAAAAAATCGCCCAAAGTGTAACCTCGAGACCCTGCGAAAAAAAAAAAAACACTTCTTCAGGAAAGATCTCCTCTGAAGAGGGGTGGATCTATTTGCGTAAAGGAGAATATCTGCAGAGGAAGTGTGTTGGGGGGGGGGTTCCTTCCTAGGGTGAAAGGCATCCGGATGGTTTCTCTCCTAAGGAAAAGGGGCAACTCATCGTTGCGAGGGGAAAATACTTCCTTCGACGAGTGAGGGATGTCACCCGTGGGCAGAATCCTCCGCCTTAGAATCGATCTCCTCTTCCTCCAAAGACCTGTCTGAGGGAAACTCACGGTCGAATCTTATCAAGGGGGGGGGGGATACACACAAAGTAAAAGAGGGGCAACTCTTTGAAGGCCTAAAAGGAGAAAAGGGGCGTGTCTTTGTAGTAAAGGAAAAAATCGGAGGAAAAGAGTCGTATATACCGTATCTTTCAAAAAAGCTTTCCTTGGAAATACTGTTTTAACTGGGGGGAACTGTTTTTTAAGGGAAATATTCCACTAACGTAGGGGAAAGAATTAGTCTTTTTATGTGGGGTGTATATACCATTCTAAAAAAGACCTTCAGTCCCGCGAATCATGCCTCATAAAGTGCTTGGAAGGACTCCTCGGATTTTGGGCTGGGAAAAAAAACGGTAGCTGAAGTACGAGGGAGGGTGTGGTACAAAAAAAAGGAATGCAATACTGAGGGGCATCAGTCACGGGGAAAAATGCCGGACCTTGGAAAAAACTGCCGGGGCCACAGACCTGTCAACTAAGGAAAAAGTCAATTAAGGGGGGAAAAATCTCCTGTTTTGCTTGAAGGTAAGTCTTTCCAACGAAAAGGGAATCTGAGCTCTCGATTTTCCCTCGATCGGAGAAAGGGGAGCGATTTTACAGCTCATTCACGGGCGAAGTTTCCTCTTACCTAACAAGGAAAATTTGTCGGAATCAGTTGCAAGGTCCCGGTGAAAAGGAACGGATTCCTGAGGGGACTTCGGAAGGGGTTGCAGGGGGTATCTCCGAAGAGAAAAAATCATCTATGAGAAAAAAAAAAAAAAAGGAGCTCTAATCTTCTCCTTTGAAAAATCGGAATTAACATGCGCGAAGGGAAAAGAGACCTTCCCAGAAAATGTAGCGAGCGATAAAAAGTGAGAAAAATTTGCGCGGGGGGATCGTTATGGCACACAAAAACCAGAGAGAGAAGCCCAAGAAGCAGAAAAAAATATTCCGCGAGGAAAAAAAAAAAATGCAGGGACTTGGAGGGGGCAACAACTCGTGGAAGAAAAACCAAACGTACCGGGGGGGAGAAAGGCACTTCGAAGAAAAAACGTCCTTAGGGAGGGGTGTTCACCGAAGTTGCGAAAATCCACAAGAAATCGGCATGTTTCAGAGAGAATGAAAAAAACCTCCTCCAGGAAAGTTCATTTACGAAAAAGAAGTAGGGGCAAGAGAGAAAGAAATCCAAATCTTGTGACGAAAGGGCTCAAAAAGGTCCTGAAAAAGACTTCGAAGAGAGCGAAAAAAGGACATGAGGTCAAACCGGAATCGAGGGCGTAAGGAGCGAAAACATGAAAAAAATGCAAACAGAGGAAGGGCGGGGCTCTGAGACCGAACACTGTCTCTGTGACGGAAAAAAAAATCCTAGTAGTTTACTCGAATCCGTACCCGAAGGGAAATCCAGGCCCTCTAGAAAAAATTGATCCTTTAACTTAACAGCAAAACGAGTGCGAAGAAGAGAACACCAACACGAAAAGAAAGATAGACTACATACGTGCTGCCTAGAAGTTCAAAGCATCATTAAGGAAAGAAAAAAAGGACGAGGCTGATGAAAACAAACTAGAAAACGGGGTTTCCGGAGCAAAAGGAGCGTAACTAAAGATGTGGACCGGAAAAGGGAGCCCGTGTTAGGTCATTGTACGGAAACCGCCCACCCAGAAAAGTGGGGGAAAAGGAGAGCGGTTCGATCTACCATCTTTACGCCCGAAAAAACGGTTTGTCCTCCGGAGGAGGGGAAAATCGAGTAAGCGCGGAAAGGAAGGAACCCGTTCCAAAGTGAGAGGGAAAAAGGGAGCTGCATTTCTTGGGAAGGAAAAGGAAAAGAACTCGCCCAACTAGTAGGAAAACAAAGGACTTGTTCAGGCTGCTCGGGAAAAAATTCCTACAGCATAAAGTGATCAGAAAAAAAACCTTGCATTGTGAACACCAAAGAAAGGGGACTTACCTGAGAGGACCTGTCAAAGAAGAAACAAGGGTCGAAACGGAAAAAGGAAGAACCCCAGATGTCTTGACAATCGAAGAAAGGTCCATCTGTGGTTCTGAAGAGGCGGGGCGTCGCTCCTGGGGTTCTTATAAGATTCAAAACCAGGAAAGCTACACTTTTGGTTAGAAAGGGAGTGTATCTATTCGCAAAGACACTCCTTGAATGGGAAAGAGCTGTTCAGGGTGAAAGAAGGACTACAGAGAGCCTGGGACCTCGTGTCACACAAGGAGAAACAGTTAGCCAGAGAAAACCTTGAAAGGCTATATTCTACTTTGGGTCAACGGAATCAGACGAAAAGAAATCTCCTAAAGGCGCCTACTCCCACTAAAGTACGCTTCGGGGGGAACGGAAGTGCACCGCCGCACCACACTTCTCTCTCAGGGGTCCGTCAATAACGGGGGAGGCCCTGAATATCTTGAAAAAAAGTCATCACTAGCAAAAAAGATTTAAAACTCTTAAGGGAACCCAAAAACGATTACGGAAGCCCGAACCAGCTCAGGGCTTCATAGGGGGGATCTTCTGAAAATGCCATTCTCGAAAGAGTGCGGAATACTTGGAGAAGAGCCTACAGTTAAAAGGGGGGGGGGTTCTTCGTGGACAGAGTTGCACCTCTTATTTCATTAAACAACCAATAGACCTACTTCAGCCTAACCGATGATGAAGGAACCAGAGTGGAGATTGGTACAAAGCAGAAAAAACGGAGGCATACCAGAGAAAAAATTACCGGAAAAAAAAGGATTAATGAAGAAAAGAAAACACCCTCTACATGGGACGACGTGCTTAAAAAAGACTTGATCGTTGGTTTCCCTTTATGCCCAGAGGGAGTCCCGCAAGATTGGAAAAGACTTCCCCTAGGACGTCTTCTTTTAACTGAGGACTGTGTTCGGGTGAGGGGTAGCTGCAAAGAGGAAGGATCTAACAAGGTTAATAGAGGGGGGTTCATCTTTGCCTTGTAAAAGATGTCAAACCAAGGGGACCAAGAAGAAAGGGGCCAGAGGACCGTGCACAGGGGAAACCCTTTTTGAGAAGGTTTGGATCCCAGAAAAGTAAGATAAGATGAAAAGAGTGGCGGCATTAATAGAGAACTGTGGAAAAAAATCGTCGAGGAAAAGAAGTGGACGGAAAGTTCGTTGCTTGGGGGGAAACTTTGAAAAAAGATGAAACCGATAAACCGAAGGTAACGAGCCCAGAGCTCGGCAAAAAATTGACGATCACCATAGGAGACACTATTTAAACAAGAGACAACGCAGGCGGAAAAGAAAAATCGACCGCCCTAGGAGAGGGAGACGTGGTTTTAGAAAAAAGTTTCCTATGGAGGTACAATTCATCGAAAGGGAAACTTTCTACGGGGAGAGTACATTCTGGGACCTATGGGAAAAAGAAAAGGTTGAGACCCGGGTTCAGCAAAAGGGGACGAGGGACCAGTTGAAGAAAGAAGAGACCGTTCGGAGATTCTCATCTTCCGGGAAAAGGTTGGTGCCAGTCGGGGAAACCCAAGAGACGCCAGTCCGAAGGGACTTTCAAAGTGCGCACGATGTCTAACCTCAATTAAGAAGGCGGAAGTTGGGAGCTTGCCGAAAAAAAAGAGGGGCTATGACTAACATTCCGCACATCAGACAGTTGCGATTCCTCCCACGCGCAGGGGCATAAAAAGCCATACAGTCGGCGGTGTTTTCGAAAAAGCACTTGCGAGGTGTGTTCAGACCTCTTGGGGGGGAGGAAAAATCAAGCTCTTTTTCAAATATCGCAATGAGTTGAAGAAATCAGCTCACTATTTAGGTTGGGGAGGAGGGGGTCAACCAGCTGGGCTCCAGGGAAAGAAATCCGCGGAGGGCGCCAGAAAGATTCGCCAAGCCAAAAACCGGGTAATCGAGGGGACGGGAAAAAAAACAAAGCCAGGTTTAGGAGGAAATTGGACGCTAAGAGCGGGGACAAGGCCAAGTGGTTAGAAAAACAGTTCCAAGAATTGGAAAAAGTGGGTACGATCGGGGATCATTGGATGTAGGGGGAAGTTTTCTCTGAGGGAGGGGGACGCTACGGTATAAGAAACCACAGTGCACCACGAGAGCGCCAAGCAGCGCAACTGTAGATCTAGGAAATCGTCGCCAAAAGTAGGGGTAAGAAAAAGGGCCGTCAAAAAAACGCCACCCAAGGCACAATCGAAGTGCCCGTGGAAGGGCCTCGCTGAGGAAAAGTATATGCATCAGGGCGGCGAGAAAAAAATTGAGTACAAGAAACAAAAACCATAATTTGTGTGAATCAAGAACGCATTTGGCAAGAAAAAAAAGATATTCGCAGGGGTGACCAATTGCTTTCGGGAGGGAGGATTCGTGAAAAATAAACAGCAGCGATCCCAAAAAGCCGTGGGGGGGGAGGATGTCTGCGAGGGGGGGAGATCTCGAGACCAACGAGAGAAGAAGATCTCCCAAAAAAAATACAAGAAAACCTCAACACCACAAAATATGTTCTGGGAGGACGGCCCCCCACGATTAAAAACAACGAGCTAAAGAAAAAAAGGTCTCTGTGGCCAGCAAGAATATGGGGCAGGGGAGGAGGGTGGAAAATGCGAGATGTTTAACGCCACCAGAGGGTGTGATAAAAAAGGAAGTGAAAAGGAATCGGAAAAATCTTCTCTACGCGGGAAACTTAAGAATCCAGCATCTATGCAAAATCAACTCGATGAAAAATTGTTGGAGCTTACGTCCCCGAAGATTAAGAAAGGGTTTTTCGTCTAAAAACGCATGATTGCAAACGAAGGAGGGGAAGATGGCGTATGTTGGAATGGGAATGGTGGCGTCTGGAAAAAGTAGCGATTTCACCACCGTCTTCAAAAAATAAAGAACTGAGAACGATCGTGACCCACGCCCTAGGACGAGACCTCAATCCTTGCTGAAAAAATTATTACAAAAAAATAGCTTCCAAAATCTACTACCGGAAAAGAAAGAATACATGTGGGGGGGTTAGCCAGGAGAAATCTTCTAGACCTTTTTGAACCCTTATGGGAATCTTTTCGGGCTCGGGGGGATGGGGAAACGCGGTATATCTTGGGAAAAAAGCCAAAGCTGGACACCGGAGTGACAAAACGAAAATCGCTAAGAGAGTTTCCCGGAAACCATGGCAGACAAAGTTGAAAAAAAAAAAGCCTCCAAGGGAGAAGAATTTCATTAAGGCCTGGGAAAGTTCGTAGGGAAAAAAAAGCCTCCTTTGGAACTTTGGAAGCTAAAACAAAGGGGGGGCCTGTGAAGTCCATCTAAGAAACCAGTGTAGTCAAAAACCGGGGAAAAAAAAGGGAGTTGATTAAGAGTGCTCAACTTACACGAACGAAGTCAAAAAAAAAATCCGGAAGGATTGAAAAAGAAACTCAACTTTCGAGAAACGTGACTCGAAAAAAAAACTCGTTAAGGAAGCTAGTGCGACCGCGACGGAGATGTTATAAACTCAGGAAAAGTTCTTGAGAACGCGAGGCAAAGGAAATTGAAGGTTTTTCCCAAAGAAGGGAATCTTTCAGCCCCAAATGGTTGTCAATTGGTTACCTCAAGAAAACAAAAAAAACTAACACTCTTCAGAGGAGGATAAGAACGATGGGAGGGGTCGCCTCGGAAGAAAAGGTTTCACTAGTGAAAAGAAAGAAAATAGGCTGGAGAACGGGGAGCGTCAAAAAGGCCGATAGGGCTTTTTGTTATGAAAGGGGGGAAGGACTAAATCAACTAAACGAGAAGCGGATAGAAAGGAAAAAGTAAGCTTCGAAGATGCCGCCACTCAGAGAAGAGGTTCTTTGGGAGAAAAAAGGAATCAAAAAAGGGGGGGGGAGTTGCACGGTCCTAGGGAAGCTTTCTTGAGGGGGGGGGAAAGGTATAAATTCAATATGAAGGGGTCAAGAATAAACCGGAAACGATTTCTGGAAAAAAAAAATTTTCATAGAAACGAACTTGTTAAAGTTGTGGGGCGCCAACTAGTCAAGAAATAACTTAGGGGAAATTAGAGGTTGGGGGGGACTTATACCGCTTGAGAAAACCGGAAAACTGGAAAAACGCTTCATAAAGGGGGATACCTTGCTGGGGAGACCTCCTCTGATATTGAGGGGGGGATTCAAGAATAGGAAGTACTGAGGTAGGGGGGTCTCGCTACTGAGGAGAGCAAGGGCAGCAGTCAAGGAAAAGGCGGACCCGGTCCTAAAAAGACACGTATTCCTGCAAAAGAAAAGGCATGAAGTAACGAGAAAAAGGTGGTTTACCGAAAAGGGCACGACATGGCGCGAGAAAGGACAATCGAGCGGATGAGAAGAAAAAATCGATTGTGATTGGGGGAAAGAAAACGTGAGGATGCTCCGATGACGGGGAAGAAAAGAAAATCTAGCTTGGGGAAGAAGGCTTTAAAGTTCCAGGAAAAACCGTAACTGAGGGGAGTCGGTATGCGCGAGTTTTGCGGGCAAAGGATACGTTCACACGAAGGAGGCAGCCAAAAAAACGTGAGCGAGGAGATCTCCTTTGAAAAAAATGGGAAGACGGAAAAAATTCTCGAGTAAAACACGATATGGGAGGATTCGATACACGTTTCGAAAGGGAGTTGACGAGGGCGGAAAAGGACACGAGCAAAGAAGCGCGAGACAAAAAAAAAAGAAAGACCACAGCGGTTTAAGGGAATCAACAGAAAAGAAGACTTGAGGGGTCCCGCACGAGGCGCACCCGGAAGAAAGCTGCAACATTCTAAGAAATAAAAGTCCGTATGGGAGGGGGTTTTCACAATTTTTGCTGAAAAAGATTGTGGCTCGGCAAGGTGAGCGAGAAAAAAATCCTCCGCGAAAGGAACTACGATCTGGGAGGGACTCTCGCAAAGATCGCAGATCAGAGAGGGGAACTGGCTCAAAAAGGACGGCGCCTACTTTCTAAGGAAAAAAAACGCACGGGCAAAGGAAGAAAGAAAGAGATCGGGAAAAAGAACCGCACGATCGGGGAAAGGCCGATTGTTGGAACTAATGAGGTAAGGGGGAAAGAAAAGGGTCGGTGACGGTCCGAAAAAAGGTTTAAAAGAGAGGGGTGGGATAGAAAAGCCGGGAAAGGGGGTCATCCATCCCTCGTAAGAAAAAAAAATAATGATCTTGGGAAATAAATCTAGCAGCGGGAAAA
>Ga0179593_1700054_pt1 | contig 21789 bp, 32 predicted proteins | sample CZODoug2_1_08_16_FD_185931 | JGI IMG/M metagenome (GOLD analysis project Ga0179593, IMG submission 185931) | Vadose zone soil fungal communities from Angelo Coast Range Reserve, California, USA - CZODoug2_1_08_16fungal (PacBio error correction) | ecosystem: Environmental > Terrestrial > Soil >...
AGGAGAAGGGAAGAGGGTGGTAACATCGGGAAGCGTCCCGGAAAAATGGAAGACATGACCTGCACTTATTGGGCCACGCATCGGAGGAAAAAATTCGCGAAAAAAGGGGAAAGATCCGCAGCAATTTCAGACACGCTGCGCAAGCGGAGGGGAGGGGAAGAGAGGGTTCAGCTTTCTTTGGAGAGAGAAGAGTCGCCGGCCGGCACCTGAAAGCGGGGGAAGAGGAAGGGTCTTAATCGAGGGAAGGGAAGTGGGGAGACCTTACTGCACCCCGCTCGAGGGAAAGTTTTTCGGCACCAGGGGGCTGGTGAACGAAAAGGGAGGGGCGGGGAATAGCGACGCGAAGGGGAAGGGCAGAATTCCTTGTCGAGCAGAGAGGAAGAAGAGTGATTGGTGGCGCGAATCCTAACTAAAGGAGAAGAGAGAGGAGGACCAATTAAACTGACGCAGGCCGCACGCAACGGGAAAGGGAAGAGAAGGGGACTCTTCTTTTTGGGAGAAAAAAAGAGGAGGAACTCATTTCGGTCTATGCCACCAAAAGGGGGCGACCGGGAAAGAGGAAGAAGAAAAGTGCTTCAGAAGGTCACGCCCGGGCAGGGGCAGGTTTGGAGCGAGCGTTTGGGCTTACCACGAGGAGGGGCAAGAGGGGAACGGGCCCGTCAACCCTTCCTTTGCCTCGCTGAACATCGGGAGTGGAATCAAGAGGAGAGAAACGGTTCGGCAAAAAGAAGAGGGAAAAAGAAAAACAACTGTTCGGCCTGTTCGACGAAAGGAATCGCGCAACTATTTGGAAAAAAAAAAGAAAAAATAAAAGAGAAGGGTGGATCGCTTCCAGGGGTGCAAGGGGAAAAAGGGAAAAGGCGCGCGTCCATCTCGCACTCAAGGAGAAAACTGCCGCGCGCATCCGAAAAAAGAAAAGTAAAAAAGGGGAGAAAAAAGGGGCTTGTATCGAAAGGGAGGGGGCAAGGGAAAGGGGGGGGCGCGAGGCACGGGTGCTGAGGCAAAGGGAAAAAAAACATCGCCGACGATGCCGGCTTTCCAGAAAGAGCTGGGTGAGCAGAGGAGGGAGAGGGAGAAGGGAGGAATTGATCAACGATCCCGAACGAAGAGAAGAAACACCTCCTTCACAAGAGGAAGAGGGGAAGAAGGCCCCATTACCTTGTCGGCACCGGGGCAAAGAAAAGAAACCCAAAGAGGGAGAAGAAGGACCGTTCATCGCGCCTATACGCGCGGAGAAAAAAAGAGGGAAGCCATTTCCATTCCTATTTGGGGGAAGGAAGGAAAAACTGGCCGAGGCTTATATTCTCTTCTGAAAAAAAAAAGGGGAAGCGCTAACAAGGGAAAAGGGGGAAGCAGGACTGATATCGTGGGAGAGAAAAAAAGAGAAGGAAGCTCCAATCTCTTAAAAAGGAGAAGGGTCCTTTTGACTGGCTCGAGAACGGCAAAAAAAAAAGAAAGGGTCCCGCAGGTCTCCGACGCGGGAACACCCAGACAATTGGGGAAAGGAGGGGGGGGGGGAAAAAAAGTCAGGCAACCCGCTTCCAGCAGGGAGAAAGGGATTTGGGCTAGGGCTTTGAGCAATGAGGGGGTCGCCTGGGAAGAAAGGAAAGAAAAGGTGAATTTTCAAAGGCCGGAGGGGAGGAAAAGGAGCGGAGAACGGGCTCGCCGTTGCAAGAGAAGAAGAGAGTTGAATTCTGTCGGGGGGACGGGGATCGGAATGTTTAAAAGAAAAGGAGGGAAAGAGAGATATCGAGGAGAGAGGGAGAAAAAGGGGAAATTGCACTTCCGCGAAAGAAGAAGGCGAAGGAGCTAGCGTCACAAGGGAGGAGTGTATCCTTCTGTTGAAGGAAGGGAAAAATGTTCAACACTAATTTTGTCTGAGGGAGAGGAGCATTTGCTAAACATAATTCGCATGGTCATCCAAAGAAGTGAGGGGGAAGGGGACCGCCTGACCGAGTTAACAGATTTAGGGGGGGGGTGTGCTTTGTTGTAAATAGGGGAATGCGAAAAGTGCAGAAGACCACAGACAAAGGGGGTCATTCTCTCGGACAGAAAGGAAAACCAGGAAGGGAAAAAAAGTTTTCGTGTCGGTAAGCGAGAGAGAACAAAACCGAAATGACTAGCAACCGCTTATAAAAAAAGAAAGCTGATCGAGGGGAGAAGGGGGGGGATCACCGGTTCACCCGACTTGTGCGAGGGAGAGAAAGGAAAGTCTGATTGTTCTATTTGTACAGGGGGAGAAACAGGCTGGGAAGGAACTCAGTCAGGACTTGGGGAAAAGAAGAGAAGCGGAACGTCATCGGGAGAGGGGAGTAGGAAAAGGGGGGAGAGAAAAAAGGACTCATTTCCTCTGCATGTTTGGGCGTGTAAAATGGGGGGGGGAAGAGGTTGATCGCGTACCTCGGCGTCAGAAAAAAAGGAGGGGACTTTCTCGAAAGGGGGAAGATGGGTTTCCGGCGGCGGAAGGGGGGGGGAGGGGGACACTCTCATAGTTTTTCGAGGAAGGGGGGTCTCTGTGTGGGGGTGGTGTCTAGTACACAAAACGTGCATAGCTCTCGCGCGGGAGTATGGAGGAGGCCTTGTGAGCCGAAAGACAGTTCCTTCGACCGGAACGGGGGGAAAAGGAAAAACGTCCCGGGAAAGAACAAAGAATCTCTCAGGTGAAAGAAAAGAATTCCCGCAGAAAAAGAAAAGTAATTGGGCGCTGGATTCATTGAGGGTCGGGGGAGGAAAAATTTTCGCCGCGTAAAAAAAGTCGCTTCGGTTGACAGCCTGTAGGGGAGGCGTCGGGAGGAGAAAGGCTCGCTTTTCTCCCCTCATTGGAGGAGCAAGGGGTGAGAACCATTGTCGTCAATCAGGTGAATTCTTACCTCATCCTCGTGCCGGGGACTCGGGGCTGGAAGAGGAATGAGACTTCAGCATAAAAAGGGTGAAGCCAGACAGAGTGAAAGGAGGCCGCCGATAAACGTCCGAAGGCAACAAGATGGAAAGAAAGGGCGCCGCCATCATCCCGATACTCGAAAAGATGTGCCCTGCCCGCCCAAAAGCTCCATTCTTAAATGGGGAGGGGTGAAAGAGGCTGCTTGATTTGGGGGGGCTAAAAAAACAAAAGAGGAATCCTATAAAAAAGGTGACTAGAGGGAGTCTTCTGCCGGAAAGGACCGCAAGCAGCATTATTTTCGAGGGAGAAAGGGTCAAACACGATGGGTCTGAAGAAAGGCGATGACCCCAAAAAAAAAAAAAGAAAAGAGAAAAGAATTTCCAAGGGGTGCTCGCCTAATCAAAAAGAGGACCGAGGGAAGGGAGGAACGGCAAGAGAATCCGAGAATCGATCCCCTAATCCCACTCCAAACAAGGGGCAAATTCCTCGAAAATCCATCCGGGAGAAAAAACTCGACTGGAAGGGCATCTGGGGGAAAGAACGTTTGGAGAGGGGGAAAAAGGGGAAGGTCGGCATGATTAAACGAAAAAACTTGCGGAGAAGTCCAAAGGTCTCAGCCTTGTAGGAAGCGGAGGGGACGTCTATTCAAATAGACCCACTTACTCAGAAAAGGGCAGCGATGCTCGAATTCGTCATGCCAGAAGCTAGAAGAAAGGGGTGGGTTTTAAAAGGGGGGTGGGCCGTTTCGAATACTCGTCAGAAACAAAAAAGGGAGGTCCGGCGCCAAGGGACACGCCGCAAAAAAAAGAGGACTGCTTGCTTAAGGGCCGATCCCCAGACATCAGAAAGGCCTTTCGGAAGAAAGATGGTGGACGGTCCTTCTAAATCTGTTGAGGGAACCTTATCCGTCGGAAGGAGACAACATGCGAAGGAGGGAAAAAACCTTTTGCTGCATAATCGGAGAAAAAGGGGGGGGGGAGAAAGAATAACTCCATCCGGATGAGAGAAAAAAAAGGAGGGGGTCCAAGCATGGTTTCGGCTGAAGAGTCCTGAAAGGCCCGCATATACCTGCGCCGGGGAGGGAAAGGAGGAAGAAGAAAGAAAAGATTTTTGCTCCCCCTTCAGGACCGTAAAGAAAAACCTTTCGCGTGAGTGACTGTTTGGGAAAAGAGAAACGCGGAAAGAAGAAGGAAAGCAACGACTTCTATACCGGAAGAGAAAAAGAGAGAGCTCGTCCCAAGGCCATTGGAAGGAGAGGAATTCACGTGCTGAAAGAAGATGGAAGGTGTCTTCAGCTAGAAAAAGAAAAGAGGAAGTCCTGCGACGGGCCGTGAGAGAGGACGCCCTTCGCAGGAACAGATAAAGGGAGAGGCCAATTCTCCGATGACGCACAAAAAAAGGAATCAACTTTAGAGAGAGAGACGCAAAGCGGCGGTTCGTGCGGGGAAAAGAATTCGAGGGGGGCAAGATTCAGCAGGGGGAAAGAAAGGCTGTACTTACCCGTGGAGGAGGAAGACAAAGTTCGGCGGATCACCAAAAGGGGAACGAGTAACCGTGGAAGAAATTGCCAGTGGAAAAGACTACCGGGAAAAAAGGAGGGTGGAGGCCCCTTTGCCTGCAACGGGGAAACCTGTACAATTTCAACGACATAAAAAAAGCGGGGGTGTGAAGGGGGGGGGGTGGAGGGTCTTCTCGAGATGGGCGAAAGGGGGGAAGCGTCTTCCGACGCCCTAGGAGAAGCGGTGTACCATAGCCCCGAAAAAAAGTTGAAGAAAGAGATGTCTCCGGAGAAGGGAAAAAAAGAGGGGCGTTTTTTTGGGGCGCAAAGGTTCGTCCAGGAAAAAACAAAGAACCGGGAAAAAGAAGTGATCGAGATCAGTTGGGGCGGGGAAGGGGCGGCCGTCGGCCCGAAAGGACCATGGGAAAGAGAGGCCGTGCTGATGGGCGTTAAAGGGGGCAGGCTTGAGAGAAGGGGTTTTCGAAGGGGGGAAAACGTGATTTCCAGGACAGTCCGTTCGGGCACGGAGAACGAGGAGGACGATCTGACGCAGATCCGGAAGAGGGAAAGACAGCGCACGGGGAAAAGGGAGGAGGCCCGATCCCTGGCTACCAGTGGAAAGGGAGAGGTGACACAAAACGTGAAGGAAGTCTCCGTCAACGCCGGGGAAAAGGGGAATAAAGGTGTCCGTTTGAGGGGAAAAAGAGGTCGGGCACCATTTCCGTCGAAGGCTGAAAGCAGGAAAGAAAAAAAGAAAAACTGGGCAGGCCGAGAGAGAAACAATGCTCTCTATCAAGGTCGCGCCGGAAAAACGCGTGAAGGGAAGGACCGGCACCGGCCTGTCCTCCTGTACCGGCATCGGTCCGAAGAATAAGAGGGGAGGAGCTGACTTAATGGGGACAAGAAAAAGTGATCGAAATGGTCCGGCGAATGGGGAAAGGGGGTGGGTCGAAAAAAAAGCAGGGGCGGCGTCCGAAGATCGGCGTTGTGAGGAAGGAAAAAAGAAAAGCCGAGCAAACTGCTTGGCCCGTTCTATCCGACGAGCCAAGGGCGTGATCCCCAAATTGGCGGCGCCACGGATGTAGGGAAAAAGGGGGTTCATGAAAGAGGGAGAAAAAAAGGGGAGAGCAAAAAGGGTGATTCGCCGACCCAGAGGGATAGAGGGAGAAGAAACAACAACCAACTGAGGATGAGGAAAAGAGAAAAAAGGTCGGCGCCCCACCCTCGGCGGGGGAAAAAGAACAGTCAAAAAAGGAAAAGAGGGTCGGAGGGAAAATCTTCTGCGCCGAGGGGGGGGGGGGGGAGCAACGTTCACCTTCACTTTCCTTTGCTCCAGGAAGGAAAAAAAACGTTTCGGCTTCGGTCTCTGGAGGGGACAGGTTTAGATACTCAAGAAAGAGGTGTGTTGAACGAGGACACAAACCGCCCAAAGGGGAGGGTGTAAAATCTCTCCCATTTCGCCGCAGAAAAAGACCTTCACATAAAAAAAGGCTGAAAATCTTTTCTACAAGAAAGGCGTCCCGCCTTTTCCTGGCCTTGAAGGTGAAAGGGAAAGGAAAGGGGGAGGTCGAGGAAACCCCGCCCGTCGAAGGATATATATCAGTTGGTTTAAGATAGAGGAGGGGGGGGGGTGGTAGAAAAGAGAGGGGGAAAAAGAAGGACGTACGGCACTGTTTGCGCGAAGACCGTCGTGTGATTAGCCATCCCCGAGAAAAGTGTATCCTGATTCCGGTCGGCGGAGGAAGAAAAACAAAAGGGTTGTCTACCGATTGACCGGGAAAAGGTGGAGACCTCCTTTTAGCAGGGAGAGAAAGAAAACCGGCGAGGTAGGGGAAAAAAGACACGGCGAGGGTCTTCGTATCGTCGAAACTTAAGAGTCCCTCCGGCAGCCAGCGCGAAGAGATTAATGTACTGGGAAAAAAAAACGAGGCCGAAGCGTTTTCGGACCAAAAAAGGAAAACGCCTCATCAGCACGGCATCGCGGGAAAAAAAGGAATTCTGGCCTACGCCGACCAGAACCCATGACCTAGATAAGGGGAAGAGGGTGTAGTGGGCCCGCGGGGCATGCCTCACCCCTGTTGGTGGAAGGAAAAAAAAAAAAACGATCATCTTTGGCCTTGGTACGAAAGTCGAGAAAAAAGAGCCGTCGCATCATTGACCGGAGTTGGTTACCCACAATGACCAGGGAAAAATGGGAGTCTGGCCGACCCATCGACCAAAAGTAAGCAATCCTCGAGAATGAACCCAAAATCAATGATCGCGAGAACAACTGGCAAGGGGAAAACGTCAAAGCAAGGGGGGAAAAAGGGAAGAGGGGCTTATCGGCAGAAAAAAAGGGGAGAAAACTCCCTGGCCGAAAAAGTCTTCTTCTTCCACGGGGAAAAAGAATGTGGAATCAGGGAAGGAATCGATCAACTTTGTAGATAGAAGAAAAGGAAGAGAAGAAAAAGGAAAAGGGAAGTCCCGATTTGAAAGGTTAAAAGGCGGGTCTCGAAGGAGAAAAGGTCCCGAAGCACGAGAGGGGCGGGCTCGATTCGAGAACGTGGTGATTAGAGGGGGAGGGGAAGATAATCCGTATCGCCCAGACTTGAGGAGAAGCGTCTCGACTGAACGGCCCGTCGCGGAGGGAAATGTGGGGGAGAAAATTCTGCCTCATCCTTCGCGCTAGGTGGGAACAGGGGGGGGGGGGGGGGGGGATCATCTCATTCGCATTCGCCGGCAAAGAGAGGGAGAAGTGTGCTCGCTGCCCGGAGAGGACGGAGAAAGGGAGGGGCCTCTCGTTGAAGAAGAGGGAGGGGAAACAGCGCCCTGCCAACATTCCACTCAGAGAAAGAGGACCGAGAAGAGGTATATTCCCTATGAAGACTAGAAGGGGGAGGGAAAGAAGGGCAGACTTGTCTACCCGGCGAGAAAGGTGCCAGATCCAAGAGAAGAAAGGCGGTATCAGCAACTAAAACCATGCTGGGCCCCACAGAAAAAAGGTAAAGAGGGGCCCTTTCGGCGCATCCCGAGGGGCGGCCAACGAATGCAGAGTAGGCCTCAAAGAGAAATAAAGCATTTTAATTTCCATCCACGAAAAGAAAGGAAGGAAAAGGAAAACATATTTTCGCCGGACGGAAAAAAACAGGGAAAAAAGAAAGGTCCGGAACGATGGAGAAAGGGAACCGGAAAAGAAAGCATTTGCGGCGGGGAAGGAGGTAGAAGTGACATGCCAATGGTTGAAGAAGGCACAAAAATTGTACAAAATCAAAAAAGCTGACTACGCATGAAAAGGCAACAGCTGGGTCCCATGACTGTAAGTGGGTGAGAGGGGGGGAAGGGGGAAGCCGAACTACTTATAAAAGGTCCAGAGGGCCTTGGCCCGCATGAAGGATTAGCGCTGAGGAGAGGGCAAATTGTTTTACTTACGCGAAAAAGGGGGAAAAAAGCAGAAGATCTGGCAAAAAAAGGGGGGGAAAAAAGGAGCGTCTGGTGGCGCAAGAGGAAGTGGAGAGGGATCGGAGTACTCGTCCATGCGAGGGAAAAGAGGGGCCTTGATTACTTGTATAAGGGAAGAACGCTTCCTAAATTCGTGATTGTCTGGGAAAAGGATGGGAAGAACGTCGTTTTTGAACCAAGGAAGGAAGAAGAGGGAAATCATGCTGATTGAGAAGGGAAGAAAGAAAGACTCCTCAGCGGTACGTGCCTAAGGGGGGACGGTCTTGAAAAAAAAAACGGAAAATACAGGCAGCATTCATAGAGCATTTCAAACCGGAAACAAGAAAAAAGGTGATGAAGGGGGAGGGCCTTCAAATAGAGGCTGCGAAGAGGGAGGGACGTCTTTCGCGAGAATCCGGGAGAGGAAGTTGGAAGAGGGGGAAGAACGGCCAGCTTTTTACGCCTGTCGGCCGAACATCCGAAGGAGGAATGCTGATCGTAAGAAGAAGGACGAAGACCAAGAAGGGGAAAAAAATCATGGCACGAGGATGAGATAAAAAGCAATGATTTAAGGAGTAGGACGCGCAATTCTTTGGCGCAAAAGAAGCCAAAAAAAAAAAAGGTCCCCGCATAACCAGTAGCCCCGAGTAAAGAAAGAATGGAAAACATACGCTGCGAACTTTGTACGACTAACAAGGAAACATGACATTTGAAAAAGGGAAAGGAAGAAAAATGAGCGAATGCTGGTCGAGGGGGAGGGGGAAAAGGGGGGGAAGCGGTTGCTCGCTTAAGGAGTGCGAGAAGGGCGTAGGCCAAATAACAAAAGGAGAGAGAGCTCTTACCTTTAGTCTGGCGTGGAAATGGGAAGTACCACCCCCACACAGCGCACCCAAAAAGATGGGAGCTTTTACGCCAAAGGAGGGGGAGAGCAAGCCAGCAAAGAAGGAGAAAGGGAGGATTGCTCTCTATCTAGAGAAACGGCCCTAAAGCAGGGAAGATTACTCCGATGGTACCCGCGAAAAAAGGTGTGAGAAGAGGAACGCCAACCTTCCCGCGGCCATGAGAAAAGAAGGAAAGAAGCAAAGAAGACTCCCGCCCGGAAAAGAAAAGAGTAAAGGGATATAAATCTACACGACAGGGGAGGAAAGTTAAAACTTCAAAAAGAAGCGCTGAGCACAGGATACCGAAGAAAGAATTACTGATATCTCACCGTACGCGAAAGAAAAGGATTTACCATACGCCGAAAAAAGGATTGAGTGCAGGGGAGGGGGATCGGCATTCGGTGGGAAAGTAGAGGTAAATTGACTATAAAAAACAACTTTTCCTCAGGGGGCGGTAAGATAGACTGTTGTCCGGGGTGGGAGTCGGAAAAAAGAGGCCCTTGATCGGCACGATTTTGGGAAAAAAAAAAAAAAACCCCCCAAAAAAAAAAAGGAAAGGGTCCTCGGTAAAAGGAGAGAAGGGTGGGAACAAACTGTCCATGCAATTCGAAAGAAGTCCGCTCAGGCTCTCGAAGGGATTGAAAAGTTTGAGGGGAACAGGCAGGAGTAAACGCTTATTGGCACCAAAGGAGAAAAAGGTTCCTATTGTTCGAGCAGATGAAAAGACCCCTGGAAAAGGAGCCTTAATTGGACTGGACAAAGGGGGGAGCCAGAACTCCTCTATATCGAGCGTGGCCGAAGCCTGCCAGAAGAAGTACCAAAGAGGGTACCTCTTTCAGTACAGACGGGGGAGAGGGGAAAACTTCCATGCTCTGAAACGGAAGGACCATCGATCAGATAATTTGCGCGCTGGGACTGAGTCACAAGGGGGGGAAGGTGGCGATGTCAGGCGACAAAAAGCAAACGGAGAGACAAGCCCGAAAAGGAATCATCGACGCTTTGCGAAGTCAATCAGAGAAAAGTAGAAATTTGTCTGGTGGAAAAAGGAGGACTACCTGCTTCACAAGGCGAGGCGGGAAAATCTCTGCGTGATAGAAGAAAAAAAGAAAACGGAAAATTCTCCATCTCCTAAAAGGGGGAGAGTTTTTGCAGGCAAGAAATAGATCCTAAAGAACTCCTTTTCGACAAACATTGGGGGGGGGAAAGAGGGGGGAAAAGGACGTTACGTTTACTGAGAGAGGTGAGGGGAGAAAATAGACATTCCTCGCCAGGTGGGAACAATGACTTGCTGGAGGGGAAGGTAGCTCTTATAGGACCCGAAGGGGAAGGAGTCTCCAGCCACCAAAAAGCGCGTTCGTTCGGCTGACAGAACAACGGGGAGGAAGACTGGGAAGTCGGCCCGGCAGAGGAAGAAGAGGGGAAGTCGGTGTTGCAGCGATGAGAGGGATCGTGAGAAAAAAAAGCCGAGGGAAAAAGGCCTTCCCGCGCCTGAGCTCCAAAGAAAAGAGGGAAAATCCTGCATCGAATGACCCCTGCTTTGAAAAAAACATGATAAAAAAAAGGAAGTCCAAAAAGGGAGGGGAAGAGGGGGGGAAGACCCAGCAAAAGGGGGTTTTATCTCAGAAAGCGCTCAGGAGGGGGATTTTCCTTCGGGGGCGGAAGGGGGAGTCCGCGCGTCGGAGGCTGTAACCGTCGAGATTGCGGAAGCCGACTCCTGAGCCTTTTCTAAGGTCGAGAAGGGAAAGGAAGAGTGGTCCCGATCATTTTGAAGGGGGAGCTATTCTAAGGTAGCTATTCAAGGGCTTCAAGGGAAGGGGAGCCCTAACATTTGTTCCTTTGGGGGGGGCCGCGAAAAAAAACCGGGGGGTGAAAGAAAAGAAATGTCCCGATTTCAGAAAAGGAAAATCAGCAACAAAATCCGGGGGGTCAAAATCCGGGGGAACAAAGTCTCGTCTTCCCCTTTCCACTGTCCTCTTTGGTAAGCCACAGAAAAAACATATTCCCAAAAGGGGGATTATGACGCAAAGGGGGAAAAGGGAGGAATTTTGAGGCAACGGGCTGAAGGAGCCCGTCGAGGGAGTTGACAAAGGGAAGAAGGTAGAAAAAAAACTCGCACCTTCTATGACATGGTGGGAGGAGGTCTGCCTTCAAGGGTTGGAAAAAGAGGATGTGGAAACACATTCCGAGTAAAGCAAGAAATTTCCATAAACGATATTCTCAAGGAGGGGGGGGGGGGATCTACAAGAAGGATGACCGAAAAAAGGAGAGAGGTCGCTATTCCGTGGGGTTCCATCGCGAGGAAAATATCCGGGTAAAAGGAAAAAGAACTCTAGTCAGAAGAGATGTTGAAAGGAAAGCCGGGAGGGCAGAAAACATAGCGATCCCGAGCACGAGGAAAGAAAAGAGGCCTTTTACGAAGAGATCGGCGTCTGGGATATGGGGAATAAAAAGAAGGGAGAGGCCGAAATAGGAGAAAAAAAAAAGGGGGGGAAGAGGACCTTTGCTGCTGATCTGCCCGTAAGGAACGCTAAAAGGCGATGGGAATCACGTGAGGAAGGGAGAAAGAACATGGTCTTCGACTAAGACTTTCACGATGTACCCAAAAAACACACACAAAAAAAAAAAAAAAAAACGATAAGGGAGGTGCCTCCTTCGTCCTTTCGCGAAAAAGCACTCGGAGGAAAAAACCAACGAGGAGTCTTCCCCTCTCGAGAAAAGTAGCGAGACCTTATACGGAAGATAGGTCCTCTTTGTTCCAAAGACGAACTATGGGACGGGTGCTCGAAGGAAAGTCCCTTATTGGTTGCACGCGAAAGGCGCGCTACGACCGACGGGCAAGGACAAAGAGAAAGGAAGTTTCGAAAGGAAAAGAAAATTGCTTTTTAAAAGACGCCGATTTCCCTCCGAAGGTCATCAGGGGGAAGGAGCTCGGGATCGAAGAGGGGAGACGATGCTGGACCTCGTAGCCAGTGAAAATCTCTTCGGGCTCTGAGGGGGGGGGGGAGTGCCTTTTTTTCGGAAAAGTTCGCAGGGTGGAACAGGGGGAGGGGAAAGAATAGCTAGCAGCGAGCGAGAGGAAGGAAGAATTCTTTTTCGAGACCCAAAGGGGGATGGTGGCGCGAAGAAAGTCATCGAAAAAAAGTCAATAAGCGAAGGCCCAATGAAAAGGAGCAGGAGGAGGAAAATGTCATCGAAAGGGAAGGGGGGGAGGAACCGGGAAAGAAATCTCCGACCGGGAGAAGGAAAAAGCTATGTAGCTGTACGGCTATAGGCTCCAGTCGCTGCAAAAAGGGGGTCATAAAAAGAGAAGGGATTTTGAATTCTGTTTGGGAAAAAAGGGGGGGGGGGGGGATTACACGATTACTTCGGCAAAGGAAAGTGAAAAAACGGCCCCAAGACAGGAGGCAAAGGCGGGGTTTCCTTCTGTCTATGGGAGTGGAGAGGGAGGATCTGAGCTTCGACCTTTTGCGGGGAGAGAGGGGCACAAATTAACAAACTGTTTCGGAAGGAACTAGAAAAAGAATTTTCATCCGTTCGAAGATTATCGACATCGCGAGGGGGGGACCATTGTTTCACGGGGGAGACCGGAAGAAGCGAGGCAAGCTACCGGTTGCCCCAACCTCGCAAAGGGGGGGCCTCTCGAAAAAAGATCGCCGAGAAAAAAAAAAAGAAAATCTATTACAGCCGAAAAGAAGGGGGAGGGTTATGCTAATCTCATCGGAAAGGGGGAGTATTCACTGTTGCTGAGGGCAGCTAATCGGAAAAAAAGGGCGGTACACTAGTCTTCTGGAAGAGAGAAGGGAAACGTCATTGGCCTGGGGGGGAGAAAAGGGATCACGAAACATATCGCAGAAGAAGAGGGAGGCGCCTACCTGCGGCCGGGAAAAGGAAATTTGTCGAAACCGTGCAAAAAAGGACGCCTCCGGCCAGGACTGGTGCGAAAGGAAAGCGAGCTATCGCGCGGGGGAGAAAAGAAGGAGGGGAAAGCCAGTGCCATGTCCAGAAAGAGAAAAATGGCGCGAATGGCCGAGGGGAAGCGAACACGGAAAAAAAGAAACATGTTTTTTTCGAAAAGGATGGAACGCAGGGAGGGGGGGAGGGACCGCCTGCACCACGAACCACTCTCTTCCGGCGGACGGTGGAGGCGAAAGAGGGAGCGGCGCGCCTTCACGCAGCCAAAGGGGGGAAGAAAGGAGCGTTCCACCCATAACAGGAAGGAGGGGAAAGTGACGCATCCAACCCCGACTTCGAGGAAAAGGGAATGGGGCGGGGGAGAAGGGACGAAGGGGGGGGACGCCTGACATCGCAAAGGACCTCCGACAGGGGAAAAAAAATGCTTTCGCGTCAGCGCGAAAGAGAAGGATCGCTTTTCAAATAATGGACGTGGGGAAAAGCTCTGAAAAAGGGCATGGTCTGTATCGACGGGGGGAAGGTGGGGCGTCCGGCGGGACGGGAAAGCTGCTTGCTACCCCCGTCTGCGGGAGATAACTGAAGTAAAAAAGGAGATTCCTCCGAAAAACAAGAGAAGAAGGGTCCCCTAAGCTTTTAAAGGGGAAGCCACTCTCTTTCAAAGGGAAGTTCAAAAGAGGGAAGGCATTTCAAAGCAGCATTCGCAGAGGGGGGGGGGGAATCACAAAGAAGGGAAAAGAAACTTCCTTTTCAAGTAAACCAAAAAGAAAAAGGGGTAAACATAATTTACGGGTTTGGGGGGGAGGGGTTTATAATCACAACTATTGCGGAAAAGAGGGGGGGGGGGGGGCTCGACTCCCACCAAGTTATTGAAAAAGAAGGAAAAAAAGGGAGGGGCCATTTGGCGGGCCAAAGAAGAAAGAGGCTAAGTTTACGGAACACAGAAAAAGAAACCCTCTTTTTAATCAAACGGATCGGAGGGGGGGGAAGCCACCGGTTCACCTCTTGGGAGGAGGAGAGAGCCTTAATTCGGAGAAGGAAGGGGAATACGTCCTCATCGAGTCAAAGAAAAGGGTTCAATCTTCGGGGGAAGGGGAATGGATCTCACGAAGGAAAAAGAGAGAAGGAGAGGGAAGGGTTATCATCGGCGCAGGAAGAAAGGGGGGGGGGGCGTTCTCTTGACCGCCAAGAGGGGAAAAAGAAGGGGCGAAAAAGAGAAAAAGAAAGAGGGCGTTTCTCTCGAGCGAGCCAGCAAAAAGGGGAAGGCTTCCGTCGCGCACAAAGTGGACAAAGAAGCGGTTCGCTGGCTACTGCCCTGGGGGGGGGGCGGGCAAGCAGAAAAAAGGAAGAAAGGGGAAAGGGCTATCAAGAGGGGGTTTTATGCGGCCTTGGGAGCCGCACAAAAAGGGAAGGGAAGTTCTAACTCCGTGGAAGCGAGAAAGTAAATTCAGGAAGGGAATGGGGGAAAATCACTCAGCATCGGGAGGAGGGAGGGGGGGGCGCTGGATTCATTGGAGTTCGTCTTACAAGTGGAAAATGGTCGGGGGGGGAAAGAATGGAGAACTCTTGCTATTGAGTGGAAAAGGGGGGTGTTTAAGAAAGCGCTTTTCTCCCCCGCCTTGGAAGAAAAGCACAAAAAAAAAAAAAAAAACCAAAAAAAAAAAAAAAAAGAGGGGAAGATTTGCCTTCGAAAACTCATCGCTCGTGCCGCTGATGAAAGAAAGGTCAGCCTTCCAAGAAAACGAAAAGGAGGGAGTTCCGGCCAGACAGTCGTACACGAGAAGGGGGGAAGGGGGGGCCCTAGTAACGGGGAAAGGGGAGGTTTCACCGGAGTCGCGAAAACAGATAAACTCTCAAAAAAGGGAAGAAAGAATCATCAACGCTCCAGTATTCATGGGGAGGGGGGCTCTATGACCTCTCTGTATTGGGGGGGAGAAAAATTCGCCCGCCAAGTACTCCTGAGATCAATACCGGAGGAGGCTTCTTTCTTCGGCTAAAAAAAAAAGGAAGATTTTGCGAGGGCAATGCCAGCCAGGCAAAAAAAAAAAAGAGTCCCATCATGCGAGGAATGGATAAAACGAAGGAGAAAAGAAGAGAAGACACGCTAATCCACGGGAACGCTTCAAAAAGGGAAGAAGGAAAGATCCACTACCGCCCAACAGAAGAAAAGGGCTGCAATTTCCTGCGACACCAAAAAAAGTCAAGAGGGAAGGGGGAAAACCGGTGTTCGCGTATACACCAATTTGCAGGGGAAAAAGAAGGGAGGAAAAAGTGCTTCTTCACCTTGACTCGCAAAAAAAAAAGGTCGCAGACCTGGTATTCATGGAGACAAATGCCCACGGGGAGGAAGAGATTCTCTAATTCGTTCATGCGGAAAAGAGAAAAAGCTCCCTAGTTTGATTGGGGAGTTCTATCCGACTCGTCGAACGCAAAAACAGGCGGAGTAAAAAAAGGAAGGGGACTGGATTGCTTGTAGTCACTGGGAAAAAAATATCCATCTTTCCGGACCGGTCGGAAGGGGACCGTCCGTCGAATCTTGGGAAAAAAAGAACTAGTATGGAAAAAGAGTTGCGTTCCACAGCCTTTTGCGGATAGAAAGGGAGAAAGAGGGGCCGCACGCCTAACTCCATCCGGGAAGACGAATTGGTGGTCCAAGAATGGGTTGGAAAAGAATGCGACATGAAAAGGGGAGAGACTAGAGCCGTTCACACTCTGCAAAAAGAAGGAGGTTTGCTCCCCCTTCGAGTCCTTGGGAGGAGAAGGAAATCCGTCGTCGGATGGGACTTGTTTGCAAAAAAAAGAAAAACGCTAGGAGAAGGGAAAGAAAGGGGAAGAGACAAAAGAGAGCCTCGCGCCCAAGGAAGGGGGGGAAAGGAAAAAGGACTACGCTCGAAGTATGGATGCAGGAAAAAGAAAGCAATCGCATTCCGCACGGGCCAGACGCCAGAAAGGGGGGGGGGGGAGGTGCCGAAGAGAAAAAGTCGCCGATTACGCAAAAAAAGGAAAAAAGGCTCGAATCGAGCTCCTGAAAGAGGGATTCGAAAGAGGAAAAAAAAGGTGGTGTCCCAGTGAGGGTGGAGGAAAAAGCCCTGCTTGACTTACCGTTCTTCCAAAAAGATACAACCGTTTGATCGTTCTTTGAAAGAAGGGGGGAAATCAAAAGGCGTTCGCCGCGAAAGGAGTGGAAAAGGAACGTCCGCCATAAAAAAGAAAGCTGTACAATTTTCCCTGCCCAAAAGGGAAATTTATGCGATCAGGGGGGGAAATGAGGAGGATGGGAAGAAGGGGGGTCGCTTGGGGGAAGACTCCCTATTGAGTTACCTAAAAAAAAAGAAAAGGAAATGCTACTTCTAATTTGATAAAGAGGGGGAGGGAAAACGAGCCGTCGTCTCCCAAAGGGGGGAGTTTTTTACAAACAACAAGGAAAGAACCTACGCGGCCAAGAAAAGGGAAAAAAAGAAGGATCTCTATCAGTTTGGGCGAAAAAGGACGTCTGCCCTAACTGCCATTGGAAGCTCGGGCGTAAAGGAGGGCGACAACGGCTCGGCCGAAGGGGGGGGGAAGAACCTCAGAGAGGAGAAGGGGAGGAGCTGGCCTGCTGCTGGACTCGGCTGCAAGGTCGAAAAAGGAGGGAAAAAAGGGGGGGGAGGGGTCATCGAGGAGGGAGAGAAAAAACGCTCCCAGGTCCCGAAATCCCAAGTTCGTGGGCGAGGAAAAACACAAAAGCCGAAAAAAGAGGAGGGGGGGATAAGACACGACGGTCTGCGGCAAAGGAGAAAAAAGGAGGGGTCTGGCCTGAGAGAGGGAGGGGGGCCAATCCGGTCGGCTATCTTAAAAAAGGGGAATGAGGGGAAAGGGAGAAGAAAAGGCCAGGCCGGCATCGAAGGGGGAAGAAAAAGAACAAGATCCTGAAGTTGCCTGAGCTGAAGGGGAGGGAGTGGAGCAAATGGCCGGCGGAATGGCAAAAAAGAAGGTTGGAAAAAGGGAGGAATAGGGCGTCTTCCGAGATCGAAGTTGTAAAAAAAAAAAAAAAAAGACCGCCGCACACGGCTGGGCCCGGTCGAAAGGAAGAAAGTGCGGCCCAAAGTGTCTGCGCCGACGGGGAAGCACTGAAAAAAAAAAAAAGAGGGGGTGGAGAACCGACCCCGAGCGGCTCTCGAAGGGAAAAAAAAAGTAGTAGTAAAAGAGAGAGATAACCTTCGAGAAGGAAGGAAAAAAGAGGCCTTCTCATCCCGGCTGGATACTCGGGAAAAAAAGAAGATCTAGAAGAAAGGTGGGGGCGCATGTCACGTCACGGGAATTGCTCAAAAAAAGACGTGTTCGGCGGCGGCTCTGGAGGGAAGAAGATCTTCTTACTACGCCATGATTGGACGGAAAGAAACGAGGAACACAAAGAGGGGGGGAAAGAGCGCCTTCGGAAAGAAATTAAAAAAAAAAGGGGAAAAGAGGAACCCATTCATCTCAGCTCAAGCCACTTCAGATCGAAGGGAGCCGGTACAAACAAGGTGAGGTGAAAAGGAAAGGGGAGGGGGGAAAAAAAACCCGCCCGGCGCGACCAAAGGTGGGTGTTTTAAGAATCCGACCGGCTGGAAAAGAGGGAAAAAGATCTCTATCATGCCGCCAGATGGCCGCAAGGGAGAAAGCGCACCTTGTGCCGATTCAGGGGGAAAAAAAAGGGAGGAACGTCGCTGCACGCCTCGCCCCACTAAAGAGGGGGGGAAAATTTGGATCCCGACCTGGGAATCAGAGGACAAGCCCCTACCCGTGGCGCTGTCGGGGAAGGAAAAAGATCGGCGTCGATCGTCGCCCAGACAAGGAGGAAGGAAAAAAAGGGGAATCGACGGGGGGACTGAGAGGGAACCCGTCGGCCGACCGGAAAAGGAGAAAACTGTCACCTAACGCCCACATCCAAAGAGGGCCAGGACCGGGGCCGACGCCGACCAGGTGCAAAAAAAAAAAAGAAGAGGAAGGACGGAGGGTTTTGTGCAGGAGCCGCTTCGGGAAAAGCAATGTGGAAAAAAAAAAAAAAGGACCATCTTGTCCGTGGGAGAAAAGAAGGGGCGACCTCGATGTCGAAAAGAAGAATTGCCGGTGCTATTTTACAAAAACAAAACGGCGGAAAAAAAAGGGAGGACATCCTCGAGAATAACCAAAAAAAGAAGGATCGCGATACACTGTAAAGAGGGTCGGGAAATTGTACAGATGAAAAGGGACGCAAGAGAGAAGGCCCGCGGCGAACGGAAAAAGGCGGCTTGCCCTCTTAACGGGAAAAAAAGAGATCAACGGTTGTAGATGAAAAGAAGAAGGAACGGGTCCCAGAAAGGGTCTAAAAGGCCAAAGAGGGCTCGAAGTCGACAAAAGATCCCGCCGCTTTGGGGGGGGAAAGAACTTTGCGAAGGGGCTCATAGGGAACCGCCGGATTCGGAAAAAAGGGAGCGCGAAGGCGTCGGAGAACGGCCCTTCGCGTAATGGAAGGGAAAGTCTTGCCGACAATGAGAAAAGAATCCTTCGCGCGTATTTCAAAAGTAGAAAGCCAAAAAGAAGGGAAGGAGAAGGGGGGCTCGAGGAAAGGGGGATTTTAGTAGAGCCATCGGTTTCAAGGGAAGAACACAATCGCCTGCAAACAGTCCCTCCGATCGCGAAAAAAGAAGGAAGGACTCGAAAGGGGGAGAAAGAAGACGCCGTAAGGTCAGAAGTTCGACCAGGGAGCCGAGTCTATGCGGTACTCTCGACGCCATGAAAGGAGGAAAGAAAAAAAAAATTCTTGGCCCACCGAATGCGATAGCGTGGGGAAAGCTCATCCCGGATGGAGGGGGGATCCGTTGGGAGACATATTCCGAAAAAGAAACGATTTGAGAGAGAAGGGGGGACAGGACCACAAGATTGTCGCCGAAAGGGGAAAGGTTCCGACCTGTCCGGATCTGTGTGACGAAAAAAAGAAAAACTGAAAAAAAAAAAGGGGGGAAAGGGTCGCCCCGGCAGAAATGGGGGAAAGAATAGAAACGGAAGAGAACTCGTTAGCTGCGCTTCCTCATAATTAAGGAGAGTCTAGGGACACAAAGGGAGGGGGGGGGGGGGAGACGACGCGAAGAATGAATGAGGGGTTTTCCGGTGGTGGCGGGGCAAAGGGAAAAAAAGGTGGTCATGCGGGCTGGAAGATAAAATAGCTTAACGAAGAAAGCTGGCAAGTGCCAGTCGAGGGGCTGTGTGTCGCAGGGCAGTGTAGAGGGGGGGGCGTTAGTGGATCGAGAATGTCTTCGAGAAAAAGTGATTAGCGTGTATGATTCGAAAGGAGGAACTTCGTTGCGATTTACCAAGGTTGGCTTGGGGGGGAAAAGGTGTTGGACCAGCCGGGCAAAAAGGAAGATGCTGATTGAGAAGGGAAAAGCAATCCCGTACGGTAAAAAAAGGGGGGGGGGGTCGAAACGAAAAATACGCAAAGGGCATTTCAACGCAAAAGCAATGAAAAATGGAGCGGGGCTGGAAAAGATGAGGGAAGAGGGGGGGAGGGCCGCCCTTCTTGAAAAAAGAAGGGTGAAACCTCAGGACGTCCGCAAAGCTGAGGAAAGAGGCTGAACAGAAATTTTCTTATGCTGAAAAAAGGAGGACTAATAACCGAACACGGCATAGGGAAAGAAAAGAGTGACGACCATAAACGATGCGCGAACCTCAAGGGGGGGGGGGAAGATACGCCCGCAAACACTTTGGGCGAGAGGGAAACCGAATCTCATATAGAACCAATAAAGAAAAGACTACCCAAGCAAAGAAAGGCAGTTTTCAGAACCTGCTGCGTGAGGGAAAAAAAAAAAATGACGATGGCTTTGTCGTGTCCGGTGGAAGAGGTGAAAAGAAGGGGGAGGCTCCCAAGGACGCATACAAAAGAAAGCGGCGATTAAGCAAGTGCCCTGGAACTCTTGGAAAAAACGCGAACCCAAGAAGGAGGGTACCAAAGGGAGGGGGGGGGGACGCCGCCGCCGGAACAAGGAAAAGGAATCGATCTATAGAAACGTCCTACTGAGTTAAAAAGGCGGACGACAAGGAACGAGTAACAAAAGCTTGGCCGGGAAAAAAAAAACCTTCAGCGGGGGCCATGGAAAATAATGCCGCCTCCTAAGGAGCTCGAAAAAAAAACCGTCACCGAGAAGGGGTAAAAAAAGAAAGGAGGAAAGGAGGCAGAAAGAAAAAGGAAAAAAAAACGGGTGCAACCGCGTGAGAAAAAGAAAAAAAAAGAGCTTTGCGTGCGGGAGGTAAGCTGTTGCTGTGGGATGGGGGGTCCGGGAAGAAAAGGGGCAGTCACCGACAAAACTGGTCCCGAGGGGGGGTGAGTTTGCAGGTAAGAGGTGGGCCGGGGGAAGAAAGGGGAGCAGGCACTAGTTGTGGAAAAAAAAAACCCCCAACCCGTAAAATCTGGGCGGGTACACTTAAAAAGACTTTCTCAAGGAAGCATGGAACATAAAAGAATTCTGGCTGTGAAAAAAACGCTCAGGCTCTCGCAGTGGGGGTGAACCTTTAAATAGCGTTGGGCAGGAAGGATAGGAGGGAAAAAGGGTTGCCGGATTGGAGGAGAACTTGCCGGAGCCGAGAACTGTTTCTCCATCAGCCCAGGAAAAAGAGGTCAAGAGGGGAAAGGGGAAACTACCTGCCATGCTTCAAAAAAAGAAAGGGGAGCTAACTGAACTCGACGAGGGGGGCGCTCTGACGCGGAAGGGGGGAACCTGGATGTGAGTTCAGGTGGCGATGTCAGCGTATAAAGAAAGAACCCAATCCCCTGCAGCATAAGGTAGGAGTCTTTTTGGACGTAACGAGGGGAGGAGAAAGAAGGGGAGGGGTGGACCGGGAGGGGGAAAAAAAAAGGCTTCGGGCACGAGAGCTTCGTCGGATCAGAAAAGAAAAAAAGCCAGCCGCCGGAAGAGGAAAAAAAAAAAAGATGAGAGTGGTGTGCAGGACGATATCCTCCTGCTTAAAGGAGTACAACAAAAGAAGGAAGAAGTGTCGAGATCGTTTCGAAAAAGCGAATATAAGACATTCCCTCGGATTTCAGGAGAGGGAAAGGGCTTGCGAGGGAGGGGAGGAAAGCGCTTATGGCGTGCTCTTTCACAGAGAAGGGAGCGTTCGTTCGGAAAGTTGATTTCGGGAAAGGAGAAGGGTAAATGCTGCCCGCAGGTCGATGGGAAAAAGAGGAAAAAGGCAAAGTTCTGGATCGTGATCCGAGAAAAAATTACGCGCTCCTTAAAAAAAGGGTCTTCCCCGCGGGGAAAGAAGGGGAGGGAAAAGAGTTCGGGCATCAGCAAAAGGGGAAGAGAGAAAGAAACGATGCCGCTGTCCGAATACAAGGGAAAATCTTCGGCGCTGTCATCGAGGGGGGAGGTGAAGGGGGGAAGGCGGGAAACCGGTCGAGTGACGAGAAAGAACTGATTTCCTGTTCAGTGAACCAGAGGCGCGCATATTGGTCGAGCAGAAAATCTTTAAAGAAAAAAGGGAAAACGAACAGTTTTTCAGGGAATTGCCGCAAACGCGGTCGAAAAAAGGAAAAAGTTCATCCACTCATAAGAACATAGCACAAGGGAGAAAAGCCGGGGAAGAAGAAAAGGGCCACTTCCGCGTTGGTAAAAAGAGGAAAGGAAAAAAAACAGAATTCCTTCCAAAGACCTAAAAAGACGTGAACTCTGACGCAAGGTTGGAGGCAAAAGACTGGGCTTAAGAGAAAAGTGGTGGCATAGAAGAAGTTGAAAAAGCTAAAAAACAAAACGCGCCAGAAAAAAAAAAGATGACCTTGTTTTGGCATTCAGATGGAAAAGGCAGTGCCAAAAAAAAAGCAGGTCGAGGGAAAGGCGCTCGCCACCATAGGAAAAAAGTTTTTTGCTAGAAGGCAAGGCAAAAGAAGAAGGAAGAGCTATTCTTTCCCAAAGTTATCCCTGTCGCGTGGAAGAGCCAGGGGGGGTTGTGGAAACAGCAAAAAGACGCAAAAAAAAGAAAGGGGGAAAAGCATCGACCGACCAAAAAAAAGGAAATCGCGACAGCGGCAAAAAAAAAGCGCGTCTTGCGGGCTACGAAAAAAAGAGAAAAGGACAGGGGGGGAGAGATCTGCCCGTCCCGGGTCGAGGGAAAGGAATTTGAAAAAAGAAGGTCATGAAGAATCACCAGGGGGTCAAAAAAAAAAAAGAGAGGGAGGTGCTCCGGCGTCAAGGTTCGAGAGGAGGGAA
>Ga0179593_1471882_pt1 | contig 21787 bp, 26 predicted proteins | sample CZODoug2_1_08_16_FD_185931 | JGI IMG/M metagenome (GOLD analysis project Ga0179593, IMG submission 185931) | Vadose zone soil fungal communities from Angelo Coast Range Reserve, California, USA - CZODoug2_1_08_16fungal (PacBio error correction) | ecosystem: Environmental > Terrestrial > Soil >...
GACGTGTTCTGTGACCGCGAGAAAAAAGGGGAGTCGCCGGGCGAGTAAAGGTTACGCACCGTAAAATCCGAGTGCGGCGGAGGGGAGACCACCGACTTTACCGAAGCAAACCCCAACGTCAAGTCGGACGGAGGCTAGAAGTAAAAAAAAAAACCGACAAAAGCGAGAAACGTGGAGGGTCATAGCTTACCATCCACCAATGGAATCGGCAAAAGAGGAAAAAGACGGGAAGACGCATGACTACGACTAGAAAGAGGGAAAAAACTAAGAAAGCGCCGACGTGGACGGGTCACTCTGTATCTCCGCGCGAATGCCGTTCGCTGAGGACATGAGGGGGGTAGGGCGCAAAAAGCCCAGAGGGGGAGGCGACGGAAGAAGGGAAGGAGAGAGTCGGGAGTCAGACTGGTGATTTAGTGTATGGGTGATGGACCTGGACAACGGACAAAAGAAGTCAGCCGTCAACCGTTTTGCCAAGGGGGGGGGGGGGGAAAGTGTGAAAAAAAACGCCCTTGACATTGCGCAAGGAAAGGTTGACTGAAACGATAAAAAAAGGAAAAGCCGGATCGGAACCCGAGCGAAAAAGGGGGGATTTGCGGTCGCATCTTTGGCTGGAAATGCGATCTCAATTACGAGGTGGCGTGGTGAGGAAACATACGGCCCAATGCGCAATATCGAAAGCGAGCATAGGAGGCGATGGGGGAAGACATGCGAAGGAGATATAGAACTAATATGGAAAGACCCAGCAGAACGAAGATTCGATCCTAGCTTGGTTGCTTATCAATCATCACGACATGACCGGGGAGCATGAGCAGCGCGACAAGCAAAAAAAGGACCTGGCGAAGGGGGTGGAAAAAACTTTTCCGGTCTCCTCTGCAGTCGCGGGAGAGACACACTAGAGGCTCCTTGAGGTCCATTGAGATGGAGAATCAAAGGAAGGGGAGAGACGAAAACGGGGGTCGGCCGGTTTTCGAGGGAATAATGCATTCGATCTGGGGACGGCATGCATTGCTCCGAACACGCCACGTAGATGCCATAAGGCTCAACCCTCTTTGTTGCCAGTAGCACTTCGACCTACCGAGGCACACGATGAATAGAAAAAAGGCAAAAAAAAGAATGGCCGAGGTAAGACATGTGAAAGGGAGAAGAATCCATTCGTCGCGGGCGCGGCCAATGTCAACTTCTGAGATTCCGTCAGGCGTCGCGGGAAAAAGGCCAGGAAAGGGGGAATGACCTGGACTCACGGCAAAAAAACAAACTTCTTCAGGAGCGACATCTCACAAGTGGGATGACAGTGGCATATGAATGGGAAAGGACCGCGGCGGGGGTTACGCCGTTGGCAATTCTGATTATTTAAAACACACTTGCACTCCATCTCATTCGAATTGGATGTTGTCACCGCAAGAACGGCCTGAGGAATAGCTGTAATCCAACGTTCTGGCTACCTGCACGAACTGGGGGCTGGGGGGTCCTGGGAACTCAGGCCGAGAGAAGGGGAAAAAAGGGAAGGGGAAAAAGGAATGTCGTAGCAAAAAAGAGATTGGAAACGGGAAGTGCGTGGGGGGCAAAGCTCAATTGCAAAAAAAATAATGATGCGTGACGGGTCGCATTCTGGCCATCCATTTGGAAAGGGAAGAAAGAAGAGAGGGAAGAAAATGAGGATCATTTTCGTAGAAGCATGCCGACCCACTGGTCGCGCCGGCGCGCACTCGCAAACAAGGCCACGAACGTGCCGAGAAGCCGCAGAAGCGGCATTAAGCGTCGCAGACAGAAGGGGAGAACCTTAGTAGGGGGAACGACCAAACCTTGTATAAGGGGGACCCTGGGAAACAGAAAAGAAAATGTGGCGCCTGGTGTGTGGTCATTCACTAAGACGCATTGCTCAGTGCAGCCTCCCTCCGAAGGAAGGAAGGTGAGGGAAAAAAAAAAAGAAAACAACATCCGCAGGCACAGAAAAGAATCGGCATACAAAGCAGATCCACCGTCAACGGGCCCCGGTCGTGAATGATCTCTCTCAAGGGGGAGTGGGGAAAAAAAAAAAAAATCCTGAAAATGTATACACGAGGAAGGGAACGGGACGGGGGGGAAGGAGAGGGCTAGGGCCGAATCGGGCTCTTTTTGTCTGGCGCAGGTGTCTGACAGGGGGGAGGTGCAGGAGAATTCAGGACACCGGGGGGGAGGGGGGGAGGGAGGGGAGGCAGGAACTGCGCAAGAGCTATTGCGACCATACGTGGAGGAACAAAGAACTAGGCCACGGGCAATAGTTCTCTTAAAGAGAGGAATTTGGACTACAAGTGTTAAGGGGTCCGAAAACTCGAAGAAAGGGGGAAAAGGCGGGCGAGTGGAGCACGCAAGAGAGCGTCGGAGGGGGCCTAGGGGCTTAGTGGCTAAGCAGTTCGAAAAATCTTGAGGGGAAAATCAGCCTTTACCAAAAAAAGGATACATGAAAGGAAAAAAAAGGGAACAGAGCCGAGTCGCACGTGTGCACTGACATCGGCTTGTACAAAGGCCGTCACGTAAAGAAATTTAGCTTTCTACGTCGAATACGGATTTCGCGCAAAAGCTAGAAAACTTACGGGGGGGAGGGGAAAGGACATCAGTGAGAAAAACATCCAGGGAAAAACCGACGGCATTGCGGTCAGAAGCAAGGGGACACTGTTGCTGTTCAGGGACGGACGATAAGGGGGGGCATGGGGGGGGGGGGGGGGCGGGTCCCGGGCAACATCGGCGTGCCAAGGCGAGCACCATGTCGAGCCGAGGGAATCAAGTTGGTGTGAAATTAAAAAAGAGAGAGCAAAAGCGTAACATGAGAAGGGGAAGGGGACTCATGCTAAGGAAAAAGGGCCAATGGTGATTCGCCCGCCGGGCGCGGATTGGATAAAAAGGTACACACGGGGGGCCGAGGACGCGACGTCGCCAGGACTTTGTAGATTCGCATACGTGAAGGGGCTGAAAATCTCCATACCGACGGCCGGAAATTCAGCCGACAGGGGGTTATTTTAGGGAAAAAGCTTGCTATCGAGAAGAGAGGAAAGACGGAGGAGAAGGAGGCGGGAGACCATCCGGCGGAGAGGAGGGGGACAGTTCGCCTTGTTTGTCATGCCCCTTATCGAGCACCTCAAGGAGGAGAAACCGGCCGAAGGACGTGAAGGCGACCGAAAAGAAGAAGATGGGGGGGGATAAAAGAGAAGGAAAAGGCGCTCGGGTCACGTTAGGGACATTGCCGCGAGTCTAAGAGAGGGACGGGATGACAGGAAAAAGAGTTCAAAAAGTCTGCGCCTTGAGAAGGACAGAATGAACTGTCTCCTGCCCAGTCTGCATCGTTTGTGGGCGTCTTGCTCAGCAGGACCAGGGCAGATCTGAGACCAAACTCTAAACTTAACGCAGGAAAATAGGGGATCCTCTCTCCCAATTCCCAAAATCTTCCGTCGAGGGGCGGGAGGGTCACTGGGGGACTGCCTTGGCCCCGACCGATCAGGGGCAGAAGAAAATAAACGTCAATTACTCAACCTCCGGGGCTGGCATTTTGCCTCAAAGAAACCGCCAACCAGACAAAAGTCAAGTTTTCAGCGAAAAGGGGGGCATCCGGGCCGTATCTCGTGCAAGGGCAACCTTCATGGCTGAATGCAACTTCTTTTTTACACACAACCATACGGGGGCAAACTGTTTTAAGGGCCATGCGAGAAGAGGGGTCCAGGGGAAAAAAGGGGGGGATGGTCCTAATCATCAATGGGAAAAAGAAGACAGCAGCAGTGCATGCGGCCAGGCAAATCGGCGTTGGGGAAAATGGAAGTCTGACTGCAGGGAACGCAGATCGAAGGCGAGGGAGACGAAGGGGAGAAAAAGGTGAAACCCGAGCGCGCAAGTCTTTAATTCGGAGTGACAATAGTCCAGAACGATCAGCTCTGCAAAGAAGAGTTGTTGAGAGGGGGGGGGAAGCATGGGGACTGGTAAGGGGGACGCCACGGGGCCACACCACGCAGCTAGCCTCTGACGGGGAGGGGAGAGAGAAGGGGACCCCGAAATGCGGCAGGCGGGGGGAAACGGCTGTCGTAACAACGCAAAAGACCTTCTACTTTATGAGAACCACTACCTCCGACGAGGATCGGGGACATCACAAGTCATTAAAGGCTGGAGAGATCAACAAAACAACGGAGGAGGAAGAGAGAGAGCCCGCATGCGTTTGGTCTTGCCCTAAGGATCGTCAGGCTCTAGATATGTTAGCCGGGAAACGGGTCAAGGAGGGGGAAACTGGGAGGCCTTTTGTAAGACAGCTACCCGTACCGACTGCACCCAATCCTTACTCGCCCGGAGCCCAACAGAGAGAAAACAAAGGGAGAGAGGGGGGGGGGCTGTAACAAAATTTACCAGTCGTCGAAGCGCAAAACATCTACGAGCAGACGCAATTACACGCCGCCTGGTCACTCCGAAGAACAAAGAATTAATCAGGGGAGGAGAGGGAGGGGGGGACACGCGTTAGGAACTAAAGAATCGTTCGCGGAAGAAATCGTCGGGGGTTTTTTGTTCTGCTCAACAAGCAACGCAGCTGCGAAACTGAGAGCTTGAGGGGGAGGAAAAAGGTGGGATTTACCGGATGGAGAGAACAGGAGGCTCGGACAAAGTCACAGTCAATTCCAGTTTCAAATGTGTTGCAACGTGACCCTCCGTTGCATTAAGGGGGGAAGCGTGGGAAACGGGAAAAAGAAGACCGAAAGGGAAGGGATAGGAAGGAAGGTCAGAAGGGGGGGGGGAGGTTCGGTAGGCTTGAAAAACGCCTTAGGGAGAATGATACTTTCCAAGGGGCCGGAAAAAAAGAGGCGGGGGGGAAAAGAGAGCGAGCATCGAAAGGGGATGTTAGGGTTTGCGTCGATATGCCAGTCCAAATAACCCTAATAGCGCCGAAGAGCTCTACATCTCCGGGGCGAGGAGGAAAGAAAAAGAAAGGACCCTGCGCGCGCTCCAGGAAAAAAAAAAGAAGCGCACGGCGATAAGGTGAGTGAACTACTTTCATCTGTCAAAATCTGCATCATGAGCACTTGCGTACGGCAAGTCGAGAAAGAGCGAAGGAGGAAGGTATCAAAGTAAGAGGACTTGGGGGACGGGGAAATGAGTTTGACCTAGTCATGCGATCGCAATAGAAAGTAAACCACGGGCAGGGAGGAAAGGGAATCAAAATCCCCGCTGGGAAAGGAACGAAGGACGCCGGAAGGGGGAAGGACGACTCGGATCGCAGCAGGCGAAACGAAGAAGGCTTGTTACGAAGTGAATACCCGGTCTCTCTTTCGAGTCTCAAAAATGGCCTGGAGCGATGGTAAAGAGTAGAGGGAAAGCCGGAAAAAACCGTCATGGGCGGAAAAAAAAGCATTCCTACGCGCTACTGAGCGCAACGCCTTTTAAAAAAGAAGGCATTAAGGAGGAGGGGTTAGGCCGGGAGAAGGCTGGGAGTATGGGAAAAAAAAGGCTACCCACCCGTAATTGATTCACTCCCCGCGGCGCCAGGAGACTGCACCTCAGAAGCCTGTCACTAAACATTCTGTAACGGGGGGTCCTTACGCAAGGGCAGAGAGCCTGGGGAGGGGGGGCGACAGGTGTGGAGGGGGGGAAAACGAAGTTATCGTTAAACGCTTCCTATCCGTAGCGGGAATCTATGGAAATTGCAGGGGGGAAGTGGGAAAAAAGAAAGGGAAAAGGGGAAAGGGAGAAAGAAAAAAGATCTGGCGAGTCCGGCGGGGAGGAAAAAAAAGCTATCACAACAGACCCTAAAGCGACAGCTTGCGCAAAAACTAACCACGAAAGAAGGAAAGAAAAGGGACGCCGAGAAGAGGGGATGAACTCGAGAAGAATGTGCAAAGGAAAAAACCAGGGATATAATTACCAATACAACATTTAAGTAAAGGTTTGTACAGAATAAAAGGTTGCGGACATAGTTGAGAAGGGGGTCACACGAGGGAGAAGGGAAGAAAAAGAAGGGGGGAGAACCGTTGCCCGCCGAGGAAACCAAGGGGAGGAAAAAACAAGGGGAAAAAACATGCCATGCACAACCAGAATGATCGAAAGCCCACGTCGCCACACAAGGGCTCGGGAAAATGGATCTCGACGCAACCCACAAAAGGGAAGAGAAAGAAAAAAAGAGATCACATGAAGTGGGAAAAAAAGTGAACAGGTATGCCGACTTCGCGGGGTCTGCGGTGGTGGTTGGTCCAGTCAATTTTGGCGGGGAGACAAAGAACAAAGGTCGGTAATAAAGGAGGGGAGGAAAGGACATGAAACGCGAATTCTCTTCGCTTAGAGAAACCAGAAAAGGATACACAAGAAACTTGCCTCCAAAGTACAGACCTCTCTTCAAATTTGTTATTCAGAGAATCTGCACTAATGGAAGCCATCAGAGGGGGGGGAGGAGAGGTCATCAAAGGAGTACGCGGGCGGATCGGAAATGGGATGCACGCCTGCGGAGGACGTATCAGCATGCGACGGATTCAACGTCTGTTCGTAACATGCAGAATGAAAACCGAAAAGGAGAAGAAGGGCGAAGAGCGGCGTTTCGGGAATTAAATCACGTCACCGAAGATTGAACACGAAGGGAAGGAAAATACGCATCGAATTAAGATAGCCGTCTCGAATGGGAACGTCTCGCAAAAATACTGTCTAGTTTGCGAACATAAGGGGGAGGAAAAAAAAACCAGAAGAATTCCATGGGGTCAAAGGAAATCAAAAGGGAAAAGGTCCCGACGTTGAGTTGGGGAGGAAAAGGGGGCGCGTGGAAAATGAACCTAAGACAGCCGAGTGAAACCACAGGCATTCACCATGGCAGCTCGAGATGGGGGGAGAAAGGGGGGGGGAAGAAAGAAAACCAAAGAGATCGCCCCCGGAGGTAAACACTCGCTGTAAATTTCGAAAAGGCACGATGAGACGGGCAGGCAAGGGGCGAAGGGAAAGCAGCAAGATGGGGACAAGAAGGCGTTTCGGACAGAAAATCACGGTCCGGTATCTACGAGGAAGGGGAAAAGCGGGAGAAGGAGGGAAGGACCATGGGAATGTGACGCCCTTCTCACGGAGGCAAAAAATAACCTCCTCTTGGTGTAGACGGCACTAGGGAGATAGGGAGCAAGAGGGATGTCCAACTACTGCCTCGCTGAGTTCATTTCACAAAAGAAAGTTAGGGGCTAATATAAGGACTAGCCCGTGGCGACATTGTTGGGAGGCACTGCGATCAACGCAGAGGGTCGCTACTCCTCCAAAAAGGCGAGTAAAAACGCCGACTTAGGGGGGGGTCAGGCGACTCCCCATAAAGAGTATCAAGATCAAAAAAGGGCGCCTAAGAAGGGGGAAGGGAAGTTATCGCAAGAGCCTAAGCGGTAATTACCCGTCCAGAAGTTCACAGGAGTCATCCGTCGCAGGCATCCTCTGGGGCCAAAGGGGAGAGAGCGCAGCAGAATTCTCTTTTCAGATGGCTCAGCAAGCGCCCCCGGAAGCCATATAAAAGCGATTAGGCAGGGGAAGAAAAGACGACGAGAGGAGGAAGGAAAACAATGGTCTCCAGGAAGCACGAAGGGAAATCGCTCGGGAACCGTAGAAAATGGCCGTACGCCAAATCGGGGTGGTGTCCGACAAAGGGGCCGAGAGAAAGGGGATCGGAATTCAAATCTAAGTGACCATCTTCTACCTCAAAAAACCAAATCAAAATTGGAAGAAAAAGGAGAAGAGCAGTCCGGGAAAATTTCTCTTGGAACTTCAAAATGGCGTAATACGGTCAAAAAGGGGTTTGTCACACAACAAGCAAAACGGTTGTAAGTGTAAAAACTGAGACAGAAGCGGGGGGACCCGAGCAAAAAAAAGGGGGAAAGGTGGTCACACTAAGAAACCCTACCAATTCACGACCATAGCTAAACGCAGTCAAAAACGGCCAATCAGGCAGGGGGAAACCCCTTCTCAGGAATGTGCGAAGAAAGAGAGAGAGGAGAAAGACCGTCCAAGGGTGAAAGCAAGTCGTTACCGCTAGGACATTCTTGGTGTGATGAGGGAGTGAAAAAGAAAAGAGGCCGGTCAGCGAGGCAAGAATCCCAGCGGTTTCGGGGGCAAAAGAAGTAAGCTAGACACACCAAAAAAGGAGGCCCTATAGAGAGCCGGGGGGATATGGAAGAGGATTGAAGGGCCAGACAAGCCGACCTTTGCCGTGTGCAGGACGAGGGATGACGGAGTCAACCTAAGAACCGCCAAGGAAGAGAAACTGAAGTGTGCAAGATCAACAAAAAAGCTGCCCTCTCAACGAGGGAATAGAGGGAAACAAGCAAAAGGATCAAGGGCCGGGAGAAGCCAAACAAAGATAAGTAAAAGAGGAGAGTGCCCGGAATGAAGGGGCTTGTTTCAAATGGGGAGAGGGAGAGCGAATAGGGGACCGCAAAAGATCAGGCCTTGGCCCTGTAGGGAACCAGGACTTTACCCTTCACCCAAAGTAAGGAGGAGGGAAGTACGAAAAAGGAAGAATAAGAGGCAGAAGAAAAAAGATTCCTATGATTAAAAGGTGGAGGGGGTCCCATAGTGAAATAATCCACCAGGAAAACTCGCTCAAAATGACTGTGGATCGCATACAGACAATCCCATGTTGGGGAAAGAAGATCACAAGGGAAAGCTCCGACGGGAAGGGGTTAAAAAAAAGGTTGGGGGACCGCGCGAAATACGCGTGTATTGGCTTTTCTCTGGACAGAAGGAAATCATGGGGCGAAACAAACTCCGATTGCAGAGAGGAAGAAGGAACGGAAGAGAGGGGGGGGTAGAAAGGGGATTTCACCGGGGGGGTGAGGAAAAATAACAGGGCGCTAGGACCATCTCGCAGAAGAAAACCCGTTTTGGGGGAAACGAAGTGTTTTGACAAAAAGAAGGGGCAAGGGAATGCCAGAAAAGGGGAAAAGGGGGGGTGGGAAGTTGGGGGGGTGGGGGGGGGGGGGAATGGAGGGTGCCGTGGGTGGGGGGTGGGTCGGGGGGTGTTTCGGGGGGGAGGGGGCGAGGAGCTTGGGAGTGGGGGGATTTTTTATTAAGTAGTTGTTTTTTGGGGGGGGGGTTTTTGGTGGGGGGAGGTTAACAGGGGAAAAGGGGAGTAGCAGGACCTGTATGAGGCCACCGGAGGAGAAAGAATGGGGGGGGTCACTGTGGCAAAAGACCTTAAAGGTCTGTTCTGACGCAAGGTCGATTTGCCCGGAACTTCCAACCCAAAGAAGAGCTTCCCATGAAGCGAAGGAAGAGGAATCGTCCGTTCGAATTGGTGCGGAAGTTACGGAGTATATCGCATCTGTCAGAAAAGGACTAATAGAGAGCCCTGTTATATCATCTATCAACACTGGACGAGGAGCCAAAAAAAAAAAAAGACAAGGAGAGGCTAGCCAAAACAAAGGTACCACTCCGACTGACTAAGGGGAGATCAGCTTATTAACTCGCGAATTGCTATCACTCTCTGAGCGGGAGGAATGTGAGAAGAAAGAGAGAAAAAGGTAAGAATTGGGGGTATTTGATATTGTCACATCGAGACTTGGTCAGGCGCTCCGGAATGGGAAAAAGGTTCTCACCACGGTAAGGAAGGGCGATCTATATCGACGAAACAGGGAAGAAAAAGGAGAAAAGAGGAGGCAAAAGAAGAGGGGGGCATAAATGCGCCGAAACAGGAAAACCAGAGCTCAAGTACGCAAGCACGGTCAGAAAGGGAAGGAGGGGGGGAGGAGGAAAGGGGCGAGCCAACCCCGTCGGATCACGGAGGCCAAAGGATGAAGGATGTGGACCGAGGGGTACTGAAAAAAACGTTCATGGACTAAAGACGAAAAAGCAGGACGGCGGAGCGGGAACTAGAAAACTAGGCCCGTTAGTCATGACATCGCGGGGGAAAAGTTGGTCTAAAGCTCTGGTGGAGGAGAAAAAAAAAGGAAGACCAAGGAAAGAAGAATTTGGTGAAAAAGGGGGGGGGGCCGCCTGGGCCCAGGCAAAGCTGGATGAAACCGCAACCGGATCGGGGCGAAAAAAAAATTCGTGAAAGGGGGCGGTGGGGAAGGAAAAGAAAATGCAGAGGCCTGGAAGGGGGGTGAGGACATATTCAAGGCGCCAACGAAGAGCCTGCGGGGGGAGCGCCTTCAGTTTCTACGGATAAATCGTAAAAATGGAGGAAAAGGGGAGGGAAGGGGTCCGGAAAAGAAGGGGGGGTCCGTAAGTTGGCCGAAAGCGCCAGAAAGGTGCAACCATGTTACGACAGGGGGCGATTCTATTCAAGCATTCCCGACTAAGACTGGTCTCCCTTAGCCGCAAAACGCAAAAAAGAAGCCAAGCAAAAAACACAGAAGAGCGTGATGACCCAGAATCATGTGCCCCCGTCTATGAGAGGAACAGACCTTGTGGGGGGAAGGCCAGTTTTTAAGAAAAAGTGGCGGAAGATTTGGAAAACAAGGGGGGAGAACGGAAGGGGGGGAAAAGCAAGAGGGAAAAAAAGGGGAGCCCGTCATGACTCGAAAAAGACAACTGTTTCGAGGTTTAGCCCGGAAGAACACCGTCACAACGAAAGGGGCGGCACAGTCAGAGCAGAAAAAACAGACTACCAAGACGCGGGGGAAGGGGATCTCTCAAAAAAAAAAGGGAGGGAAGGGAAAGATAGATCCATTCCCGCAGGGGCCCGGACTTTGTGCGGCGATAGGCCGAGACTCTTAGGGGGGGGAACTGTTTGTTTAGGAACAGGCGGGAAAAGGGGGGGGGGAAGAGAAAAAAAAACCGCCGTAAGAGTCGGCATTAAAAAGGCAGGGGAGATTCGAGGATGGAGACAGCGGAAACCATCTGAGAATCAAGTCAAAAAAATCTTCTAAGATGCACAAAAGAGGTTCGGAGGAGGAGACAAATGTAGGGAAAAAAGAAGAGGAACTAAAAGGGGAGACATAAACTCTGTTAACAATCGGCTGCGGGAGGAAAGGCAGGGGAGGGAGTGGGAAGATGGGAGGAGGGGAAGGGGAAAAAGGTGCGACAGAATTCTTCGTGTCTATGCTTCTCCTTTTGACAACGGGGGGAGAAGTACGCTCTCCCGCCAACTCTTTCTTAAAAGGTTAAAGGAACAACAGATGAAACGAAGGAAAAAAAGGGGAACGATAACGAAGGAGCGAGACGGCAGAACCGGGGACTGCCGCGCAGAGATGGGGGGGGGGAGGTGCTCGCTTGGAATCCGACTAAAAGGGTGGCTCAAAAGTCAATCCACTCTCAAAAGGGGAATAGGAAACCTGCCAAAATTCCGACTGTGTTCGTGAAAAAGGGGAGCCGGTTGGCAAGTGGGGCATATCCAAGAAGGGGCGAGTCCAAAACGTGACAGTTCACCAAAGAAAGGCTATGTGCAGTGGGGGGGGGGAAAAATACAAAAAGAAAACCGGAAAACGCGCGCAAGGGGATCATTGCAATAAACGGCAGTATTCTGGGGGGGGGACACATCACCTAGTCTGAAAGCGTTTCTCCTCGGGCAAGGGGGGGGGGGGAAAGGAAGAAAGAAAGAGCCGGAATAGAGAGACATGGGGGGGGAAATCGGGACAGCGAGAAAAGAATAGGGCCTATACTCCTGCCAGTCTTCAACGGCAGAAAAAGAGGGAAAAGAGAAAGAGTGCGATAACATAGGACTGAGAGGGAAGCGGTACATTCAGGGCAACCATAAGGGGGACTTGAGATCAGATGGCTCAATGGGGAGGAAGTGGGGAGGGAAAGTCCTCCTCTGGTACAATTCAAGCCTCAAGAAGAAACGAAGAAATTCCGGGAGGGAGAGAAAGGGATGGGGGGCCCAAAGATCACCGAAACAAGGCGCTCGGAAACGTGCCGACGAAGTAAGCAAGCGCCGAGAGGTTATCTAAGGAACGGAGAGAATAAAGCTTCAGATGCAGGACCGGAAGACAAGGAAAGTTCAAGGGGGGCGGGGGGGGAGAGTCAGAAGCCGCCATGGAGGGTGCGGGGTTTCGAACTGGGGGGGGCCCATCTATAATAAGCGGGAGAGAGACTAAGGCAAGAAGGAAGAAAGAAAGAGATATCGACGGCCGCATTGAGCACATCAATATCGCTCAAATGCTCAGTTCAGTATTGCCAGCATTGGTAAGAGCTGTTTGCCTCCCCGTGGAAGCGGATAAGTGACGGAGGGAACAAAGGAGAAGGGGGGACGACAAGGGGAGAGAAAAAACCAGCCCGAGTTTGACGCAGCTCCGAAAAAAAAAAGTTGGTTTTCCGGTCGAGGGGGGGAGAGGGGGACAAAAAGGGGCAAAAACCAAGTCCGGAGGGAAAGAAAAGGGGAGGGGACTTTTTGTTGTAAACAAAACAAAAACGGGAAAAACGGTTGGTTGGGAGGGGACGGGGGGATCTGGGTTAAGGACGGAGGGGGTGGAGCAGAAGAAGCCCACACGGAAATCCAAAGGACTGACGGCCAGACTACGAAAAGGACGGGCATCTCTCGCAAGGATTGAGAAAAGAAGTAATGCGAACGGGGGGAATAGCTAACGAGCTTTCAGAGGAGTGGGGAAGGAAAAAAGACGTGGTACAAAAAAAGGAGGAGATGATCATCTTGGGGGAAAGGACAATAGGAATGGCAGCAGAGGGAAAGGGGCGATGCAAAAGAAGATATTGGGGTGCGCGAGGGGAAGACATTGGGGATGGTAAGTATGTAAAACATCCAAAAGGAATGCGAGAATAGAAAGGGGGAGAGGAGGAAGAGGGATTCTGGAAGAGAGAAGCCCAGAAGGACGCAAAGGGGGTGTCAAGGCGGTTAACAATGCGAGCTGGTAAGTCAAGAAAGGAAGCCAAGGAAAAGGCGGCCTGACGGTGCCGAATGAAGAACTCCCTCTCCTGACGATTTGTCGAGGTAACAAATCACAAGGAAGGGGCGGATAAAGAAGCTCTAAAAACAAAAAGGGGGGAGGGGAGGGGAAAAGAGTAGAATAAAAAGGCAATGGTGAAACGGGGGGGGCACATGTACCTCTTAAAAATATTTCAGGGAAGGTTACCTGAAAGGGCAGGAGAGGGTGGGAGAAAAGGGGAAGGGGGAAGGAAAAATCGAACTTGACCGCGGAACAAAGGAAAAGGGCGGCTCGGCCCTTCAATAATGCGACTCAGAGAACGGCGATCTTCATCCATGGGGGGGGGGCTGTGTCCAGAAAGCGGACAATAAAACCAAGGTAGGAAAAACAAAAGAGAGAAAAAAATAGAAGGGAAAAAAGATCATTAAAGCGAGGGAACCCGACTATTTGGGGTCACTACGTAAAAGAATCAAGAGGAAGGATGACGGACGGGGACACTCTTTTACGGCAAAAGGGGAGAAGAGGTCGAAGGGAGGGAAGGACCGACAGTCGGAGCAGGGTCTCAAAAAGGGGGAGAGATCTGCAGGCATCAATCGCGGCGGGAGTCAGAACGGTTTTTCCGGGAGGGGGGGGGGGAGACACAAAAGAAAAGGGCCCGGGAAAAAAGAGGGAGCAAAGAAACGTGGGGGCCCAGATTTTGGTTGAAAAATCACTCCCGTGCCCCCAAAAGGTGAAAAAAGACCGGAGAAACCGGGAAACGGGGGGGTATCAGCGGAAAAAAAGGGGAAAAGGGTGGAGGGGGGAAGGAGCAAGAGGGGAGGGAAAAGAGCACGGCTGTTCGATCATGATAAACAGGGTCACCGAGGGGGAAAAAAAGCGGCGGATTCAGGCAATCTTTCGGCGAAAAAAGAGGCCTATCAGGGGGGGGGGGAGAGGATGGAGAAAGAAGGAGGAGAATGACAAAGTAACTTGAGGAAAACTGCCCGTAGACATCGTCGATCAAGAAGAATAGGTTCATAAACACGAACAAAGACATGAAAGGCTGCTGGGAAGAGACCACACAAGGAAACGCTTCTTCCGAGAGGGAGAGAAGGGGGACTCGCAGTGGAAAGACTCTGGGCTTGATAGACTTTCTCACGAGGGGTAAGTAGTCTCTGGCGGGAGGGAGAAGGCACAGCGAGAAGGGGAGGGAGGACTGCAAGGGGTCGGCCGGTGTGAAGAGAAAATTATGCAGAAACTATAAGGGCGGAAGAGAAACACTTCGACCACTCGGCCGAGATCATCCCCCCACCAGGAAATGAAAGAAGGGGAAAGGGAGAACCGAGAAAGGGAGAGGGGGATCAGCAAAAGGCACTTGATCACAAACGGGAAGGAGTGACCTACTTCGAGTCCAGCAATCCGTTCGAGCCGTGCAAGGAAAAAATGAGGCATATATGAAAACAAGGGGATTCTCTTCTCCGGCCACAGGGGGGGAAAGTAATGCAAAAACGGGAAAGGCCGAATCAACGGAAGGGAAAAATCGAAAAGTGAAAGGCGGGGGACATCATGAAGGAAAAATCCGGAGGGAGGGGGAGCGCCGTCTAAAAGCTCTTGGGGTAAAAACACACTTGACACAAGAGAAGGAAGAAAAATGGGGGAAAAGGGGGGAAACCGCCTTTCCGCGCAAAGGCGGGTGAAACAGAGGGCAAAAGTCGACCTGCACTAAACGACAGTTTGAGTGTAGTACTCCACCAATGCAAAACAAAAATGGGAATGGGAAATGCGGGAGAAGAAAAAATGGGAGGGCCAAACAGAAAAAGGGCATTCCTTATCGTTGCGGAGCAGCGGCAAGGACAGAGAAGGTATAGCGTTGATAGGCTTACTGAAGGTCGTGTCAATCCTAGCACGGGAACGGGGGTGAAGAAAACAAAGGGGCAAGAGGCATGTCCGAAAAAGGGTACGGGTAAAGTCTAGCAAAGGGCAGCAAACTGAATGGCCTGCTTCTTCACAGCAGCGCAAGAGGCCGCTCATGAGAGCCGCCGAAAAAAAGCAGGGGATTGAACTCTAGCCGCTCAGGTGCGAAAAAGGAGTCCAGAGAGGAGGAAACGACAAAGGAAAAATGCCGCGGGGGGGAAGAAAAAAAGGAAAGTGGGGCGTCAATTGTCTCAGGGGAATCAACTTAGGGGAAAGGGAAGCGAAGTTGCGCGAAAAAAAGGCCGCAAGGAAAGGGTACGTTTAAAGATTCGAAAGGGAAAAGAACAAAAGAAAAAAGCACAAAGAAAAGAGAGATCCCATACTGCCGAGCGCCCAGGAGGAAACAAGGATCGTGTAATGAGAGCTCCAAAAAAAACAGCACACCTTAGGGGGGGGGGAAAAGCGATATCAGGACCCTCTACGTGTGGCCAAGGTGGGAGGAAAGGGGACCGAAAAGGTCGAGCGTTTTGTGCCTGGAGGGTGGGGGGGGGGATGACATTGGGCGGCGAACTCGACCAACCGGGCAGGTAGGTCGAGTCATCGGCGGACTCTTAATGCGAGGTGAGAAAGAAAGGGAGAAAACATCGGAAGTGAAACGCCAATACGGCTAAGAGGAAACACTAGTCCAATGGGACCAGGGTGGGTCCGATCCTCGAAGAAGTTGAAGCACATAAGTAGAAGGATGGAGAAGAGACAACGGCGAGGTAGCGTCTTCGTTTCAGGGGGCGGCCGTGAGGACAGAAGGGAAAGGGGAAGGAGTCGGTGAAGGCAAATGCGTCTTAAGAAAATGTTAAAGCCCCCCTGAAAGCGCGAACTCACTACTTCGGTGTAAACTTTACGTAAAAATCTTCTTTACCGGGGCCGGAAAGGAAAGCATGAAGGGGGGGAAAGAGTCTACGGAACAGTGACCGCTTTCGCAAAAGAAAAAGGGGACTGCTCTCATGGGAACTCACATTTCAAAATCCAAAAGAGCGCATTTCTTAAAAACAAAGGTCACGTCAATACAGGGGGGTAGGGCAGGGAAGAGAAGGGGCATCGGGGGTAAAATCCAGAGGGGGGGATCGGGCAAGAGGACAACGGAACACCCATGGTAACCTGGGAGCAAGTGGGTAAATGAAAAAGAAAAGAATCGAACCCAGGCGTAAAAAAGCAAAAAGCGGGAGGCAGTGCTCAGGAAGGGGAAAAAAGGCAAGCACAATGTGGGCGAGGTACCGCTCAAGGACGAGGAGGGCCGGGCAGAGGAGGCATGATCACTGTTTTCCTTGCAAACTTAAGGGGGGGGAATCGGGTCAGGAAAAAAGGGGGAAGCTAAAAGAAAGAAGGGACTTGCTGGGAAGTACGGGTCCCTGCAGAATAGCCGAAAGCTTGAAAGGGGATCGAAGGCGTGAGAGAGAAAAAGAAGGGAGGGAAATCTTTAGCGCGCATTAACTGATCAATGGCACCATCGGATTGGATCGGGACTATTGAAAACTGTTCTACCCGGGTTGAGGGACGATGAAGAAGATTAAGACGATCGAAGAAGCAACGGGCGACCTTCCAGACCTCGGTGCGACCGACCAATAGAAGGTAAAGAGAATACCGGAAAAGACGGTAAATCTAAGGGCGACGAAGTGGCGCCGCACGAAAGAAGCAAAAGCGCCGGTAGAAGGATGGTCTAAAAACTCGAGTGCACGGTATGACACTAGACAGTAGGAAAGCTTTAAATTGGGCCGAAAGAGAATCCAGACTGTCATGGGGGTAGGGGACAGCTTGGATAGCAGCGCCCAGAAGGAGAAAGGAAATACTTCGGCAGGAGGCCTCAAGTACTCCAATAGGACTAAGGGCAGAATGGAAGAAGAAAGGAGCAAGGGTGCTCTCTCTGAAAGGGGGATGTCCTCAGTGGCCATATGGTTTAGAACAAGGGAAAGCTCTCTGATAAAACTCCTTCTTAGGGGGAAGACAAAGGAGGCAAAAAAAAAGCAACCCACATCATTTGTCACGCGAACAAACAGGGTGACTGTAAGGGGACTAGCAGGGAGAGGGGGTGCAAGGGGAACGGGACTGAAAGCAAAAAAAAGGTGAGGGGTAACTTTTGGGGGGGTCAAAAAAGACTCGGGCACGTTGGGGAATTGCGGGCTCTAGCGGGAGAGAAAAGTTATTGGTCACGAAGATAGTCCGGACGGACGCCCCTAGCTACTAAAAAAGCATCAGACGAATATCGGAAGTGGAAAAAATTAAAAATTCGAAAAAGCAATACGGAGAAGGGGGACTTTCGCGAGTTCGTCAAAACAGAAGTGACGGCCTTCATCTTAGGGGCGGAGATGAAGGTTTTATTCTTGGAAAAGCTTAGTTGTATCGGGACTGCAGAAAAAAAGTCGAGTGGGGGGGAGGGAGATTTGGAAAGGACATTGTTTGGGAAGGGGGAAGGGGGAACATAAATCACCGCCTCCTGATCCTGGGCTATTCTTAACGCTAGTACGGAAGGGGACTGACCAAAAAGGGGGGGCCGGTGGGGGAAGTCGGTCCAGTTAAAGGGATGGGGAGGAAAAAACTAAAAGCCTGAAGGTGGACGATTACCGATCACAAAGCGAAGGGAAAAAAGGGACCATGAAAAAGAAAAAAGTTTCCTTGCTAGAACGATCCAAAAAACGAAGGGAGGGGAGATATAGAAAGTCCGGAGTCTGTTCACCGATTACCTGAGGAGGGTGAGAAAGGGAAAAGGGTGAGAGTCAACGGGTAAGGAAGTGGGCGGAAAGTTATGGGAAGAAAGATATCCACTTGACCGACTGCAAAAACAGGGGAGTCGGCGGGCTTAGAGAATTCAGCAATCTCATCATAGAAGGAGGAGCAATTTTGGCTTGGGGGGGGGAACGGAAAGGCCAGAAAAGAGGGAAAAAGAGGGGACGGAAAAGAAAGTTCGGGCATCAGGAAAGAATGCATCCCAGTTACAACCTACTCAACAAGGGAAGCGACGAAATGACGTCTGTTGCCTGTGGGGGGGGGACATTAAAAGAGAAACGCGAGAGGGGGAGGGGAGAGGAACAAATGGAGGGGAGGGGAAAAAGCGAGGGGCGCTCGCTGGAAGAAAAAGGAAGGGGCTATTCTGGGAAGTCGGGTTCACGTTTGAGGGTAAACAAACCACTTGCCGCGCGAAAGCACTCTCTCAGCAATTCCAAAAAAAGGGGGCCAGAGAGGGGGGGGTGACAACAAAGTCACGGGGGGAGGTCCTCACTGTGAAAGAGGGACTATAACCTAAGAACGACATTAGCCGGCAAGGGGCTGCGAAAAAATGATTGAGGGGGGCTGTATGAAGCTTGGTTCGTCAACACTAGCAAGTTAGGCGTGCTTGCCACTGTGCGTCCAAAAGAGATGGGGCAATCCTTTCAGAGGAATATACTAGAATCTTCCGTATGAGGAATAGTGAGGAGAAGGGACTGCCTGAGAGTGAAGAAGAGGAAGTGAGGAACACTACATATCTGGAGATCTTTGATCACTATCGGTCCGCGTACAAAAAGGGACAAGGGCAAAGTACTTGCTTAGAGAAGGGGAGCAACAAGGGAAGAAAAGTCTAGCAAACTCTGGTCCCGAGATCGGGGGGAAAAAGAGGCGAAGTGAATGTCACCGGCTTCGATCATGGGTAATTAGAAAAAAATAGAGTAGCTCACCTTTCTAAGGTAATCACAAGCTCGTACTTGAGGAGGAGGAAACGAGGGAAAAAGGGGGGAAGGCGCAACGGGTCGAGAGACAAGGGGAGAAGGGAACCCATGGCTCACGGTTCAAGAAGGTCAATCACCAAGCTTTTTCATTAGAAGAAGAGGAAGAAAGGGGGGGAGAAGGAGCTCAGAGGAAAGCCGTTCTATCAACAAAGTGGGCCTTCTGGGGCCTTGGAGGGGGGAGATCAGCAAGAAAAAAGGAAGGCATCAGTTTCTAATTGCAAATGGGAAGCTCGATTAAAGAAAGGAAAAAAAATTACGCACCGAAGTACCTCTGAAGGCTCCTGGCCCTCAAGAACTGCTGAGCTTAACAAACCAACATTTTGAAGCCGTGGGTAATAAGGAATGAGAAAAGAAAGGGTTGAAGAAGGGGACTAGGGAATTGATTATTTCACAAAGGAGACCATCTCCGACGAATGGCCTGTTGGTTACTCCTAAAAAGGGGGATAAAGCTTGCACAACCTTATCCCGACCGGCACTAACACAGTCTGAGGGAGGGTGAAGGGAAAACAGAGAGAAGGGGGAGGTGGCAGAGAAGATGTAGGTTCGCCAAAGAATGGAAGGAAGTGCACTGCAAGCGTTCAATGGGACCAAAAAAAAAAAACTAATCGGATGCTGAACCCTTCGGCAAACCAGGGGGGGATGAAGCGTGTGAGAAAAAAAAGAAGAGGCTGGCGCGAAGGGACCAGGGAGAAAGGGTCAAAGGGAAATGAGCAGCATGCGAAGAAAAAGTCGGCTGCGCACGCCCGCCATCGAAGAAGAAAAGCAAGCTAAGGCACGCCGGGGACGGATAGGGAAAGAAAGGGAATAAAATGGCTCCAACTGGATGCATGTGCAGGAACCGAACCACAGGGGAAGCCGCAGGGTGTGCTCCAGATTGGCGGACCTAAATTTTTATAAAGGGAAAATCACGGGCCATCAACTATCGCATTGCCAGTTTCCATCCGTCAACGACGTGAGGGGGAAAAAGGGAAACAAGGGAAAGAAAAAGAAGGAAAGGGGAAAAAAACGAGAGAATCGGTCATAAACTGACAGAAAACAGCAGGCCACACTGCGCGGATATCTGAGAAACTAACAAGACAAGGGGGTAAAAATAGGGAAAAGATCAAACCGAATTTTTAAAATGGGCGCTCTTCAGGTAAAGGAAGATTCGAGCGTGGGAAGAGGCGGGGTGGGTGGATGAAGGGCGGGGGAGAAAAGAGACAGTGAGGGGGGGAGCGAGCCTGAAGCAACACTTAAAAGAAGGATTTGCACTACTTTCAACTCAGGAGCAAGAAAAAGGAAAGAAGCTGCTCGAAGGAGAAAAAAAGGGCATTGGTAAAGAAAAGGGGGGGGGAGTCCAACAGAACAGTGAGACACAAGGGCGGCGCTGAAAGGAAAAGCTCTCAGGATTCGGATCACGGAAGTCGGTCTAAGGGGACATCAACATTTTTTCTGAAAAGGAGTCTTAGGGGAAATAGGCTACAGGTAAAAAAATGAATCCGGAAATGAGAGAACGAATAGTCGAGGGAAGTGTTCTTCACTTTTCAATAAATCGGGGGGAGCCGACGGGCACGTCCCGAGAGGTGATTACGTCTTCAAAGAAGAGGAGGGAAAAGGAAAAAAAAGAAAGGAAGGAGGGAGGTGAGGACCCTACGAGTCCACACAGCAAACATAATCGCGGCGCGTCATTAACAAGGGGCATCCCAGAATTTTTTCGTGGTACGTGAAAGGCTGCACGAAGAACTGTGCAGTGTTTACAAAGGTGGCTCGGCCAGCGGCACCAAAAAGAACAATTTCGGAGTCCGGGGAGGCAATGGGGGGGGGGGGGAAATAACTAAATAGAGGTCCAAAGGTACACAAGAGGGAGTGGAGAAAGGGAGGGATGAAACGAAGCAAAAAGGTGGATAGAAACGAAGGGGGGGGAAATGCCGTTGCCGGCGGGTCGGGACTTTCACGGTTTCCTCACGTACTCTCGAAATCTGAAGCCAGGTAGCCTTGAACGATCTAAAGAGGGATAGAACACTTCCGCACGTCGGGAAAACCAAGGGGAAAAAATAGTGGGGAGACCAAAAGAAACAATCGAATAGGCTGAAATCAGTCGAGCGGCTGGGGGAATGTCCAAGTGGTATTTAGGAAATTGCAAGAATGGGTCGCAAGTCGCGAGCCGGGGAACAGGAAAAAGAGGGGAGGAGGAGCCTCGAAAAACCGGAAGAAGGAAGGGAGACCGACGCAATTACGAGAATGGTGATCAAGAGACGCTACAAGAAGAGGTGGATCTCTCGACTTTTCCTAACATGATGAGCGACCGAAGAACGAAGGGAGAGACGGACAAAGGTGTCGACGGTCATCAAGCTGCTCGAAAGTCGCGGGCAGCCCGCTTGGGTTCCACGGGGCGCTCGCTCAAAGCGGTGGGGGGGGAGTGGGGCAGGAGGGGAGAAGAAAAAGAGGGAAGGATAAAGAAAAAGAGACGGAAACGAAAGTCAGCACAAGGCAAGGAACGCAGTAGAGGGAAGAACCGAAGGCCAACCCAACCCCAAAACAACCAATAAACAGAAAAGAATATCGCTAGGGGAAGGAAGGCAAGCTTCGGAGGGGACCTATTATGCATTGGGGGAGCCGATAGTCCGTACAATGCTCGATCATTGCTCTCAAAGGAAACTAGGAAAAAGAAGGGGGGGGAGGAGGGGAAAGAGCTGCTACCGGGAAAAAAAAGTCCCAAAGATTTAGGGCCTGCGCCTAGCTGCGGTCTCTGTCTCTTGTCCAGGGTCAAAAAGGGAAAAAGAAACGGCGTACTTTGGGGCAAAAATACAAAAGCAAGGGAAAACAACTTTGAGGGGTCGACAAGACTGGTCCGATCGGTCATGGGGGGAGGGAAGAAAAGAGAAGAAACGGATAGCCCACTCTGATCCAGGATGAGCTGAAGCTGCAGCGAGCAAGAGGCGGGGGGAAGAACTGATCAAGGTGTCGGCAGGGCGACGCATAATCGAAGCGGCTTTCGAGTGACGGAAACAGAGGGGAACACAAACAGGACAAGCGGACGATGATTCATTCTTGTGGGTCTTCGGGACCAACGAGGTCGCTGGCAATCGTAGGCGCTGAACACGCATCTAGGGTTGAAGGAGGGGGGAAAAGAACAGTGGGGAGGGTAAAAGAATGGACCAGCACAAAAAGGAAAAGGCCTATGAATAAGGAACTTGATATGCGACGCCGGAAAAATTTAGTCAAAAGCGCCAGTGAAGGTTTGCAGGTCGGGAAAAGGTCGGGAGAGGGAGGAAACTGAAAAGGCACGAAAGGCACGTCTTCCTGCGTTAAGGAATCCTACTCTCACACAAGATTAATATGGGAGGGAAAAAACGCAAATTCAATTGGAGGGGAGAG
>Ga0179593_1418478_pt1 | contig 21779 bp, 14 predicted proteins | sample CZODoug2_1_08_16_FD_185931 | JGI IMG/M metagenome (GOLD analysis project Ga0179593, IMG submission 185931) | Vadose zone soil fungal communities from Angelo Coast Range Reserve, California, USA - CZODoug2_1_08_16fungal (PacBio error correction) | ecosystem: Environmental > Terrestrial > Soil >...
TCGGGGCATTCGCCAATGGGTCGGGGGGCACGGGAAAAACTCAGATTGCGGAGGGCAAAAAGTTAAAAACAAAAAAAAAGAAGCGCATTAGAAGAAAAGTGGTGCCGGCCGCCGGAAGGAGCCTTAGGAAGTCCTTGAGAGGGCTGACGCGATAGCGAGAGGCGTCCGTCGAGCTGCGAGGGGGGGAGCAGGTCTAAATCAGAAAACGTCGGTCGTCGGCCAGCAGGACGCGGTGTCAACAAGGACTCCTTCGTGAAAGTCGGTTCAGAGGAGGGAAGAGGAGGAAGCTTCTTCACCGGGTTGATACCGGGGGAGATCTCCACGAAGGAAAAATTCACGTCGACGTCATAAAGGGACACAAGTCTTCATTTGGGATCTTCGAGCGAGGGCAGGCGAAGGGCCTACGCCGACTCTGGGCTCTCCGCATAAACCACCAGCGGGAGTAGGAGGCAGATCTCAGATCTCAGCTGGTCATCGAATCCTAAAAGGGGAAGACAGGTAAAGAACGTCCCTCAGCTGGCGAGTGAAATGGAAATACCTGTACCTGGATCAAGGACAGTGGTAATGTCTGAATTTCCTGAAGGGATTCGTCTAAAACGCTGGGACAATTAAGGTGCGAGAGAAAAAGAGAAGAAGTTTTTACTCGGCCTGAAAAGTAACAGACGCTGAAAGACTAAATCCATGAGGGGGCAGGTCAACCGAAGGAGGCAATGCGTTCTTCAGAAATGCGCGATCCTTCCGGTGGCCGTCACCTACAATTCTTGAAGAAACCAGTGTCGACGGAGTGTGTGCACAGAATCGTGGCAAGACCTCAAAGGAAAAGGAAACTCACATTAATACGGCGAACCAAGGAAAGAGAAATAAGACTACGGGGGGGGTGACACCCCTAATTAGGAAATTGCAGGGTTGAGCGGGGGGATGGATGGGGGGCCAACAGTTCCTCCTTCTACTTTGGGTAACACAAAACAAATGGGAAAGGAACTATTAAAAAGTTTTATGATCGAGCAAAAGGTATGCGGGGGGGGGGTACTGGGCTAGTCACAGAAGGCGCAGAACCTGATCTCAAAAAGCCACCCTCGGAAAAAGTCCCTTAAAACGTCTCGACGAACTATTTTAAAAAGGGGGGTAGAGCTGGGGAGTTCGGACTGGACGGGGCCCTTGGAGACACACTCTCCCCCAGCCCCGACGTGAACCTCACCGATTCAGAGAAAAGACAGAAAATCTGCCTAGCACAACGGGTGTCGACGAAAAGGTAACGCTGACGCGAGCTGTATAAGACGGCCAAGGAAAACTCGTGAAAAGCTCGTGCAAGTCCCGGGAACCGATGGAGGTCTTCGCTAAAAAAGGAGCTTTCATACACTTGGGTAGGGGGGGAGCCCACATTGGGCTAGTATGATCGAAGACCGGAAGAAAGTCAGCATTTCAGGAGGGGAGGAGAGGGTCGTGATGATGAAAGAAAGTTCAATTGAGAAAAGTGGCGATAGTGCCAGTTTTTGGGCATTTCACTGGGGGAACGGCCGGGGGTAGCTACGCAACGAATTAAATAGGGGGCCTCCTCTGTAGGAAAACTAGCAAACAGGGGGTTCCCTCCATCGGTCCTCCTTAGGGGTCATGAGTGCGGATCACTTAAAGTTCTGATGAGGCGCTTCGCTGGGCATCTTACAACGTACAGGGCGGGCGGGGAACGGCCTATTAGAAGACGGGGGGTGGGGGACGGCGACACCGGCCAAAAGAACTATGGTACTATCTTGGGGGAGGGGACATACCTATCCGATCGACACACTTGTCCTTGGGACTCTAAAGACCGCCGGGGATCAGTGGGACTACCGGGGGGAGAATGTAGCGCGCACGGAAGAGCCCAAGGGAAAGGAGAAGATGAAAGACACCTGTTCGGGATGGAAAAAGGTGGAGGAGGGGGCGCCTTCCAGGAAGAAGATTTCAGAGAAGGTTTCTATCAACGTACGGGCCAGGAAGAGAAATGACTCCCGTGAAGAAGGCAAAATCTGAGAAGGTAGAGGAACAGTAATTCGAAAACTGAAGAAGCGGTGCTAAGTTAGAAACGACAACGCGTCACACCTCCGCATGGGTCTGATCGCATTCCCCAAAGAGACGCGTGCCGTGCATTTAAGAAGCGTGAAGTGGCGTTGAAAACGTAGCTGGACACCGCAAAGGCCCAAGGACGGACGCATCTAGAAAGAGAAGGTCGGGCTAGGAGCACCGGAAACGAGTTGGGTCGTACATGAAGGAATAGCCGTTCTGCCGTATCGCAGAACAAACAGTCACAGGGGGGGAATGAAAAGAGATGAGGGTCGGAAAGCCCAACCCAAAAACAAAAAAAAAAGAAAAACCAACCACTCAGGCTAGGAAAGGGAAAAAAAAATTCCTGGACCTAGAACAGAAAACGGAGATTCACCGTCCTAAGGATGCTTTTTACAAAGCGGGGGAAAAAGCATGCCATCCCTTAACCGCTGCGGGCGAACACGGCCGATGGCTCTTGGGGGAAGCTCAGCTATCGCGGAACGTATGCCATAGAGCGTATCCTTATAAAAACCACCGTAAGAAAAATTCGGCAGGAAGTTAAAGGAGATCAGCCTTCGGGAGAGGACCCGGGGGGCAAGAGCTCTGGGGATCGAATGACGTCGGAAACAGAAAGAATTCAGAGGGTCAAAAACGTAGTTCCGACTAAGCAAAGCTCGGCAATGGAGGAACAAACGATGTCCACGAGCGGGATTGTCTTCAGCAGGAAAATGTAAGGAAGTCCGAATGTAAAGACCGGACTTCGATGTCGGCGGGTGAAAGGTCATCTTAGAGGGAGTAAATGAGGGGGAATAGCGTCCAGAAGGGGGGGTGGCTTTGCCAGGTAGGCGAAAACTCGATTACAAATCGGGACGTCTTCGGATCCGGACGCAGAATGGCGGCCCCGGGTCAGTAAAGAATTCCCTGAACATAAGTCCTACTCTCCACAGGGATTCAATCTGGGACGGGTCTAGGGAAAAGGATATCAAAAAGCCATATAAACGGGGAGAAAGCTCAACGGACATAATATTTAAAAGAACACAAGGTCCATGACGAAGAAAGGGGGGGGGCGAAAGATGAATCTTTTAGACCAAAGATCTGAAGCGCGAGGAAAATGGGATATCGCGAAGGAAGTTCAGACCATACGGACCAAGGAGGATTGGACTCGACACGAAGTGGGAGTTAACCTTCCAGGGTCGCGAAACCAGAACACTCAGGGGGGGCAGCAAGGGGGAAAGAACAAGCGGGAGTAAAAGCGAAGTCGACATGTACTTTCAGAGAGAGTATGGTAGTCCTACTGCTGTCTGCATCTAAGGGGTCGGCTGCATAGGGATCGTTTCCCATCGGGTTAGGAGTTGCGAGTGAAGGGATGGTGGGTAACTTTCCCGGACGTGATGAAAATAAAGAAAAAGCGCCACGGTGCGAGATCCCTAGGGAATCACGAAAGAGGAAGGCTCCGGGCATGTGTTGAAATGGAAAACTTTGTCGGAGAAGATAAGTGTCGTCGACGGGAAGGCATACACGAAAACCTACCTAACGAGAATAAGTTGTGGACCGATCCTTCCGGCTATTTTTGGTTCACCCTTATCGGAAAAAAATGCAAGAGAATACAACCAAAGGCATAAGCCTGCCTTGCGTGTTGGACGCCCAAGGGAAAATCGCATAAATTTCGGACAGTAAAAAAAGGAGATGAAGGGAAACTGTCTTGGTCCGCTAAGGTGAAAAAGACCTCGGGGCAAAGGAAGAAAAGGAGAGAACGCTAAAAGTAGCGAGTCCGTTCCGCGAAAGTTAGTTCACGAAGAGAACGAGGCGTCAGGGTGTACAGTTCCCATCCCTAAAAAAATGGTCAGACGAGCAGGCGCGAAAAAACGATACCCAACTACTTCACAGGGGAAGAATTGGCACCCAGAGCGTGTGCCTACTATCTACACTTAAGCCAAAAGGACAAAGTGCACGTGGTATTCTAGACTGAAAAAGCCTGAAAGAGAAAGACGGCTTTAGGGCGAATGTGACGGGGGCTCCCGAGCGACAGTCTAAAGCTGAGGAGGGACGAAGGAGCCAACAGAAAAAAAAGTCCAAGACTATCAGGGGTAAAAAAGTCGGGCGTCGGAACACGGATGGTTCGCGACGGCACCAAAACACTTCCGCGCGTTTGCACATGACGGGGTCTACTGGCGACTCAAGGAAAGGCTTTGCGAATCATCGCAAAAAACGGTATACCCGGGTCGGGGGCAACTACCGCCGAGTTCCGTCCACTGGACCCTAAGGGAAGAGAGAGGAAGAACCCGGTCTTCCGGGATGAAGGGGAAACATGTAAAACTAGAACCTTTCACGGAAGAAAGGCTCTGTACGGGCGAAGGCGTAACCAAAGGGAGACTGCGTAAGGTAAGTCTTCCCCAAATGGAGGAGGACTGGGGGGCATTTATCCTGGGGGGAGGGAGCAGGCATTAAGCTGCTTAACGAAATGTACTGGGCACGGATCGGGCTAAACGTGGTGGACTGCGGGGAAAGGGGCTCCACCGTAGTGCTAGTGAAGGCCCGGGAAAAAAACGATGCCGAGACAACCAACAAAACGGGAGTGAAAGAGATTCTGTGCCTAAAGGGGGTTATGGGGCCGGAGCCTCGGGTGCGTCTGACCTCGTGACTACGAACGCTCCTCGCGAAGTAGGCTCCTCAGGTGGTACACGGGGACCGAAAGCTTAACGTGGGATAAGGATCTACGCCGTCAGAAAGAAGACAGCGGAACCACCGATATCAGGAATGTCCCTCTAGAGCGCAGTTCGTCTCAAGCGGTGTAGGGCTCTGGAAAAAAATGAATCGGGGAGAAAGACTCGATCGGAAGGCCCTCCCGTTGGGGTAGGTGACGTCGAAAATGCGTCGACATCGGGGTTCCCGGGTGCATGGAACGATTAGCAAGAAAGGGGGGGGTACAGATACCTTCTACTTGAGGAGTTCAAGAGAGCGGTGTTTTTCCACGACGGGAAAAGACGGAGCGTGCCCAAGAGACCGCGGTGGAAGCGCTGCTCGCCCGATACGGTGCAGGGACTCTCCTCTAAAACTATCTCAGCACTTTTTAAGAAAGCCTACTGCGGACGCCACCATTGGAGGGGCAGCCCTCAAAAGAAAATGGATTTGCTCAGGACCTTCTCGCCTACCGGGGGGGGAAATAGGATGTAACTTGAGGGGAGAAATGGGGAGGGGAGAAGGGGGCGGGAAAAAGGGTGAAAAGGGGGGGAAGAAAGGGAGAGAAAACGGACGGAGGTAGAAACAAGGTATACGGCGGAGCACTTTGGACGCGGCTCCAGAGCTTTCCGAATGAATCACTGAAGCTACGCGGGGGGGGATAGTCGAGTACCTCTGGACCACAGATCGGTGGGGAGTTTTCAAGGTCAAAGTGCCTAAATCGAGCGGATGGGCGGCAACACCGAAGGAAATGCGTTCTTTGGTGGACTTCATTACCTTGGGACACCAAGGCATGGTTAACGGCGAGAGTGGACAATCCCTCCTGAAGATGCTTTAAGGTAAGGCGAAGCAACTGCATTCAAAAGATAAGCTGAAGTGAGTTCAAAAAAACGACGGCCGTATCTGAAGACCGGGGTGAAGCCGAATTAATTTTGTCCTTTATAACAGACGTGGTCTGGTGTAAGAAAAACTAGGAAGGGATAATGAAAGGTTGCCCCGATAATGACATCGCATGCGCTTATCGGGTCTTTTCCTTTCTCAATATTGCTCAGCACACTGAGCAGAGCAGGGAAAGTTAACTACGTCAATCTGCTCAGAAAAAAGGGTCGGTCGACCGCCCCGTTCACCTTGACGCCAGGTGGGTGTGGATTCGAGGCCGGAACACGTTTACGACCATCGAAGAACAGGAGGCTAGCCGAAGTAACCGAGCCCGTATCCCGACAAACTGCCGAGACAGATGGAGTCTACTAAGGGTCAAAAGACATGAAAGCTGCTATAGATGGATCATATGGTCAAGCTCTTTTGCTGGAGGTGCCGAGGGGGGGATGTACGCAAAACCGACTTTAACCAGGATCTTGCCAGCTAAGAGACTTATGAGGCGCGAGGCCTAATAAAGAAGGGTAGAGGGGAGGGGTCGGCGAGAGATTCGTGAGGGATCCCTATCAATCGGGCTGACAAGGGGGAGTAGGGAATGTTGCTTTGATCAAAGGAAGAGGTGCAAATCCTATGGATTTAAGGAACGATGAGAGACGATGAAGAGGGGGAGTCAGTAGGCTCGGATAAGAGTGAACACGAGGCTGGGTGGGAACTAGTGTAGAAACGGGCTAGTGCCGTAAGATGGCTAATACGTACGTGTTGGAGCTCGGGTCGGGGTCAGCAGCGGACGGCAAACCAACATCCAACTGATTGAAGCTGCGAGTCGCCTACCAGAAGCAGAGAAGACACCTGGTCGGTGCAGCCTCCCCGGAAAAAATCGTAGCGACGGCATTCATACTCGCACACTTACGAGAAAGAAAAGAAAAAGAAGAGGACAGGGCAGTGAGGGTACACTACTGTTTGAGAAGAGGACGACGGTGTGTCGAACTCTAATTTAACCTCCGTGGAAAGTACTACGTACTAAAGGAAGAGGGACTTGAAAGGGAAGGGACCTTTCATAACTGAATAGTTAAAAAGGGGGAATTCACTTCCTGCAAGACAAGACAAGGCGGTGCTATCTACTACGGGGAAAATAACATAATAAGAGGAAATAGAGCGCAGTACCCAAATTGAACAAAGAAACCCTGTCACACCGATGATAGCCTCTAGTTGATGGGGAAGAGACGAGAATAGCTGAACCCGAGGAAATCAGGGACGTCATCTCGGACGTTCAGAAAACCTGACGACGTGTTTGAACAGGATAAGTCCTTGAGGGCCGCATATATACTACAAAACACAGGGGATGGGAGGAGGGGGAAAAGACGATGTAGGGCAGCACGGCGATGCCAGAAATTCTAAAAAATATTCCGGCCTACGGAAAAAAGGGAAGACAACTGAAGGGGACATGCGGTTTGACAGCGGAGGGACTCTTTCAAGCCCTACTCGCCAACGGCGGATTGTTTAGGGGGAGAGAGATGAAATCGCGAGGATGCCGTCGACGAGGGAGCACGGATACACCGGAGTCATACAAAGTGACCAGGAAGGAAGTTGAGCGGCAGCATCGCACATTCGGGACGAGGAAGACTTATCAGGTTGCGCGGGCAGAGCGTAGGGTTGAAAAAAAAAGGAAAACGGCAGTGATGGGGCATCGTAATCCTCCTAAAAGATCGTAAATTGGAAGAGAACGAATTCAACTGGGGGGGCTAGGTGCCCGTCGTAGCCGAGCAAATTAGAGAAGGAGGAGAGCGTGCAGAAGGAGAATAGGATAGAATTACTAAAGGGTCATTGTATTGTGGAAGTTCGTAGACAGGGGAGATTTGAATGAAATTACGGTAGGTATCGGTGAAGAAAGCCCCCTATCAAAAAGATTCGCACGGTACAAGTAACGACGCCTCTTAAATGGACTTGCTCTGTCGACGAAGCAAAGGGGGACAATGCCGAGAATTCGCGAAAAAAGGCACGGTATGACAAGGAAACACAGGTCCAGTACACTTGGGGAGAAAGGGGGAATCTACCAGAATCTGAACTCTCACGACAAGAGCAGAAGGTCGGCGGATTCCTGGAAGAAATCGAGACATAAGACGGGCCGTTGAAGGAGGGTGCAGACGAAAACTATCCGTTCTCAATCCTGGGAGTGCGAAGAACCTGAGGAATCGTCGGGGGGTCCTGTACCGACTGTCAGTGAAAATCTTAGTACGACTTAACATGTACATCTGGAGAGGATCTGATTACGACGATGGGGTTCTATCAAGATTCCTTTCGGTGCTGCTAAGATCCGTCTAGGTGTAACGTCCATTGGGCGAGGTCATTTCAGGGTGCACGGCAAGAACAAGGAGTCCCTGCGATAGGGGGCTGAGAAGCATTGATCTAAGAAGAAGTGGTGTAGGGGAGAAGTCGAGGGCCGAGAGGTGACTTAAAGCGGAATGACAACAAAAGGACTGCAAACGGAGGTCCCTGTGCAAAAGTAGTCTCGGTGGGGTTGAACAAAACCAAACCAACTTGGAGAAGCGCACACTTTGAAAAAACGTCGCCAAGGTGCAGGAGAGAAGGGGTAAAAGTTGTGGAACGTACAAGTCAGTCTTTCGGCGGAGTTCAGCAGGGAAAGGACGGTCAACCTGTTGCATGATTGAGGGTCCAACGAGGAACGTTGAAAACCTGCGTCCCAGTAATGAGAAGAAAAAGGGCAGGGGCAAGAGCCTCAGGAAGGGTCATTCCGTCCAACAAAGTGAGCGTCGGTTAAACAAGTTAACACAGCCCTTTATCTGCATTTTATAGAGTCGGAAAAGAGACAACCAAAGCGGGAAACGGACCCTCCTTTACAAGGAGGGAGGAGCAGAGATAAGTAAGCCCCAAGCCCCTTAAAAACCTTGTACGGGAGACGTTCCGGCGCCTTGACACTCGCAACTCTGAAAAAAATGAGGGGCGACTTGGAATGCCCACTGCGACGGCGTCCGTAAAATCATGGATCTAATAACTGAGCCAAAAAAGAGAGCACACGGAAAGTAGAAGCAGAAGACCCCAAAAAATCTTCTGGGGGGCACACTGTACGCATATCCTGGAAAACGCGCCAACGCACTCCTGATAAGGTTTAAACATGTTGAATAAGTACCCCGTCGTCAGTACAGGGAGCAACACCGGTGCCTAGGGCGCAGGTAGAAGACAGTCTTTCGGGAAGGGATCACCCGGGAAAAAACTAAGTTGTATACCCGAAAAAACCAGCCGTTCAGGAAAGTAAGCTTAAGAGAGAAAAGCTTGGAACGTTGACAGACAGAGGCAAAAAAAAACGAGCTCTAAGCTAGTAAACTAGTCGGCTGACGTATGTGACTAATGACTGAAGCAAGGTGGCTGCGCCGGGGGACAACTGTCTTGAGAAGGGACTATCAGGGCGGTTGGGGTTAACCTTCTGGTGAAATGAAGCATAACAGAGGAGACTTTGCATAGAAGTCGAAAGAGGAGAAAAACAACAAAAAGGAGGGGAGAAAAGGGAAAAGAGTAGAGGGAAGGACTGCGAATTTCCGGGGACCATAAAGACGTCGGTGAGTAGGAACCGTCCTGGTTCCAAAAACTCAGATGCACCGGTAAGAACCGCAGTGTCCAGAGCCCCTTACTTAAAAATCGGACGAACCTCGGCATCGTGCCTCGGACAAAAAAAGCAATAGATCGGCCGGAGGGGAAAAGAGCGCGGAGGACTTCGAAGAAAGGAAGGTGACGTATTACTACAGGAAGGGGGCTGTACTGACCTTGCTAGAAGGTTAGACCTTCAGTGGGATCTTCTAGAGAAGAAATAGAAACGGTTGATACACAGTAGATGGACGGAAAACAAGGTACTTATCGAACGTCACTGAAGATGAAACAGCGGGAGGAAGTAGGTGCGTTGTAAGAAGGGTCTAGGGAGAGCGACGTGGCAAACGAAAGAAGGGGGGACACTCTGACTGAGTACTCTGCGGAGGGGGGGGCCGACAAGGGAATCTCTCGAGAATTTTCCAAATCCGCGGTTCCCAGGTCAAGTATCCCTGTCCCAAAATGGGAGATCAATCCCGGACCGTTTCTAAATAAAGAGGTGAAGGTGGGCTGGTCCTTAAGTGTTCGAGAAAAACAAGCTTGCCAAGGATCCGGGGAGAAGAGGTTGGTAGAGGACGGAAGTCGATTAACGAGAACGGAGGGGGGGGGGACAGGCCAGGAGATACGGATGGGAGACAGGTCGCGTCCAGGCGTGTGACGCGTCGAGCGTTATCTTCCAAATTGGAAACAGCAAGTTGGTTTGCACGTCCTCGGGACATACCTCAATGGCATAGAACAGTTAGGAGACTTCTCAGAAGCAGAAGGCAGAATACCGCGAGTTCGTTACAACACTAACCAGCGAGGCATCCAGAGAGGATGTTTGTCACAGCGCCGTAAGAAAGGGTTTTAACCACGAATGGCAAGGGGTAGCTAGAGGGAAAAGTGGAGAAGGAAATCGGAATGTCGAAGTCTGCAGTCACAGGAGCCGAACAAACCTCTCGAAATACGAAGTCTAAGTAAAAAGAGAGGAGGTTATAATGGACGTCTATGACCCAGATGTAACTCCTAGATTGGTTGGGTAGGTAGCGATGACAGGAAGAAGGGAAACCAGGATCCCTAGAAAGCCGCCGAATGGACCGAAAAAAAGTAATAAGAACGGAAGGGGACTCGAAACGTCGACTCAGAATGGCCAAGATGATAGGCGAAATTCGCGCATCGGGGATGGACGCCACTGGGGCGGTCAGGGGCCGTCAGTGGGCTGGTTGAAAAGCCTTAGAGCTTATACGTGGTAGAACACACAAGGGAAAGGGTGTAGGTAAAGACGTTAGATCAGAACTTTAGCGCGTGGTCGGAGATAAGGCTGTGAGGAGCCTCAAATTCAAAGCTGGAAGACCCAAACAATGGGAATATAGGCCTGGTGAATTGTCCATGGAGAACGGCCTGGGTTGAGAAGCAGTTAGGGGGCAAGCGGGGCTTCTACCAGGCCACCGAGCAAGTCATAGGGACGCGACATTAGGACCCTTAAAGTTTCGAGAGAGCCAGGATCAGTTGAGAAATGACCGGACATAGCTACGACAATGGTGCCGAGTTGGGGAAAAAAAGATCAGGGGTAGATCGATTTCCTCCGTACGAAGGGCCCAAAAAAAATGAGGAATCTTCAAATCTGCAGCTCCTATCCCAGATCAGACCATTGTGTCGTGGCCCCGAAGACAACTAAAAGGGCCTTAAGAGGCAGAGGGAGGAAGGAAGAGCGAATCCCAAGTTAACTTTCTTGTGAAGGAAGATCAGGGGGATAGAAAAGACTTCGAACTCGGAAAACTAACTACTTTTTTAAAACCCGGTCCTAGACCAAGGGGAACGAAGGAGCATGCGAATCGAAAGGGGTGAGGGGCCGGTTGGTGAAGTCAGGGAGGTGACTTCCACTCACGGGAGAGAAGGGACATCGCGATATCGTCGATTAACAGGCAAGGAGGTGATAAGCCGCTTGGTCTGCAAATCGACATCGATGAAAAACAACGATAGAAAGAAGGGAATCATCTCCTTCTTGGGAGGAGGGGAAAAACAGCTTTGGGGAACAGGAGAGTAGAAGTAGAGCCACAGAGCTCGCAAAAAACACTGGGGGGAGAGAGATAATGGGGAAGTCATACGTAGATGAGGATGGTAGAACAAGCAGTAACAATGTGGCCCGCGCACTCACTTATATTTGACAGGAGGAGGCATGCGTGGTTCACGGATTCGAACTTGGAATCACCTTACCGGAGGAAACGCGAAGGTTGAGACAGGTGAATGCACTCGGCGAGAGGAGAGGAGTAGCAAGGGCGGATAGGAAGAGGCCCTTCAAGGGGGGAAGGGAATAATCCGCACGCTCGTTAACACTACATTGGAAGGAACCGTTCAATAGGCTGTAGAGGCAGAAGGGATATAAAAGAGATCAGCCAGGAGATCGAAGGACCGTCGGAAGAAGAACTCCACTGAGCGTGTCCTCAACGAACATTCAAAAGAGGAGGTATTTCGGCAGAAAGGAAAAGGGCGCGCCGTATGGCAGCCGTCGTCGATGTCGGAGGAACTTAAAAACAGGTCGAGAATAATAGGGTAGACAGTCCTCAAGAGTAATAAGTGTGGGGGTTGGCCGTTTGAGTAGACCTAAGCATCAGTGGAGAAAGCCTGACCCTGTGACGGGGAGTCTGCACGAAAGTATGCGGGAGAACTGGAAAAAGACTCTGACTGAGTTACCGGAGTTCTCTTGGCGATTTCAGGAATAATCTGCAATAGGAAAATCGGCGAACTCAGAGCCCATTCCTGGGGTAATCAGGAAGAGAACACGATCCATAGAACCTGGTTGGGTTGGGGGGCTAATTAAATCGGGAGCCTAATCGGGCACTTAAGAACGAGGGAGCCAGGCTGACGCGGCGCCTGTCTCGGTACGACTCTCGGACGTAAGGGGGGGGATAGACAAATCAGGAGGTCCGGCCCGTTTTCGTGAGAAGAGCCAAAAGGGCCCCGCCCAGTCGCTGGCCTCGGGACTTCGAAATGTCGACTTACGCAGCGTCAACGTGAGCGTGAGACGTAGTTGAAAATTGTCGGCAAGAAGTTCGGACGCCGAAACGCTCGGTTAAGAGAAGGCGGGTGCTAGGGGCGATCGGTCGTCACTTCAGGAAGCCGGACTTCAAACAGCTCCCGGCAGTACAAAAATCATGGTTAGAAACCTTAATCGAGCAGAAGGGGGAAAAAGGTAGAGTGGTGGGGAAGGAGAGAGACGGTGCAAACCACTAACGACTGCGCTAGAAAGGAAGAATGGACCATCTAGCCGCCGTCTACTTGTTGTGGTTGACAAAAAAAAATGTGGACAGTGGGGAAAGAAAATATCCGAAGCAACGCCATGGCACGTATCTCAACGTAGGCGGGTGAAACGGAGTCGTCTGTGAAGTGGACATCCCCGTCAAACCTTACCGTTGGACAGGGGTGACTAGGGGTTCACACGGAAGTGGAAACCAGCCCGCGTGCCAGTTAAAAATTAGAATCTAAACCAAACCGTGAACGCACTGTATGCCGGACAAAATGTAAAGGCGGGGCCGGGGGACCATAATGAGGGCTTGGACGAGATTCTGGCACGAGACCCCACTCTTCGCGCGAAGAAGGTTAAAAGCGCCGGGTTCGACGACTACATTGCGCACAGCCATCCATTCACAGGTAGGGGGGGCGAGAAGGTGGACGGCCGCCTGACTCTCCATTCTGGAGTGACGTGAAAGGGGGGGAAAAAGAGAGTTCGAATCGAAGGGGATCAAGACCGTCAGCGCGAAAAGGAAAAAAGAAGCGGACCGTCCGGGCAGGAGGAAAGACGGGGTCCATCTCAGCAACAAGAAAGGGAGCCGGGCGGAAAATTAATGCAGGCTCAATTCGGTGAAGTAGGGGATAAAGAACACCCGTTAAAAAACATTTCCGGGCGACGGCGAACCAAGGGCGATTTCGGTACCTCTGACCCTTCCACCCTTTCTGGAAACGGGGGGATCAAAAGGAGGGGAAAACCAACACCGCGTAACACAGGTGCTGTGAAATAAGAAGCAGGAACTCTAGGGGGCGAACTGCTTTTACGAAAAGTAGTCGGAGATGTAGTCCTATCAAATAACTGACTTGGAATAAAAAGAGGCTGTAATGAAGTCGTCATGGCAGGTCTGCCGGAATCGTGTCCTACTGAGGGCGGTTGGGTAAAACTTAGTTTACTCATAAACCATGGGGAAAAGTACTTAAGATCCAGGGCGAAGAAACAATACTCAGAACAGAACCAACGTCTGAATTAAAATAGCTATGAATTGAATAGTCCATTATCCAATAACACAAAATCGGTGGCGTCGTCAACTGCATTTCCCAGACTGATCCGTACAGTCCTGGAAAGTTAACGGGGAAAGGACTGGACTGAATTAGGGAAATCTGGGGAAAGAAGCGGATGGGATCGTGAAAGTGTGGGAGGGGGAAACAAAAGGAGTTGGAGAAAAATGAGGGAGGTAAAGAAAGTGAAAGAGAGGAGAAAAAAAAGAGGGAAACGAAGAGGGGAGAAATAGAAAACAGAAACGAAAAACGAAGAGGGAAAAGGGAAAAGAGGATAGATAACGACACGGGAGAGGCAAGAAGAAGGAGGGGAAGGGAGGGAAAGGGGGGGTGAAAAAAGGAAGAGGGCAAGTGGAGAGAGATAGCAAAGGGGAAGCACAAGAAGAGGACGTGGAAAGGAAGAACAAGCAATAGAGGAAAAGAGGAAGAAGGTCATTCGGTCAGTGGGGAACGCGTACATCTGGCGAAGAACTCTCTTCTCTCTTGACGGAACAGAAGGTCACGATAGAGTATCGAGCATGTCTTTATTCGGTAAAAGAAGGTAACAGGTGGGTTTCAGGTCGAGAGGGCCAACTCGATTTTTCATGGGAGTCAAAAGAAAAATGCGGACTAACGGGGGCTACCGGTCGATGATCGCCAAGAAAAAAGGACGTAACGCAAAGGCCGACAAAGTTGCACAGCAGGCGTAGTAAGGGTTTTGAAGGGCCAGCGCGGACCGGGGGGGCGAATGGGGCAGAAGACGGGTAATGAAGAAAAAAGGAACCCAGGGTCGTGAAAGGTCGGACTCTTTCGCTCGAAGGAAGCTTGTCCGAATCAACGCTAGAGGGCCCGTGACACTGGAAAAAATCAAGAGTGGTCCTAGGTTACATGATGAAACGAGGAGAAAAGAACAGGGGATTTAAAGGATTCCTGAGAATGGGGGGTAGTCGGGAAAAACGCTCTGTTAAAAGTCTAAGTCGAACTACGCTTTGGGGGACCGTCAAAATCGCGGCTGAAACCCCAAAACCCTTCCTGGGGGTCAATAAAAGCTCACTTATGGCTGAGAACATAACAGGCGCGTCCGGCCGTTAAACTGAGGATCCGGTTGGACACGGAGGGAGAGAGGCTGTGTTTCACGGACACAATTTGACACTCACTAAGAATCGAAAAGGTAAACGGATAATTCGGAAACTGCAGCGATACGACTAACTGAAATCAAACCACGCTGGAAAAATCCTGACAAGAAGGGTTTAGGAAGGGGAATGTTGACATGGGGGGAAGCCGGCATAATTTTGTAAACCAAGCGAGCATTAAACCGAAAAGTGGACAAAGTTGAATCGAGCGCAAGTCGGCGGACGTCAACACACGAAGGAGAACACCTCGCGCAAATGGCGATTGGCTGACGAAGAGCTCACTGACGGGAATCACTGGCTGGTGCGAAATTCTACCACGGGAGACGGGGTTTGGGTCCAAGAGCTGGCCGGCCCACCTGACCACAAGAGGATCCGCGTAGAAACTAGCCCTTGATAAGAAAGAGGCCTCGGCAATCCAGTGGTCGAATTACGGGAATCACTCAAAGAGAGAGATTCAGGAAATTCAAGGGAGGGTCTTCACGAGGGTTGCACTCGCTGGGGTCGAACGCCGGCCTGCTGGCTTCGCGACCAACTTACTTTACGGAAGCTTCTCTTTGATATCAACCGCCGACGAACGCTGGGACAGCGAAAGCACTCTCATCAAACGTTCGCGGCAAATGGGTCGTCGTAGAAGCGGGAGAAAGTTCGCTCCCTAATGATCTTGATCCCCGAAAGGGGTCGATAGGGGCCGGGGGGGCTCTAAATGGAATAACTCGGGGTTTCTCTACCAGGGTCTGAAAAGGTCCGGCTGGGATCGTGACACTCGGAACGGCACACGTCATCGTACAGGGACAGGTCGTGGGGAACGCGTTAAAGGGGCTGCAATGGAGATAACGGGCAGCTTCCAGGACCGGTCATACGACGTTCCTGGGGAGGTGAAGATAAAAATCTGTCGGGAACTGCAAAAAAAAATAACCAACTTAGGGGAAAGCTGCGAATCGTCACTCCTAACAATCGACCGGTAGTTGCCGGAAGAAAAGAAAAAGGTGGCCCCCGACATCTCGAGGTCTTCAGAAAATGCACGTTAAGGAGCCGAAATCCAGCGCGGAGAAACCGTGGGGAGATGGGGAAACGCAGGAGCGTTTATGGTATACACGTCGTAGGTCGAAGCCGACAAAACGTGGAGGAAGAACGACGAAGCACGATCCAGCTCGGGACTGCCTCCTTCAGGGATAGGGACCGAAGGAAAAGTGTAAAAAGGAATAAAAAACGGAGACGAGGCTAATCCGAAAAGCTGAAGCAAATCCGCGAGAGAGGGAAGGGAATGAAAAGAGCACGCAGGGGGAAAAGGGGAAGCACAAAGAAGGGGCGACTGGAAGAAAAACTGGAAAGAGGCAGAGGCTGGAATGAGGAAGCCCGGTGCTATTGAGAAGCACGGGGACAGTGGGAGCATCACGAAGATGACAGTTCTTCCGAAGACAGGGAGACACAACAGACACTTATTATGAGTAAAATAAGACAGTAGATTACTAAGTGTCAACAAGCGTCCTGCTCCGGAAACTAACGTATAATGCAGGCCTTCCTGTCGGAATTTTTAAGAGGTCGAATTAAACAAGCCTTAAGAAAGAGGCGCCAGGGACGGATTGGAGGCGGGTGGGTCGCAGGTCGGGGGAAGAAGCAGAGAGCTTTCATGACGCAGTAAAGGTATAAGAGACGGTAGTCGAAAAAGAAAGGGGAGGCAGGAAGTGAACGAGTCAACACTTCAGTTCGGAGGAATGAATGGGAGGGGAAAAGAACATTTATAATGCAGCGGAAGAGAAAACGCAACGTAGGGAGGGTAGGGTCTACTAAAAACGTCGGACTCTCTCCACGCAGAATTCGTTGGGGAACCCGAACAGTCAAAAGAAGATAGGGCTAGTTGCAAAATGACTCGGGACTCTTAGCCCAGTCCAAAGATGGAGGCAGGGAGACTCAACGTGAAAATAGGCGATCGATTGCAGAAAGAATTCGCATCTCAATAATTTTGAGGGGTGGGGTGCCGTGTAAGAAAAGCGGAAGATTCAATCGGTGTCAGTAGGGGAAGGCGGCATCAGGCTCTTCAAAAGGAAGAGGGAAATACCGGGGACAAGTGACCGTCCCATGTAAGTTAAATTTGCCGAGGTCGATCAACACTTCAAAGCAAGAAATGAAAGGCCAGACCTGTCAGTAGACCAAAACATCCGATCTAAACGTTGGGAGTGGACAAATCAACGGGGGTGCGAAAGACAAAATAAGAGCGAAGAAAAGGAGATACATTCTGCAGATAGCTTCAAGTCGCGCAATTCAAGCGGACTCGATTACGGAGGGGGTGAGAAGTACAACGTTCTTCGGTTTGGAAAGAAGGGGCGCTGAAAGAAACAGAAACAGTACCGGGGAAAAGGAACCCAGAGAAAAGAGGTAGGGACGTAAAAAAAAGCGGGCTCTCGGATCTGGATCACTGAAAAAGGAAGGAGATGAATGAAAGTCATCCATCACACGCTGCGGGGGGGGGGGGGAGGGGAGATGGTCCGTTCCCGGAAGCGCAAAGAAACGCACTAAAAAGATAAACCAGTGATCAGTTCTCTAATAGAGCGGGAAAGGGGAAGGAAGTTTAGAGGCGTTTTCGGTGTAATACGGGGTGGTGAAGCCGAGCCGCGAAGGAAGCGAGGATTAGGGGGACACGGGAGGCACCTGCTCGGGGTTAAACAAACTTGAACGGGCGCCAAAGGGGGTGAAAACTTAAGACAAAGTCACAGGGGAAGGATCAGCGTCGTGGGGGGAACTACCCTTGCCCGCCGGGGTAGAAGGAAGTGTGGAGGGGAACTGAAGAAGTTAAAATTGATGTGCTGAGGGATGGGGGGTTGTCCACGAGGGACTTGGAAAACAAGAAATGAGGAAGGGGACAAACGGTCTTCTCCACGGCAGGAAAAGAATCAAAGTAATGAACCATCAACGGAGTACCGTAAAATTGAACCCCTCAAAAACCGTTAAGTAGGAGGGGGCAAAGCCTCTAATTCTACGGACCCTCGAGGAGGCAGTCCCGGATCCTGGTTGACCAAAACGCTTGTCGCCGAAAAGGGACGTTCCCATCCTCAATCACCTGGTAATTAAAAGGACAGCCTGGGCATCCATGCAATGGATACCTGAAAGGGAACGAGGGCTTAGGAAATCGGGTTTGGTGTATAAGAAAAAGGACTAAGCTGATCAGAAATAACCACTAAGAAAAAAGAGGTATTACGAGCGTCCCCGGAGCAGGAGGCCACTGCGACCGAAGCGGCAATACACCCAAGAGACTAGGCTATGGGGGGAAGAATGAAAGGAGGGTCGCCGGCGTCCATCATCATCTTGGGAAAAAGGAAGAAAGAGGTCGCCGGGCTAGCGATAACAACCAAGGAAACTAGAGAATAAGCACCGTCGTCGGGGGGAAGGTCAGAAAAGACACTAGGCGTATCACAAGTCTCGGAATCCGGGGATAACAGCGCCTATGCGCAGGGAATCGAATATCCTATTAGGGACGTCAGGTAGGAACTGGACGGTGCTGAGCAGTGCAGGCCTTGAGACGTCGTCGGAAGGGGACGGGCATTTGGGTAAAGGGTAGTGGCGACTCAAAATAAAGGACTGGCCACAAAACAGGAAGGAGAGGAAGAGTCTAACACCAACAACAAGGGGAAGGTTGAGGGAGAATTGTACGATAGAACGGGGCTGGGCCCCGCCGCTGTGAGTAGGGAAAATCAAAACCAAACGCACAGCATAAGAGGCCCAGGGGTCAGGCGAAACTGGATAGTGAGGCTCAATAGAAATGCTCGGACGCGCTCGGAGAGAAGAGTCAAAAGGGGACGACCTCGTGCTCATAGTGAGTCTTCAATCAAGACGCGGTGGAGAGGGGAGATCGGTGAATGATGTTTCATGGGGGGACAAAGAGGTTCTAAGTAGAAAAATACGGCACCGTGCTACAGGGGAGATGATCGAAACGAGCCCGTCTTCGAGTCCTAGGCAACAGACTGCAGGAGAGGGAGGGGCGTTTCAGAAATACAAACGACGGGGGCAACGCCCGAAGGGGCCATCTCTTCTGGATTCCGCGCGAGGACGGTCCAAAGAAAAAAAAGAAAATTAGGGAGGAGAAAAAAGTTCCCTAAATCTCGACTTGGAGACGAAAGCCAAAATGTCGGAAGGGAGGATCCGGACCGGAATCAGACTAAAAATGGGAAGGGCGAGGGACAGATTGTCGAAGCGAAACAAGTCTGTAAAAGCTAAAACTCCGTTTTGGGTCTAGGGGACAGCCTTCGAGACAAAAGTAAAAGAAAGGGTAATCTTTATTGTTAAAGAAAAGGAAAGACGCTCAACGAGGTTGTACTTCACGAGACGGAGCTGAGACCGGCGGAAAAGGTGCGGCTGCTAAATTTCTAGCCGTACCAGGAATGGGTGCACGACCTCGTGACCTACCTCAACGCTCAGATAAACCATTTAAGTTGACTCAATCACAACCAGACGAAAAGTCAAAGGAGAGAAAAGGGAAAAGAGAGTCCCTTTTTGGTGAGTTTTCACATGGGGGGGGGAGGGGGGTACGACCGTCTGGGGGGAAGGGCAAGGGGGAGCCAATGGGTACGCGCATTTACGGGACGTTGAGGTGATCCCAAGGTAGAAGGAAGAGCCTACAAGGAAATACTGCTACTATGGAAGGAGGAGAATGGGAGTCGAAACCTATGGGCGAAGGACGGGGGGTCGACTGGTTGAAGGGAGAGGGCCGGGAACAACAAACATCAGACCGCAACCTAAGAGAAGGACGAGACCGATTCAGCCACCGGCAACTTCCCTCAAAATCGTACGTAGAATCAGAAGAAAAATACTCTTAAATCTGAGGATGGCGCAAATGGTAGAGAGGGGGGGGGGAGGGCAAGGAAATCAAGAAGGTGAAGCTTCTCGCCCTTACGGTAACTCACCTGTCGTTGTTAAAAAAGAAAGGCGGATAGAAGACATGCGCAAAGGTCAAGGGAGAGTTAGTACGATAAGCGTGAAGAGTTACTGTCTGCCTGATTCAATCTTGAGACCTAAACAAATTGGAAATCAGTGTTCTCGTGAACTGGGGGGATACAGGCTGGGTGAGAGAGTCGTAGGGCCCCGAGGATCGAAGCGGCACATGAAAGACATCTTTACTCTTGAAGAGGTCAATAAAGACGTAAAGGTCCGGGTGAAGAGGAGCAACGGCGCTGGAAGAGCCGCGGTCCCTATGGGAAAAATACGCTGTAAAAAGAACAAGAAACCATTACATAGGCGAAGAGCAGCTCCTATCGATCAGGTACCGGGGGGGGAGTGGAGACGCTCCAGCAGCGACATCGGGATAATTTCTGCCATCGGTTCGCGAGGGGGGAAAGGAAAGAACTCCCTCGCACTCTTTAGACGAACGAGAGGGGGATGGAGGAGGAAGACAGTCGTCTGACCTAAACGTTTTTATCGAACTAAGGCCGATGGAAGAATAGTAACTCCGGGTCAACTGGGCCGAGAGGTGCGAGAAGTGCGGGACACTTCCTGCCTCACTTAATCGTATCAAGCAGGCTAAGGGTCGAGAAGCAGCCAAGAATCATTACAGAAGACGCTGTCACCGCGGGTGGAGTAAAAGGGGGAAACTCGACATCGCGAACAAGGCTACACAGGAACTGCAAAAAGCAGGTCAGAGGAGGCAGGCACGGGGGTGGAGGGTAGAAAATCGCATGGCGGCCGACAGGATCATCTCAAAAAAAACACGGGGGAAGGGAGAGAGAAACTTCATAAATCTGGGATAGATGTAGAAGCTAAGTTGAGGGAAAGGCGAAAAAAAAAGGGTTCGGACTTTCACTTCATCAGGCTGGGGTTAGGAGTCTAAATGGGAACAGCAATTCCGCCAGGAGACGGATCCGCCCGGCTCGGGACTCTTTTTCCTTAACGGCAGGGGATGCGAAAATCTAAATTGAGCCTGATAACCGAGTCTAAAACGCAGGACTTAAAAGGGACGCTCCAGAATGGGAAAATCACTAGACAATGTTAAACGAGTTCACGAGCAAGGGGGGGGACGGACGTCGGAGAAACCGTTTAGGGGGGCTTCGAGGGCGACAAGAGTCAGAAAAAACTCCAAATCGGGTTCAATCCCTCAGCCTTGAGTTGATGTTTCGACGGCTCGGGGAAAAGGGGGGAGCAGAAAGGGAAGCCAAGAGTCTTGTCCGGTCGGGGACCGGCAACGACCAGGTGATATCGTATAGGAGAGGAGATCTGACGACGGACAGCATTGGGGGTGAACGGTGCGAACCGCGAAGGGAAGATCAGGATCTTACGATCCGTGCGGCGCCTAAGCCGCGTACAAAGACATGCAAATGGGGGAATAAACGGACCTCGTCAACCTGTAGGGCAAAGTGAGAGTCGAGACGAGAGGGGAAGAGGAAAGAGGAGAATTTCACCATAGAAATCCGTAATACACAAGGGAACAAAAGATCCAGGGGGAGAAAGAGTGTCGTTATCCTGTCAGGCACGCATCGCTCACTTGAACGGCCGGGGAGAGAAGACCGCCAGTAAGACACGGAAAGAAGGGGGCTGGACAAGATCGGGTAGGGGCCTGTGCGAAAGCCAGAAATCGGGGGAAGGAACCGGCCCCCCTCGACTTTGACACGAGAAAGACGCATCATTCTCATCGCACTTCCTGAAAATCTAGGTCGACTCCAGATTGGTGTCGAGGAGAGAAAAGGGGTCACTGGCTGTAATCCTGGCGACGGTTCCCGGAGGGCGGAGGGTTAGGGAAGAGTTGGGTACTAAATTTCACTGCAGACGAAGGAAGGGAAAAAAAAGCAGCCCTGCATTAGAAAAGGGTAGGGCTCCGGAAAAGTAGAGAAGAGAAGAGGTTGATGAGGAATTCGTATTGCCTTCGACATATCGGTCAGCGACCGGGGGGGGGAGGGCTGCCACGGACCAGGGAACCTGCGAGTTAGGTCAACTTGGACTCGGGGAGGGCGCGTGGGGGTTACAACCCAAAGGAGGGGAAACGGGTGAAAAAAGAAAGACAATAATCTCTCACACCTTCAGTAGAAAGGGAAGTCAGTGGTTGGAAACGACACAGTAGTCAGGCTCATGAAGTGGTTGGTCGCGTCAGCAGAGTACCGGTAGCTCGTCAGGGAGGACTGTCAACACGGGAGGGCCAGAAAGCAGGAGGAAAACAGGGTCATAAGACTCTACCCAAACCAGGCTCGAGACTGTCGTGAAGCAAACAGAAACCTTGGCGAGGGAAGGAACAAGCAACAGGGATCT
>Ga0179593_1781903_pt1 | contig 21775 bp, 26 predicted proteins | sample CZODoug2_1_08_16_FD_185931 | JGI IMG/M metagenome (GOLD analysis project Ga0179593, IMG submission 185931) | Vadose zone soil fungal communities from Angelo Coast Range Reserve, California, USA - CZODoug2_1_08_16fungal (PacBio error correction) | ecosystem: Environmental > Terrestrial > Soil >...
TAGGAGGACCCCATCTATGTTGTCCCCCGAAGGGAAGAAAAGGGGGGTAACGGAAATAATGGCGATCTGTTGAAGAATCATCAGGGAAAAAGGAAAAAGAAGTTGCCTCCAAGGGGGCAAGCACAGGAGGGTTTAACTTGTACGAGAAAAAAAAACCGGTGACACAAGAAGAAGGACAACGCTGTCCTCATCCGCGTTGAAAGAGTGAAAGGGGGGGTCGAAGGAAAAAAAGACATTTCCCGCCCCTCCAAAAAAAAAAAAAATGGTCTTTCCAAAAGGCAATCTCTAAATCACAAAAGACAAAAGAGGTCACTCTGGAGGAGATCCTATATCCTATAAGAAAAAAGTCTGGGCCCAAGATCTCTACCAAAAAACTTCTTCAAGAGCGCCCCTCCATCAGCGAGAAAAAAAAAGGAGAAAGAACTATCCCGGAAGAAAAGACCAGTTGTTCCCCGCACGAGCAAAAAAAACCAACTTTTCTAGGAGTCCAAGGACCTTCCCGCCCCAACAAGGAAGGCCTATCCAAAAAGAGGCGATGGGGGGCTCCGGCCGAGTCTCCGAAAGGACATGACCAGAAGGGACCTGCTTTTTTTCATCAAAAAGTGCTCCCAAGGTCACGGACGAAAAAAAAAGTGAAGTCCCTTGGGAAAGATGGATACAAAGGCTTTAGCACCTGGGAGAATAACCACCAGCTTTCGGGGGCCATCGAAAACTGAAAGCTATGTGGCACCACAAACGGGACGGACTTCCCCGAAAAGAAGGGGATCCACTCCATTTCTTAGGGGGGGACCCGAAGCCAGGCACCAGGGGAGGCAGCTTCATCCTCTCACGAACCGATCCCCACCAAAAAAAAAGGAGGACTCGGCAACCGGCTCAACATTCGTTTGTAAAGAGGAGGGGCCCGAAAAAAAAAAAACATTTCGGCCACAGGACGTAAGAAAAAGAAAAGAGCACCCCGCCAGGGAGAAGTCGGAGAAAAAACGGTGTTCTTCATAGGGGGGACGAAAGTTTATGCAGTTGGGGGAAGAAAAACGGCCTCCGGCGCCAGAGAAAGGTTCAGGGGGGAGGAAAGTCCGTAGCCACCGACCAGATAGGGGAAAGGAGGGATTATCTCATTGGGAAAAAAAACGCCGCCAGGGGGCCGTCGATCGAAAAAAATGAGAAGAACCTCCCAAGCTAACGAAAAGAGGGAAAAGATCATGACGGTCGAAAAAGAAGAAAGGGGCCGTTCTCTGCGTGGGGGGGAAAAAGAGAACATGAGGGGAAGGACCTCTAACCGCAAACAAAGGAAGGAAGGACCAGTTAGGGGGGCTCCCCACACGCGCAGGAAGGGGGAAATCACGAACGACACCTTCTCTGAAACCGAGGAACAAAAAAAACCGGAAACCATCTTCTCCGGGGGAAGTAAAAAGTCGTCCAGAAAAAGCATGTCTATGGGCCACCGTATAGCTGGCTAGAGAAAAGGGTCCCGAGACACAGTAAGGCTTGGAAAAATCCACCCAAAAAAACAGTTCCCCTCCAGGTAAAAATGGCAACGGGAAGGCCGAATCGCGGAAAGAAAGAGAGTCGGGGAACCACCTCGCTGACACATCAGGTGGCAAGGGAAACACCGGGAACAAAAGCCAGACATTTCTCAAGAAACACGGGCAAAAAGAAGGAGCCTTGTGACTAAAAAGAAAAAAAGCACCGAAAGCCGGGGAGGCAAAACAATGGGAGAAAAGGGGGGAAAAGCCGCTGTCTCAGACCCCCTCCGCCGGAAAAAAAAAAAAAAAAAAAAAAAAAGAGGGCCATCCTCCCCGCCCACGAGGGAGGGGGAAAAAACCCTTCCGCCGCCGAGGGGAACGAAAACTAGAAAATCGCTCGCGAGCAGAAAAAAAAAAAGGAAAAGAACACTCGAAAAAAATCGGGTGCGGTCCGATAGGAGGAGGTGCACGATTGGTCCTGGGGAGGAAAACTGTGCAGCCTTCCTCTACAAAGGGAAAAGCCGAGCAAAGGCTCGCCGACGGGAAAAAAACAGTTGACGCCTGGCCCAAAAAGTTATCACCGCCTCAGTTTGCCGGGGAGGGAGATCTTTACGGTGCTGAGCGGGAAGGAGGACGTTCGTTGGGGAGAGACCTACTCACAGCGGGAACTCAGGGGGGGGAGGGAAAAGGATCCTCGAAGAAAAGAACAAACAACAACGGAGGGAGATCTACGAGTCCCACAGGGGTGTTAACAGTGTGGCTGTGAAGAGTCCCAAGACCGAAAAGAAGAGAAAAAATTCCCTCGGGTCCCCGGAAAGGGTAAGATTTTTGGGGAAAAAAAAAAAAATTTCCTATACTTTGATCGGAGATACTGTGCTAGAGAGGAGGGGATCACTATGCATCTACTACATCAGGAGAACACGTCAAAAAGAAGAAAGAAGAGACCCTTTCGAGGAAAGATACCTGAAGGGGGTTTCCTGGAGAAGGGGGAGGAAGAGAGAAATCTGCCCAAAGGTAAAAATCTCTCGATCGGGAGAGGACTTTCCTCAAGAAAGAGAAGGGGGGGGGAAGGGGAAGATTGCCGAGGGACCGTAAACTTCCTGTACATCGACGTGGGAATACGGGAGCCCGAAGAGAAGCCCTTCGAGGGGGGGAAGAGGGAGTCACATAAGCCGGAATGAAGGAAAAGGAGGACGTCGCCTGCTGTTCCTAGGGGGGAAACAGATGATAAAAAAAGGTTCCTCCTCTATCCGAGGGGAGGAAAGGGAGGGGCAACCTTGCGGGGGGAAGGGACTTTGTTTGAGGTCACAAAAGCCCTAGGGGGGAAAGGGGAACGTCTTTCCCCGCAAAAGGAAAACAAAACTCGAGCCAAACCAAATGGAAGACTTGTCTGTACGTACTTGAAACAAGAAAAAAAAAGAAAGGGGAAGGTTCGCGCAAGGGGGTCTCGGGTACAGTCCGAAAAAAAAAAAAAAAAACAATCCTCAACCTCTGAGCAGAGAGGGGGAAAACAGGGGAAAAAAGGTAGGACCTCCAAGCACAGCTTTTTCTTTCTAGCATTACGGGGGGTTGAAAGGGGGGTCGTCTTTCCCCTAAACCAGGAAAAGGAAAAAGGAGAGGGAAAGTCCTGAATCGTTGCCCGAGGAAGGAGGAAAATAAAAAAAAAGGTGTCTAATCGACCGGCAAAAGGAAACGCAAGAATCCAAAAAGAGAAGTCGAGGCTGTGCTCGAGTGCGCCCAGAACAGAGAAGAGGGGAGAAGGGAGCAGAGAGGCCCTCAACCAACGGGAAGGAGGGGAAAATCCCGGAGAAGCAAAAAACAGCAGCTAAAAGCCCGGTGGCCCCCCAAAGGGAAAGGGGCCGACTCCTGTGCCGCCCTGGGGGGAGAGAGGGCCTTCAACGTAATCCCTAGAAAACTGCCAAAGAAGAAAAAAAAAAGAACGCCCGGTTTTTTTTATGGTGCGAGGAAAGATGGCCAAAAAACGCGGTGCCTGGGCCTCTCACGAAAAAGGAACGGTGCACGGGAAAAAAAAGGTTCGCACCCAAAGGGAAGGTTTCCGAGTGGCCAAGAGGGGGGGGAATGGGACCCTCAGGGGGGGAAGAAAAAAATAGTGAGGGGGTCTCGTCCGGAAAGGGGGAAAAAAAAGGGGGGACCAACTGACCACCTCAAAAGGCAAAGACGTCATCGACGAAGACTCTCCTGCAAAAAAGGAGGGCAAAAAAAAAGCCGCGGGGGTCTGGCAAGGGGGGGGGAGGAAGGGGGGGGACCCCGCTGGGGTTGAGCTCGGCGGCGAAAAAAAAAAGAAAAATGGTTCTGGGAGGGAAAAATGGGGGTCAAAAACCCCGGAAACAGAGCTGTCTTGAGCGCTCCGAGGGGGAAAGGGGAAAAAGTCCGGGAAAAGGAGACTGGAAACTGAGAAGGGAAAGGTGAGAGATCTCCTCCCAGCGTAACGGGGAAATCGAAGAATCTGCCTGTCTTTCTCTAGGGAAAAAGAAGAGTGAAAGAAGAAAACCTCTACGGGATAGGCAGAAAGGGGGGGGAGGGGATATTCTTTACCCCAGGTAAAAAAACGGTGACCCAAGAAGGCCACAACTCTGGCGACGGGGCGGGGCGGGGGGGGAAGGGGGAGGGGGGAGGTCTTCCACCGATCAGAAGAGGGAGGGAGGTGGCCTAACCTCTCCGGGAACTCCAAGAACGACAAACAACACAAAAAAAAACCACCAACCTGAGGAGGAGGGGAAAAAAAAGAGGAGGACGCCTCGGAAATCAAGAGTTAGGGAAAAAAAGGGGTGGGGCCTGGGTGCTATCGGTGGGGGAGAGGAAGGAAGGTCTCCATATTTTGCACAAGCAAAAAAGGAGAATCCACGGTGGAAACCAAGAAAAAAAAGGGGGGGTGAGCCTAATCCGGAAGAAGAAAAAGGACTGTTAATATAAGATGCGTTGGTCGAAAAAAAAACCATTCCCTAGAAAGGGGCGTTTTCGCTAAGCCGAAAAAAAGAAGACCACCTTCCGCCTTGCTGGAGAGATAAATCCGAATCCCCGGGGGGGGGGAAGGGGAGAGAAAAGCGGGCACCCCGGCTGGGGATCAAAGACTCACAGCCTGCGTCGACCCTGCAGAAAAAAGGGCGGCCAGCACGAAAGAAAAAAAAAAAAAAAAAAAAAAAGAAAAAGTTTTTGGTCTAAAAAAAAAAGAAGACGCTCATGCTAAAAAAGTGGGAAAAAGGCCCCCCCAAGGGGAGAAGAGACTCCAATACCCTAAAGAGGAGCATTCCTAGTCCTCCCAGGGGGAACGGGAAAGGGGGGGAGAGGAGTTTTCAGCCCCGTAAAAAAAAAAAATTTCCCTGCAAAAAAAAAATCTGGGGAAAAAAAAAACCTCGTTGACCAAAATGACGGGAGCCAACCTGGGGGAGAACCCCAGAGATTGGCCCCATCAAGGGGGGAAAAAAAAGGCCAGCGAGGGCGAGAAAGGAGGGCACTAGCCTTTCGGAAAAAAGTAAAAGGCACCCTGAGGGGGAAAGGGGGAAAGAGGGGGGAATCCTTCAGAAAAAAAAAGCGCCGAACATCCAACAAAAAAGCTTCCGTTTCGGAAGGGGGAATGGGGAGCCGGTTTCGTTGGGACGGGGGAATCCTACGACGGGCAAAAAACACAAAACAACAAAGGAAAAAAAGGGCAAGGGGCCGATCCAAAGAATAGGGAAGGGAAGGTCTTACTTTGGGCCCTTCTCAGGAAAGGGGGGGAAGAAGGCATTTTTGTGAGATCTATCCGTAAAAAAGAAGTTTCTGGGCTCACTCAGAGGGAAAAAAGGAGAGAGCGGACCTCTGCTCGTAAGTGGAAGAGAAAAAACAAAGAAAGCCCGCCCTTTTCCTTCCCGAGATAGCCGCGACGCTCCCCCTCGAAAGAACTACTCGGGAAACGAAAAAGGAAATCCCAAGGAGCTCCCGGGGGGAAAAGGAAGGGGAGGTTTCGGGAGCCAGGAAAAGGGGAGGAAGATCACTGCCTCGGAGAAAAAGGAGGGGGGGGGGAAAAGTCTACTTTTCGGGGCAAAGAAAGGGAGGGAGCGCTTTAGAGGGAAAGCCTTGCGCTGAGAAAGGATCACCAAGGTAATGGGGGGGTCCGTACGTTCCATCCCGGAAGAAAGAAAGACCGGGACCCTCGAGGTCCGTAAGAGCGGAAAATTCGTCCCAAAAAAAAGCCGGGACGTAAAAAACTCCCAAAAAAAGGAAGGAAACCCCGGCATGTGCCCCTACCTCGCTTTTGATCGTCAGATTTCAAGGGACGGGCCAACCGGTCTTTCCAGAGAGAAAAGGGGGGAGGAAACCCACCCACACCCGGAAAAAAAGAGCTCTAACCAGAGCGTAGCATCCGAGAAAGGGTGACCCGAGAACCAGCAGAAAAAAAAACCCCAAGGAACGAGGTCCCGGGCCTCAGAAAAAAAAGTGGGGGGGGACCCGAAAGCGATTTCATGCCAACGCCAAGCGGAAATCCCCCGGCCGAAAAAAAAGAGGAAAGGGGAGAGAACCTAGGTCCTGAGGGAAAAAGAAAGTCTCGCTAAACACTCAGAATCGGAAAGACCTCGAACGTTGAAAGGAGTGGGAACGCTTGTTCTCTTGTGTCGGTAGAAGGGGGGAAGGTCGCCGGGAAAAAAAGAAAGCCCACGGACAGAGTCAACCGATGTCTCCGAAGGAGAAAGGAAAAAAGGGGGGGGGGACCGGCAAAAAAGAAGGAAGAAAACAGCATGATTGGGTACATCAAAAGAGGAATCAATCGCTTAGGGTCAGGGGGGGGGTCCGATCAAAGGAAAGAACCCTGGGAGGGGGGAAAAAACATGCATTTTGGGGAAAGTAAAATCTCTTCTCAACAAAACACAACACAACGGGCTCGGGGCTCCCAAAGGCAACACAGGAGGGGGGGGGGGGGAACAGCTCTGTGGCGTGCGAAAAAAAACCTCCGCGAGATCCAAAAAGGAAAAAAAAGGGAGGTGCCACAAAAAACCACCCTGCTGGGGGGGGGGGAAAAGGGAGGAAGGTTCCGAGAACGGGATCGGCGGAAGGGGCTCGCTTGATTAAAAAAAAGGGCCGGCTCTACCAAAGAAAGGAGAAAAAAGGACCAAGAGGCTACCCGTTTAGAGCGCCCATCTCGTTCGAGTGGGGAAGATAGCGTCAATCAGGGAAAAATCCGCTTCAAGGACCTAAAGGGAGCCCGGGCCTCAAAAGAAGGGGAAGGGGAGATGTCCTCTAAGTTGCTGACAGATGGGGACATCCGAAAGGGGAAAAAAAATGGGTGTCATTCCGGGGGGGAAAGAAAAAAAAAGAAGGAGCCCTTCCGAGTGAAGGAAAAGATGATTCTCCGAACGGCTGGAGGAAGAAAACCCCATGGCGATCTCCAACAAAAAGGGGGGGGGGGGGGGAAAATACCGTTGTTCCGCACCGAGCAGGAAAAAGAGGAACCTACTTCGGGGCAAAAAGGAAGGGGTGGGATGGAAAAAAGGGCCCCGGGTTCCGGAGGGACCTGGCGAGGAAACTCTCTACTGAAAAACGATCTCTCCCAAGAGGAAAGGGCTTGCGTAAGGGGAAAACACATACTCTTGGGGGTCGTCCAAAAAAAGGGGGCGCTAAAAAAAAGCAGATCCCCTCCGCCAAGAAGCAATGCAGGCCTGCTTGGGAAGGAAAAAAGGGAGCCTCCAAAAGGAGTAGGATAGAGACTCCTGGGGAAGGAAAAAAGGGAAATCTCTTAACGGACCCGGGGAAGAAAAAGGGCTTCCTTATCGTGAGGGATGTGCGAAAAGAGAGTCTGATCGAAGGAAAAAAAAGGGAGGGGGGAGGGAGTGCTACATCTCCATACGCAAAAAAAGGAGGCGTTGCTCCAACCAACCGGCCGGGGAGGAAGGAAATGATCCTCTCGGCACAGTAAAAAAAAAACGGGACGGACTTTGGACGGCAATTAAAAGGAAACCGGAAAGCCCACCAGCACGGCGACTCAGGGGGGCCGCGCCCTGGCCCTACGCCTGGGGGCCAGAAAAAAAGGGGGGGGGGAAAGGGGAGTCCGCGGCAGGGAAAAAAGTCTACCACAAACGAGAAAAAAAAGGAAAAGAAATCCCGGCCCCCCGGGGGGGAGGTGTCAGAACACGACAGGGGGGAAGCCCTAAGGTGGTTGCCTGGGGCTCAACCTAAATAATTGCAAGGTGCTCTTCGGGAAGGGGAAAAAAGAAAAACACGGGAGGGGGGAACGGTTAAAAATCCTTTTCCCATGAAAGGTATTAAAACGCGGACGCCCGTCCCCCATGGGAAAAAAAGGGTCAACGAGAAAACAAAAACATTTGTCGACGGAAGGTCCACCCAACCGCCAAGGGGGCGGAAGGGAGTGTGGCCTTTAAAAGCAGTCCACGACTGACCTTCCTCGAAGCTTCTTATCCTCCCTTACCAAGGTAAACTCTCTCGTAGTCAAAGAGCGCCAAGAAAAAAAGAAGGGGTAATTCCTCTTGGGGGGGGGGGGGGGGAAAGCATGGAGAGGGGGAAGCCCCCGCCCAATTCTCCCCTCTTTGTTGGGGGGTCCTTCTCTTGCGAAATGCTCAAGGGGAAAACCTGTTGTAGAAGTTTAGGGCCAGAACGGTGGCTGGGGGGGAAAAGGGGTCCGTACAGGGATTTCACTCTGCCCATTTGAGCCTTTTCCCGGGAAAAAGGTCGGCCTAGGGGGGGGGGGGGGGGAATTCTCTCTAGAACTACAAAAAAAAAGCATCTGGAAACTTTCCTGTAATCGGTCTCAGAAAACAATCAAGGAAAAAGGGAAGGTCCAAGAAGGAAGAGTCTAACTCGAAATAGGAAGTCTGAAATAGGTTCACCACCGGGGTGGGGGGAAGTGGAGGGAAAAAAAAAGGTAAAAAAACCGTGATCGAGCGGTTCCCAAGGGCGTCAAGGGGACTCCCCGAGACACGCCTTCAAAAAAAGAAAGAGATCTCCAGCCAAGCAGAACTAGGGAGATTGGACAACCGGAAAAAAAAACATCGAGGGGGGAAATAGAAAAGAAAAAAAAAAACCAACGGAGGAAAGGGGGGAAAGGGAAAAGAAGGGGGGGTCGCTCGGCAATTCGAAGAAAAGTGCCTTCCAATAGACGAAGGGAACAGGTCGGTTGGAATAATCAGAAAAAGGAAACAAAAAAGTCGCCAGAGGGAAAAAAAAAAAGGTCAAGGCACCCCAGGGTACCTGGGGGGGGGGGGAAAATCTCCCTCCCGAAAAAAGGTGGGGGAGAAAGAGAGGTTCACTCGGAGGAAGGGGGGTCGGCGACCGGTAATTCGAAAAAAAAGACAGGGCTAGACTCCCGGAAAAATATCAACATAAACGCCAGAAAAGGGTGCCGAGCGAAAACAACGGCACTGGGGCCAAGAAGAAAGGAAGAGAACCATCATCAGGGGGGGGTCCCTCTCCCGGTGGAGGATCCGAACCTGGGAAATAAACCGAAAGGTTTTTCCCTCGCAAAGGAAAAAAAAATCTCAGCTTACAACACCATCGGTTTCGAGGGAAAATAAAACAAGGAAACCCGCCGCGATCGAAAAACAAAGGGAAGGGAGGAAGGCGAGTCCGCCGGTCCGTAAAAGCCTGAACTTTTGTAAGGGGAAGGAGGGGGGTCAGTCCATCTGCGCCCCCAAAAACAAAACGTACGAGCAAAGGACAACCTTCCCTTGGGAAAGGGGAAAAAAAAAATGCGGGAAGCCCCCTGGGAAAGGGAAAACCGCCTGCTGCAGGGAAAAAAGAGCCGATGTTGGAAGACACGGCCCCGAAAGGACAACTATCCTTGTCGAAAAAAGAGGGTGTAAGACCATTCACCGCTGCCGTGGGGGGGACTCGTGGTGATCACCAGAAGGGGAGGAAAATCTGTCCTTGCAAGAGGGAAATCGTAAATTTTGTCTAAAACGGAAACCCATTTCCTTCTAAAAAAGGGGGGAGCGATGCCCGAGCCACCGCCAGAGCTGCCAACGAACTGGGGGGCTCTGGGCACCGAAGTTTTGAGGAGGGGGGGGGGGGGAAGAAAGCTCTGCGCCGCAGGGGAGATTTTCTGGGCAAAGTCAAAAAAGGGAATGCGAATCGTCCCGGAGGGGAAAAGAAGACGCCGAACCAAAAGGAAAAGATTTTTGCCGGAGGAAAAAAAAAAAAAAAAAAACCCGGACAAGGCCCAAAGAGGACCCATCCTGAAAGGAAAGAGCCTCTGGGGTTCAAGAACGTGCCGGTCCTCGCGGGGAGGGGAAAAAAAAAAAAAGGAAGAGGATGCTCGAACGAAGTGGATCTCCGTTCGGGCCCAAAAAGCAGGCGAAGAAGGGGGGAGAAGTTATCGGGGTCCTTCCGAGCGAAAACGCTGAAAAAAGGCAACCCAGCGTCTCTTTGTGGCAGAAAGACAGGATCCGGCTCTCGGAGGAAAGCGTTCACTCAGGAAAGCAGAAAAAACCGGACCCAGCACTACCTCCACACAAGAAAGGAAAAAAAACTCAATGTTGAGAGGGGGAAATCTCGCCCGGGACATTCGAAAGCGAGGAGTTTGCCGAGACGTCCATAACCCTCAAGTATCCTACCCCTACTTGCGACCCAGAAAAAAAGGGACCCGAGGACCTAAAGGTCGGGGCCTCAAGGCGTGGGGACCAAAGGGGGATTTTCCCTGAAGAAAGAGGAGGGGAAAAGGGGGGGGGGGCCCTCCTCCCCCGGCCGAGGGGAAAAATGGATCTCTGACGAGCAGAATAGCCAAAAGGCCAACGAGGGCCTTGGAAAATACAAAAGGTGAACCCTCCGTCACGATTTTTTTCCGCGGGATCTTGGGGGGGGGGGGGCCTCCAGAAGTCCCGCGCTAAAAAAAAAACCACGAACCGCGGTCACCGTTTACGACAAAGGTAAAACCATCAGTTCCTTTGAGCACCCTCCTAGAAACCGGGGAAGGATAAGTCCTACGGCTGTCACGCTTTTCTATAAAAAAGGAAAAAAATGTGGGGGAAAAGCAAAGTGTGTGGCTCTTAGATCAATAAAAAGGGGAAAACAACCAACAAAAACTGAGGAGGGGGAGCATCCAAAATGCCCTGGTTGCACTCGTCATGTGGCGGAGGGGGGGGGGGAAGAAAAAGAAGAGGATCCACCTCTCCGCGGCCAAAAAAAACCTGCTTGGTGATCATGAAAAAGAACTTTTAGAGGAGACGGGTGGCTCGCTTCGGCGAGCTCGGAAAAAAGGAAAAGACAGCAATCGCCCCAGCGAAAAAAACGTTCGATAGTCAAGCTCGTCGAGTGTTGAAGCATCGAAAAGAGGGGGCTTCAGGACCGAGGGCGGGCAAAAAAGAAGAGCCGGGTAGATGGCCTGAAGGGGAAAGAAAAGGGACATCGTACTTGTTCCAAGGTGAAGAACCGAACTCGAAAAAGAATGGGTTCGTTCGTATGAAAAAAAAAAAAAAAGGGAAAAGGTTCTAGCCCTTCGCCGGCTGGAGAAAAAAAAAGGAAAAGGAGCAGCAAAAAAGATGGAGAAGGGATCTGGCGTATAATCACGGAGGCACGGGAGGAAAAAATGGGGGGGGGAAAAACTGGGTGGAGGTCCGCTACGAAAGGTTCTACTAGTTGCCCGAAAGCGAGCGCAGGAAAAGGACGGGCCTGGAACGACAGGGGAAAAAAAAGAAGGGGGGGGTGAGCAGGTCGCGAAAAAACAGATCTCGATCCCAATGCCGATGACCTCCGCCATCCTCGTGGAAGCTGGAAAAAAAAAAGGGGGGGGAACCCCTAACTTCGTCCTCCCCAAAGAGTACGACTCCTTGGTCGGCTCAAAACGAACGGAGTCGTCGAAGAGAAGGGAAGGGGGAAAAAAAAGTAGTCGGAGCAGGTAGCGGGTGGGGTTAGTCAGGCGGGGAGCGTTTCGATCCCAATACCGAAAGGGGGGGAGAGGAGGAAGAGAAAGGGGGGGGGGATCCCAGAAAAGGAAAAATGACGGCGTAACACAACCAGAAACTGCCGGCAATCCGTAGAAAGCCCAGGGAAGGATCGTACCTAGCGGTGCTAGAAGAGTGTTCCGCCCTGGGGGTGGAAAGATGACTGGCAACGGGAAATCGACAAAACTATAAAAAGGGAAAAACCCGAATCTCCCAAAGGGGGGTTGGGATGGTGAGAGGAACCGCCGGAAAAAAAAGTGGGGCCCTCGCACCGAAATGGGCGGAGGGGAAACGAGGGGAAAAGGCACTGCCCGTTCGGACAACCCAAGCAATCTCTTGGAAAAACAAGCAGCGGGGTGAGCAGGTCCCGCCAAAAAAAGAGGGTGGACGCCGAACTGGGGGGAAAAAAGGAAAAAGGGGGCGCGAAAGGGGCTGACCATAAAAAACCTTCAGGCGGAACGGAGGGGGAAATCGTAAAGGGGGGGGGACGGAGAAGCCGCTGTTTCTGGCATGGACAGTGGGGGGGGGGAGGAAAAAAAGGGGGGCTGCGCGTCCGGCTCGGGCGAAAAAAGGAAAAAAGTCCGTATTCTTTGCAGGGGAATATGGGTCCAAACTACCGGGGAAATTTGAGTCGCGACGAGGCAGAAAAGGGGGGGAAAAAAGCCGGTTCTTCTTCTGCAACGGGAAAGAAAGCCTTCAATCCGAAACGGGGGCCGCGAACTATAAACGGAACTCCGAGCGGCCTGGCCGGAAAACAAGCATCTAACGCGATAGACCGCGAGAAAGGTTTCCGGAGGGAGTGGCGGAAACGGCAAAAAAAATGTGGCCGGGCCAACTACCTTCTACGGAGAGCGGGGGGCCCCAGGGAAGGGAAAAAAAAAAGATTCTCATCAGCGAACGGAACAAAAAAAAAATTCGGGAACTCGTATTGGCAGGAGGAGGACAAAAAAAACTGAAAAAAAAAAAGGGAAAGAGATATTTCGCTTCCGGCAGTCGAGGGGGGGGGGGGAAAGGGAAGGGGGTCCAATAGACGAAGTTCGCGAAAGGCGTTGGAGAATCAAGCGAGCCAGAGGGGGGAAAAAAAGGGGGGGGGCCAAAAGGAACCGCGAAATCGCAGGGGAAAAATGGGTACGCATCGAAAAAATGGGGATCCTAATCCGTTCGGGAAGAAGTAGATGGAGGGGGGAAAAAAAAAACCCAGGCCCCCGCTCGGCGGGGTGTCCGAAGAAACAGGATAAACCGAGACATCAAGGGAAAAAGAATCCCGATCGCCTAGAAAAGGGGGCAAAAAAACCCACGGAAAGTGGCCCCACCCCGCTGAAGGACCGCGCTCCAAGAAAAAGTGGAATCAAAAGGGCCAGCACGATCCACGGAGGAAAAACCCTCCCCGAACAGAAGCCCGAGCCCGCCTCGAAAAAGACGGAGAGGTAAAGGCCACCCGCCAAAAAAAGGAGAGCCATCCGAGGTGGAGGCAGGGGAGGGCCGCCTTCGAGGAACGGGGTATTTTGCGCCGGGGAAAAAAAACCCTCGCCTAAACTAATCAAAAGGAAAAAACCTCGTCAGTTTACCGGTCAAATGCAAAGGAAAAAAATACCCCCGCTTCTTTGCAAGGGAAAAAGGCAATCTAGTAGGACTAAAAAAAAAGAACTATCCCGACGAGGGAAAGAAGAAAGGAAAAGGGAAAAGTGCTATCCCCATGTCACAGAGGTTCATTCTCGAAACCAACCAAGGAGGGAGGATCAGGTTCCGTGAACGGTCCAGGGAATTAAATACTTTGCCCAAAGCGTTCACCCCAAAAAAAAAAACATGCACGTGCCAACATTCTTCGGCCAAAGGCCCCCCAAAAAATCTGTGAAGAAGCGTTTGGTCGACGATCGGGGATTTATTTGGGGCCGAAGTTTTAGGGAATGCCCTAGCGGCTCGGGATACTGAGAAAGGTGTAGGGGGAACTCACTCGGGAAAAAAAAAAAGAAAAAGGGAAATCCCGGCGTATGATCGCAAACCCCTCGCCCGAACGTCATCAGACACCGGGTACCTCCTCCGTGACGGATAATTACGGGACACGCGTCGGCCGAAACCCAGGAAGGAAAAAGGGTTCAGGGAGCCGACCCAAGGAGTCGTGGACGGCACCATCTCCTTGGAAGGTGGGAACTGGGAAGTAGTGGCGCCCAGCCAAGAGGGGGGAAAGAAAGGGGAGAGGGGATCGCCCTGAGCAAGAAAGATGTCGGCTTAGCGGACGTTACAAAAAAACCCACCACTCTGTTTTTTCCTTACGTCCAAAGTACAACTTAAGAAAAGGGGTCAGTAGATGCGTGCACTCGAAATAGACCATTATGTTCTAGACTTTGAAAGAGGCCAGGACCTTCCACCAAGGAGGGGGGAACATTACCCTTCCCATTGTGCCAATGGTGAATCTCTCCTATAGAGTGCGGGGAGCCTCGCAGTGTTCGACCCAACGAAAAAAATGTCCCCCTCGACACTCGGAGAGCAAGGGAAGGGGGGGGGAATCCTCCCGATACCGAGGGGCTCGTAGGTCTGTCCTCACAAAAAAAGTAACGATGGTCCATTCCCGAAACGGTCCTCCTTCGATGAAAGTCCTATTCTTTTTATCCCAGATGGGAGGCCGCCAGGGGAAAAGGTAAAAAAGGGGAGATGCATCTCTTCGCGGGCCATTCAAAACCAAATTAAAAGCGAAAGGGGTTCTCCTGAAGCCCCTGGACAGAGGGGGTGCCTGTTCGGTCGCCGGCCGCGAAAGAAGGAAGCACCGTATGCGCCGCCGGGGAAGAACAGTTTTCCGAACCCAAAGGAATCACCAAGCATTTTTTGGGACCCTCTGTCCCGCGGGGATGGGTTCTGAAAGAGCGTTCACCATTGCAGTTGTGCTCGTAAAGGGGGAAGAAAAAAAAACACAACGGAAGGAGGAGGAAAGAACAACAACTTCCTTGTGAAAAAAGCGCCAGGAAGAAGAGAACAAAACCCCGTCCTCTGCCGCCGGGGGAAAAAAAAAAAAAAAAAGGGGATCAAATTGTTGGCGGGGCGATACGGGATCTTTCGGCGAAGCGGGGTCTTCGGGAAGGAAAGGTGCCGCTACTACACAAGAAGAAAAAGAAAAGAAAGAGGGGGGACGACCCGTGAACAATCTCGTCGAGGGTCTCAAAAAAAAAAAAAGGAGGGAAAATCTGCTCGTCGCGGGAAAAGGTGGACCTCGGCAAAAGGAAGACACCTCCTCTGAAAAAGTCCTGAAGGGAGGGGGAAAAAATAGACGTGGTCCAAAGGTTTACCACTCCGGGAGAAAGGAAAAAAAAAAGAAAGAGGTGATTGTGTCCTCGGAGTCCCAACAAAGTTGTTCTCTCCCCTTCGGAGAGGGTAGGCCACTAACAGAACAGGGTGCCGCCGCGATTCGAGAAGGAAAAGAAAGACAGGGAAAAAGGGGTTCCTGTACGACGGGGGAAGAACTTCCGGTCTCTGCAAGGGGGGCAAAAAAAAGGAAACCCTCGATCCCTAGTGAGCCCGCGGGAGAGAAAAAAAGATATCTCTGGTGAGCAGTCCTGGCTCTCGCGAGAAAGGGCCCCTAGGGGGACGACCCCGGAACGTTCTCCGTACCAAGCGCTGAAAAAAAAATTTGTCGTCTTCCCGAAACCCAACAAAAAAAAAAAAAGGGGGCCCGATTTCTGCCCGACTCGGCCCAGGGAAAAGAGGGAAATTGCGGGGGAGGATACCCACGAAGCAACTTGCGGCCAGGGGGGTCGAGAAAAAAAAAGAAAAAAGATCTAAGTCTGTGCTCGAGGGGAAAGACCCTTGCCTTCGGCAAACCTTTAAAGACACTTCGGGGAACTCCCGAGAGCCAAAAAAAAGGGAGAAGCGAACCCGAGCGGTTGCTCGGGGAAAAAATTTTGCCGCCCTGGGGGGGGAACCAAAAATTAGAAACCCAGGCAACAAGAGACCGATCACGCCCCCGATCATAACGAACGAAGGGGGGGGGGAAAAGGTCGTATCTGTCCCGAGAAAAAGGTGCCCTTTTCTTCGCACCGAAGGGATCGTGCAAAAAAAAGGGAGCGCCCTCGCGGGTGTGGCGGGGTGGAGGCAGGGGGAAGAAAGGAATGGGGGGGGGGCTGGTCCAATCCTCTGGGGAGCGAGGGGAGAAAAAAAGCCAGGTGCCGGAAAGAAAAAGTTGGACGCCGCAAGACCTTGAAAGACAAACCCGCCCCGGCGCACGACGCAAAAAAGGAGAAAGGAAAAAAGGCCTCCCCACAGGAGGATCTCCTCGGGGGGGTGAACAAAGCTGAACAGAAAAAAAAGGGAGACGGCTCTTCCGAGAAAAAAAAAAAGGAAAAACGTCGGGATCGTGGCTTGGGGAAAAAGAGGAGTGGTCCTACTAGCTTCTTTGGGGGCCCGGGCCAAATAGCGCGGAAAAGTTGTTATTCGAATCGGATCGGAAAAGCAGCGGAACTGGATGTTCTCGGGGGAAAAACATCCGATCTGGCAGGGCAAACCAGAAAAAAATAGAACACAAGACGGAAACTGAATAGGCTCACAAGTGTTGGAAAAAGGAAGGAAAACCCATGTAACCTATCGCTGGTGCCAAAAAAAAAGGGGGGGCTTCCAACTCTGGCGCGATCGTCTTCAAAAAAGGAGGAAAAAAGGAAGGGTCTATTGGACCGACCTCTTTCGGGGGGGAAAAAAAAAAAGGAAAAATCTCTTCTAACAACAACAAAAAAGATTTCGCTCGGATTACTAGAGGGGGAAAAGGAAAAAAGGAAAGGTGTCCGCGCTGGCGATCGAAAAAAGACCAGTCGCCGTCGCCAGAGTTGAAGAGGTTCAAGGCCAACGAGCAGGGGTACGAAAAGAAAAAACGTGGTTTAGCCTAGCCGTTCCACAGAAGAATGGGGGGATGCGTTTGGTCGAGCGACCAAAAAAACCACCCTTCTTCTGTTTTCGCTAAGCGAGACATAAAGGTTAAGAAAAAAAAAGAATAATCCGATCGGAAAGAACGTTGCCCCCCAACGGAAAAGAAAACTCGGGCCAGAGGAAGAAGGACGCGCCCAAGAAACCTACACATCAATAAATCAAAAACACGGTGTGCGCCATCAAATATCCCGAAAAAAAAACCCGAACATGTTGGTTAGGAAAAACTCCGCCGCAGCTAAAAATTCCAAAACACAAGAGAAAAAACAGCGGCGATCCACGCCATCAGGGAGGTCTCAGTCGAGTTCCAATGGACGGGGTACGACTCGGAAGAACCATCTCGGAAAAAAGGGGGGGGGAAAGGGAGGGTCTGTTCAAAAAAATACCTTCACACAGGACATGGTCGAAAAAAGAAAACCCCCTCCGGGGAAAAAAAGACTCTGTTAACTTCTGTAAACTCGGCAAAAAAAAAGAGAGGAAAAAAAAAAAAAAAGGCCTACGAGCAAAAAAAAAAAAAGGGGAGGGAATCCATTTCGGTGGAAACCGCAAATAATAGAGACACCGACTCATCAAAAAAAAAAAACGGAAAAACCGTGCTCCCCACCGGGACCCATGAGGGAAAGGAAAAGCCCGACGACGGGGGCCACAAAAGGTGCGCAACAAGGCCAGGGGGGAAGAAACCGCCTCGGTCCGAGCAGAAAATGGGACTTCTCCGGAAGGGGGTGGGGGGGGGGAAGGTTGGTGAGGGGGAGAAAAGAAAAGGCCGACGCCAGCCAGGGGGGGAGCACTCCAAAACCCGATCCACCTCCCGAGGGAAACCGGAGGAAAAAAAAACCACGACCCCTCCGAAAGATAACAAAGATCTCAAAGCAAAAGAAGGGAAACGGCCGCCCTTGAGGAGGCCCGGTGCCTTCGCCTCGTGGTAGGGGGAGACAAGTACTTAAAGGAGAGACGCCACACCCCAGCGCCTTGGAAGGAGGAAAAGGAAAGAAAAAAAAAGCATCTGCCAGAGGGGGAAAAGGCCTTTGGAGAAAAATCAAAACTCCAAAGAAAAGGCCTCACCCAGCCGGGGAAAGACGTCCCAGCCGTCCAGTTCTATTACAAGGGAAAGGAAACTTCACAAAAAAGGGTGCCGAGGGGACGTCAAAAATCCACCCCAATCCAGAAAAAGGGGGGAAAAAAAAAAAGTACCCTCATTTGCCCAAAAACGCGAGCCGATGAGGGAAGACACACCGGGTTTCCGGTCAACACGCCAGTTTGGCGAAACACCTCTTCCGGAAGTCCTCTACCAACCCGCTCCTTTTACTCCAGAGAAAAACCCCAAAAAAAGGCCCCCCATCCACCAAGGGCCCTCAGAGTGTTCCGGGAAACAGGGGGGACACTTGGACCACGGACGTCCGATGTCCAGTCCTACTCCAAAAAGGTCATCGGGGGAGGGGGGTGACACCCGGGCCCGCAGGGTTCCCTTGAAAAAGAGCCCTCTAAGAAAAAAATGATGACTTTGGAACGGGTACGCAAGGACCTCTGGTGGGGGCTTTGCCCTGTGGTGGATTCAAAAGGGAGCCCGAAGGGAAAAGACGCGAAGCGAGCAGCCGTCCCGATCAAAAAGAGACGGGAAAAAAAACCATGAAATTCCACAAAGGAAAGGACCTCCTTCCTCTGAGCGGGAAGGAAAGGGAAAAGGGGAATGGTGTCGATCCCCGACGCAAAAAGAAAAAGGCACCCAGCAGTTTTGGATCCTCGAAAAAAAAAAAAAAGGGGAGGAGGAGGAAAAAGAAAAAAACCAACTGCCTGGTGAACGCGATTTGACCGACGCGATTGATCCCCCAGCAGAAAAAGGGGGAACCGGCAAAGGGGGGGGGGGGGGGAGGGTCAACGGGCGAGAAACGGGAGAAAGGAAAAGACGGTGCTCGCTTCGGCAAAGGGGGAATACTACATCAAGACCGAAAAACAGATAGCAGAGGAAGTCCAAAGATCGTGAGGGGAAAAATGCCCGGCGGCGATCGGAAGGCTTCAGGACCTCACGGGACCACGAACCGGAAGAGGGGGGGCCTCTGAAGGGCGGAAAAATCCGACGTGTCCAAAGGGAAAGACCGTACCTCGAGCCAGGCTACGTCAAGGGATTAAGCCGGGGGGTGCCTCAGCCCTTCGGCGGGGGGGGGGAGGGACGAGTGGTCGCAAAGCAGACGGTGTCTCCCCGGGGAAAGGAAATACCGGGAAGGAAAAGGGGGGACCAAGGGGAGCGACTTGGTGGCAAAACCGGTTCTCGGCCCCTGGGGGGGGACGACCTCTAGCCCAGGTGCATGGAGAAAGGCGGGGGTGAGCATGTCCGCGGGCTGGAGCCTTGCGCTCCAAAAAAAAAGCGATCCTCCGCACCTCAGGAGAAAAAGGAAAATCCCCGAAAGGAAAAAAAAAAAAGGGGGGGAGGGGTACGAGCAGTACGACTCCTTGGTAAAAAAAGGAACCGGCCCGGATTCGGCCGAAAAAAAAGAGTTCCCGAGTCGAGAGGAAGGGTCCGCGCAACGGCGGGGCGGGTAAAAAAGGGGGACGATCGAGGCGGAAGACCTCGCCCTTCCGTCGGAAAAAGCCCCCACAGAAAAAAAAAAAAAAAAAAACAAAAACAAACAAAAAGGAAGAAAAACCCCAAACAACAAACCGAACCAACAAGCCCCCCGCCGAAGACCCAAAGACCCCGCCCCCCGAAAGGACACCCCCAGCCCCGACTCTACCATACGACTCCCCCTTCACACCACAACCAAAAACCCCCCCAGTGTGCCAAAACCCCATCAACCCTCAGCCCTAGAAACACCCAAAGAAAGTAAAGCCGTCACCTCTTAAAAAAAAAAAAAAAGGAAGAAAGTACGGGACCGAGGCGGGAAGACTTTTCCCTCCCTTGGGGGAAAAGAGGCAACTTTAATCCCCTCCATGAAGCGAAAACGGAAAAAAAAATACCGACGAGGTTGTTGGAAAGCTAGCCTTCCCGATGCCCGAAAAGAAGGAGCTCCCAACAGGGGACCGCTCCCGGAGAGACCAAACACTGCTTGGGAGACGATCCTTTCCAATCAGAGGGGACCATTGTCCCAAGGACAAAGTTGGAAAAGAGAAGGGAAAAGTTTCTCGTACCCCCCGGGAAAAAAAGAAATGACCACCGCCCGCGAAAGGCGGGACCTCTCCTGCAGAAAAAATCGGGGAAGGGAAAAAAAAAAAGAGAAGGACGGGGTCGTCATGGAACGTGGACCGAGAAAGGAAAAGAAGGGGCCTCGGCTAGACCAACCTGTTTCGGGGAGGGTGCTTTCCTCCACCCTTGGAAGTGGGGAAAAAAAAAAAGGCTGGGAGGGGAGAAGACAGGGGCCCCGCCGGTGAAAAAGGGGCGATCGTATCTCTATCGAAAGGATGTCTCGTGTCGCGCCTCAAAGAAAGCGGCCCAAAAAAAAGGAGAGGAAAAAAGAAATCTAACGCCGATAGACACCCGCAGAAAGGAAAAAAGGTTTCGAGGGAGTGCCGTACCAAAGGAAAAGAAAAAAAAAAACCTTGGGCGTCAACTCTGGAGAAAAAAAAAAAACTTGGAAGGCTAAAAAAGGGAAGAAAAAAAAGGAGGGTCTATGAACGAACCCAGACGAGGGGGAACGATCGAAATCTTCTCTCAAGAAAAAGGATTTTGAAGGGGGGGAAAAGACGAGGGGTCGAGTTTCCAGAACGAGGGGGGAGAAAAAAGTTTCGCCGGCTGGCGGAAAACCATCAGCCGGTCGCAAAGGAAAAAAGAAAGGGTCAAGGCAACACCGCGAAAGTTTACCTGGGACGAAAAAAAACAACACGTTGTGATCCTTCAAAGGAACTAAAAAGGGGGGAGGCGACCGCCAGGAAAAACGCTTCGCCCGAAAGACCGAGAAAGAAAGGTTCCGCCTGCTGCCGATCGAAAATCCCCACGTTTTGCCAAAAGAAAACCAGGGGCAAGGAAAAAAAGAGCAAGGGAGGCTCCAGCAGCAAAAAAAAAATCTTCCCCCGGTGGCGGAGGCCCGGGTCCCTCCCCCGAAACCGGGAAGAAGAGGAAAATCCACCAGCGGGTCCGAGGGAGGAAAAGAACGCCCCCTCGGCGATCAAAAAAAAGCCAATCCAAGAAAAGGTAAGGGAAGGAGAGGACGTCTTTGCGCGGACGGGGAAAAAATAAAGTCCCGGACGAGACAAGGGAGGGGACGTCAGATCAAGGGGACCGGGCACCAAGGGAGCCCCTGGTCGAGCCCTCAAATCGTAAAAACGAACAAGGAAAAGTCGTGAACAGGGGAAGACGATCCACTAGCCGTTCCGCCAGGTCGGGTGCGAGAAAAAAGAAAACCTGCTGCGGAATAGAGAAAAAAAAGCCAAACAGGAAAGGGAAAGGGGCGGGGGAGGAATCGTTGCCCTTGGGCCTACGGAAAAAGGGTGGATACGTTTTCCAAAAACCCCCAAGAAAAAAGGGGAGGGCAGAACAAAGTCCGATCACACGCTCGTTCTAAGCTGCCAAAGAAAAGACTCGGATTTCCGAATTTTTTATGGGGGGGGGGGGAAAAAAAGGGATGCGGCGCCGACTCATGGAGGGTCTGGGTCAAAAAAAAAAAAAAAACGCCCTCTATCCGTCCAGCCGCTACCCTCCTGCCCGGTTGGAAGGACACAACCGGAAGAAAAAGACGACTCCAAAAAAGAAAGGCACTTGATCGAAAAGAACCGAACTCGAAACCCGGTTTTCGGGAGCCAAAGGACCAACGAAAAAGGGGAGGGCGACGTTTTCGGTGGGCGGAAAAACGCGCAGAGGCCTGGCGGAGGGGGATTCCGAGCCGAAAAAAAAAGCTGCAAAAAGGAAAAACACCATCGTCGCGGGGGTTCCCGGGGGGGGAAAAAAAAAAAAGGAAAAAAAAAGGATCCTCGGGCCGCAGGGAAGGGCACTCGTCGACCAGGGGGGAAAAAGGGAGGGAAAAAGGAAAAAACACCTCCACAAAAAAACAGACCTCCAGGTGCCAAGGGGGGATCTCCGAAAAGAGGAGGTCCACCCGGGTCCTGAGAAAGCTCAATCCTCATTTGGAAGTCGTCAAAAAAAAAAAGGGAGAAAAGGGGGAGACCCACTTCTATCCATCAGAAACCTTCCTAAGAAAAAAGATCCAAAAAAGAAGAAAGGGAATAAGAAAGTTCTGGACAGGATTTGGAAAGAAAGGAAGGAAAGCAAAAGAGGCCATCTCTAGGAAGGGGGTATTTATCCCAGCTCCCTATTGGGGGGAAAAGAAAGGAAAAAGAGGGGACTCTCGATCAAGAGAAAAAAGACTACTTGGAAAGTCTCCGATCTGGAAGAGGTGGAGAGGGGGGCCCTGTTCGGAAGAATCTCAGAATCTATCGAGGCTACCGGAAAAAAGGTCTCGCCCACCCAGGAGAACCCCCAAAAAGGGAAAAAAACAAAGGGGGACGGGGCTCCAAAAAAAAAAGAGCGCGGATATCTCGTCGGAGGGTCCTACTCACATCAGCCGGGAAGGAAAAGCAAAGGGGACGGATTAG
>Ga0179593_1456613_pt1 | contig 21773 bp, 31 predicted proteins | sample CZODoug2_1_08_16_FD_185931 | JGI IMG/M metagenome (GOLD analysis project Ga0179593, IMG submission 185931) | Vadose zone soil fungal communities from Angelo Coast Range Reserve, California, USA - CZODoug2_1_08_16fungal (PacBio error correction) | ecosystem: Environmental > Terrestrial > Soil >...
AAAAGAATAACAATCATCAAGGTTCCGTCCGATCGTATTGCTGTACGTTCATACATGGGGGTCCACCTGCATTGGAAGTGGCAATCACCCTGTTGTGTGTTGGGGGGTGGCTTCGGAAAGAGAAGTGTTGGGTGCAGCACTTGGGTGGGGGGGGGGGCGTTATATCCAATACACCCAAAACAGAGTAGGGGGTGAAAACTCTTCCAAACGGTAACGGGAAGGGTCACTCGAGACGTCGTCGAACAATTGGGGGACACCTTTAAGGGGGGAGGGGGGAGGGGTTCGCACGGGAAAAACCTTCTGGGTCACGGAAGGACCCGGGTAGAATCTCAGACTGAAAAAATCCTTTTCTAAACGATGGCCGGGAGGGGGGAAATGAGGTCCACGACCGAAAACCAAAAACACGCTTTGCCTGCCCAAAACCCCCATGGACGAAGACGGACCCAGGAAACTTGTGTGCAAACAAAAAGACTGCGCTCTCTGCGCTGGAACCACAAAAGGAGGAGCAAAAACCCGAAGGACCGGACCAGGGGGGGGGCCCGTAAACCCAATAAGCAGGAAGTAGTGTCCGCGATCGGGGAAAAACAAAAAGAAGAACGTCCAGGCTGTCGGGGGCGCACACTCTCACCAACGCCAAAGGCGCAAAGCAAACGACCGGCTCCGCAAAAAAAAAAAGTTTGCACTGAAGAAGGTGCGTGAAAGCCGGTTTCACCAGGCGTACGGCAGAGCCAGAATCCAACCTGTGCCGGGGAGGCGAGGAGGGGGGAGGGAGTTAACTGACAGAGGACCCGTAATCCTCCGCAATAAAGGAACCAAAAAACCTTCAGTACACTGGACGCGGATGAACGACTCTCCCACATGTCGGTCCCTGAAGGGAACGGGGGGAAGGGGGAAAGGACAGCACGGGGGGGGCTTGAGGCTCTCAACTCAGCAACCTCTGTCAAAATACACCTAAAAAACAATTCAGAGAAAGGAAATGAATGTCCAATATCAAAAAGAATAAAACTGTTCTTTATCCTCTGGTCAAGTTGCAATTAGAGAGGAGACACGGAAAGTATGTTGATTTGTACAGGTTAACCCACAAACGGACGGAATGGGAAAGACGCCACGCACAATCCACCGGGCAAATAGAAGAAGCAAAATCGTAAAACACTAAGGACAAGATAACTTTGAGATAACAGAACGTGACTAAAAAAAGCCATGAAGAAAAAGAAACAATACCCCTTCGGGTGGGAAGTCGCCAGATCAGACCCAGCACAGAAGAAATAAAAACACAACAGTCCTCAGGACCGAGAAAACCGAAAAAGCCTGTTAAAAGAAAAAAAAACATAAATACCATCTGCTGGGAAAGAAAGCCCCGGCCAAACTCCCAACAACCTCACAACAAAGGAGCGGGCATCGACAACTCCCAAGCGGTTTGCTAAACTATAACCAAGCACAGACTCATAGGGACAAAGCGTTCAAAAACGGCAAGGAGGAAAGCAAGTAAGCCTGAAAAGAGGGAAATAAGGGGTTATTGAAAAGAAAGAAAGCGTATTCCTGCGTCCCCGGGAAGCAGAGACGGCCGGTCCACAATGGCCGGAAAGCGAAAGATCAAACAACCGGGCAAGCCACCCCAGATTCTTCGACGGCAAAAATGAACAATTGGGGACAGCAGGCAGCAATGTAGCAGAGGAAAAATGGATGGCGAGAGAGCGGGGGGGCACAACTATGGGGGTACCCACAATGGGAAGGCTACGGAAACAAATCGAGGACGAAAACCTCTGGCCAAAAGAGAAATGTGAAAAAAAAACAAACGGCTAACTTTGTGTAGGGAAAAGGGGAAGACTGCACCGCCCAACTACACTAAGATTGGGAGAACAAAAAACTCTTTCTTTCAAGAGAGGGGAGGGAAGGCACTGACTAAAGAAGTCAGGGAGGTTAATAAACAAACGCCTTACCTCCTACAACAAAACCATCCTCACAAAACGAAAGGATGAAGATATATGATGGTTAAGAGCGGAAAAAGAGAAGAAAAAAGAGTGGCGACAAAGTCAATACCGTTGGCAGAAAACAGTAGGGGGGAGCCAATGCAGTGTGGGGCGGAAAAGCTAAAAACGGAGAAGGAACGAATTACCAATAATCCATAGGAAACCGAAACATCTCAAGAAGGGGTAAAGGAGGACTTGGGACGAAAGCTCATCTGGACAGCGCCACAAGCGTGGGGGGGGTCACCGAAATTGCAATAAGAGGAGGACATAACAGGAGCCAATAACCAAAACTTCTTGGGGGGAGGCAGAAAAAAATCGGGACGCGCGATTGTTCAGCCCATGAGAAAGAATGGCGGCAGGAAGGGGGGGGTTGTAGCATCTCAGCGTCTCCTTGGGACAGTCCAAAAAAGACACAGGCCAGGAAAGGAAGACCGCTGTAGAACGCATGCTAAGGAGTCAGGTTCAGGTCCACGACCCGGGCGATGAACGGAGTTCGCCGTGAGGGGAACGTCGAACTAGGGGAAAAAAAAACTGGGCACAACAGGGAAAAAGGGCGCGGGTCTGGGAACTGGTATCCGTCCGAGTGGAGAAAGAGGAAAAGCGAGTGGGGAAATGTTTGGGGGGGGGAATTTGGCCATAAGAAGAAGGGAATGGGAAAAATTGGATGCTCGTTTCTTTGCGGGCAGGGGACACGAGGAGGGGAGAAAGAAACTGGGGATGCGGGCAAGGGGCCCAGGGGCTGGGGTCAGCACACGAGGAAGAACACTGGGAAAGGGGCGGGACGGTAGCCGGTTGCTTTTTACACACCGGCGAGGCGTGGGAAGGAGGATTTGGGGGGATTCTTGGGTGGCGGAGGGTTTACGGGAGAAAAAAAATGAGGATAAGCGGCATGAGCATTGGTCTAAAAATGGCCGCATCAAGAAAGAGGCATCAGTCTTAGGGCCGTGGGGGGGGAAGAAAAAGATACTACATAAACGGGTAAGGGGGGTAGGAAATCGCCCGTCAAAAAAGGGAGAGGCTCAGGGGCAGAACTCAACGGAAATTGGCCGACAGGGAACAAAGGAAAACAGGTGCCACTTCACCTGGCTGATAGTAAAAAACAACTCCCGTGGGACTGCACTGAGGGGAAAGAACAGGGGAAATTCCAAACCCTAGTAGAAAGAAATATAAGCCTTCTGACAAGGAAAAAAAGGAGCCCGAAAATCACGAAGGCTTATGATATAAAACACGGAAACTGCAGGGAAAGACCTGACTATTTTGAAAAAGCATAGAAGGTGGGGGAAGGGATCTGCGCCCAAACATGATTATGCATGAATCCATCTTTGTGACGGGGAAAAAACCGTATGGTAGGATGTCATGATTACGGCGGAAAGGTTCTCTCAAAGGAAAAAGAAGAGGACGAACTTGGGGTAATCACGGAGGGGGGGGGACTCCTGAAGGTAGAGGGGGAGATAAAAGTGTTAGCTTGGAAGCGAAAAAGCTTGACGTCAGTGAAAAAGTGAAGAGGTGGAGGGGGGGAGAAAGGGAGTCGGAAGAAATGGTTTGTGAAAGTGGGGTGGACTGGGTAAAAAAAGCAGTCCCCGGGAGGGGGGGACTAGAATCCCAAGAAGAAATCAGGAGGCCAAGGGGGTGAGTCAAAACTGGGGGGCAGGCCCGATTAGAAGACCTAAAAAACCGGCAAAGACACAACAAAAAAACGGACAAGACGAAGGGAAGGACCTTTGGTAGCAAGAACTCCAAACAAGGGAAATGAAGAAACAAGTACGACTTGAAAAAGGGGGAAAAACTGGGGGTCCGCTAAAATCAAGCTACACCTTGGCTGAAAAGGTAACGACAAGGGGGGGAGATCCGGTGTGGGGAAGGGGGTTATAACGAACCAAAAACAAAGTGGACGGCGTTAAACCCCGTCATAGTTTGGCGAAAAAAAGGGCTCGCACAACATGGGGAAATGAAGGGTGTTGGTGAAAAGGAAAACAAAAAGAACACCCACCGACCACCGCCAGGGAAGTACAGAAATCAGGGGGGGGTCTTGGAAAATTTTAACGGTGGACGCTGGGACACGGCAAAGGGGGGGGGCACAAGGAAACTTGTAAAAACGATAAGAAAAGACCTACAAACTTCTTCATCGGCGTGGACGGAAAGCGGTAATTGGGAAAAAGGGGAACGGCCGGGGACCGGTTGTGTCTAGCGACGTGCAAAAAAAATAAAAGTAAGGGGTCGGGAAGAACGAAAAGGAAACTCACTCAACACAATTCGGAAAGAGAGAAGGGGGTGGCACAGAAAGGAGACAGATCCATGGGCAATTAGCTGTTCGGTGATAAAAAGCAGTGGGTGCAGGGAAATCCAAAAACCCCCCAAGAAAAATAATGAAGGAGTTGGGAAAGAAAGGCAAAATCAAGACAAATGAATAATCTAAAAAAGTAAGGGGGGAACATTTTTGGGTAATACTTCAAGGGAAACGAGGACCCGGCGGGGGGCTGGTGGAAAAAATGTGGGACATGAAGCACCCAATGTTAGTGAAGGGACTCATTTAGCAAAAACTTCCGACGGGGGGGGGGGGGGGGGGGGTTTTGGTTCCGGGGAGTGGGGGTTGGGGTAACGTTATCAAAAGGAAAACCAACCAGTTAGTAAAAGCAGGGGGGGAACACGAGTTCAGAAAAAGGGCGGAAGGGTTGGGTGCGAAAATATAGGGGCCTCTCAGGGGGGGGGCATCCAGTGAGGGTCTGGTGTAGCACGCAAAAGGAACTAACGAAAGTGGGAACGGAAGAGGGAAGAAAGAAAGCGGAAATGAAACTAATTGCTATGAAGGGGGGGGGTTGGGAAAAAAAAAACCGGCAGAAAAAAAGACCACCCGCGTTGACTTCCAAAACACCCCAGGAGGGGACATCCATACCAAACAGAGTTTCAAAAACAAGAAAAAAGGGAAAAAGCGACGGAGAAGAGGGAAGGAACAAATCACAAGAGACTGAAGAAAATGGCGCAGCGGGGAACAAATGAAAGAACCTGTACGGGCCTGTATGGGAGGTCCTAAGCCTGGAAGGAAGGACAGGAAAGATCTTCACTACTTCACCTACACGAACATGCAGACCAGCCAAGAACGTTGGAAAAAAAAGTCAGGCAAACGATAAAAAAAAATTTGCAAGGTGTCAATCACAATGGGATGCCCGACAGGGAAAAAGGACAAATCGAAAAAATTGGCCAGTTGCAAGCTGTACAAGGGACGAATCAGAGGAAGGAAGGAAAAATGGGGGAAAAATCAAACGTAAGCAATCTCAAATGGGAATGGCAATCGGGAGGGGGAGGATGCAAAAAAAACTAATCAGCTCAGGGAAAAAAAAATGGGCAGACTGGAAAAACAGGCAGGGGGAAACAACAAAATTGCATGGTTCATAAAACTCAACCCCCAGAATGGGAAAAATCGCGTACAATGGCGGGAATGGCCCCCAAAAAGAAACACGTTTACCCATTCGAAAAGGAAGCGGTGAAAAGTCAATGGAAAAGAGGGGATGGAGGACGCCTGACTCAACTCAAAAAACCAGAGAAAAGCCAGACAGCAAACTGAGAAGAAAAACAATACCACGAGGACCGCAAAAGAAAAAAAGACCAAAGGAGGGGGGGGCACAATAAGAAAAAAAAACAAGAATCCGGAAAAGACCACGTGGGGAAAAAAAAAAATAACAGAATAAGGAAACAGATATCAGGGCCTGGGAACTCAAGAAAAGAAGGGAAGCACAACAAATCAACGAATAACAAAAACACTGCGGAACAGCCAACAGGCCGAGCAACACGAACAGGGGAAAAAAAAAAAGACAGAGGGAAAATCGCTTATGACTACGGGGACAAGACACTGGAAGCCAAAAGAACAGCCCTAAAACAACGCACCAAAGGGAGAGGGGGGAGAATGCAAAAAAGAACGCGAGGCTTGTTCAAAGGAGACTGGAGGGAACCGGCAACGGGGAACAAAAGTCTACAAAGGACTATTTAGACTCATAAGAAAAATTGTAAAAACCCGGAAGACCACCTCATTAGAAAACGTAAAGAACAAACGGACCTCGGCGATATGTCCAATGCCCCTCCGCAAAAACTTAGAGAAAACAAACCTCACAAAAAAGCAACGGTCTCCTGGAAGATACTAACGTCACCGAAGATTTTGTCATTCAAAGAAATAAATCTGGAAATGAGAAGGACATGAATGCGGAAAAAAAAAGCAAGAATTTGGAAAAAAGGGGCGATTTAACGGTAAAAAAGAATGGGGACAGACGGGCTTATTCAGGAGAGAAAAAAGCCGAAGAGAAACCTCCCGAAAGGGAAAAAAGGGGACTAGAAAACGGAGGGGAAAGAGAGCACAGGGAAAGGAGTCGAGGGGATGCCACACGGAAAAGTCAACGAAAAAGACTTGGTAGAAAGTTGCGTGCAAAAAAAAACCGCAGTCGCTGGGGGCTCAAAAACTATCCAAGAAGTACAATCTTGTAGCTTTTCCCCGAAAGGTCAACAAATTAGACTTTTCCAACAAAAACGTCATTGAAAGAGTGGGCAGCGGGAAAAATCCAGAAAAGAGTGAAAGGGAAAGGTAAATCAAAACAAAATGCAGCACACGCAGGGGGGGGGCGCCAGACCAAAGAAAGGAAGGGGTAGTCTCATGCAATTTCACGGCAGGGCAGAGCAATAGAAGTCGGACAGCTCAAAGGAAAAAAGCATCGGGATAGGGACAAAACACAAAGAAGAGAAAAAAAATCCTTTCGGCGTCTGGGTCCAGGAAATCGCAGCAGAAGAAACGAAATTGTGTTCAAGACGGGGAAAGAGGACTATCCGGGTGGGAATACATGGGACAAACTACCACGAAACGCTTCTAAATAATTTATTCAATTTCGAAAAAAATAAAGTGAACTGGCACAGGGGGGACAAACCTAAAAAAGAAGACTTCGCGGATGCCGGAAAAAGGAAATGCAGCCCATGGGGGGAGAGCGACGGTTATTCGGGTGGGGGGGAGGAGCCGACATGGTGACGTGAATCAGGGGGAAAAAGCAAGAGGGTACGGGGAAAAAAATAAAATTATCTGGCGAGAAATGGGAGTGCGGTCACCTTGAACTAGCAGGAAGGCTATGGAACATCTCCTGGTGAATAACTCTTTCAAAAATAGAAATCAGGGTAGAAATAGTTAGGGAAAACCAGGGGTAGAAAAAGGACTTTAGCAGCAACGGGAGAGGAAGAAAAAACCAAGAAATGTGAAGGAAAGTGTTTTTATTGGAAAAAAACAAAACCTTGAGTGTAAAGAAAAAAACTTCCCAGAAAAAAGCCCTGGAAGGTGAGCCAGTCAAGCTTGGGGAAACGGCATGGTTGCTCAGGGGTTTTCCAGACACAAAGGTGGTTTGGGGGGGTATGTTCATCGGGGAAGGGGGTGGGCCAGGGAGAAGGGGAGGGGTCATAACTAGCGGAGAGAACTGGGGGGGAAAAACCAAAAGAACTCTAACAAGGATCGGACGGGGGGGGTAAAGGGTTTCGATTAGAAACTTCGGAATGTTTGGACGCGGGATTTGGGGGTGGAACCGCGCAGGGGGGAAGCATTCTCTCAAAACTGCGTCTTCCACAGGGGGAAAGAATCGTCGGACGCAAAGGGAGTGGTGGGGGGGGGGGCAAGGGAAACGAGAAGGGGGGAACGGAAGAAGCAGCGGGGGGATGGGTTATTGCGGACAAATCGGGGAGGAAATTGGGCAAAAAGCCGTTTGGGAAATGGGGATGCGTAATATAAAGGAAAAAGGAACAAGAAGGGAGGGGGGGTCAGGGGGGGGGACAGGGAACACATGCTAAAAAGGCCTGGAAGACACATGCGAGCTACGTGGGGGTGGCATCCAGAGGGGGCCATTGCAATGCTTTGAGGGGGAGGACGAACGGGGGGGAAAAGGGAAAAAATGAAAAAGCCCGACGCCGGAAAACGTCCCAACAGCAGGAAAGCCCGGGGGAAGGAAATGCTTCATCGGGGCCACTCCCAGAAGGCAATCAGACGTGCCGAGGCTGAAACGACGCAAAAACAAAGTCCTCTGCCGAACAAATGGCGTGGGGGTGAGTGGAAGATACCAAGAGCTGGTCGGGGGAGGGGGGAGGGAGGTGGCAAAACCGTGATATAAAATAGACGGGTACCCGAATAAAACGCAACCATGACGTGACGGTAGGGGGTCCTGGCCGGGAAAAAGCAAATTTCGAAGTGAGGAATTGGAAGCGGCAAAAAAAACGAGTCGGTAGGTAGGGAAAAAGCAAGTACGGGGAAAAGGTGGGAAGTTTGTTAAGTCAGGGGGGAAAAGGGGGGTGGGGGGAAGGAAAAGAGTTGAAAATTCGTGAAAAAAAAAGCCGTCGCGTCGGGAAAAACAAGAGAAATGAAGTATACAGGAGGGAGTAGGAAAGGGATACACAAGAAGGACGGCACAAAAGGAAAAAAGGCGATGACATTGGCAAAATCGAAGAAAAATGATCAAAAAACTGGGAACGAGGGAGAGGAAAATCCCCTTTAAAACAAAACACCGTTTACGAAAAGAGGGTTACAAACCGGAAAGGAGAACCTTAAAGTGGGTTAAAGGGGGGTGAAGGAGGATTAAAAACCCAAGTCAAAACTTAAGGACGAACGTCGAAGTCAGAAAGCTCAACTGAAAGTAAATTGGAAAATGGTTACTTAAAAAAGAGGAGAAATGCAAGGCACGAGAAAGAGATCTTGTTGGGGGGAAACTGGGTTGAAAGAAGACGAGAAAAAAGGGTGCAAAGGGTAAATTTTGGAAGGCGAATGAAAAGGTAGCAACCAATGGGGGACCAACGTGTGAAAAAGGACAGGGGAGGGAGAGGGTTGGTCGGCTGAACTAAACTTCTGTCAAACGGAAAAGGCAAGGAGAAAAAATTTGAAGGAGCAATAAATCATGACAACAACAGGAATAGGAAAGGAGGGGGAGCTTGGGTGGGGTGTCGAAAAACAACAAAAAAAAAGTTGATTAAGGCCGTCGTTCAAACTTCGAAAAGTGGACGCCTCCTGAACAACAACGCCCGAAAAGGGGGAGGGGGGGGAACTCGGCAAAAGCGGCGCAGGGGACTCTAAGTTGATGACGTTCGCGTAACCCGTCAAAAGAAACAACGATGTCCTCGGCTTCCTTGTGAGGGGGAAAAAACCCATTGGGGACAAAGGACCCATGGACAGTAATGGAAAAAAAAAATCCGGGGGGCTGCAAAAACTTGGGGGGGGGTTGATAAAAAGGAACACAAACCAGATGTTTAGAAGGGGACATAAACCCTCGGAAAACGGGTAGCGAATTGAAACGCGGAGCAGGGGGATTATCAATGTTTGGCGAGTCAAAAGGGGGGGGGGCAAAAAAAAAGCCTTGGAAAAAAAATTCGTTCCAAACTGGTAAGAGACGGCACTGGAAATAACAAACTTTATAATGAAGGGGGACTGGGGGAAAGATGGTCCAAAAGTCAAAAACTGAAAAGGGAACCACGCTTGGCCTTAACCACAACCCAAAAAAAAAAAGGAGACGAAGAAACCGAACCCTTTTCAAACAGAAAAGGGGGGGGAGACTAAAGAAAAAGGAAAGAGGGCGAGGGTTACACATAATCAGTCTCAGCTGCAGCCAAAAGAAAACCAGTTGAGGAACAAGAAAAACTGGGGACGGGTAGAAAAAGAAATAGCTATCGTCCACTAGCAAGGCCACCAGCAATAGAACGGTCAGGATCCGCAGACACCGCCGAAAAAAAAAAAAACACCTTCCAAGACAAACCTACAGCTCAAAGGTCCTAGGAAAAAAACAGATATGGGAGGGGCAAAAGGGAATGGGGTCTTGGGGAAATTATTCAAAGGCGCTCAGCTCAAAAAAAACGCAGGGCGCTCAAAGGGGCAGAAGACGGGCAGAGGGTGCTCTAGGAACGACCTCGGATCAAAAAGTTCGTCCAGCGACGGAACACCGGCAGAAAAGTCGAAATGCCGCGGTCATAAGGACAAGGGATCCCGGAAATAACGCACGAAACCCCAGGACCTCCTTGTGAAAAACAAGGGAATTTACTACGGAAAATAGACCATCCAATTTGGAAGACGCGTCAAAGGGGGGGGAAGAAGATCGAACCTGAACAAGGCATGCCATCCATCTGTAACGGCAAGAGACAAAGATGAAGATGATCTGTACCCCTAATGGAGGGACGAAAAAGAAGGGGGGGGCATCTTCCAAACAATCACAGAAAGAAAAAGACGACAAATAACGACAAAAAAGAAAAATCGAACGGCACGAAAGGACGTCAAGTTTACCCCAGGGAAAAAAAGGGAGGAGTCGCCGCACAAAGCACTCTCGTCTGACAACCAAGGAGACGCCAGCCACCCGACCAGGCACCAACAAGCGTTCAAGAAAATCCTAGAAAACCGTACCAAAAGAAAGGACAAAGCCAAATAAATGAAAGCGGAAGACGTAAAGACAAAAAAAACACAACAAAAGGGGCCTAACAGAGACAAGTGTCCATGACTGAAGGGGGAACGCGCAACTGAAAAAACGGTTGGAAGAAACAGGAAAACATCCCCTATCAGCGGGAAACCCTCCAGGGCAAGGTGCCAAAAGGCCCAAAGTGCACTCTGGGGAGGGACCCGCAATGAAACCAATGTTGATAAACTCCAGCGAACGATCGCGGTAGCATCAAGAAAAGCCCCCAGGAGAAAAATTGCCGGCCAACAAAGTAGCAAAACCTTCAGGAGGAGAGAGGACTGGGAACCGGCCATCGCGAAAAGAATCAAAAAGCCGGCCGAAAAAAATTGAGCTGGTGCGCATAGATTACGTAAGGAGCACGATAACGAGGACCAAAAAAGTTGGAGGGGAGTTGAAAAGTTGGGGACCCAGAGAGGAGTACCAAGGACGCGAAAGAGCTCCCATGGTACGGGATGAAAGCGGGGGGGGGGAAGGGACCGACGAATCATGAGAAAATAGACCGGGAGAGCTCTCGACCTTGGGAAAAAGACAACCGACGTTAGGTGAGGCCGCACCAAACTGGGACGAAAAAAAAAAATCGCAGAAAAAAAAGTAGATTTCAAAAAAAAAGGGGCAAAAATAGATAAGCAACAACAACAAAAAAAGGAGGAGGAGGAAAAGAAAGAAAATTTCGCTCGAAAAAAAAAAAACTTAGGGTGCGTGCTCGCGGGGGGAAGAAAAAAACCGCAGCCGGCAGCCCAAGGGGGGAAGGCTGCGAAGGGTGAGGAAAAGCACAAACGCGAAGGGCCGGGGCCGCAAAGACATTCAGAAGGATCGTCAAAAAAATAGATCACGGGTCACAACTGCTTAAACTGCAGAGAAAGAAAACGCCCCGCGGCGGTCAAGTGACAAGGAAAGGATGGGGGGGAAACCACGACAAGAGTGCTCGAAACTGAAAAAAAGGAGGGGTGAAAGAAAAGGCAAACTACGGTGAACTGGGGAGCCCGGAACATATTAAACGAAGGATGCCGCGCAAAAGGGAAAGACGCTCCTAGTCGGGGGGGCGGGGGGGGAGACGGGGGGTGGTTAAAACTAGAAAAAGTCGCAAACGAGAAAAACGGGTTGACGGGGAAGGAAGATTTCACGCCGGAATCCTACTCTACGCTGGGGTCGGGAATTGGGTCCCGGAATACGAAGTATTGGCTGCTGTCAGGGGGGGGGAACGCCGATCGATAAAAACGCAGGGGGTTAGAAAAACTGTCTTTCAACACGCTGGCCTGTTTCCATGGGGCCAGGTAGCAACCCGCTTTCAAGAAGGGTAATCGCCAGAAATCCGTCCAACTCGTCCACTGGGGGGGGGAAAACTGGGTTTAGCCTTTCGTTAAAAACATAATCCTCCGGGGGAAGATTGATAAAGGGTCATGGCCTCGTTGAAAAAAAAAGTGCCCTTTGGTCTGAGGAAGGGGTGGGAAATGCAAACAATGTTTTGAATGGAGAGGGGGGGGGGGGAGTAAAAATCGCGTGGGGGGGACACGGATATGCGATCAATGTGATTCGAAAAAAACGGGACGGTTAAAAGAAACAACTCTGCGAAAAAAACGGAATCGGACTGGGGACTTCGGGGAGGTCCGTATTTGGGCGGGAGGGAAAAAGGATGACAGTCTCGGGGGGGGGGTGTTGGGAAAACGTTGTGGGGTCGTGAAAAGTTCGCGGCTGAAAAACGCTACGGAGGGTCTGGGGTCGCCAGGACAGATCTAAGATGGGGGAGGATAGTTGAAACATGGGCAAGGGTTGAAAAACAATATGAGGGCGAAGAAAACGCGGGGGTAAGGGGGGCGGAGAGAAAAGCCAATTGAAGGGAACAGTTTTTTCTCAAAAAGGTTCGGCGCAACCAGGATAAGCCCTGTCAAAAGAATCGAAAAAACGGGAATCATGACAAAAACGGTTGAACAGACCAAACCGGGAAGACCTTTCAGAGATACCTGATCCGAGAAGATCCGGTTCAAGGAAAAGAAAGTGAAAGAACCCAAACGAGGGGTATATGCCACCGGAAACGCCGGCCTGAACATTGTTCCTTTCTCCCTGAGCAAAAAACGGAAATAGAATGTCTATCCGGGGGAACAAGGGGAAGCCAAAACTCAAACTGGGGGGTAAAGGGTAGGGGGAAAAGGGAAAGCCAAACACAAACCATATGAGCAAAGACCGGAGAGGGCGGTAAGCTATACTTGAGGGGAAGGATGGAAAGGGAGTGCTTGCGAGAAAAAGGAAAAAATAAAAAAATCCCAGGGATGCTCGCAGACAGAGGGTTCATTCAGTTGCGAGACCAGTTCGCGGAGTAAAAACGGAAACTTTCAGGCCTAAACTTCCCACGTCCGTAGCGAAACCGAAGGGGGAAGTGGACGGGTTGCGTCTAATGGTGTAGGGAACGTGCCAGGGGGGGGGCGTTCAAGGATCCTTCTAGAAAAAAACCGAAAACCAAAACATGCAACAGGGGAAAGGGCACGATGAACGGAGTCAGCGGGAGGGGTCGCATTGGCGTAAAAACCAGCCCATCACGTTAGCCAACAACCGAATAAAACGACCGAAGAGGAAACCGGCAGAAAAAAACACAAGTGTGGCTTAATAGGGAAAGAAAAAGAAACTAATCGGGTGGGTGGTTGGGGATTAGAGAACCACACCACAAAGTAAAGTAACTAAAAAGGGGAGGAGGGCGAAAAAAGAAGGGGGTGCTCGCCACCAAGAAGTGTCAAATGGTCCAACGGGGGTGGTAAAGACAAGCGAAAAAACTCCCGAGAGAAAATCGTGGTTAATGGAAAAGAGAGAAAAAAACGAAGCAACATTACAAAGGCCGTGTCCTTACGGAAAACGCATGAGCCAGTCTAAGAAAAAGCGAAAAAAAAAAAGACGGAAGATCATTGAGCGGGTCGGGTCGGTCAAGACATGGTTTGGTTTCATAAGAAAAGAAACGGGGGAAACAGGAGAATTTGATGGATAAACAAAAAACCGAGGCTCCAACAAAAAAAAAAAAATTAGGTAGATCAGAGGGGGGTGGACAGACAAAAGGGTTCTTCAGGGGAGCCCCAAGTCATGTTGTGATCCACCCCCCTCCCAAGAGGGACGAAGGGAACAGGGACAAGAGGAGAATTATCTGCATTAAGAAAAAAGGGGGCGTGACGCGTAAAAAATCAAAGAAAACAAAATCGAAGGTCAACACGCACGGAATCGGTGAACCTTGAAATAGGGAGGGGCCGGGCACTGGTGGGAAGCACAAAAAAAAAAAGGTTTGGGTGGAACGCTGTAGAAAGAACAAAAACCACGATTGAGTTGAACAATGTCCCAAAGGGTATCCGGAAAGGGTTTCCTCGATCGGGGGTCAAAAAAAAGGGTGTGAAAAGTGGGCTGGCGGGGTGTTGGGGAAAACGGAACCATTGACGAAACTGGGAAGGTTTTGAGCCGTAGAAGGAAATCGCAGAAAAACATCCCTGGTTGCAGAACAGGGGAAAATGGCTCCGGGGGCTAAAAACGGAAGACTAGAAACGAGAACAAAAAAAAGACAAAGTGAACCGGAAAAAGGTAAAAAAAAATACTGGATCTAGGGAAGAAGATCAAGAAAACTCAAGTCCCGCGTAATCGGACACGAAGGGCCGGAAAGGTTCGATTCCTGTGGGGGAACTTGTCGACAAAAAAAAAACCAGTCAGGGAGGACAAGAGCAGACAGATTAAAGGCAGAGGACGCTATCAGAGGGAAAACCCAAAAAAAAAAAAAAACCAGAGTCACCTCAACCAGGTCCAACTATTGGAGCGCCGGAAAACATATTGGGAAAAAGGATGGGGGATTTAGGACAAGTGGCTGAGAAACAAGAGGAAGGGGGCCAGGAGAGGGGGGGGGACAGCGGAAGGGGGGGACGGCGTCTGTCGGTAGAATCAATAACGTTCGAAGAAATCTCAGAAAACGGCAATCGGAAAAGTAAATGGAGACAAAAGATCATCTCAAAGTATTCAAAAAGAAGCAACAGGGGAATGTCCCGCCAGACTAAATAGGGCGAAAAGAAAGCAGACAGAATGAAGCGGGCAGGCGACGAGGAAGAAAACGTCAGAAACGATCTTCCTCATTCCAAAAAAAGGACAAGGATGAGAGATGATGAGGAAAAGCCGGTACCCCTCGAAAGAGCAAGCGGGGCCGCCTGTACAACAAGAGAAGACGACGAACAGAAAGACAAAAACACGAAGTCAGGGAAGGAGACCTGGAGAAAAAGGAAAACTCGCAGAGACCTGTCCAGCTCCTCGTTGCAAGGAAAAAAGCGACACCAAAAAAACAAAAATAAAGTCATCTGAAGAACCGTAAAAACAAAAACGCCGGGAATGAAAAACCTCAAATCCCCAAGGAAAGGACGGCACAAACCAGGGCCAGCCCCGTCCCAGGGGGAGAAAAGGCTGGCAGGGGGGGGGGAGACTTTTGTTAATAATAAAAACCGCACAAGACCGGCAGCCCCCACAGCAGGGGGTCCGAACACAGGCAGCGGAAATAAATCTAACCGCAAAAGAAAGTAGCAGCACACGCCTGAATTTAACACCAGGAGGGCAATCAACGGAAAACAACATTCACTTAATCAACCAACGTCCAACGGGAAAGAGCTAAGTGGAACGAAAAAAATCAATCTCAACGAAAAACGATTTCGACAGCAATAGGAAAAGGAAAACAATCCATAGCTCAATTCCCAGGGGGGGAAAAAAGCCGGGAGGGGGGCCGAAGGGGTGGGGAAACATGAATAAAAAAACTCTTGGACGAAGCAAAAAAAAACGTGAAAAACAAGGGCTTTTCGTAAAGAAAGGGAGGGAAGGACGCGAGAAATGCAAAAGTTGGGGAAACCGAGTTAGCAGGCGCACCGACGGGGAAAACTTCAACGAAAAAAAGGCGCAGTGTCGAAAAAGGGGGGGTGTCCGGAAACCGAGGTCTCAAAAAAAAAAGGGGAGAAGGAATTGGTTTAAGGGGAAACTGAATAAGAAAAATATCAAGGAATACAGATAAAAACCGAGGTATCCTCATCAAGGGATGGCATAGCCCTTGAGTTGGGTCAGAAGGCGACGTCTCAGATACCGGACGAAAAAAAAAAAAAAAAAAACCGCGAATCGACAAGCTCTGGAGGGAAAAAAATCCGGGAAGGCCCATTCAGGGAAAAGAACAAAAGCAAAAAGGGGGGCCACCGTCCGTGAATCCTGGAAGATACAGGAAAAAAAAAGAAAAACATAAAAGGGATGACCAGCATCAGATTCGGGTGCCTGGGGGGGGAACAAGTGTCAGGGACGACAATCGAGAAAAAAAAAAAACGGGAGGCTCCCCTGCGCGTGATTCGCGAAGGTTTTATCGAAAACGGGGGGAAAAAAAGGGGCGCGTGCAATCCTATGTATCCAAGGGGGGGAGCGCAACGGGCCCGGCTAATGTTAAAAGGGCGGTCGACGTTACGAAACCGGAATGACAGAAGGAAGGGGGCGGAGCAACCGGGTCGGGTCCGTTTTCGAGGGGGGAGAAAAATGCGAGACCAACTTTTGAGAAAAAAAAAGAGGAAACGGGGGCGAAAAGAGCCTAGTGTTTGGGGGAGGTTGCCAGGGCAAATTCCTGACAAAGCTCTGGAGTATGAAGTAAAGAACGGTCAAGAATGTGGGAAGGGGGCTCGGGTACTGGCACCGAACTGGAGTACCTGTGGGAATGGATGGGAGAAGACGCGAGCTGGGGAAAGACTACTTATCGCGAAAAAAGTCTCACGCTCAGACGTAAGACAAACCGTTAGAGACTTGACGGGAAGTCGATGGGTGAACGTCGACGGAAGTTGAACAGGTGGGGGAGTTGGGTGGGAATTCGCCCTAAAAGGGGCGGATAGGGGGGTTGAGGGCGTCGGGGGGGTCCCGCAAGGCAAAAGAAAGAAAACAGCGTAATCCTATGGAAAAAGGGAAGGGGGGACAAGACGGGACGAAAAAAGCGGAGGGGATTCTTCGGGGGCCAATCTCCGCCAATGGAAAGCGCGTTTCCAGTTTTGAGGGGGGGGGACATTCGAAACAGGGGGAAGGTCAAACGCAAAGCAGCGTCCGGAGGAAACAGCAAAACACACGTTCCGGGAATACGGGTGGCGGATAAGTGGGGGGGTGGGGTAGAAGAAGTTCACGTACTGAAAGGTGACGAGATGGTCTGAACCCACAGGGTCAGGAGAAGCAACAAAGCAGCCCCTTAGCAAAAAGAACAGGGGGGCAATCCTGAAGTAGAACTCACCCACTGGAGGTCCAACGGCCAAAGAAAGATGGGAATGGCGTGAAGGATCCAACTGGGGAAAAAAAGGAGCATTGTCAGGGGGGGTGGGAGGGGGGTATGCATGAGTAAAAAGGGAGTCCCTTCTTAAAAAGAGTTGAAACCTCTAAACGCCAAAGGGAAAAATCCAGGATTCCACAAGGGAGGAAAGTAAGAAAAAAAACTTGGGGGGAGAAAATTGTTTCACTACAAAGAAAATTTCAATCAGGGAAAAAAGGGGAAAGTGAAACGTTAAGTCCAGGTCGTAAGGAAGTTTTGGTGGGAAGATAGGGCGGGGGCAACAACGAAGGGAAACATCGTGGAAACCGACCAGAAAGTCAGGCCCAAAAACGTTCTAAAAAACCTTAGAAAAACAGAGACTGGGGTGGGGGCGGAAAAAAAAAAACCAACACGAATGCAAAACCACCAACTCAAAGGGGGAACAAAGGAAAATAAACACGGGGGGTGGGGCAAACCATATGGTTACGAAATCGTTTGGGGGGGTACTTGATTCACGACAACTCCTAACGCTCGGGGGGGCCAAAAAAAGTGCGAAGGTCAAAAGGGGTAAAATGCAGGGGGGCCATTGGGGGAATCAAGCCATAACTCACGAGGAATTGGGTTTTCGGGTTACTGCCAACAAATTGGAAGACTTTGGAACAGGATACAGGGTGTTTATTTCAAAAGAAGGGGAAAAGGATTGGCAAAACAAGAAGGGGTGGTGGGGGGTAAACCTTCTTCGGAAAGGGTAAGAAGATGCTCGAAAGAAACGGCCAAACCAGGGGAAAAATTATTGTTCCTATCAAAAAATCGTCAAAACTCAAAAAAAAAAAGGGAGGGAAGGGAGAATTGAGGAAAAACTACTGGGAGGGGAAAAAAAAAAAACACGGGGACGTTCTTCGAACGAATGGGGGGAGCCGAAGGAAAAAACAACACACGAGCGAAGGGGCAAGTGGGGCCAGAAGCCATGACTCAAAATCTTAAGGTTGGGCATGGCAATATACCCTGGCAAAAATGCAAAAAGGTGGGCTCGAGTACCAGTACCATGAACTAAGTGGCACGACCAAATGGGGGTCAACCTCAAAGAACAGGGTTAGGGGTTACGCGAAGGAAGTGGGGGGGTGGGAGTAGAAAAGAAAAGAACCACCCGACGGGCGTATTGGGAAGAAAAAAAACGGGGGAGAAAGGAAGGTTCAGAAGAAACCAAAGCGTCGGTAAAGGGGCACTCAAGGGGTTTTGAGAAAAACAAAAAAGTTCGACGTGTCGTATGACCTGGGGCAGAAGGAGAAACTACAGAAAAACTGGGGGAAAACAGGAAAGCAAAAAGGGTTCGCCAAAAGAAAAAACAAAAGAGCCCAACGGCCGAATTGAGACCACGCTTTAAGGAAAAACAACACATCACGAGAATTAACCAAGCGAAGGAAAAAACGACGAGAAGCTGGGAAATCAGACAAGGGCACAGCAGAATGGGAGAAGACCAAGGAACTAATTTATTGCGTCAAGACTGTGAAAATAATCCTCATGGTGGGGAAAAATATTAGTCGAGTAACAAAACACAGATCGTCAATCCGAAAAGATCAAACAAACGCCAAAAGAAAGGATCCTTGGAGGCCCTAAGGGGGCGCCTTCAAACCCCACCAAAATAGGGGAACAAGTGTCGGTACGCGGCAGATCAGAAAAGGCCTGCAGGACAAAATTTGAACGCGGCCGGCGGGCGGCAATGTGGGGGGAAAAACACTTTATAAAAGCCGTGGACCAGGGGAGGAACACACGACACTTCAGTCAAATGAAAAAGGATACCCGATTAAGGAGAAAACAGGTAGGATTGCCACCGTGAGACCAGGGACCGTTGCCGTTGAAGGTAAAATCGTCCCTCCGGAAAAGGAAAAAGGCAAGGGGGAACGAGGGAAAAAAAGACAACAAGTCAGTCAAGAAATAGATTCAGTAGGAAGAAACGGGATGTTGGGCAAGAAAGTGAAGAGAGTTAAGTAGGCAAAGTCGAACAAAACGGAAAAGTAACTAGCCGAAGCGCCTAGGCCCGGGTAAAAATAACAACCTTCAACGAAGCCAACCGACAAATGAAAAACCGGGGAACTTTTGCCGAGCAAAAAAAATGCCGGGTAAAACCGAAAGAAGGCAAACCCTTCAAATCCGCTCAAAAGCCAAAAACAAATCATCTGGAAAAAAGAACAGAAGTAAAAACTCATCAACGTCACAGAAGGCACAAATGAAAAAAAACAAAGCGCTGACACACCCCCAAGTGAAGGAAACAACAAAGAACAAACCAAAGAAAGACCCCAAAGAATGTCGCTTCTAGACGAGCTAGGTAGCGGGGGAGAAAGAAGCCGACCCGCGCCCACTCTTCACGTGAACCGCAAACGTTCTACACATGCAGGGGAAAAAAACGAGAAAACTTTGATGACACGGTTAAGGACCGGAAGAAAAAAGAGGGACAGAAATCAGCGCCGACCAGACTCCAATCAAAAAAAAGGTCAGGAACAAAGCCACCAAAGCGAAATCAACAACTGTAGCCGAAAAGGAGCTACAAAAAAGTCAAAATCAAGGAGGACTGAGTTCCAACCCAAAACGCCAGTCCTGGAAAAAGATGCATGCTTTGAAAAAGAGCGCGGAAATATTAAAGACAGAGGGATGAATGTTAAAACCAGATGCTAGACTTGGGGGAAGTCCGCGAAGCCAAAAGTTCTAAATCGGGGAGAAGGAACCAGTGATGATGAGACATGACGGATTTCTAATCAAACCGGGGGAAAAAAAATAAAGCGGGGTTTTAGCGAAAAACTGTTCAGGAGCGGGGGTCGGGGGCGGTAGACGCTTGTGACCGCCCGAAAAAGGGGAAAAAAATCTATCGGAACAAAGAGGGGAAAGATAGAGAGGGGGGGGTGGGGAGGAAGCCGGAAAGGACGGAAAATATGTCAGGGCAGCGCAGCTCGCTGCGCAGCAACGAAAGGGGTTTCAATGAGGAGAATGCCATGACTAATCAGGGAAAAAAAGAATCGAGGTCCAAAAGTCTCCGACACGCTGCCTTAATGGGAAGACGAAAACAAAGATGGTTCAAGTAAAAAAAAATCGAAAAAGAGGGGGGGAAACCCAGGGCAGGGGGGGGAGAAGCGCCCTCACGCAGCAATGAAATGATGAGGCATATAGGAGGGGGGGAAAAAGGGTGGGGCGCCGGAAAGAGGGGGGCCGACTATAACTGAAGCAAGGGCGCCAATGAATCACTGGAAAAGTAAGGGGGGGTGGAGAAAGTCGGTGGAGGGAGGGGGAGGGCATTCGAAAAACTGGGGGCAGTGCCGAATAAAGACAACCTGTTGAGGGGAGGCGCATAAGATCATGTGGTATTCGGTCGAAGAAAATTGGAAAGGAAGGCTAAGTCCCCCGGCAAAAAAACCACCCTGCGGGGTCCCAGACGGGGCCGGAAAAAACGGGTCCGAAAACTGGTAAAAAAAAAGACTAAAGAAAGGCAAAAGAAGTGTACCACATGCGGCGGATCACTGGGCAGGGGAAAAAAAAAAAGTGATGTATTAACAAGAAGGAAAGAAGCCCGAATTTAAAAAAAAAAGTTGATGGGAAAGAAAGGTTTTGACCGGGGGGCCCAGGGGGAAAGGGTGAAGGCGAAGACTTGTATGGGAAAAGACGTTACAAAACTGGCGAAGGAGGGGGGCTTCGGCAACGCGAGAAATTTAGGGCCCGGAGTTGAGGGGGGTGTCGAAACGACGCAAATAGCGCGGTGGGCAGGGGAACCAAAATAAAAAGGGGGTGGGGGGGCGATTTGGCGTGCAGGAGTTGACGTATTGTCGCAAAAAAAAAAAGGCAGGGGAAAGGCGGTCGCGGGCACGGGAAACCGACAAATCAAAAAATCAAAATCAAAGGCAAGGGAGAGGGGGGGAAGTTCAAAAATTGGTTTCAAGAACAAAAAAAAAAAAAGGCTCAGCTTTACAGTGGGGAGGGTCTGAAGCAGGCAGGGCCATCAGGGACGGTCAGGGAGGGGGACAGTGTCGGGAAGGACATCCAAAGGCAACAAAAAAAAAAGGCACAGTTGCAGTAAAGAATGGAGTAAGTGGGGGGAGGGACCCCTGGAAAAAAAAGCACAGTGACGAATAGGAGGGGGGAAGAGCTGAAGAGGAAAAAGAACATATAGAAGCCGAAGAAGACAGTGACCTTACTGCAAACCGCAAAAGATGGAAAAGCCGAAAACTACCTGTAATGAATAAAGAAAAAGGATCGGCTACTCATGGGACATGGGGATGAGAAGAGATTAAAAATTTAGGTCTGCGGAAAGGAGAAGTATTTGTGGTGGCGGGGGGAAATTATGAGCGGATCCAGGAGGAGCTTGTCCTCCGACAGTCGAGAAATAGACGTCCCAAGTAAAATAGGTGGGAACGGAAGCAATCAAACGGGGTAAGTCAATGCCTGGAGGGGAACAAGGAGGAGTGGGAGTTTGCAGAAAACAAGTCAGCACTCCCGTGGCGTTTGACGGGGGGTGGGGGGAAGGGTGAGGAGGAGACTGGGGGGGGGGGTTGGAGGCAATCTTAGGGGGTAGTCCAAAAAGAAGATCCGCAACCATCAAAAAGCACAGAATGTCAGGCACCCAAAAAAATGAACCTTACCTGCAGGAAAAAAGAAAAAAAGAAAGGGGGGGGTTGAAAAAAAATCACGGAGCCCACCACTGAAAAACATAAAAAAGGAGAACAGGAAAACATAAAGCCTAAGTGTTGAGAGGGGCGAGTCCTAAATCTTGTGGGGGAAATTGGGAAGTGATAACGCACAAACAAAAAGTCAGGGGCAGGAACAAAAAAGTTGGGCGAAAAAGGCTTCAAGGGGAAAAAAAGGAAAAAAAACAGGTGTACATGGGGGGTACGTAGAAAATAAAACCCGAGGGGCGGAGAATCAGTTGTTGTCTTGGGGGAAAGGGAGGGGAACCGAAAAAAAAAAAAAGCGGGTATTTGGGCAATTAAAAAGGAAAGCCTGAAAAAAAAACGCCGGCCCAAGAAGGGGGGGCTGGGGGGCAGGAGGAGGGCCTAAACAAGGACCTGTTATGAGAAGAAAAGCGGGGCCAAATAAAGAAGAGTTGGAGACAAAAAA
>Ga0179593_1818604_pt1 | contig 21770 bp, 15 predicted proteins | sample CZODoug2_1_08_16_FD_185931 | JGI IMG/M metagenome (GOLD analysis project Ga0179593, IMG submission 185931) | Vadose zone soil fungal communities from Angelo Coast Range Reserve, California, USA - CZODoug2_1_08_16fungal (PacBio error correction) | ecosystem: Environmental > Terrestrial > Soil >...
TGCCTCGTGAATGTAAAGCGCTGGGGTATGAGAGTGGGGGACAAATCCACGCCTGGAGCATCACTCGGAAAAGTGTTCACCACCTAATCATTGCGGTGCGAAATGCTCGGCCGAGGGGGGGAGCTGACGCAGATCGAAACGGAGGGGGGGATCACTCATTCGTGGGGGGCGTGTTCAAATATGAATGCTGTGGTGTCTGGAGCGGGAAAATGCCGATCGCCATAAGGGATCAAAAGAGACCAATTTGTATTCGAGAGGGCAGGTCCCCGGAAAATATCATGTGGACACTTGCGAGGCGCCTCGTGTTAAAAATATATCAGAGCTGGGGGGGAGGGGGGCGCCTTAACGAAAAGGCGCAGGAATCTGACCGGAGTGAGTTGCACCCAGCACCAATAAGGGGAAGGGATGAAAAAACCGATGAAGACTCGTCGACAGGGGGGAGGCGGCGAGGCGGGAAAAGAGACGAGCTTCTTGGGGTTAGGTTCAAAAAACAAAAGGCCGGGGGGAATAAGCGGGGACTCGGAGACCAACGCTGGTCCATAAGTGGCCGGGAAAAACAAAATAATAAATTGGGAGTGTGATGGAGTTCCGCAGATAAGTGTCGGCTTCTCTATAGTCACGGAGAAGGCTCACGAAATTTCATGAATACACGTTGAAAGTCCCCAAACCACCATACCCCCCCCCACAAAACCCCCCAACCAAAAAAACCAACCCAAAAACCAAAAAAAAAAAAAAACAAACCAAAACACCCAAAACACCCACACCCAAAAAAACACCACCACCGGGGGAAGAAGTGCTTGCGAAAAAGGTGGACTAGTTTGAACCCGTAAAAAGAAGGATTTTGTGGAACTTCGTCGAAAGTCGGATCGCGCGGCAACTAGGCTTCTAATGACAACGTCGGGATGCTGGGTTTTGGGGAAAGCGTAGTGAGGTGAAAGAAAAAGTGCTCAGCGAGATGTGCCGGAGAAACGGGCAGCCAGGAAGCTCCGTCAACAAAAAGATTTTCCTGAGACCGACTGACTTTCGGCCAGAAAGAAACTGAGTCCTCGGAGGCAGGAGAAAGGCCGATGGAGTTTTACGAGTTTAGGCTCGTACATAGACCATGTTGGACCAAGGGATGGAAAAGATACAGCGTCACGGTGTACGGCAAAAAAAAAACATTCGAGAAGAACACCCGGTCTTGATAGCCTGAGTGGGCTTCGAGGAGTCGTGGGTCAAAGGGGCAGGGAAGTACGTGCCGGATGGGTGAGTGTTCTCTGGCCTTGACTAAATCAAAGGGGGGGGGGGTGGAACGAACGACCGGCAAGAGGCCGCGCAGGGGGGGGTGGCCCACAGACAGACCTATCGAAAAAGCATAACTTACACGGAGGAGAAACAGTGGACCTCGCTGGTGTCCCAACCAAGGACGAACAGGGCAGATCGAGGATTAGCGGGAGTGGGACGCGCAGCCGTAAGCGACTAAAAAGATGCTTCGCTCACGGCGTCGGGGGAGGCTATCTGAAGGGAAAAAAACTAATACCGGCGGAATAGTCACAAAAAGGGGCAAACATCATGGCACAGAGATCAAAAGGGGCAGCTCGGACAATTCACTAAGCACGCGCCCGGCGTTCCCCCAGAGGGACGGAAGGGGGCGGGGGCTCGTGGGAGGGACGTGGACACGATTTGAATCTGGGATCCTGACTGGGGGTATCGGTGCGGTAGTCTAGGAGAAGAAAGTCCAAGGAACACACTAAACACAACAAACGTATTAGTAGATATATTTCTGGTTCGGTTGAAAGGGAGGGGTCATCGCGGGGGGGGGAAATACTAAAAGAGAGGAGGTGCGATAACCGGGACTAGATCTACGATGGCATCACTTGGACACGAAGACCTTATAAGAGAAAAGAGGAAAAGATTACAGAAAGTAAGAGGGGAGAGTGCTAAAAGAGGATGGAAGCGCTTCTTTTAGGTGAAGGGGGGTTCCCTTAGATTGTGTCCCTGGTGGACGAGCGACAACGCAATTTGAGGGAGAGGGGCTGCTAGGAGAAACGGGATTCGAGAGAAGCAAGGGAAGAAAAGAAAGGGAAGCTCGCAACAACATAAAGATCCTCGATAAACGAACTTTTTGAGAGGCGCTTGAAAAGAGAGGGATTTAAAGGGAGCAGTGGGAAAAAAGGGGGGCTTCAACATGAGCGGTACTTAAGGCTTTTTCGTAGGAAAGGGGCAAGGAACCTTCAAACGCGTTTGAGTCTGTTGTGCACCTCGCATCGGGGAAAATTGCAATGGGACCAAACCAGCGAAAAGGGGGCACGAATTGTGGAAGTAAGTCTTTAGGAAGGCCCGCGACCAAAAACGGAAGCAAGAATCTTCAAGGGAGAGACAACTACGAAAGAGGGGTGGTGAAAAAGAGAGCGGGGTGTTCCGTATTCCAGCTGTACGCCGGGATCATCGGAAGGGGTTGAGTAAAATTTGGGAGACAAGGGAGACCGACCGCTCTATTATCCTTCCTCATGGACGCTGCAAATGCTCGATAATTAGAGGGAAGACTCCGGAAGAGAGCTGGGGGAGGAGAGACAGAATGCTTAAAAGTAGGACTTCGTCTGAAGTGTCTCCCCTCATAAAAAAGCACAATTTCGCTGAAGAAAAACCCAAAAAGTGGAGAAAACTAGGAAGGAGAGGAGTTCACGGGGAAAACCATTACAAGGAAATCGCCACAGAATTGGAAACCCGATGGGGATCGGAGCAAGGAAATCTAAGTCAGGCAAAGCTGTCTCGAGGAATGCCGCAAACCTCTCGAATGGGTAGCGAAGGGGGGGATACCGAGGGAAAACTGACCATCAAGCCCAACAGGGTGTCTGCATCTGCTGGGGGGTCTATGACTTGACTATATTTTTTAGCAACGCCTCGAAGGCGAAAGAAAAGGAAGGCGCTCGGGGGTTTAATTCACGCCTCGGGGGAGCGATTTGGGAGGTCAAAAAAGGCGAAAGGAAAGAGAAAGCGGGTAGTATTGCGCGACAAAAAGGTTTGCTCCTCACCTGCATTGTGCGTTCTTGCAGGGCGCTATAAAATAGGATAACAGCTAGGGGAAGAACTAAGTTCCATCAGGGGGTTTTTTCGAGCTATTTCTCTCGAGCCGAAGGAAGAACAGTGGCAAGGGAACATAGCAGAAAAGTAATGTGGAACGAGAAATTTGGGGTTCTCCGGGCATGTCCGGCAGACGCCAATTACGACAAAAAGCTAGGGGGGGGGAAGAAAAAGAAATCGCTTGACCCAAAAGCGGAAGAAATGGGAGTGCATCTAAAAGAGGGTCGGACATCACAGCGGAATCGAAGGGGAAGGACGTCACCGGCGTGGAAACGAAAAAGCTCGATATTGGGATCGGTCAAACCCTAAGAAAAAATACCACGCTAAAAAAATACAGGGCGGAAAACTAAAAAAGTGGGTGACCAACTTCAAGAAAATTGGCGGAGGGGGGACAAATCTCTATTCGGGGTTTGCGATGTGAGTGGGGGTCGGGCGGGTGTGGGGAGTGTCAGAGTGGGATGTGTGGAGGAAGACCAAGGAACGGGCGAGGACCGCGAAAGGGCGAAGCACAGAGAGAAATGAAAGGTTCGAGGTCGACCCTGTTGCAGCATGCCGGACGTCAAGTCAAGTTTTCCAAAGGGTCTAGGGGAGGAAAAAAAGGACAAAGGAGGCGCGTTGCCCTTAAAGGAGAGCGACGCGATCGTCAGGAGGCTCAGGAAGGCCAAGATGAAAGGCAGTATCGGGGGATAAGGACAGCAATTCAGAAGGTCGTCCGCTCTACGGTGGCGAAGCCACATAGTCGGAAAGCTGGGTGCGGTGGTCGCCCAAGAGACGCTACGGGAGGAGAGAGCTCAACCTTCTTATAAAAATGAACACTGCTAGTCGAAACAGTAATTGTTGAAGTCGCCTGGAGGTAAAGAAAAAAATAAAAAAAAGGAAGAGGGAAGGCGCTCACGAGCAAGGGAAGGACCAAGGAAGGCAAGGACCGGGGTAGTTTCCCATTAATTGCGCGAAAATTGCAAAATCTTCAGGGAGAGGGGGGGACCGCACGAAAAAACGAAGGGGGAACCCAAAAAAAAACAATGAGGGGAGGGGAAGGACCTGGACATTCACGCAGCTAGGGCATCGCTCTCCTCCAAAGAGAAAGCGCCATTTCTGAATCGTCGAAAGAAAAAGAATCTCTGGCCCATTCGAGGGAAGGGGGACTGAAGGCGCAATATTCCCACCACCAAAGGGGAGACGGGCAGGGCTCTGTCCTTCATATGGAGCGACGAGGGTAGGGGAACGGAATCGCCGCGGGAACAAAAATAAGCGGGCGTAACAGACTGAGGTAGTGAAAACAGCCTGTCCCGGGGTTTCCTGGAAGAGACGAAAAGAACGGAAAGAGCTTGAACTCGCAAAGCGCAGGACGGATATTTTTTCCACCATGAGCCGCGCAGTACATCTGGAAGAGGCGACATCGCAAGAAAAAGCCGAGTGAAAAACAAAAAGGAGTGAAATAGGAGGAGGGGGTAGTGGGGGACGAATAACAGATGCAGACGGAAAGCCTTCCCATTCCTTGAAACATCTCCTCCTAGATGAGCTTTCCTACAGACGAGTGGGAGAAAATGGGAGAACCAACCGAGTGAGAAGCTATGTGGGAAGGGTCGAAAACCAAATCGATAACGATGACGTCCGCGACGAAGTAGAAAATCCATCTGGCCAGGAAGGAGGAAGGCCCGTGCCGCCAAAGGACCACTAGAGAAGACGTAACGAGAATAGGACGAAGGAGCTCGAGGGTAACCGAATTCCCGCGCTGTAAGTCTTCTCGAACGATGATCAATGTGGAAGATCTGAAAAAGAAGTCAGGAGGGGAGTTTTCCCAGAAAAGGTGGGGGGGGAGACAGGCGCAAAACGTCTTGCGATCGTTGGAAAAGGCACTCGATCCGAACTCGTCGCCATTTAACGGACTATTACGGAGGGCTTGGCAGACGTCGGGGGAAATCGGAGGGCTTCTATTCGAGAAGACCAGTTAGTGAGTTCCATCCTTCCAACGTCGACGGACCAGGAAGGCGGAAGTGTCAGTGCGTCGTCCGGGGAGGGAGGAGAAGCTTAAGGCAGGTGGTTAAGAGACCTCAGGCGAAAGAGGGGGAACCAGAAAACGTCGCCGGCCGCCTCCACCTCTCGAGTCACTCGCAAAAGGAAACGACAATTTCTGATTAGATCGGCTCCTGACGCAGGAAGAGAGGTCCACCGTAATCAGACGAAAGAGGGGAGGACCAATCAGCCGGAAGAAAAGTCTAACGATAGAGTCGTTATCCAGGAGAAGAGACGCCACCCGTCAGACAAAAAAAGGGTGTCATAGAGAGCAATCGGAAGGCAATCCCTTCCTCAATTTAGAGAAAAAAAAGGAACGGAATGGTGAAGGGACCTCCCTCGGAACACAAAAGAAGGACGTATTGAAAAAGTGTCGGAAAAAAACCACGGGGTAGATGACCAAAAAAACAAAAGGCAAGCCATTAACGGGGCAACCTCCTCTCCTTTTTGGAAAGAAGAAGTCTGTGTTGAACTGATGCTTGGGACTGGACCTAAGGGGTCGCGGGGAGGTGGGGGGGAGGTGGTGAGATCCAGACTGTATCAAAAAAAAATTCCTTGTTCACCAAAGATTTTGGCCGGTGCTGAAATCCGGCGAACTACTTGAGATTGATAGCGGAAGGGGGGTGATGCGAAGCTATTCGCAATTGCTTTTCTTTTTCAAGATCGCGGTGTCGTACGAGGGGGCGCGGAAAGGGAAAAAAGGGAGTAGACTAGTTCGGGGGCAATGGAATGGAAGGGCTTAAACACTCGTCTAAACGAATATCTCTCACTCATCGTATGGGGAAGAGAGAAAGCGCCGTCATGAAGCGCTTACCTACAGCGAAAAAAAATGCAGGGGGGAGAAAACTTTGAGGGGTCCAGAGGGGACAGCGAAATCCCGCCGACTGCCGCGTCCGAAAATTATCGGGGGACCGGAGTCATGACTGAATAACGGACTTGGTAACCAAGAAGGGGGCAACGGTCCGCGGAGACGCTACCCACTCTGGGGTTGACGGAAGGGACTCAACGAGAACAAGGGCAACGAACACACGTGAGTTATGGTTCCGTGGCAGTCGAGTCGTTTCGAAGCATCACTCGAAACAAGTGTCGGGGAGGTCGCATAGGGATTAGCAGAAGTGGGTAAAGATGGAGAAAAGGAGAAGTTGAAAAAAGGGCGGGCGGATTTTCATGTCCGTTCTCGTCGAAGTAATCGAGTGAAGTCGACCCGAAAACCCGGAAGGGGGGGGGGGAAAAACGGCGGCGGGGGCGGGTTTGGAAGGAGAGTAGGAAGGGGTGCTTGGAAAAATGACGGTTAGCCCAGTGGCGCAGCGACGATTTGGAAAGGAGAAGCCCAGAGGAAATGCAAAAAAAAAAAAAAGAGGGAGGCGCAAGAAAGTGGGGAGGAAAAGAGAGAGGCGAGCGCGCGCGGAGTTTCGAGGGGATCGGAAAAAGGGAGGGAGAGGCTCGGGGACAGGAAAAAAGCCTAGAGAAAACCGTGCGTCCACATTGCTTTAATACTGCAACAACCACCGGACGTATCTAATAAAAGTCGGGGAAAAGTTCGGCCGTGCGGTGGGGGTGTGTTCGCGGGGTTTTGGGGGCGACCAATAATTACGTTCAACGAGATTTCGCCTGTAAAGTTTTCGGGGGGTAAAAAGGGGGGGACTAAAAGAGGGGGCACGACGGGCAAACAAAAAAAATGGTTTCAAAAAGTAAAATAAGGGAGCGTCAAGGGCATAGGCGGCAACTAAAGCAGATTAAGGAAACTTTGAAAGAGTTCCCTAAATCCCCTGACTACCGGAAGCAATAGAAAGTGAAGGACGAAAAGTCGGCGATCTATGACGTCGCGGACTTCGAGGGAGGGGTAGAGAGGGGACGGACGAGAGGTCAGGGGAAGGGGCGGGTGTAGCCTATCGAATGAGGCGAAGCGCACAGAAGAAAAAAAAGTAAAGGGAGGGATAGACAGGTGCATCATCCTGCACATCGATAAAAGAAAATGCAGAGGTTAGGCACACGCGACAGGGCGCTTCCAAAAGATGTTCCTTGTAATAAGCGCGAGTATTCGGCGTGTCCCAAGCGGAGGAATGCAGGAAAGAGGGTGAGGAATGATCGCACCCTCTATAATGCGATCAATTCAAGCGAAGGAAGAAGTAAAACTGCCAAAGAGGGGGAAAAGGATCAACCACGGGGACTGATGGCGGGGGTCGGGGGAAGGCGATCACGCTCGAATTTATAGAACTATCTCAGGGGGGGAAATCAAAACGAGGGCAGGGAGTGCCGGGTACAAGCAATATAAAGAGAACAACGCCGTCCCTCCCTTCATTCCCCATGAACTAAAAAGTAAAGGCGGCGGGAAGATTACCATTGTCGCTGGGGGGTGTTGCTTTTATCTATGTTACAGAGGGAGGGAGATCGACAGTTTTGAGATGGGGTAGCGCTGACAAACAGTGGCTATATTCGAACCTCGCCTGATCGTACGCATCAGGGGGATACTCTGGAGAACTTAAAAAGAGACTTCCTCGGAGAGAGCAATTTGAGCGTTTGGGGCGTAACACATAGCGTCCTGGGGACCGGGGGAATTCGGGAAGAAAGAAGACGAAGTGAATGCTTTTTCGGAGGGAGAAGCAAAAAAGTCCCGTAAAAAACGCGCGTGGACCTAGTTTTTGTAAGAACGTCGTGGAAAAAAAGGGACGGGGGGTCACGGCAAAATTATTGGACATTCGGGGGCACGTAAAAGTACGGGCCGGCTACCAAACGTACTCCCTGGATCTTACATGAAAAAAACTAGATCATTTCGAAGGGGAGGTGGTAGATCATCAGGTTGGGGGGAAGGAAATCAGTATCATAGATGGATTCAAGGCTTGGTCAAACCTTGACGATTCACGAAGTGAACCCGCTCAACATCAAATGCGCATCGCGACAATATGCGCGAAAGGCTCTTGTCCACAGGGTGCGGGACATGGGTAGAGATGCAAAAAGAAGATCGAGTCGTCGTTGCTACGTGGCTCACTCGCTCAAGCACAATGTCGTACGACTCGAACGGCAAAAAAAACAAAGAAAGGTGGGGGGGGGAAAATTCCGGGTCAAGAATGTGGTAGACGAACAAGAGACGAAAAAAAAGGGGCAACCCGGATTCAAGTTTGTCCGTCCATAAAATTCTTCGAAGGATAGACAAGGTCAACATCAAGGAGGTATTCGAATGGAACCGCGACCGAGCACGAGGACCATCACCTCGAACAACGTGATTCTTATCTTGCCGTTGCATTGCCGTGGGAGGAACATAGGGAGGACCGCGGGTCGCCGAGAACGGCGGGCAGGGTGTACACGGAAGCACTCTCTCAAAGTGGTCAATTGTCCGTAAGCCGCCCGACTCGGGGCCTAACGAGAAAAGAGGAGGCTTTCGCGACAAAGTGAGACCAACTATTTGGGGTGAGGGCACGCGCTAAAGGTCGATTCAACAGATCGTAATGTCGACAATATTCCCATCGGAGAGGGCGAGAGGGCGGGGGGAGAAAAAACGACAAAAAGAGTGAACCGCCCGAGAAGAAAAGGAGGTTTCAGGATTTGATCAAGGCGATTGTCCAGAAAAGCCGCGTACACACCAAAAGAAGTACTTTGACAAAAAAAAAACGAAGAGGTCGAGGGGGAATATCTCTGGACTCGACGCGCCCATCAAAAAAAAAGAACAAAAAGAATGCTTGGTGAGAAAAAAAAGTGATTATAAGACTGGTCTTGTTCAAACACCTACATAAAAATACAGCGCGAGGAAACGGAGGGGTGTCGGGAAAGAAGGAAGGACATTCAGGGCGCGCCAAAGAGCTGGAAGCGGTGCTTGTCCGGGACGTTTTGTTCTTGCGCGCCCACGGTGTGACATGGGGGGAGACATGCCTAAATCGAAAGGGGACGGAGCCCCGAGGGAAAGTAAGGGGCGTGGCTGCCCAAGGCTGATGTATGGCTCCGATTTTTGAAGATTCAGCGTCAGACGGTGTCCAAACGCGTGACATGAGGGGCGTTTCGCCTAAGTCGGCGTCGCCTTCTGCTTCCTTCTTAGGGACTGAACAGATGGAAGCAAAAGAGAGGTGAACAAGGGAAGGGACAGGATGGACGGAAACGGACAATGAAAACGCGGGGCGAGGGCACGCCACCTGAGAGGCGGACTTCGAGGGGGGACGGGGAAAAGACGCTCATCGTCAATGATATCTAAAGAAAGTACGACGCAATCTTCGTATTCGAAGAGTAATGGTTGACGTCGAACGTTGGCGAATGGAGGCCAAGGGGAAAATGGGGAGCCAAAGGCAAAGGGGCGAGAAGGAGGAAGAAAGAAAGTATAGGTCGCGGCAAAAGGGGTGCGTTATTTTTAAATATGGCCATAAATGGGACAGACTTCTGAAGAAACTCACGATCGGAGAGGGGCTTCGAAAAACGGTTGAGAATCCAGCTGCAATTCAGCTACTCATCGCTCTCCTCCATACTCGGGAAAATTCGACGTCTTAGACCGTCGGGGGGGGAGGGGAAGGTCGGTCACACTCCGAAGCCGCTCTAGAAACAAAAAAAACCAAAACCCCCGCTCTCTCCCCCCTGCGCTCCCCTCTTCCCTGATTTTCTATAAAGGACGGGCCTCTTGACGAAAAGAGAGGAGAAAAAGAGAGACCAATCGCGCTACGGGAAGAGAAGAAGGGAGGACGCAATATGTTGTTGACATCAAAGACTTCATTCCTGTCCGGCACTTCCTCGACGAAACTCCCGCCGCCCATCAAAGAGCGAGAAAAGGCACCATGGTGAAGAGAAAGAGGTTGCTAGTCGAACACCAAATGAATAGGGAACGGAAGCTCAACACAAAATTTGATTATTAAAATAGAAAGATTCACCTTTCACTATTACTAGACGGGGGTAGGGGATAACCATAGAAAAAAGAGCCCCAGAAGAGCAGGGAGGTGCGAAAAAGCGATGGCGGAAAGAAGCGGCAAGGGGCCGGACAGGCTGCAATCTTTATGTCAACAACATCTCTTTTACGCCTTCGATCACTTTTTTCCAGAAACTCGATTGGCAGAGAAAAAAGGTTGGCCTGTCCGGGAAAGAGGGGAATTCAACGGCATGCCCTGATCGAAGTGAGAAGAAAGGGTACTTACTGATCGATCGTCTTCGTGGGAAGCCTACTCTGATCAGAATGGGACAAAAGGTTGGAAGAAACAGCGAAGGGGCATATTCTTATCGCTGCCTTGAGCTTGACTTGAAAGGAGTGGAGGAAGGCCGCAAAGGGGGGGGAAAAAAGAAAGGAGGAGGGGTTCGGGCAAACTCGATCGACGGAGAATTTATATTCTGGTAGCAAGTTGCTTTGCCTCGAATCCTTGTCGTGCTCCGATCGTTAGGAAGGAGAAAAAAAAATTGGTCTAGGTCCATCCGTCAAAAGGAAACATGCAGCGGCGGCGACTACGCTATGTGGGTCGTATCCGCCGGCGAGAGCGCATCTTATCTTTCCGTATGTCGCACGCGGCCAGGTGGGCGATAGGACCAGGGAAAAAGAGCTAAGGGGGGCGGAAGCCACAGCCACCACTTGCGGAATGACTTCAGTTTGTCATCCTGTCGCTCAGTCTGTCGTCCCTTTCCGGACCTGAGAAGAGAAGGTCAATAGAAAGAGGCGATCGCGAGGTATGGAAGGCGCCTACAAACCTCGCCACGAATGGTGGGACTAACTAACTGAGAGAGGAAAAGGAGGGCCAACGACGCTCAGGGGGAGGCGGAATCGCACCCTGAATCGATCTTGTAAAAGCGCTGCTCCGGCAATGTCGTCACGAAAGTTAAGGAAGGGGTACTCAACCAACCACGGAAGAAAAAAAAGCGAGAGCGAGTTTGATCCAATCTTGTATTTGCAATGCGTGCCTGAGAGGAAAAACGAAACCCTTTTGGGCCGAAAGGCTGGGGGGTGTCGGCCACGAAGCAGAGCCTGGGGAAAGAATATCATGTGCCGATTCCCCTTCTCAGGCGGGTGATGGGGCAACCGAGATTCCCAAGAGAGAGGTAGCAACGCGAAAAGTGGTCTGTTTGTATCATCTCGGTGTCGGACTCGTATCTTCCTTACATCTGGGGAGGTAGCAATCAATGATTCCAGGAATAGCGGATCCCAAAATATCAGAAGGACTGGGTGGAGCGGCTTAGACAGGAAAAGAGAGCTAAGCATCGTGGACACTTTCCTTGAAGAATTAAACGCGAGGCAATGACAAGGGAGACAAAGGAACTCAGTGCGGCCGATGGATGCGTGGGCGCCTCGAAAGAACGCACTATCCTCGCGCGTAAAAGTTAGTAGGTAAAGTGAAAAAGCCGAGCTGTCTTGAATTAAACAACGCCCCACCGGGACGCTGGAGGGACCATACTGGTGAAAAGTGCCAAAAAAAGAGCAAATTCCTAATCCCAACAGGTTTCGATGTAGGGGCCGGGAAGCGGGTGAAGTCACTTCAGCTCAGAGGACGCAGGGTGGCGGCGGGTTCTCTGACGCTTTGCATGACTGCGAGAATTGGCGAAAGCAGGGGAAAGCTGGCACTATGAAACCCATGTCACGTCCAGGAGGGAATCGGGCAATCGGCACAGGAAAAATTCTGCCAAATTCTTCTTTCGGGTTTGCCTAGAAAGGGGGTGGGGGAGGAGGTTAGAAGAGGAAAGGGTTAGAAGCCTATCAAAGCGAGCGAACATCTTGTCCAGGACGGGTCTTCTGCCATCGCCTTATCGCTCAGGCCTTCGGAGATGAGTAAAAAGAAAGAAGTGGCGGGTTGGGTAAAGGGAGGGGCCATGGGACACCCGCCAGCTTGGAGACGACAAAAGATGACCGGCCGTCACAGGTTACCAAAAGAACGACCGAGGGAAAGGCAATGGTCTGGTCATGACGACATTAGGGGGGGGGGGGACGTGAAAGCTACCTAATACGGACGTTCAACCTGGGGATAATTTCCAATGCCGGAGCTGTTTTTAAGTGATAAAGGGGGTGAAGAATCGGTTAAAAGCGAGTACCGGAAATGAAAAAGAGGACCGGGACCGAGGGAAAGATATAATTCCGAAGGTCTAGTGGCACGCTTCAAAACCGAGACAAGACGAGCGGGGCCGAGAAAATCAGGAAGTACGTCTTGAAAACGCGAAAGGAAGGAAAGCCGGGGGGAAGTCGATCACGGGGTCTTCCTATCGAGCAGGTACATCGCACAATCAGGGGCGTCGCGACAATCGTAAAAAGGCAACATCGAACGAGTATAAGTCGAAGCAGCGAAAGGCAGGGGTGGTCTCTGGTGCAAGGCACGGAAGGGTAGTGGGTTTCGAGCGGGTAATTCGGCTTTTGACAAGAGAAGAAGGCCGGCTGCGCATCGATCGGGAGAAGAGCAGGAAATCCCCGAACCGCATCCTCTCACAAAATGAATGGGGATATGCGGTTCTGGGGAATTGAAGGGAGAAAGGGGGGGGTGGGGGGATCGGGTGCCACATTCCGTCTCGTGCCTGCTTAGTTGAGCGCCTTTTCAGCAACAGAAAACGCCTCCTACTGGGAATACAGACCAAAGGGTGTCAGAGTAGGGAAGTCGAGTGTTGCGTTTGTGATCGATGTTGCCATGAGGATTGTTCCAGAACAGTGCAGAGAAGAGAGTTTGTCGCGGCAAAACGAAAGGAAGTAAGAGACAGTGAGCGAAGAAGGAACTAGAAAGAGAAAGCCCTAAGTCCGCTGCAATACCTTTTTCGTCGTTTGCGAAACAGCGCGTCTTGACTAGCGTCTAGGGGGGACACGCATGGAAAGAAAATCGAATTCGGACTGCTTTTTAATAGCAAAGGAGGACGCGAAACGGAGAGGAAGCAAAAGTGGGAACCGGATTGTTTACTAGCCGTCGTGTCAACCCCTTCAGCGATTTCGGAAACTAAACTTAAGGATTGAAAACGGGTCGGGGAAGAAACAATTAACGGCAAGAGAGCAGAGGGGGGGTAGAGACGTCAGAGGTTGGGTGTGGTTAAAGTAGTCAAAGCAACGCAGGGGAGAGGGTTTCAAGTGGAACCAAGGAGATTTCGGAAAGCGAAACCTCATCGCTATCGTGCGCAAATCTGAGACGCGAGGCTCAAACGAAACGAGGGGGGAGTGCGGAGGCGTAATTTCTTCTCAGTTCATCGTCGGATGAGCACGTGCATAAAATAAGAAAGACGAGAACTTCAAAAAAAAAGGGGGGGCGTACAAAGTGCCGGGTCGAAAAGATAGGAGATCCCGTGGGGAAAAGTGACAGGAAAAGAATACAGGGCGAAACCCGGATTCAAATTTCTCGCAGCAAGCAATCTTCGAGAAATCTTTATAGAGTGCCTGAGCATGCTTCGGGCGAGGGAGAAGAAATCCGAAACTGAACCATCACCGGAAAAACCTGTGGTTTGATGTACGTGCGATGGATGTGGGGGATGACTGGACGTGGTAGACAAAACAGTTCCTCAGAGGCCTCTGGTCAGGGGTTTTAACTCAGATCGCGGCTGGATTGCGTCCCCCGACTCAAAAGGAAGTAGAAGTTCGCGTCGAGGACCGCATCGTTTCGCCGTAAAGGGGACGCACACTATCCAACAAGGGAAGAAGGAAGTCTCAAGCGTTCAGGCTCTAACCAATTATCCGATCGATGTAGTGTGAGTTCGTAGGGAGAGGCGCCGCCCAGAAAAGGGGATAATCTGGGAAGGTCCCGCAGAGGCACGTATTGTTCCCACAGATTCAGTTGATGCGAGGGAACATCGCCTCGTGACGAACTGTCTGTACAGAGAAAGATCGATTACCATACAAATGTAAAGAGAGTTTCGCCCTCCCAGGACCGTCAAAGAGGCACACCGGCAGATGGGGGGGAAAATGCAGGCTGCCCCAGTCTTGGAAGGGGCAAAACCGACCTAAAATACAAAAAGAATGAGGACGAAGAGTCAAAACACCCAACAAGGGTACAGGGTGCCCTGAAAGATGGCGGTCAGAGCAAACTCGAGTGGAGGAGTGAAGAAGCTTTTGTCGGTTGCTTTAAACGCTACCATGGTTACTTGTCAACCACGCAGCGCTTCGAAGATCGATTGAGCGGAAAGGTTCCAATGCCGATCTGGGAAAAAAAAGGGGGGGAGGAGAAGCGCGCAGGAAGGAGGGGAGAGAAGTTAGTTCGTGATCGAGTCTTTCTGACGCGAAGAAGTCGACTGAAAAAGGAACTAACGAGAGGAAGAACGTAGGGACCGAAAAAAAGGGGCGCAGGATAAAAAATGTGACCGATCAGCACAGGAGCAAAAAGAAGCGAGGAAAAGGGCGCAACGAGACGGAACCAGAGGGGGAGAGGACTCGTCGTCGGATTTTTGTTCCTGTCGCTCGCCCACTCAGGCGCGATGAAGGAAATATCTGAGCTCGAAAAGGGAACATAAACTGGGAAGGAAAGCCGTAAATGGACGGCGCCGTGGAGCTTATTTTCAATTACGAATTTTCTTTAGCATGCATCGGACGGCGAGAATCGTCGAAAGTCGGATGCCAAGGAGGGGCAGGGAAAGAAATTTCAGAGAGAAATGTCGAAGAGCTTCCTGCTCTATTTTGCACTCACTATCGCAGACGGGAGAATCGCCAAGGGGAAAGAAATCCTGCATTCACACAGAGGGGGAAGAAGCCAGGAAAAAGAACCATGAGGAATCTGGACAAGTCCAGCGCGGTGAAGGGGGTGTTCCCAGTAGAGAATCAGGCTTCTGCCGAAGAGGCTACGATAGTCGCTAGAACAACACCCGTCGAGCAAAAAAATGTCATCATAAACGGAAGAGGGAGAAGGGCAGATGTATTGCGAACTGCGTCGCACCGACGGCCGCTAAACGAATTAACCGTTCACAGGGGGGGGGAGAGCATCTTTTTCCTTTTTAAACCCAGAAAAAAGCAAGAGAGGAGTCTGGAAAAAGAGCAGATAGTCTGATATGTTTTAAAGTATGTGCCTCTCAGTGGGTCTGCATACTTTAGACTCAACACGAAAGGAAAGAGGGCAACAAAAAACAACAACAAGGAGGAGGAAGGGAAGGAGGAAAGGGGGGAGGGGGGTGGGGCGAGCGACGAACAGATGCAGACTTCACTGCGAAGCCTTTTTAAACAATCGCCGCCTATCTTTCAGTGGACGCGAGAGGGGAGGATGGCGCTGTTAAATCACTCAAAAAAAGGGAGGGTAAAAATCAAGACGGTGGAAGTTAAGCAGGGGATTCCGCCGAGGGGCCGGGAGAAAGAACATCTTGCACGGGGGGATTCCAGCGGCTTGCCTGAATCGACAAATGGACGCGGGTTCAAGCCAGGTGGCTCTACGGCTGGAAAAAGAACAAGCCGGCGCTAGACGAATGGGGGGTGGATACCGCGAGGCGAATTTCTTCTAACTATTCAGCAATGGCGCAGGAAGATTCTTCAGGCGGCTATGCCAGATTTTAAGAAGAAACCTCAGGGGGGTTGGAGAAAGAGTGAGAAGCAATGGCGATCTGGAGGGAAATCCGCAGACTCGCTCTTCGAAATTTTGGCGCGGCAAGGATTCAGGCCCGCGACCGGGCTCGACCGGAAGGCCATCTTAGGTTAGGTTCGTGGGAAGAAGGCAGGACACGTGCGAAAAAAGTCAACCATTACTGTTGCGGCGACTGTGCCTTGGGGCGGGCGACTAGAGGGAAAAAACTCAGGGGAGATCGACCAGGAAATCTCCGCCTACCCCCGCTACGATGTGGCGCACTAAAAAGTCAAGCCGACAACGGGAATGAGTAAGTTTTGCATCCAGAATGATGCGCCCTAGCGTAAAAATGCGATCTAAGAACGGCACTAATCGAGGGCTCGGGAAGGGAAGGAGATCAGATTACCCGGTGGGCCACGACCATCGCGACTCATCTTAAAGTCTATAGCGCCCTCCTCCAGCGACGGAAAAAAAATAGAAAAGGGTACGACCAGAAAAAGAAAGGTCTTTGCCGACGCGCGCGCGGCCTTTCTCAATCACAGTGTGTCGCGTCACAGGAAAAGCAGAAGCCAAGACAAGAGCAGTGGGGTTGCGCGCCCAATCCGTATGGGCATTCGTTCTGTCACGATGACAATAAAAAAAACTGTGGGACGGAGGATTCAAGAGGGGCGGGTATGTTTGAGGAAGCAGAAAAGGACTGGAGCATCACAACGCTTGCCTTGTAAAAAAAACTAATATCATGTGCCGGGGGCCACCTACAGAGGGGGCGCGGACCGGGGGAGGGGGCGGGTCCCTGCTCGAGGGGGAAAAAGGCAAGGCGGGATTCGACGTCGGGCTGTTCTTTTTAATATCATCTCGGTGCGGGCACAAGAGAAAAGTGAAGGGACAAGGGGATTCTTCTAGAATATAAGAGTAAAATGCTTGGGCTCGCATCGCTTTCCGAAAAGACGACTCGCAACTCATCCGGATGTGACTACAACGTGGCGGTAAATGCAGCGAAGGGAATATATCGCGGGAAAATGCGAAGCTAAAAAAGGGAGTAGGTCGCTCAGAAAAAAGGACGCCGATCCTGCGCGTCGTACATGCGGGCGGCGGTACGGCAATTCGGCAGAGGGGAGAACACGAGGGCCCCCATGGCCGGAGGTCGCGTGCAAGACGCGAACCACCGGTTCCAGCATTCCGCAACAAGCCGAGCAGAAAAAAAGTTGTCGGAGGTGATGGGGGCAGGGAGAGATCTCGTAAGAGTTCCATCACTTAGCATACATCAAAATGACGCTCGGGGTTCTGCGAAAAGGTTACTCTGGGGAGATGCTGTCGACAAGAGAAAAGGGGGGGGGCAAGGGGAGAGTAGGGAACAGGAGGTCGCGTCTAACGTTCATCGAGTGACTACCCGGCAACTATCGTACGAATGGCAGAGGAGCGGGGTGTGGGGTCGCTAAGTGATGTAGCCGGTGACAAAAAAAAAGTGCCGAAAAAATTATCCCCTGCAAAGGGCCAGAACCGTGGATGAAACTACGTCTTCGCCTACCGTGACACTTAATGAGCAGGTAGGCTCCTGGGGGGGTTGGAAAAGAGGAAACTGATAGTGGCCATTTCACCCTCCACTAATCCAACCCGGATCTCAAAGCACCACCCAGGGAAACATCAGATCGTTCGACGTCGTGGAGACTCATTAGGGTTGTAACTGGGAAGCGAACAGAAATCCTTACGTGCAGAAAGAATTTGCAGGGGCCAAGTTTCGCAGACCAGAGTTGTAAAATCAAACACCGGAAAAAAAGAAAGCCGGAAGGGGGATGGTATCTTCCGTCCGTGACCCTTACCTACGCAAAGCCATTCCTGACACTAGCGGAAATCAAGGGACAAACTGTTAAGCACAGAGAAAAGGGGGGAAAAGTCAGAGGAAGTCGCATTTCTAGGAAGCTAGACCCGAGAAGACGTCTCCTAGCACGAAGGGCAAGAGAAAGATAGTGCTTCGATAGTCAAAGGGACACTCAATGGTCAACATCCGTCACTCAAAAAAAAAAGGGGGCGCGTGAAAAAAACACTATTAACCGGTCAGGTGTGGGAAGGAGGCGCGGTGGGCTCGTATTCAGGTCGCCGTTTACCAGATCAGGAAATCGGGTTAGCGACAAATCGGAATCGGTTATCAATTGCCGCGCTTCGCCGTCCAAAAATCAAAAAGAGGGGGAAGAATGGGGGGCGGAAGGCCCAGAAAACGGGCCGCATGGGAAAGAAAAACGATCGAGGTGCGAACACCAAGACAGTCCGCTCGATTCAGTGCATCTCCTGGGGGGCCGAACCTGCGAAAAGTCACCTCCTTCATTAAAAAGCGGGAGGGGAGGAGAAACGCGGCAGCGCTGCGGTGCTTTTGATCGGGGCCATGGAAGGGACGAGAGAAGGCGGTCGGTAGAGGAAAAGCAGGACTCATAGGCAAACCGGGGGGACGAACGCAGCGGAGGAGAAGGAAAAAACGAGAAATAAACTACTTCCTCGATCTAAGACTTGTTCGGGTTTGAGGGAACAAATGGGGTTACTGGTGTAGGGCACAAAAGAAGGCCCAGAGGGGGGACAAAGGAAGAGGGCTAGGTTCCGGGGCGCACGGGAGGGAATCTACAGGCACTTCACGCTCTAGGTTTGAACTCAAGTATGCAACAAAATAGAAAGGGGCAAAAAAGCAACAGGCGAACGAAATTAATGGGTTCAAATAGTAGTCGGTCGCTGCAAGACGCAGGACGCAACAAAAGGACTAAGGGTAGTCTAAGGGGGGGGTTGCCGGAAAAAGAACGGGACGAAGTCGGCCGGGTTGGATTAGGGGCTTTTGCAACATGTCAGGTCCGCGTTCAAACCCAATAAGAAGAAAGAGGAATCCGCTCAGAGGGGGGTCGAAAGGAAGTCGGAAGTACCCGCTGGAGGCTCTGCAGGGCGAAGGGGGATCTCCGCAAAGACTGCGCCGCATCCTCAAGAGAGGAAAAAACAAAAAAACCCGAAGGTAAAAGAGAGGGAGAAGAGAGGGAAAGAAGTTGGAACGAGACGTACCCGGGGAAAATCAGCCCGCAGGCACCCAAGCGACGAGTCGAGGGGGAAAGAAGAAGCAAGGTCCTCTGAAAAGCGCGAAGTGGAGCGAAGGAGCACGATACCTACGAGAGTCCCTTAAATTACCATTCGAAAACCAGGTTATGTGGCAAAGGGGGGGAGGTCAATGAAGGGGGGAGGAGACGGCAGACACGCGTCCAAAATTGTCCGCGGGCAGCGGGTGGGCAACACCGCCTCGAAAAATGGGGGGGGGGGGGGGGGCTTGCAAAAAAAGACTCATGAATACTCTCAGGCGCGTTTTCGAATCGCGGAAGAAAAAAAAAAAAAAGAAAAAAAACAAAAAAAAAAAAAAAAAAGAAAAAAAAAAAACAAGTTTCGCCTTGAAACTTCCTTTGTCGTCGCGCTAAAGAATAAGGCAAGAGAGGGAGCTAAAAGGAGGAACGGGGATTCTTTGCGAAAGCATTTTTTCCGATTCGAGCCGAGCGCCGAACAGAAAGTATGAGAAAACCGCAATCACCCAGGGGAGGAAAGAACCCAGGGGTGATCCAGGCTGATGTCCTACGGTCCGCGTACGACACCAAACCCGATGATTGAAAGAACGAATGCCCAGAAATTGAAAAACTCGCAGAGGCATGGGGGAAGGTCGCCGGAGAAGAGAAAAAGAAGAAGTTGTGTGAGGAGGGAAAAGAAGGAGGGGGGAAAAGGGCAGGGGGGAATCCCAGTAGGGAATCTTGTTTTCAAACAACTACTGACCCGAAAAAACTATCAAGGGTGGTGGGGGGGGAGAAAGGAAAACAATAACAGATTGGCGGAGGAAAATGCTCTGAGGAGTTGCGATGTCGTGAAACTTGCCCTCTGTTTGGGTGAAAACGGTTGACTGGGGGCGACAGGGGGGGGGGGGGGGTGGGGGGGGGGGGGGGGCGCAGAGTCTCAAATCTGATTCGGTTCGAGTGTTAAAATTGCGCAACGTTTGAAAGGAATGGTCTCTCTCCTTTAAGAAAGAGGGGGGGAGGAAAAAGCGCGTTACGGGATTCGCTTCGCCGATATCGAAAGTCGATCGTCGCAGAGTGCTCCGTCTGATGTTCGCATGACAGACGAAGGAAAAAAAACGTAAAGAGAGGAAGAAAGGACGACGGTGGAAACCACTCGAGCGTCGCAGGTCAGTCGGCGATGTTTTGTCGGTCAAAACTAGCGAAAAAGGCAATATAAAAAAAAAAGGCGGGATACAGGTAAAGTGCGTAGGAGCCTCCGGGCCGGAGGAGGGGACCAGGACGACTGTATGGAGCCGCATCTAAGTGTCTCTCCGCTGATTCGGCGCAAAGTAGGTGAGGGAAGGTTAGTTTGACCGCGATAAGGATACTCTCGTCTTGGGGGGAGATCTCAGAAAGGTAGAGCTCTTTCTGCCAAACAAGTTCTTCTTATATCCACGCTACAGATTCACGACAGAAAAACTCGAATCTCACCTAAACCATTAAGAAAAAATCAGGTCACGCATGAAGGGGAAGGTAGTTGGAAAAGGAGGGGGTCAGAGGGGGGGAAGAAAAATAGTCTGCGGCATCTCCAACCGGCGGCGCAAAAGTTATTGTCGATAAGGGGCCGCTGAATCGGGGGGGGATGGTCACGAGCCCGTAGAAAAAAAAAGTGGATAAAACCGGGGAGAGCGTTCAATGGTGTTTTACATCGAAAAGAGTGGGATCCTTTCCGTTTTCAAGCCGAGGACGAAGAAATCGAGTCGGAGGCGAGCTGACGATGAGACCAAAGTTTTACAGGGAGAGAGAAGCGAGAGAAACCCAAGCGTCCGGGGGCCCTGTAATCTCTCTCACACCCACAACGTAGTGGAGGGAGTAACCTTTCAATCGGTGAAAAAAGATATGTCCACGTCACTGCGCCTGGAAAAGCCTAGAGAGGGTTGTGGGGAAAGACTATTGCGGAATGGATGTCTTCGCTGCAGTTGCAAAGCCGGAAAACTTTAATCTATGTGGGACGAGGGGAAGCACGAGTCGTCGCAGGGTCGACGCAAGAAAGAAATCTTGAAAAGATTGCCAGCGGCCGGGTCCTGATGCAGAAAAAGGTACGCGGGTTGCGCCCCTGGTGGGGGGGCAAAAAAGAAGCGACGAATCTAAAGAGGGGTAAAAGACGCAGAGGGAAAACACCGACCTTGAAATGGAAAGTGCTGCTCGACGAAGGAAGAAGGCTCGGCATAGGTGGAGGAGCGCGATGGAAGTGGGCGGGAAAGGGGGAATCCAAGGGTGGCTCGAGCAAACTGTCGAAAGGGGATCGTTGGGTGAAAAGACCGCAGACGGGACCCCGCGTTCGCCATTTAATAGGGCATATTCAGGGAAAAATGAGGAGCGAGAAAGCTTAAGGGAAATTCTTTCGATGAAGAAAAAGGGTCGTAGCAGCCGTATAAAAACGGCTAACGGAAATTCACGGCTGCGACTAGCAGTGTCCTTCGTATCCTCCGCGGAGACTATCAGGAAAGGCAGCAGAAGAAAGACAAACGAGAGTCCTGAGGCCTCTAACGCCCGTGTGGCGACTTCCAACAACTCGGAACACATGAGGAAGGGCTTTCAAGGGGGAAGAGAGAAAAAAAGAGCTTCACGGAAAACCTACCTTCTCATCGATAGTCATCAGCCGGACACGAAGGGGAACAGACGTTCGAGATGGCGCAGGGAAAAAAGCAAGGGCACGACAGGGGGGTCAGGAAAGGAGGGAAAAAAATCATCCATCGCGCTGTCACACCTCGACTCTCGGCAGCTCAAAGGATCTAATGCCGATAGGTCCGACGAGAAAGGAACATGGGCACAAAGGGTTGGGGGTTTCACTCCAAAAGCCAACGCGAAACATAGAACGAAAACCTACTTTACTCTGAGAAGGGGGAAGTAAGGGACTTAGCGACAAAATTGGGGAAACCTTGTCCTCGGAAAGGCCTTTACGGGTCTCGCGTGGTTGGGATGGGTGGCCACGACCAAGAAAAAAACGCTAGGGAAACAAAAGATGTGCTTTGCTGCCTGCGCCTGAACCGGCGAGCGTCAATGGGTAGACGGGATCGGTCCTGCTAAAGCTTGGTCGAAGCGGAGAGGCTGGGAAGGAGTTCTTTTCGGGACAAATCTCATCGAGGTGGTGTCGGCAAAAGGAAAATTCATCGGGCATCACAGAAGGGGGTCAGGGGAGTCCGGCTAGAAGATAAGGGGAGGGAACTTGCTTGGGCGCCTCGATTCTAATGCAGAAAGAGCTCTACGCATCGTGAGCTTTCAAAAA
>Ga0179593_1361911_pt1 | contig 21768 bp, 43 predicted proteins | sample CZODoug2_1_08_16_FD_185931 | JGI IMG/M metagenome (GOLD analysis project Ga0179593, IMG submission 185931) | Vadose zone soil fungal communities from Angelo Coast Range Reserve, California, USA - CZODoug2_1_08_16fungal (PacBio error correction) | ecosystem: Environmental > Terrestrial > Soil >...
CCTAAAACAGGGCAAAAGCCACGTTCCTCAAAAAAAAATAGGGGGGGCAAGAAAACTCAAACCAAAACTGAAACACGACAGAACCGTTAAAACGAACAAGACCAGGTGACGGCCAAAGAAAAAGAAACCGGGGGGTGCCATCTTGTAATTTGGGACACAGGCCGAATACTACTTCCATAACGGGGGGAAAAAAAAAAAAAAAAAAAAAAGACCCGAAAGGCAACTGGGGTTGACCAAAGGAACGCGCCAACCGCCCAAACTGATAGCCGGCAAAAAAAACCAAACGAAAAAAGCGTGTGGGAAAAAAGCGTCCCCGGGGCAGGGGACTGGGGAAAGAAGTCACAAAAAAAGACAATACTTTCCATCACAACGGGCCAGTGTCAAGAGTCAAAACCGACTAAAACATGGGGACACTGTGCTTTTCACAAGGGGGGGGGTCCAAAACCAACAAATGATCGAGGAGGACATTGATTGCCAGGGCAGTGGGGCAAGGAAAAACGGGGGCACAAAGTGTCTTGAAAAAAAGGAAGAGAAAACAAGCAAACCATGACTACGATGGGGGGACAGAAATATGGGGGGGGGGACCTCAGAGAGAATGAAAGCAAAGAAGAAAAGTCCGACAATAACAAGGGATAGAAAAGCAAAAAAAAAAAAAAAACACATGGCAAGCCAGAAGAGGACCTCAATTGGACCGTAGGACAAGCTCATCGGGAACAGGAAAAAAATACAAGAAAAAAGACGACTTAGGGCCCAGGTTGCTCGCAGAGGCGGGGGAAAGAGGGAAAAACGGTAAACGGGGGGCACCAAGTCAAAAAACCAGGCATGGGGCACCAACAAAGAAAGACCAGAAATCAAAACTTCAAAAAACAAAAAAAATACATAAAAAAAGACTCGACGAAACGACCAAAACCAACGCAAGACTTGCAAAAAGCGCGGGGGCAACTTCCCAAAACTTTCAAAAAGCAAATCGACCTAACCGGAAAAAGGAATCGAAAGGGGGGAACCTCAGCCACCCAGAAGTCACAAGAGTGAAAGGACAAAAAGACCACAAAGGTCAACAAACGAACGGAACACCTTCAACGACCAAACTGAAAAAAACCAGAGGGGACGTGGGGAGACCTGCTTGAAAAGAAAGGGGGAAAACCTCAATAACTCAAAACACATCAGCAAGAAAGAGAAACTAAAAGTCACAGTTTGTTACTCATGAAAAAAGTAGACTGGAGCTAAACTTAAAAAGGGGTAAGTCTGCAACTCCAAGTGACCACAGTTGGGAAAATGCCCGAGGAAATATTCAAAACCGAGTTGGTTGCAAAGGGGGAAAATATTGCCAAAAAAATGTGGAAGACAAACGGCCCGCTTAAGGGGCAACACTTAAAGAGGGAAAAAATAAAAAAAAAAAAAACATCAGCAGGGACACCGGCACGCGAGAAAGGACGCCGTAAGGTTCCGATGGCAAAAAAAGAAGAAAGAAAACGACCAAAACAATAAATCAAAACCCTACAATGCACCACCCGGCCTAAAGAGGAAAGAATGGCAACGATCGGACGCGTCAGGAAAAGGAAAAAAAAAAACCCCAAAAAGAAAAGTCCAACGGAGGAAATGCCCAGGAGGGGTCCGAAACCTCCGAAAAAATCCAATGGGGAAAAAAAAAGTAAAAAAAAACTACCGGGAAGGTCGGGCGTCGAATAGAAAAAAAGTGTGGAAAAACCTCCGAAGTCTTGAAAAGGGAAGACTGAAAATCCGACCTGAAAACCAAAACCAATTAACACTGAAACGAAAAGGACGGAGAACCTTACCGCTAACGTACAGGCCGGTCACACGCAAAAGCGCAACCAAAACGGAAGACCACCACATAGCGCCCGAGGGAGTCATACTCATCGTCAGCATGGCAGCGGTGGGGGTAAAACCAAGGCCGCTAGGTCCTTAGAAAAAAAAAGCCCGAATGGGTGACTCCAAAAGAACTTAAAAGAAAAAAAAGAAACTCAAAGAGGAGGAAGACAACAGGCCCAAAAACCGACCAAAACAACACGTGTGGCACTACAAAACCCTCAGGGAAGCACCAGGAATCCAGGAGACGTGGTCAAAGGAAAAAAACGCACGAGCGGACGGAGCAAAGCACTCAAACACAACCAACTAAAAAGATAGACTATATTCGCAGAACTTCCCGTGCCGGGGGAGGGGGGAACGAAATTCAAGGAAGGAGGGACGGGGTGAAAGGGAAAAACTTGTCGGGAAGAACTGGGGAGTGGTTTCGCAACGCGTCTTTACTTGAAAACCGTGGGGGGAAAAAAAATGTTCCTGGGAGGGGAGGCCTGCCAGGGGAAGACAAATTGGTTGGTATGTCCAACTTGGGGAGTGGCAAAAAAGGGGGGGGCCGGTTGTAGAAACAGGACCCAAAAACAGGAAGACAAACAAAACAGAAAAACGGGATTGGGGGCCCTATTGGAGTCTAAAAAGGATGGCGGTAGCCGTTGGGGGGAGGCAACAAGACTTGGGGAAACGGAACGTGGTCAGGTGGAAAAAAAAAGAGGAAAAAAGGAAAAAAAGCGGTTAAGTGGGGGGGACCAAAAAAACCTTGTTAAAAAAAGTATTTCCAAGGTCAGGGTGGGTGGGAGTTGAAAGAGGTGGAGATCCGTGGCAGGGCCGTTGTGCGGGGAAAAAAAAAAAAGGGTATAATGGGCGAAAAATGTTTCGAAGTGGGAAAACAAAAAGCCAGACGTCGTTCATGGGACGACCGTGGAAAGGTGAAAGCGGGATGGACAGGATCACGGACTCGTCCGCAAGAGAAAGGAGGAGAACGGGGAGCTCAGTTTTTCAATCTGGGGGGGGGCCGCGAAAATAGGGGAAGGAAAGCGACTGAGTTCGCAAGGGTCTGGGAAAAAAAGGGGGCAGGGGAAGGGACGTAAAAGGGGAAAAAACTGTTTGGTGTTTAGAGGGGTTGGGAGGAGAAAACGTGAACGGGAGGGGGAGTGTTTCCGGCGAAAGCGCTGGACGAAGGGGCGAGGGCCCCAGGGGTGGGATACTGTAATCGCACGGCGTTGGTAAAAAAAGTGTAAAGGAAAACCTGGCCGGGGGGGTCAAAAGGCCGAGGGGAGGGGGACATGAGCAAGGAAAGAAAAATGTAACGTGTCTCTCGTGACATAAAATAACCGAGGAAATGGGGGGAAAAGTACCCGTGGGGGTCATGAAAAGAAGGACCGGTCCTAGCCCACACGGGAAAGAAAAAGGGGTTGTGTACCTTGTTGTTAAAAGGGCACTCATCAAGTCAAAAAAAGGAAGTAGAAGAAAGCGAAAAAATTAACGGGATCAATACCAGGAACGTGGAAAACACCTCAATAAACGGATGAGGCGGATGTGGGGGTGACCAGTCCGCGTGTAAAGATGAGAACGGTGTCGTGAACGAAACAAAGGACAGTGGGGAAATCGAGGGGGGGGTCGGAAAACTATGGCAGGTGTTCAGGGGAAATGATGCGTACGGGGAGTGCAAAAAATGGGCGGAGAAATGAAGGGGGGGAAAAACCGACCCCGCCAGCAAAGAAAAGGGGGTCTGTGGTACATAAAAAAAGCGGTAACGGGGGGACGTGGAGGTGCGGGAATAAGAAAGCAGGGAAAGGGGGACTGCAGGGGGGGGGGAAAAACGGGGTTCAGTTAAACCCGTGACCGCCTAAAAGCCGAACAGAAGGGGGAGAGGAAGGCCTGGGTGGAACCAGAAAAGTCTTGCCTTGGAAAATGTTGGCGATGAATTTGGAGCGGGAAAAGGAAAACAAAACGATCGGGAGGAAAGGGGGATAGGTGAGGAGGAGATAACAGGGGGAATGAAGGGAAGAAGATAACTGTGAGAGGTAAAAGCGAGCAAAGGAAATCCAGTGAACCGAAGAGCGTCGTGTCCTCAGGGCGTCAATGACGGCCTCCTGGTGAAAATCCAAAACCGAAAAGGAAAACACCAAGGGGATCAGGAATAAGACCCTTTGTTTCAAAGAGCTTGGAAAAATCATAAAACAGACGCTCAAGGAGTTCAGGGGGGGTTTGGGGGCGGGGGTTTGGGGGGAAAAACTGAAAAAAAAAATAAAGGGGAAGGGAACCCAGTCCAGTGGCACCACTTGTCAATAAGAAGGGAACTGCCAACCGGCTGAGGAGGGTGGGGAAGTTGGAGGGTCGCCAAAAAAACCACCGATCACTCAGGGAAAAAAAAAACAGCACAAAAAAAACCAATGGTCTACCGGTCCCTCGAGGCAGAAGTGACAAAAACATGACCAAAAGAACAGGCACAGGGGGAAAGGGGGTCGCAGGCCACACCCGAAACGCCCGTTACTGGGGAAATGGGTTGGGCCAAATTAAAAGAAAAAAAAAAGGGGCAACTGAAACTGTGGATCCGGGGACACGGTAGGGGCAAGATATATTGGGAACTGGGTCCGGAAGAAAGGTGGGCAAGTCTTCGGACATAGGGAGGGTTACAGGTGGACAAGGTGGGGAATCAAACCAGTGCTCGCAAAAAAAAAAAACGGAGGGAAGGGGGAAAAGAGAATCTAAAGATGGAGAAACACAAGGATCGACCAGGATGTAACAAAAAAAGACACTGGAAAAGCACAGGGGAAAGGGTGGGGGGGGGTGGGGGGGGGAGAGACAACCAGGGTAAACAGAAAAACGATAGTAACAGGTCGGCAAACCAGACAGATATCGTTTAACAAAAAAATTCCGTGGAGGGCATGTGCGCGAAAACGGGGGAAAGGGGGAAAAAAAAAGACCAAAGCAGAAGAACAGGGGGTTTCAAGTCTCGAACGCCCAAATAAAGGAAAAGGTCTGAATCATTTTGCACGAGCGATCCGTGGAGAAACAACCAAAAACAAAACTTGAAAAAGAAAATACAGTGGAAGAAAGCAGCCGGTGCAGTGTCGAAAATGGACGAAGAAGGAAGAGGGGGGAACATATGGGTCAAAACGCGGGGGAAAGAAATGATAGTGGAGCAGGCGGGAAGAATTTGGAGGGAAAGCAAAAAAAGGGGGGCAAAAGGGTGGGCGGAAAAAAAAAGGTTCTGGAAAGCAGATGAAGAAACTAGCAGCCGGAAGGGCCGTTTGCGGGAAGATTTGGGGGAAGAATGCAGAGAAGTCAAAAGAAGGGAAACCGCGACCCTTCAATCAAAAAAATACAAAAATGCGCACAACAAAAGAAAGAGCAGGGGGGGGGGGGACCGGGAAAAGGGGAAAAGCTACAAAAAAAAAAAGAAAATAAAGATGCCGACGGCTCAAAATTCGCAGAAAAGGACAGTAGAGCGGGAAAAAAGCGGTAAACGACACCCGATCCCCAAGATGCACCACAACAGGGGGGACAAAAGGAAAAAGTGGTAAGTGTCCCGAAAAACCTCGATCACGGACCCGAGGACCAAAAGCTCGGGCAATCAAGCGGCTGGGAAAAAAAAGCCTAACAATCCCAAAAAAATGCCAAACTGCAGTGGAAAGAAGAGAACGTAAACAGTCGACGGGTGGAACGCAAAGGAAAACAAAGCGCCCAACCAGGTGTCGTGGCGGTAAAAAAAAAAAACAAGGAGTCATGCCAGAAAGACGACGGGAACAAAACTTCACAGAAGGGAACCCGAAGGATGGGTGGGGGGACCTGCTGGATAAACAACCCAAAAAACCAAAGGGAAAAAACAACACACTTAGAAACCGTAGCATGACACTACAAAGGGCAAGAAGGGGGAGGGAACGTCAAAAGGGAGCCTGAAGCGACCAACTGAAACAAATACGCAAACAGTCAAAAGCCATTGAACCAGAGAACAAATACCCCAGGGACGTGTTGGAAAAAAAAGAAGAATGCCAGACAAAAACGGGGGGCAAAACGGGCAAATAAGAGGGGAAATGCCAGTAAAAGCAAAATAAAGGCACCCAAGAGGCACAGAGAACAAAAAACACACAAAAAAAAAGGAAAACAAGCCGATCGGAAAACAGAAAAAAAAAAACGCAGGTCACTTTCAGAGTTTAAAACCTCGAAAAAACAACCAACCAGGTGGACTAAAAAGCAGACAAGGGAACCAGAAAACCAGGCGAAAGAGTCAAGGGAAGCTAAAAGAAGAGGGGGGGCAGCGAAAAAAAAACCCCAAAAGAGGAATGCAAACAGCTTGAATTCCATAGCAAGTCAAAACGGCAGCCTTCAAACGTCCTAAGGCCTACGGCCGGGGCAGGGGGGGTCATAGTCGCAAAAAAGAAAAGGGGGTTGGAAAGGAAGGAAAAAAGAAAAACAGAGATTCCAAAGGAAAAAACCATAAAGGGAACCACCACAACATTGGCCCAGAAACAACAGGAACACGGAAAACACGCTTCTAAGCGACGCCAAAAGAAAAACAACGTCGGCACAACGGTGAAAAGGGGGGGAAAAAAAGACGCAACCCGGATGAGGAAGAATACCAGGGCAAAATCAAAGCCAAGCGGTGGTGTGTCCAAACTATGACGGGGTGGGGATAAGGAAGGGGGGGGAGTGGGGGGAGGAGGGAGGGGTGGGGGGGGGGGGGGGGGGGGAGGGGGGAGGGTGGGGAGTGAAGGGGGGGAGAGGGGGAGTGGGGGGGGGGAGTGAAAAAGGGAGGGTGGGCAGGAGGGGGGGAGCGGGGGGTGATGGAAGGGGGTAAAGGGAGGGAGGGGCGTAGGAGGAGAAGGGAAGGAGGAGAGGTGAATGGGGAAAAATGGAGGGGTAGGAGAGGGTGGGAGGGTGTGGAAGGTGGGGAGGTTGGGGGTAAAGGAGACGAAGGAGAGGGTGGAGGGGGAAGTGGAAGGGGGGTAGGGGTGTTGGGGGGGGGGCGTGAGGGGGATAGGTGATGAGAGAAGGAGGTGGGAAAGGGGGAGGGACGGGGGTGGGGGGGGGGAGGTGAGGGGCGAGACCAAGAGGGGGGGTTTGGGGAGGGGGGAGGGGGAAGGGATATGAAGAGATGGCGCGGAGGAGGGGGGGAAGGAGTGGGGTAAGTGGGGGGGGGGGGTGGGTATGGGGGGGGACGGCGGGGGGGGGAGGGAGGGGTGTACGGGTGGGGAGGGTGAGGGGGTAGAAGTGGGCGGGGGAGTGTGGGGACGAGGAAAGGTGGGGGTGACGGGGGGGGTATTGGGGGAGAGGGTATGACAGGGGGTGAGTGAGTGTGGGGGGAAGGGAGGGGGGGGGTCGGGGGAGGGGCTTAGGAGAGGGGGGGTAGGTTGGTGAGGGAAGAACGAAGGGAGGTGACGCCGGTGGGGGCATAAGGGGGGAGGTGGGGGGGGGAGTAGAGGTAGAAGGTCATGGAAGGGGTGCGAGAGGGGGGGGGGAGCAGATCGTGGAGGGGGGTGGTAGGTTGGGAGGGTGTGGGCTTGGGGAGGGGGGATGGAGGTCGGGAAAAAACCAGGCTAAAGGGGGTAGGATAACAACAAGACCCTACTAACAACGTGCAGCCACACGAAACAATCAGAAAAATGGAAAAAAAGAAACCGCCATATCAAGAGGTTTGCACGATAAAAACATCTAAAACAAGTTAAATAACAAGAAAACTACCAATCATTGAAGTACTAACCTTTCCACCCGGCACGAGGAAAGGTTCCTCGATATAAAAAAACAAAAAAACTGAGTAGAAAGAAGATATTCCGCTGCAGCTTGCCGGGGTGGGGAGGTCACGTACCAAAATAGGGATGAACTTAAAAAATGAAAAGGGTCGTTAAAGGGGGTAGGGACGCAAAACAGGGACGGTCGTGGAAGGAGAAAGTTGCTGTGGGGTGGCCAACACAAGGTTCCGGCAGGGGGCAAAAGAAAGGGGTTTTGGGGAAAAAAAAAGGAAAAGGAACAGAAAAAGGGCCTTCGGGGGGGGGTGACAGGCAGGACCAATATAATGGCAGGGAGCATCCGGCACTGAAAAAAAAAGGCGAAACAGGAGCGTGGGGCACGAAATAGGGAGGGAAGCGTGGTGCTTGGGCGCTGTCCAGTAACAAAAGGAGTTGTTGGAAAGTCCTGGCGATTGGAAAGGCAAAAAGGGGGGGGGGAGGGGGGGGTGGGGGGGACGGTTGGTGAAGGAAGGATGGGGAAAGGTAAGGGAAACTGGTGAGAGACAAGATTTTGATGGCAAAGAACGTGGAAGGGAAACCCTGCAAACACCGAGGAAGTCCTGGGCCAGGGCCGACCAGGATTGAATGGACGGGCAAAAATATTGTCATAGGGCAGGAAAAAGCAGGGTGTCAGGGAACGTGTCCGCGCAGGTGTGCAAAAATTGGCCATGTCTCAAAGCGGGAAGACAGGAGAGCGAAAATTTTTCGAGTGAAAAAGGTCAAAAAGGGGGTGGCAGGGTGGGGGGACAAGGGGTGCTTCTTCCAGTTGCAAAAAGATGTGTGGATGAAAAAAAAGGTGGAATCGTAACACGCTGCACGGGAATCTTGTACAAGATAAGAGGTGAAAGGGTGGGGAGAGGGAGGCAAACAGGGGGACGGACGATTGCGGATGGCCCCAGTCCCCCGTGGGTCGTCAACTGAGACAGGGCAACCACAAAAATGAAAAGGGTAATGATCGGTGAAAAACAAGGGGGGGTAAGGGGGGAGGGGAAGGGAAAGGGGCGAAAGGTCACCTGGGTTCAGGGTCCGATGGGGGCAAAGGACCAGCACAAAAAGGGGGACGTCGGCCGTGTGTGCAGTTGTAGGTGGGGCCACGGGGGGATGAGAGTTGGGGCTGAAAGAGGACACGGGAGGGGGGAACTTTGAGAGCAAAAAGGTTAAAAGAACCAAGGCTCCGGGGAAACGAGGAAGGTTGGGGTTAGAGCAGTCCGATGTAACGTGAGGGTGTAGTTGGAGAAGAAAAGCAGAAAGGGGCGAAGAAGAGGGGGGCGGGAAAGTGGAGGTCTGTCCAAAGTAAAGGACAGAAAGGGGAACGTGAGAGTTGAAAACCCTAGCCTGGGTTGAGTTTGGGTAAGAAGACGAAAAGCCCTGCTGTGAAGCTTGGAGTGGGGGGGGGAAGAAGGAAAGAGAAGATTCACAACGAATGGCAGGGGTTGATAAAAGACTCAAAAGCGTCGAAAGAGGGGGGGGGGTTCGGGGAAAATAAAGCAAGTAAAGACTCAATCAAGAGCGAAATGTCTAAAAGTAAGTGATTAGGGTCCACTGCTATTGTTGATTTGGGGGGGAGGAGGGGAGAAAAGGGGGAGACTTGGCCAGCAAGGGTCCAATGGGGGGCCGTAGCCTGTTGCTCGTGGGGCGGGAAAACGACACTCATTGATGAATGGACGGCGAGGGGGAGACTCCCCCAAAGCTCTTACCCTAACGCGGGTCAGGAACATGAGGATGGAGACTCGTTCAAAACCAGAACGGTAAAAAAAAAAAAAAGAAGACCAGGTGGATCACGCCAACAAACTGAGGTGACCCGGAACTGAAGAGCAGAGTAGTGGCGCAAGGGAAAATCTAATCAGGCAGTGTTGGCGTGGGGGGGACAACACATGAGGGAAAAGACCAAAAAAAAAGGAAAATGGTCCAAAATGTAAAGGACGGTGAAAAAGAGGAGAGGGACAAAGCCGATTATGAAGGTAGTGATATGCCACCACGAAAAGAAAAATCACCGGATTCACTAGGGAAGAAAAAATAACCTGGTAAAACCTGCAGAAAATAGGAAACGGGGAAGGCGTCAGGAAAAAAAAACCAGTGGGGACCGGGGAGCGTTCGAAACATTCCTGGCTACAACCATGTCCGCAGCAAAAAAGCAAAGGAAAAGGGGGAATGGGTTTGCACAAAAACGGGGAAACCAACCATGCTTGACGGGTCCCAAAGTCTTGGAAAGGAATGGCAGATAATGGGGGTAACTGTGTCCAGGAAGCAGTGCCCGCAAGGTAGGTGGGGCCGATGAAAGCGACTTGTTGGTCGGGAATCGTATAATCAGAACACACCCCGAGAAAAAAAAAACAACAACAAGTAGGGAAAGATCTGATTTTTTCTAAAAAAACGGCTCGACAAACGGACATCAAAAAAAACGGAAAAAGAACGCACGGGGCAAAAGATCAGACAAAGGTTGACCACTATCGGCCCCATTCAAAAAACCCGTCTCGCCAATGCAAGTAGCGTCCGAAAAAAAAAGAGACGGGGGGGGGGGAAAAGAGCGGAAAAAAGGCCTGGGGATGCCCCCCAACAACTACGGCGGAGGCAATTTTTTGTCAAGGGTCCAGGTGGGCTTGTTTCAGGGGGGGGGGAAAGAAAACTTTCAGAAAAATAAAGGTCATGAATAAAAGGGGAAGTGAACAGACCGAGAAAACGAAATGAACATGGGGACCGTCTTTTTTAAAGAATTCCAAAAAGCCAACACGTATCGAAAAGAGGCGGACTAAGTGGGGGGGGGACGAAGGGCAAAGTGGGGGTGGGGGCACGATCAAAAAGCCGGGGGGCGGTCTTGAGTACAAAAAGGGTGCGTAAGAGACCGAAAAAAGGCGACAAAGGTGCGGGAAAGAAGAGAGCATTTGGGCGAGAAAAGACCTGGAAGCCAACATATTGGAACAGCCCCTTACACAGTGAAAAGCCAAATAAAAAAAAAGCAAAGAAAGAAGGGGGGGACTAGGGGACCTGCCCAGGGAAAAAGATTCAGCGGGAAAAAAGAAAATACCAGGAAGCAGAGAAGGTAACTGAAGTAAAAAACCGTGGCGCGGAAAAGAAAGGTAGAAGTCGTTCACAAGGAGGTTTTAAATAGGACCAAGAAATAAAAAAGGCCATTAACCCCGGTCAACCGAACCAGTTTCTTAAAACAAAAAAGAGGGACTCCTAGGAAAAAAAAAAGCAAAAAAGAGAGGGGGAAAAGGCAGTAGGTCGGGCACCGGGAAAAGTCAGAACAAAGGGTGTAAAACGCCTCAAACGTACCAAAAGCGACAGTGAGTAACGCAAAGGGCAGGCCAAAATGCCAAGAAAGGGAAGGGTGAGAGTAAAAACACGACCAGACATTCCCGAAAGACGAACACGAAGTTACCGAGATTGGGAAGGGGAACGACCTCTGAGCCCAGGGAAAAAAGGATGGGAGAGCAAAAAAACGACCGGGAAAAAAAAAGAAACCAGACAAAGCCACAAGGAACAGGACAAGTGGGCCGGAGTAACAGACCCAACCCGCAACATTTTTGAAAAATCAATCAGACTGGAAAACTTAACGGAAAGAAAAAAAAAAAAAAGATTAACCAAAAGGAACGTGGAAAGGCCTTTCCTGCAACTCCGAGAAATCAAGAGCGCGGACAGGGCCAGAGCACTTACCGTACGCAAAACGCCAAAAAGACACAGGAAAACTGCGAAAGGGAAAGAAATCCCGCAAAGGAAAGGGGTTTTCGGGGGTGAAAAAAAAAGGATCAAGCAAAAAAAAAACAAAGGGACGACGCAAAACAATTGACCACAACCGGCGGGAAGGCCTCTGGTCCGAGAAAAGGAAAAGGCAGAAGCAAAAAAAGAGGACGGGCGACAAGATGGCTGTCAAGGAGAGAAAGAAAAGGAAAACCGGGCAACGTCACCTGGTTCACAGACCAGACAACAAAAAAAAAAAAAGGTGTAAGGGGGAGGAGCCAAGATCAACAGAACCGTGTCTAGAAAACACAGGCTCCCGGGAAGATCCGGCACAAGCAAGGGCCCACAAGTGGCCCCTGTCACCCAAAATGACCGGCCAAAGGAAAGAGGTCTTAAAAAGCAGTAGGAACCCAAATTTCGGAAAAAAAGGCAATGCGGACGCACAGAAATGCTCAGACGAATCTTCCAGCACGCCACGCGGTGGTACGCTTGACGAAGGGGTAAGGAGAAAAAGGAACGACTTTGGAAGACAATGAAAAGGACCCCACAATACTGGGCAACAAAAAACTACAAGTCAAGGGGAACGGCAAATGAACAGGCCAAAATCAGAAAAGGGGCACAAGAAAATCCTCGGTGAGAAATACAACAAAAGACAAAAAGGGAAAAGACAACGGCATGAAAGAACGGTAACCCTGCAAAAAAAAACCCCGGCACGAACAAAGGCTGCGAAGATATAGGACAAACAAAAAAGGAGAGGGAAAGGGAAATAGAAAGAGGAGTAGGCAGCAAAGACGTCAGTCAAACAGGGTGGAATTTTGAGGACCACGTCGATGAGATAAAAGGTAGAGTTTTCGAGCAGGGGGGGTAGTGAAAAAAAAAAAAGAAGTTGCAAGGGGGAAAAGGAGGAGAAGGCAAGGGAGGGGGGCAAAACGCCTTGTAAAACATGGTTGTTGAAGGGCCATTTGGGGGGGAGGAAAAGCGGTGCGGTGGGGATAGAAAGGGGAAAAAAAAAAGGAAAACAAACCCGAAGTCGGCGTCAAGTTTCAAGACAGTGTTGCGGGGGAAAAGGTGAAAGGGAAGGGGGAGGGAAAAGGAGGGAGAAAGAAGCGGGAAATGGTGGCAACGTTGTTGAAGGTGGAAGTGTTGTGGGCGTCTGGACGGTTCCATGGGCAGGGCCGTTTGGGGGAAAGGAAAGAAACAAGGGGGGAGATGGGCGAAAGGCAGGACCCGAGGAGTCTGTCCCCCTGGGAACCAAGAAGAAAGTTTGTTGTTTTTTGTTGAAGGCTGAGTCCTGCTCGGCCGGAGGGGCAAGCAGCGAGAAAGGGCTCACACCACGGGAAAACAGGGAAAAAAAAAAAACAGAATAGATCGAAAAAAGAAGAAATGAAAACGGGGTGGGCAGTTGCCTTGTTGAAGGGGTAGGGGTAACAGGGGAACTCTTGTTTGGGGGGGGGGGAAAATGATTTTCAACATCAATCGCGCGATGTCCAACTACGGGGCGCACACAGGGTGGCGAACAAAAGGGGGGGAGAAACGGGGAAAGAAGCAGGAAAAAGGTGGCGGCCACTGGGTCAACCGAAAAGGGTGCGTCCAGCGGCAGGCAGGCAATCCTGAAAACAACTCACGGTGGAAGAATCAGTCCGCAAGGGGTCCAAAAAGCATGAAGGTGAAATGCAAGACTGACTGTTAAAAAGGGACACACGAAATTGGGGGAACCGGGGACGTCCACCGGGGGGGAACCGGTCGAACGTGGGGGTGCGAAAGGGGGGAATGCTCACGGCCATGATAAGGGGCGGACGATGAGCGGGGGGGGAACCGGGGGAGGAAAAAAAAAAAACACAAAAAAAGACTTCAAAGTCACAGCGGAGGGTTTTTGAAAGGTAAAAGCGTCAGGACACTACCCTCGGCCGGCTCAGGAGGACGTTTGCTGAAAAGATGCAGGTAAAGGGAGAGGGGGGACCACAGGACAGATGGAGGAAAGTGGGAAGGGCCCAAGGCCCGCCCGAAGGACTATCCTGGTCTGGGGGGGGGGGTCCGCAAGGAGAGAGTCCAAAAGTAGTGGAATGGAAGAAGAAAGGGGGTCCACCCATGGCGGAAGGTGAGGCCTGATAGGGGGGGCAGTTGACGAAACGCCTTATTATCAGGAGACATACGCACGGAAAGCCAGCCGATGGTAAAGGAAAGGGTGGGGGGGGGGGTCCAAGGATCGTTGAGGGGGGGAGATCTGTTGCGATGGAGTCCACGAAGGTGCATTATTCCAACAGATCAGGGGGGAAGCAAGGTGTTTGGGAGCACACTGTGGAGGCTGAAACTAACAAAAACTGGATGAAAAATCTCTCTGAACTGAAAGAAATTAAAAAAAAATAAAAAAAAAAATGGAGAAGCCGTTTTGTCAAACCGAAAGCAAAGGGGGGTACAGGGGAGGGGCATCCTTAAAACGGGTCGCAAAGAAGGAAAAAAAAGAAAGAAAGAAAAGAGAGACCGGCTTGGCAAAAGGCGACTCAGCCCTTTTTGACCGGAGGAAAGTCAATTACGGCCACAAAAGCCTCGATGCAAGGGGGGGGGGCAGGGTGTGTGGGACACAGGAAAAAAGGGTCCCATGGAAAGTTGGAAGGGACAAAGAGTGTCGGAGAACGAAAAAAAAAAGCAGGCCTGATTATGAAGTAGGGAGAGGGTTATTAGGAACCAAAACCGAACAAAAGCCACAAAAGAGTCATACCAGAAACGGAGGGGATCGTGTGCTCAGATGTGTACGGGCAGCGCAAAAATGGAAAAAAACCAGTGACGGCAGTAGCCAAAATGAACACAGTCCAGTTTAAGACGGGGCAACCAAAAAGGAAGGGGGTTGGAAAACAGTACAAAAAAAAAGATGAGAAGGGACGCCAGAAGGGGGGCCGGTGGCATATAGTGGGGGAGGGAAAAAAATTCTTTCCCCTTAGTCGTACAGGAAAAAACGATGGAGGAAAAAGCCACGTGGGTCGAAAGCGTAAAAAAAAAAGATAAAAGAAAATCTCAAACAACAACCGAGAACCGTATTGGCATTAGTAAAAAAAGAAGAGAAGAAAAGAGTTCACGAACAAACAAAAAAAAAAAAGAAAAAAAAACGGGCTTCGAACCGACGGGCCCGGCACGGGGCCAAAGGGCAGAAAAAACAGTTAAAAACCCTAGTCTAAATGGGAGAACACGAAAAGCTGTAGGACCTGGAAAAAAAAAGACAAAGGACTGCAGGGACACGAAAAAAGGGGGGGGGGGGGACAATCGAAAAGAAAAGGAAGGGTGTTTCAGGAACCGAAAGCTAATCCGTCGACCGGGAAGGGGTGGGGGGGAGAAGCCGACAAGGGGGGAGGGTCAGAGGGGAAAAAATCCAAAAAATTCTACACCGACGGACAAGAACACGCGGGGGGAGTGTCAAACGAAAGAGCAGTCCGTCTTGGGGGGTCAAGTTGTTTCCAAAAACACAAAAAAATAGAGGGCCGAAGACGAATTGGATGAAACGGGCAAATGGAGAAGACAGCCGGTCAGTGACGGGAAAAAAAGTCAAGGGGCGAACAGAGCCAAAACAGAAGCAGGACGAAACCAAAATTTCGACTATTTTGGGAATATATCTTAAAAAAAAAAAAAAAACAGGCAGAGAAGGATGAAAATCAACAGGACGTCAGCCGCAATCAATGCAACTACCAAAAACATGGTTACAAGCCTAACACGGACAAACAACTAAGAAAATAAAAACCTGGAAGGAGAGAAAACACATGAAAGAGAGAAAAGATAGTAAAGGCGTGAACAAGCTGAAAGGAACAACTCAATCAGAATTTCGAACCTGCCCCGCAACAAGATGCAGACAAAATCTGGGGGTACATCCCTAAAATCAAGAAAAAAAAAAAAGCAGAGACAAAGGCGGAAGCTGGTCCTTTTCCAATCAGTGGGTCCAGCGCAGTCAATCTCAAAAGTAGAACGATCGACTTTTATAACGCAAAAGTGGAGGGACAAGCTCAAGACAAAAAGGGGTCAGTCGAAAAAAAAGAAACACGCAAGAATGACAGGAACCTCGACTGGAAAAGAAAATGCAAACCGTCCTGTAGCCGTATATTGAAGCAACAACTTCAGAGAACCAGTTAAAGAAGAATCGCAACACGAAGAAGACAAGCAGTGAGCATGAACTACCGACAAATTTGGGCCACGTTGAGTCCAGAAGAAGACGCTAAACAACAGGTAACGAACGTGAGACGAAAATGGACCTGCAAAGACTTGAACAGGGGGGAAAGGAAAAGTCGTCAACAAACCGGCTTGGTGAAACCCGTTCCAATGACCGCCCGAAGAGGGCAAAAAACAAAGCGGGAACAGGGCACACTGACAAGTACAAAAAGAAAAGGGGCGCCAAACCACCGTAACAAGAACTGGTCACATCGAACAAGGGGAAAGGTTTCGATTTGAAACCGAGCACAAAAAAAAAACAAGGTTGAAAGGAAGAAAGGAAACACAAGGGGGACACCAAAACAGAAGAAGAGGCCGTGGTCGAAACGAGGGCCGGCTCCCCGCGCCTCTAAAAAAGACCTCTGTCCGACAACAGGCAAGCAATCCTTGACAGGAAGGAGAAAAGGGGAGGGGGACCAAGAAACGAAGCCGGAGGGGGGTGACCGGGACGGTCACAGACAAGATACAACGTGTGTGTGAACGGCCGACAATTGCTTCCCAAGGTCGAAAAAAATACCGCCACACCAAAGAAACAGGCCCCCATTCAACGGAAAGGGAAAAAGGAACAAAATTTACAGCGTCTAAACAGCGGGTCCGACCACCGAAAGTAGGGCAAAGACCACCGAAAAAAAAAAAAACGCCGGAAAACTTCTCAATCGTCCGGGGAACAACAGGTGGTGTTACGAAAAAAGGGAGGGAGAAAAACACAGAAGCACGGCCACTATTGGGAGATCAAGGAAAAGAACAAACAAAACGGGGACGCCATGGGACCGGTAAAGAACCTAAAAATGGGCCCTCCTAAAGGAAACCGAACAAGTGGAGAAAGCAGCGACAAAAAGGGGAAGAAACGGGCAGAATCACATGGACGTGTCAGAACCTTACCACCCGGCCCACTAAAAGTACGCCAGGACTGGCGGATCAAGAACAACGGGGAGGAAAAGAGTGGGTGGGCAAAACCTGGAAGAGAGGTGGGGGGAGTGTCAGAACACGGGTCCCAAAATGAGATGCAAGTGGGATTCGGGTGTCAGTGAGTAACGAAAAGACAAAGGCAGGAGGGGCAGGGTAAGGGGGAATGAAAAATTAGGGGCAGACCGCCCCGGGGGTGGGTCGTCAAGGCCCCCGCATTTGGGGGGTTTGTGGGTCAGGGGTCAAGCGCGGTTTGGTTTAGATGCCACAAGGGACCACAAAAAAGGAGGGGCCGAGGAGGAAAACATCGTAACGGAGCAGTACGGGCAGTAGAAATGTGGGGTCGGGAGAACTGGAAAGGGTTGTGAGCAAGTGCAAAAAAGAAAGGGGCAACAGTCTTTAAGCAAGTGGAAAAAGGTGGGCAGGACCAGGAAACGGGGGAAGGGGGTAAATAAAGGGTGGGGGTGGGTGGGGGGGACTGCGGAGGAGGTCAAAAGGTGCCCCCTTTTAAGGGGGACAACTTTTGGTATATGGGAAGGAAACAAAAGAAGGCGTAGGCATGGGACACCGAAAAGGAAACTTTTGAAGTCTTGCGGGCCGGGAACGGAGAGAAGAAACGGTGCAGCAAATGTGCGGGATGACTGGGAGAAGGCGGGTCGCGAAGGAGTCAGGGGGTGACCATGCGTAAACTCGTGGGAAGGGGAAGGGGGTCGGTGCCACAGGGGTCAGGGGTCTGTCCAAGGGCGTTTAACCACAGGTTTGTGGTGGGAAAAATCGTTCACATCCAGGAACAGGGGAAAAAAGCAAGGCCGGAGGTTAAGAAATAGAGGTGCCGGTGTGCGAGGAGGGGGGGGCCTGGGAAGTGTGGGGAAGAAAAGGCTTGGAAGGGTGGGAACCTGGGACCTACAAAAAAGCAGGGGGCCTCCCAGTGGCGAAAAATTCAAAAACGGTCACAGAAAACAGGGCCGGGGGGGGGTGTTAAGAAATAGGTCGTGAAGGTCAATGAAAAAAGTGAAAAACTGGGGCACGTGGTGGGAGCAGGGGCCGTAAGTCAAGGACGTGAAAAATTGGAGCCAAAAAGGTTCCCTTGGGGGGGAAGGTTCAAGTTCACGGTCGGTGATAGGGGTTCTAGGGTAAAGCCATGGGCCGTTCTCAGAAAAGTTCGACACACAAGCATCAGGACGGGAAGCGGGGGGGGGGTGTCCAGGGGTTTGCGGACTGAACGCGGGCACAAAAAAAGGTACCTGGGGGGACCGGATAACGGGGGGCGGAAGTGGCAGGGGACTCACAAGGGTCGATGGAGGGTAGTGAGCGGGGTCCACAAGAACCAGAAAGAATTAATGAAAAGTCCCTAATCCGACGGGGCCCTAGCGGGGAGGTGGGGAACACGGGTAGAAAAAGGATGACCCTGAAGGTCAATGGAATAACGGGTCGGATTCTGCACAAAGGGGTTTACCGTTGTAATCGGTGAATCGAATGTGGGAAAACGCTGGGGTAAAAAAAAAATCACTTCCGAGAAAAGGACTGTTATTTAAGGACATCATAAGAGAGTTTTGGGGACGGATTTTGACACGCCAGGGGGGAGAAAAGTAATGTAAAAAAAAAAAACAAGGGTCAATGTGGTAACATCGTTCTCCTGTGGGGCAGAACCTTGGAGGACGGGACCGCGCAGATTAGTTGGATTCTACTGGAGCAGAGTAATGAAAAAGAGAGGTTCCAGAAATGAAGGTCCAGGGAGGGCACAGGCGGAGACGTTACGCCCCGTACATAAGGCAAAGACCGGCAGGGTCCCTGAGGCCAAAACCGGGGGAAACCACTGCACCATCAATGGGGGGCAATAAGCCCCGAGCTGAAAGAAAAAAGGAATCATGGGTGGGAAAGGGTGGAAAAAAAAATTTGAAAGAGGTACAACATTTCCCATGAAAAAACGGCCGGTCAGGGGAAATAGGAGCAAACTGCAAAAAAGAAGGCTGATGGGAGGAGGCGTGGGTAGTTGAGGCACGGCAACACCCGAACAGCCACCCCGGATTCGATCTGAAAGAGACAAAAACGGGGTGAAAAACAAGGGGGCAGTCATTGGTAATGGGGGGGGGCGGGCAAACCAGAACCGGACACCAGGGCCCTGGTTCCGGTCGCGATGGCCCCCCACTTCGGGGGGAAAAAGTCGCGCACGGTAATTGAGATGGTTTGTTCGAACTGGGGGGACCTCTTGAACGTCGACGCATGGTGTGGGGGGGAAGAAGGGGGCAGATAGTTTGTGAAAGGCCAGAAGGAGAAAAAACGGGATGAAAGGTCAAAGAAAAAGGTTTTGGGGGGGACGAAAAGGTGGGTAAGAAATAGTGGAACAGATCCGAAAAAATCAAAAAAAAAAACATATGGGAGGGGAAAAATATATTATCGAACAAAGTGGTCCGAAAAAGCCAACAAGGGGACTTGGACAGGAGGGCCAGTCAAAACGGTACTCCTAAAAGTGAACGGTACCAGGTAACCAACGATCTAAAGTAGCCAAGGCAAGAGGAAAGGCGAAAGCTTGGAAAGGTCAAACAACGCAGTCACAAGTTTGAGAGGAAACTCAGAAAACGGGGGTTGCAACGAAAAAGAGCCGGACCCAACGCCCGGGGGGTTTGCATGAAAAGGGCAACCTCTAGCCAGAAAGATCCCACGGAAGAAAAAAGGTGTCGTTGGGTCACGAAAGCAGGGGGGGTGGGCTGTTGGGGGGGAAACCAAAAAGTAAAAAATACAAAATTACGGGGCATAAAATGAAAGAAGTCCACACATGTAACCTGACATGGACGGGTACTTTTAGTGGGGGGGGGGGGGGTGCAAAAAAAAGCAAAACAAGGAAAAAGCTAGCCGGGCGGGAAAATGGAAAGGGGAGATGCAAAAGAAACAGGTGGAAGACGAAAATGAAAAGGGCAAAGGAGGCCCAAACCTGTTCGAACGGCGCCTCAACAAGAAAAAAAAAAAAGACAGCGGTGGCTGGAACGAGGTATTTGGGAGAGGAATCAAAATCGGGTCAGGGACGATCATCCTACGTCAATCCGAAAGAAAGACTCTCCGCAGGGCACTAAAAGGGAACAAGGCGGGACCAAAGCATAGGGGACAAAGACGAAATAAGCACAGAGCAGGAACGACACAACCCGCCCGGCGGGGGATCAGGTCACATAAGAAAGTCGGAACCCGGTAAAGAAAAACTACAAAAGGAAAGTTCAAACGGCAAAAGAACCCAGGGACGTACCAGCAGCCAGGGACAAGACATCGAGGAGAAAAAACGCAAAACTCGTCCCCACAACTTCAAAAGGACGGTCCTTCAAAGGTCAAATTCCAGAACAAGGAAAAAAAGAGGAAAAGAAGAACAGGGGGGAGAACGCAAGAAGGCCAAAAAAGACCTTAGGGACACAGTTTCCAACGAAACCGGCAGGACAAAAAGGCGACTGGAAAAAACTGCCGCAAACGGGGAAAAAAAACCAAGAGATGTTTGCGGGCACTGAACCAATTGCCAAAGAACAAATGACACAGAACGACTCGCAGGCAACTAAAAAGACCAGGGGGGGGGAAAAAAGAAGGAACAGAAAAAAAGGACCAAAATTGACGACGTCCCACACGAGGGACCGGCCATATACCCAAAAAAAACGGGGTAAAAAAAGTCGGTCTCCCGAGGACGAAAAAAAGACCCTAACAGATCGGCAAGAATGGGTGTTGAAACACAGGGTACGTTGCAAAAAAAAAGCAACATACAGTGGAAACAAAAAAAGAACCATTGAAAAAGAGTGGGGGGAAACGTGCAAAAACAGAAGAAATACCGGAAGCCCCACAGGGCCGTAATAGAAAAGGAAAACGTCATCCGAACATCATCAAAAAAAGGCGTTGAAACACAAAGAATAAAAAACACAAAACAATTAAAAGAAGAAAAGGACCCGACCCAGGGAAACGAAAACCCCTTCATGACCAGCTTGGGGGGCACTCACTCTACAGTTGCCCCCACAAGAAGAATAGAGACGACTGACCAGAGGCCAGAGGAATGCCGCAAAAGGCACGTCTCCTGTCAGTGCCAACTAAGTCCAGGACTGGAAAGTACTTCAGGAAGAATCTAAGAGTTGGGTTTAGTGACTAAAAAACAACGGGAGGCACACCCCAGGGGCAAAAGTAAGACAGAAGAAAAAAAACGGCAACCAATTGAAACCTAGGGAATGACTTCCACACTAAACCAGGGGAGAAAAAAAATACAGGGGGAAAAAATAAAAAGAACAAGGAACAAAAAAAAACGCCAAAAAGACCGACCGATTCTCACAGAAACAAACCCCTGTGGGGGTCGTAAAGAGGGAAGGGAGGGAGAACACTAGCAAGAAAAAAAACAGGAGAATAACAAAATCAGATGGCCAGGGAGACGACAAGGCTGTCGAAAACCTAAAGCGGAGAAGACCTCAAAATCCATACATGGAATGGTTGGAGCAAATACAACAAAAAGAAAAGGGAAAGAACAATAAAAGGAAGACAAACCAACACAGTGTGGGACGTGTTGCGAAAAAGGAAAAAACGGCACGCTGGAAGGACCGGCGGACAGAGCATTCTCAAAAGACAAAGGGAAGGGGGGAAATATATAGATAGGGAAAAGGGAAAGACACAAAGGGGAAGGGTAAAGGGGGGACGACACGTAAGGGGAGGGGGAAGGACGTTGATTAAGGGGCATAGCTGGGGTGTCAAAAGCGGAGTTTCTGAAGGGGATTTATTGACCGTAGTCGGGGCAAACCTTGGGTGAAAGAGACCCCGAAATGGTTGGGGGTGTGATTCAGGGCGCTGGGCATAAACATAACACGCAATTACAAAAACACGGGGGGACAGTGCTGAAGACGTCTGAGAAGAGGACCGAGAGTGCCAGGGCAGTCGTTCTTTTAAAATAGTTCGGGGGGGGGCAAGAAAAAGGGAGCGTAAGAAAAGAGGAAGGGGTGGACGAGGGAATGGCGGGGGGAAAGGGGGGGGAAGACGGGGATTTGGAGTTTAGGCTGAAACATTCCTCATTGGGGTAGGAAAGAAAAACGTTTTGGATGGATAAAAGCGCCAGGGGACCCGCAACGAAGGAGTCACTTAAAGACAAGCAGTTATCTTTTACAAAAGAAGCTTACGGGAAAACTTGCACCCGTCGTCACGTGCGCCGAGGGGGCAGGCTGCAGATGACTCGGTTAGAGACTCTTTGAGCGGGGGGGAGGGTGGGAAATTTGGGGGCCCCGGGGTCAGTACGTAGGTGACACCAGTGGGGTTGAAGGTTGAGTTCACAATGAACAGTACGGAGGCCAGGGGAAAAAGGGGGGTAAGGAGCAGGGTGCCGGTGGACGGGAAGTGCCGGAAAAGTGGAAAAAAAAGGACACTGGTAAGTGCCTGGGACCAACAGGAGCCAAGGGGGTCCTTCTCGCGGGGTCGGGGAAGGAAAGAAAGGGGTCAAGGG
>Ga0179593_1453693_pt1 | contig 21766 bp, 22 predicted proteins | sample CZODoug2_1_08_16_FD_185931 | JGI IMG/M metagenome (GOLD analysis project Ga0179593, IMG submission 185931) | Vadose zone soil fungal communities from Angelo Coast Range Reserve, California, USA - CZODoug2_1_08_16fungal (PacBio error correction) | ecosystem: Environmental > Terrestrial > Soil >...
AAGGACTCAAACCAATCTCCGCTCATAACTGGCCCGGAAAACCGGGGAAACATTCCCCAAAGAAAAATGGGGATAGAGTCTTCAAAATACCATGCAAGGAAAAAGGAAGTAACATCCTATCAGTTTTCAAACGGGATCACCCAAATCTGAAGTTTTTTGCTTGAGGGCGGGGTTTAAAGGGGATAATTTTCCAAGCAAAAAGGGGGGGTGCACAGGGAACTTGAATGGCGTGGGAGTTGAAGTTTCGGTGGGATTTGGGGGAGTTGGGGGTTTGTGGGGGGTGGCGGGGACCAAGCAAGAAAAGAAAGAGGGTTTTGGAATACAACTGGCGAGGGCAGGGACCCGTTGCCCGTCAAGCGAGGCTCAAGAAAAAATCACCAAAAAGGTTCCACAAAAAAAAAAAAAAAAGGAACAAAACACAAACGGGTGGGACAAGTAGATTGTACTGGAGAGGCCCCTTTTTTAACCTGCAGCATCCCAGCTCGCATCGCCGAACAAGTGTAGAAAATTTGGGAACTAATTAGGGTGGTGGGTAACGTCCAACCACAGCTCTACGTCAGCTATTACAACAAAACAGGGAAGTGCCCGTTCCGGAGGGGGTGTGTCACTCGACTCAGAGTCTGGAATCAGCAGAATAACTGCACGGAGGCCAAAGCCCTAAAAACCTGTCCCGGACCGCTGCGCAAGACGAACACTGTGTAGCCCCATGGATGAGGGAGTCTACACAAGGCTTGGCCGTTACAAATTCCATTGCTGCAGGAAACCGACTCAACCGAATCAAAGCCGGTCCGAGGGGAAGCCCAAGAAGGAAACCCGCCCTCCGGTGGTCGGGTGTAAGGTCAGCACAATGACAGGCAGAAAAGGTTTCTTAAGTTTTGGGGAGCGAAAAAAACGCACACCTTCGCAGCCTACACTGGCCCGCGAAGGTGGCCGTCACGAGGGGCACGCTGGTGCTGTTAACGGAGCGACAACGATGGTTGGGAGCACGCGCCAGGCAGACAAATGGAACGCCAGCAAGAAAGGCAGGCACCAACTCGTCGAGAAAATGGCGGTTTTTCGAAGGGGGCAAGTACAGTCGCCTACAAGAAGGTCCGGAAAAGAAAAGGCGGGCGCAATTACAAAAAAACGCAAAGCTGTTAAAAAAAAAAAAGCAACGTTTTTCATACTGGGGGCAGGAAAGGGCAAGGAAAGGAAAAAGCTTTGTCGTCCATTAGAAAACGGCGCGTTGCTGCGCCTCGGAATGGGGTTTGGGGTTAACGATGGAACATGAAAAAACCTTCCGGGGGGGGGGGGGGTTTTGTCGAGGATGACCGCCGGGTTACCACCGCCCTTCCGCTTGAAAGCGTCTCAGCGAAAAAGTGTTCAGCAAATACAGGAAAAAGAGTAAGGAAAATAAGGCCAAAAGAAAAGGCAGAAGAAAAGAGAGAACTACGGAACAATCTAAAAAAACGTCGCCCCTCCCCGACAGGGGGAAACTCCGTAAATTACTTTCTCCGTAAACCATAACGAGCAAGCGCAAAACGGTCGCCGGCGATAACGTCTTCGAAGGAAAATCTCCCTGGTTACTCAATGGGGCGGCCACAAGAAAACATCGAGTGCCGCGTGGGGTCATGAAACGTCGGATGAAGCGCCTCATCCGCTAGAGAGGAGCGACCCGGCGCACCAAACTCGGAGTATCGGCAGGCGTCGAGGGCTGGTCCCCTGTGATGGAGTCGCCAGAACCGCAAACTGCGGGCGCTGAGAAATAAACTCGAACAATAGTGATACGGCATGAAGCACCACGGCACCCGTGGAACAAAATCAAAAATCGCTTGGGGGGCCAGCGGAACTGGGAGAGGAGGAAGACAAAATGCCGCCCTCGGTAATTGTGGTAAGTTACAGAAAGTCCGCAATAACGTCCGAGGAAACCTCGTAAATGACGTGCCATACGCCGTGAAAAAAACCAAAGACGATTCCCGGAAATCGACAAATACTGAGAATGGGGGGGGATCAGCATTCAGGGGGGAACAATGGTGGGGCGAGCGGCAGGGGGGGCAACTGTGACTAAGAAAAGGTGGAACAGGCAGAAGAAACTGGTCTTCGCCTCGACCGCACTGTGGAGTTTTCAAAAAAATCGAGTTTTTGCCTTTGAGCGGACCCAAACATGGACCAAAAGAAAGAGGCTTTTTGGCATGGCCGGGATTTCCTCGAAGCAACCAGGCGGGTTGGGGGGGGGGTAATCCCCAAGTCGACTTAGTGAAGCCGAAGCAGGATAGGGGAGGAAAAGTCGGAACCAGAGAAGACAGAAAAGGGGTGAAACAAAAAGACAGGAAAGGCTTAAACGGGGGGCCGAGAACGAACCGCCAAAACGCTTTAAATCTCTCCTACAACGGGGGAGGTGAGAAGGAAGAGAAAGGAGGAGGAAGCGCAAGGTAGGGTTCGTTTCTCAAGGACCGCTAAAGCGTCTTCAAGCAGTTTTGTAACTGGCAAAAAAGTTCTGGCTCGTTCCGGTTTTCACCTCCTAAACACCCAGCCACGCCGGGGTGGAAGTCAAGCCAGATTGGATTGGAACAAAAATCAACCGTTTTGCGACCAGGAAACTCCAGGGCAAAAAAGCCTGGCAGGCGTGAAGGAAAATCGGGCAAACAACCGGGCGAAAACTCTCAGACAGGGTTAGAGGCGAGACAGTGAGCCCGCCTTGTCAAAAAATCACACTCACCAAAGAAGGCGGGCCGCCAAGACGTAGGCAAATCATTAGAGGAGACCAAATCCCGTAGCAGGGTCCACTGGCGAAGGGCCGCAAGAAAAGGAAGGGGGATTCGGAATGCGATTGTCAGTGAATAAAAAAGGATTTCCGACTCCCCCGACCCGAGGAAAAAGTGCTTGGGTGGGCTACACCCTCAAAAAGAGAAAACGAGGACGATGCGCCGTGAGAGTTTTGAAACTCCGCTTCTTCCCTTGGTGGGGCTGGTCTCGGAAGGATCGGCCGGCCAAGATTCAAAAGGGGGCAAAACAGTGTCGACAAAAAAAAGGGAAAAGAAAACGACTGGGCCTGGGGCAAAGAAAAACCAAGCTAAATAAAGACCAGGGAAAAAAATAAAAGGCTCACACGGCGCTGACAAAACGGATTTAGAGAGGACAAAAAAAGCGGGACGCGATGTCCTGGGTTGGAAAGTTCCCCAAGGATTACCAGCGCGAATGGAAAACAAAGCCCTGGGAAAAACTGGCACACCACACCGGGGCGATCGCTCGGTGTGGGGGGCCTAAGGCTTCACCCGAAAGGGGAAAACCATCGAAGCCCGCCGGTCAAGATTGTCAAGTAGGGATCTGTACTTGAAAAAACCATGTCCAAGCCACTACTAGGGACGGAGGGCGCGTGCAAGGGGCAAGAAGGTGAAGAAGAGAAATTCAAGAAGCGAGAGAAACCTTCTTTAATTACAACCCCCGGGGAGAGTGGTGTGAAGGTCCACCACGGGAAACGACAAGGCTGACTACCAGAACGCAGCCCCCGGAAAAAATGACGAACAAAGAAAGGCGAGCCCTTTGCTCAACTCACGCCCAAAAAAAGGACCGCGAAGCTGCGGAAAAAATGGAGGGCCAGAGTTGCAGACCTCATGAGCGATGCAAAAAGATAGATTTAAAAGCCAAGGTTGGAGGCGCTTTAAAGGGAGCAAAAGAAAGTGGGCGGCACGGAGACTGCGAGAAAGGAACAGCAAGAAAAGTGTATCACCAGGAAAAACGGTCGTGTCGAAACAACGGGGAGCTGCGCGGCAAAAAAAACGAGGCGCTCCCAGGGGGGGGGTCATTTAGTCAAACCGGGAAACTCAAAGCAAAAGCACTGGGACCTCTGTGGACTGAAGAGAAGGGGGCACATGGGGGATCAACTCGACGGCGATGGGGGAGATACATAGACTTCCAGCCAATGTGCGAACTCCACCATCAACCAGGGATAAATAACCATGGGGGGAACCAGGTACCTTCAAAAAAGCAGGTCTTCAGGCCGAAGCGACGGCAGTAAACTCGAGTCCAGAGAGCACAAAATCCAGGCCAAAAAAGGTGCAGAGGAACCGCAGTTAACCGGACAAGAGCTTGGGCGGGGGACCAAAATAAAGAATCCCCCAAAAGGAAGGGATTAACTTTGGAAAACTGCGAAAGATGACAGCAACGCAGGTAAAAAAATAAAAGTGCAGGAAGAGTCAAACAGGGAAAGGAAAAACGTTAAGGAACGTCTTCTCGATGGGCAAACTACTGTAAAAGGGGACGGGCAAAAACGAGAAACCATGAGAGGCTCCCAAAACACCAAAAAAAAAAAAAAACCCCCACGGAAAAAAATGAACTCCCAAGAAAAAAGTTGTGTGGCAAAGGTTTCTTTTGGAAAGGAAACAGTCCTGTAACAAAATTGAATAAGAAAACTTATTGGGGTGTGGGAAATCAGAAGAATTGAACAATTGAAGCGCTGCGGAAACGCGAAGGAAAAGAAAGTTCTGCCATGGAAAAAAAACCAGTTTTGGGTGAGGTGGGAGGACCGGGCTAAGGCAAAGAAGAGAATTTTGTGGGTCTGAATCAGACTGAGACGACTAGAGTCAACGGAGGGGAAGTATTTGAAGGCAGGATATCACAAAATGGCTCCGACAGGACCACCTGTACCGACAACGAAAACAAAATGAAGAGGAGGAAATCACTGCATAATTCAAGTCCCCGAGACGGACCCTCGGATCGCTTTAGTGCAAAGGGGAGTTGGCAACAAAAAAAGGGCATCTTATTGGGTTTCAAAAGGGGGGGTGACAAAAGGAAAGGAATTTGCAAAAGCAAAGGGCAACAAGGAAACAGGACTGTGGGGAATGGACGTTGGCATTTTGGCTGGGAGGGGTGGGGGATGGTCGCCAAGAGAATAAAAGGGGGGGGGGCAAGATAATGGTGCGAGGGGGCAGTCCAAAAAAGAACTGCAGACACCCGCGTAGAAGTTGCCTCGGGGAAGCAAGTGTCCCGCGCCGTGTCTAGCCCAGTAGTGAATTTGACCGTTCCGGCAAAGCAACGGGACAGGGGCTCGCACCACAAGTGTATCGAAGGGGGAGAAGGAGGGGGGGGGCACCAAGGAACGAGAATTTTTGTGTGGTTGGAAAGGGGGGGGGGGGAGGCGGTAGAAAACGGCTTCGGTTTGCCAGCGTGAACCAGGGATGCGGGTGAAAGGCAAACCCTTGGGAAAAAAAATCCGGACTTCGGAGTGGTGGCAGGAGATTGGCATCATCGAGATGCCGAAACTGCTTTCGAAACGCAGGATTACAGCAGGGCCGCTCGCAAAGGGTGATCAACTGGACGATGTGAGTTGGAAAACCTGCTTTCCGGGGGGGGGAGCGAGTGAAAGCCACTCTTCGGAAGAAAAAAGTACAGGCTCTACGGAAGGGCAGCCAGCCGACCGCGCCGCGTTGCGTGGGTTCGAAAGGCGGATGCCCAACAAAGCGCACCGCGTGGGAGTCTTGGGCGAAACCCCCAGCCCGCCCCAAGTCGCGCTATCTAGGAAAAAGGTTTGGTTCGCCGGTCGGGGAAAATCTTCTAAATACAACCAACAAACAAACACTGTGAAAACGTGGATCGCAGCAGTGGTTTCCCCGGGGAAAAAAAAACGGGAGAAAAAAAGCAAAAGACCGCCAACGAGGAGACGATCACTGGAGAGCTTATCTGGCACGCGCTTCAATGGAGAAAAACCACAATTGGCCCGGCCTGAAAGCAAGTTTTTCCTTCAAACGCAGCATGTGGTAAGAGGGCCCGTACTTTTCGGGGGGTTGCACGTGCAGCGTGGGGGGGGGGGGGGGGGCTCCCGCGTTGAAGCAGTCCGTTGTCATCAGGGCATCGGAACCTGGGGGCCAAGGGAACAGCCACGTCACAAGGGTTGGGAGGAAGTCAAAAAGTGGCTAAAGAAAGGGAGATGGGGAAAAAGCCGGGGGTTGGGAAAAAAAGTTCCGTTTAGGAAACTCACACAAAGCGCCCCTGAGTCAGAAGCTTCTCGAAAATGCCTCACAATCCAACGAAAAAATAAATACATTACGTCAGAAAAAACAAGCCGCTGGGGAAAGTGGAGGGAGAGTAGAAACGTAACCATCCGAAAAGCAAGGAGACGACACTCCGCGCGGAAAATCGGCGCGAAGTGGAGGCTGGGGGCCGGAAGGGGAGGGAAATGACAGCTCAGAGTCAAGCTGGTCTAGAACCTAACTCGAATCGCTAGGAAGAAAAAAGCCCGAGTTGAAGGCGGGTAGCCCCCTGAACGCCCCCCCAAGGAGCGACGACAAAAGGGGGGCGCGTCGCCTGCGGGTAATAAGGAAGGCATTGGGCGACCCACGCCCCAACCCCAAAAAAACAGAATACGTTCTTTGGCGCATGGGGCCAAAAGAAATAAACTACCCAAATGAAGCCACCAAATAAAGAAAAGGCAAAGTTTTCAAAATCATGACACGCGCAAGTGGCCACTGTAGGATGAGAAAAAAATAACAAGTTGATCAAGAAAAATTTGGAGCTCACAGAGTTAGGGAACGCATTCCGAATGGGGGGAAAAAAAAAGGACCAACCGGGTCCCTGATTGAACGTGCCATAACCGTGGCAGCCGTCGTGCTCACATCGGAAATGGGTAAATGGAAGAGGGGTGGGAGGACGCCCAGGGGGTTGGGCCCGCGGGGGTCGTGTGGGGCTAGCGGGAGAAGGTCGAAAGGTCACTGCCCGCCTAAGAGCACGTGAGGTTTCGGAGCCAAAGGACCAAACAAGGGGAGAATGCACTGCCAACAGCGGGGGAAGTTGGCCATGTTAGTAGTTTCACAGAGCACAAACGGCAAAGAGGGTGGTGGGGTGTCTTTGGAAAAAGCCCAAGATAGCTTACCGAACTTCGTCGGGTCGCCCCGGGGAACAGGAAAGAACCAAACAGAAAAAATCTGGGGTGTGCCAAAAGGGTAAAAAAAAAAAAACAGGAAAAAAAAGTCGCTTAGGGCGGCTTAGGAGAAAGACACATGCCCGCTTTATTCTCACCTCAACAAACGAAGGAGTAAAGATAAGCACCGCGCCCGGAACGGTTTCGAGGAGTGAGAGAGCCCGCTCAGCGAACCAGGCCCACGTCTTAACTTTTTGAACAAAAATTTGTCTTGCGAAAACCTGGTTTACCATATCCAAATAGAAACGCTCCGGAAAAAGTTTGTAGCTTCAAGCTAAGAGGGGGATTTGTAAAACCCATCGCCCATTGTCGCTAGGATCACGCCAGAATCAATTAGGCATGGTTGGGGGGCAGGAAGCAAACTCGTAACCGGGGAAGGCGAACGCCTCCAGTGCGCGAAGGGGAAGACCGGGGGGCTTGTTCCCAAGCAATCCCACAAAACCACTACACGGGAAAACACCTAGACCTTTAGAAGTAAATGTCAGAGGACCGAGCCAACGCACGGGTGGAGGTGCCCGTCAGCAGGAACGGGGCTTTTCCGGGATCGTCCATTTCGACTAGAGAAGGGGGGTGAAATACAAAGTTCTTGAAGGCGAGGGCCCAAGTTTTTGCGCATAAAAAAAACCAGACACAGGCAGAAAGGCAAGTGGAATTGGTGAACGAACGGAAGGGAAAAGGTGAAAGGTGGTGGCGCAGGAACGTAGATCGCAAACTGGTAGGGGGGGGAAAGGCAGCCAGTACAACAGGTTTCGAGCCACCTCGAAAAGCAGGCGACAGGAAAAAAGGCAACTAACAGAGTATGAGCAGGGAGCCCCGAGGGGAGACAAAAAGACGGAAGAAAGGATTCGAGAACCCCACGGACAGGACAGACATTTCCACTTGAAAAGAAAAAAAAAGGGGCCCCAGAAAACCGACAAAACGAAAAAGTCAGCGCCCCGTAAAAAAGGCCGCGGCCCGGGGAAAAAAAGATCGCTCGGGAATGGGGGGGAAAACGTAGAATCGGGGGAAAGAATACGACAAAAAAGAGCGAAAAAGTTTCCGGTCAGAAGGGGAAAGGAACACGGGGTTGGGGGGGGAAAGGGCCGGGGTGGGTCGAAGAGACAAGGGGGCGCTGACTGGGAGCAACGCCGAAATTCAAAGGAGACCTAGGGAAAAAAGAACGCTGATGAGCTTCGGAGTCAAGTGAGTGGGAAAGGGGGCCAGGGGGGTAAGCTCACACTCAAGATCCCTGCCTCCAGCAGCGACGGAAGATGCAAGGTAAAAATCTGGAAAGAGTTTGCTCAACCTCCGCAAATAAAAAAAAGCGGAGAAAAAAGGAACTTGAGCCTGAAAGGGTGTTACGAGGCCAAACGATACATAGAGAGTGAAACAGGTTGACGGAAAAAACGCCCCCACCTGTTCTTGTCTCCCGGGAGGGTCCTTGTATGCTAACCAGCCGAGAAAACCACTACTGTGCGGAAAGCAAAAGGGGGAAAATCAATGACACACCGGGTGTTCTGAAAGATGCCGAAATACGGGGAAAAAAAAACTGGCACAGAGGGGGCCAGATACGCGGCGTCTCGGGTTCAGTGTCCCAGACAATCTTCAACGACCAGTCATTGCGGTGAACTTGGCCGGGGGACCTGGCCGCGCAGGGGGATGTATCGAGGGAGGGCTAATTGGGGCGGCCGAGCAAAGAAAGAACTCAGTGGAAAAAAAGCAAAAGAACGTCCCCGGGAAAGAAGCCCCGCCAATGGCGACTAAAACGTCAGCCGATAGGAGGGCGACGAAAAGAGCCGGCCAGTGCAGGACGATTTTTCCTAGTATAAACAACCAAGTAAGGAAAAAAATTCAGCAGATCTTTACCGTATAAAGGAAGGCGCATGGGGGGGGGGGGGGGGGGGGGGGGCTTCATAACAAAAAATAGGTGCCCCCAAGGACAAGAAATAAAATTGCGATCCTTCAAAAAATAACGGGTGCAGTAAAGATTCTAAGTACAAAGAACGTGAAAAAAAAAACCGAGGCAAAAAAAACATAACCGTATGCAAGTTAGAAAAACCGATGTGACCGAACTGCCGTCGAACCCAAAAAAAGGGGAAAATCCATTGAGAAAAAAAAAAAATCAAAGTCCATAAAGCCGCCACTCCCAATATCAATGTGGTTGTGAAAGCATTTTGACGGAGATTGGGGTCATCCAACTTGTAACCTTGTGAAAATAAGAAGAGGGGTGGAAAAAAAAGGGGAGAAGTGAACTGGAGCGCAAAAGAAACATCGGAAACTACAAAATTCATTCAGGTAAGACGAGATATTTGGGTTGGGGAAGTTGGGCTTTAACCGGTCGGTCACACGTGATCCAAGTGGAGATTTGGGGCCGTCTCAGACAAGAACTCTCAAAAAAAACAAAAAGGGAGTGATATGTTGGAGAAAAACGATCACACCAAAGGTCAAAATTGAATTAAACTAAGAGGGGCAGTGTCCAGGACCCGGTAAATCCAACGAAACAAAAATGAGAGTCTTAATCTGCCAAAATTGAGGGGCGGCGTGTGATCCAGGGCCTCAAAGGTTTGCACGGATAGACGGGGAAAACAATCAGTTACCTTAGGTGTGGGGGGGGACACAGGAGAAGGAAACAGAAATTAAAAAAGGGGCATTTCAACTTGGGATCTGGGGGGTGCATGTCCAGCTGAAAAATTTTGGGTGTGTGGTATCTTTGTGGGGGGAATTGCCGACCAAGACTATAACAATCGGGGGTCTCATACAAGGGGGGAGGCGCAGTGCAGGGTCATCCTCACAGAAGGTGAAAAAGCTCAGGGGTTTTGCACCTCGGCATGGGGGCTCTTGGGGGTACAAGGTCTAAGCCCGAGCTTGAATAACCACATGCGGAAAAGGAAAGGCGCCAGGAATCGCCACGGAAATATACGGGGGAAAACAAACAGTGGTTATGAACTTGTCCGTTACAAAAAGTACCCATGAAGAGCAAAGTCATAGGGGGAGTGAAGGTTAGGATTTGTTCTCAATCTGGAATCATCGAGACTGCCGGCACGACGGAAACAAGGGGGTCGCGAACGGCCGGGGGACGCACCTGGAGAAAAACAAACCCCTTCCGGGGGATACCAACTGGTTCGCCAGAAAAGGCAAATTTGATCAATGAAAAAAAAAAGCCATCCCAGGGGAGACCTGGGCATCTTTACATCCCTCAAGTAAACCGAAGACGACTACCGGCAAGGGCCTTGCCCTTACATGAAATCATCAAGAAGTTTTTCTTTGATTTGTAGCCCCGGAAAAACCCTCCGTGCCAAATGGGTATTCGAGGGTACGCTGACGCCTAAAGGGGTCGCTCGAAAATGGGACAGTACCCGAGTGCTGTGTCCTGAAAAAGCTCCGAACGCAAGTTGTGTTTAGGAAGGCACACTAAATGAGACGGGAAGAACAAGGAAAAAAGAAGCCCAAAACAACCTTATCACTGAGAGGAAAGGGACATATTGGGTCTCAATGCGACTGAAAACCGGGGAGGGGAAAAGCGTGTAAGAACAGGAACCAATTTCCGGGGCACGGCAGAGTTTGGTTCTGGGCAAAAAGGTTTTTTTTTGGGGAGTCAACGGTGGGCAGGGGTTTGAGGAAGAAAAAAATTGGGTTCTGGAATGTCCAAGCGACGGGGGGCATGGAAGAAAAAACTCAGCAATTTTAGACAGACTCGAGATTGCCATCAGGGAAATCCACGAAGAACTTGGTCGTTACAGAGAACGCGCAAGACGAGATGGGAAGGGGGAAGCTTGAACAAAAAAACGAACCTGTGCGCCAGCCGAAACAGGAAAAAAAACAAGACACATCGGAACGACATTAAGTCCCTCAGATCGACATACAGAAGAAAAAGGTAGGGAAACAGTCTGAAGACCGGGCGACGCGAGGGATGTGCGTTATCGGAGAGGCTCCTTAACACATGAGGGAGCCAGACAAACGGACAACCCCAGCGAGGTACAGAGGCGGAAAGAAAAATGACGCCAGGGAAAGGTTGGCGAAAACTTTCAACAATTCATTTCCTGAATGGGAACGGGAAAGTGGAGGACACCCAGCACACAGGGGCGTGGGGACACTCGTCACGGCCCGTTCACATTACACGAAGGAGTCCAGCACTTACAGAAGGCGCCGAGAATCAGTTGTAAATGCGGTCACAATAACCAGAGATAATCGTTTCGGCATCACACGAGAAAAGGACTAAACAATTCAATCGGAAGTAACGCATGTAAGCCGGGCAGGAGGGGAGCGGCCGTGCCAAGGGGGAGGAGGGGGACCTACCGCTAGAACTCTAAAAGTGCGAGGCGTGGCTTTGGTGCCTGGACAAAACAGTGCAGCACCAGAGGGAAAACTCACACAACTCAAAACAAAAAAAGAAAAAAAAAAAAAAAAAAGAGGAGACAGAAAAAACGACTCCAGGGAGGGCGAAAATTTCAAATCGGACGATAAAAATTAATAGTACTGAGAAAAAGAGCACACAAAGCCGACGGTCGCGCGAAAACGAAAGGGGAATTTCACGAGAAGCCCAATACGAAATGACGCATGGAAATCCACCAGACCGAAGGGACATGCCGTGCGCCCCAGCAACGGGGTACGTCAATTATACATGGCGGAACAGACGTAACGGAGAATGTGAGCGGGGTGGACGCAAGGGAGGGGGTTTTAGGGGTGAGTGGACATGAAGGGCAAACCAGGTGGGAGTATAACATGCTTTCGCTCGCGCCAAGGAAGTGGTCGCCAGGGTGATCAAAAAGGGGGAGGTAAAATGACCAGAAAGGCGAAGGGCACCGGGTGGCCATTGTGGCGGGGTGGAGGTTCCCCATCAGAGCGATTTGGGGGGTGGGGGGAAAAAAAGCGTCACTATCTTTGACGTAAAAACGGCTGAAGCTAAACGGCCTGGAAAAAAAAAAGAAAACGGGGTGGACAAAAATTACAAAAAGTAAACTGGCGTGAGGGTGGGAGGGCTGAGGGGAACAAACCGCAGGCCTTTCTCTAGAAACAAAACAAAAAAGAGGGGAAAAGGAGACGAGGAAGCGCAGTTGAGGGGCACGTTCACTCGGAGAAAAAGCTAAGCTCTCAGGACCTTTGTAAGTGTGACAATTTCTGGCCTAGGGGACCGAGGTAACTTCACCAACGGGCTGCCCGTGGTTACAAAAGCGAACCTTGGGGAGGTGAACAACCTAAGAGAAAACTTGGCCCTCGGGGAAGACAACCAAAAATGGCAAAGCCCGGTCAAGCTGGAAAAAGTGGATGCCAGTGAAAAAAAAAAGGGCCCCGGGTCCATCTGCACAGGGCGCCTAGGCGAGTGAAAAAAGCCCGGGTTCCCAGCGCAAACGGAAACCAACCCGCTCCCAACCACATCAATTCTAAGTAAATGCGATTACCAGCCGGGGCCGCAGCAGGGGGAAAACGGATCAAGAGTGGAGAAGGGATGCGTCCCGCTTTACCCAATGTCAGGCGCAGGGGGGATCATTATTTTTCTTCCATCAACAACAGGCCAACGACACCAGGGGGAAAATGGCAGGTTAGCAAGAAGGGGGAACAGCTTAAGTGACACGGGTGGGCATTGTCATCCGTAGGAGCGCGCGGTAGGAAAAAAGAGCGCCCAAGTAAAGGGGTTGCTCCGGCGTGTTTCCGCCATAAAGACCCTCCCTCACGAATGCGTAAGGGGCAGAGAATGTCGTCAACACCTAAAAGAGGGGTAAGGCGCTTTCTACAGGGAAGGGTGAGGAAAAGAAAAAAACACGCGGGGAATGCTGATGCAAAGGGCCTTAAAAACCATACAAACGACAGTTGTCTCAGCGCCAGGTTAATAGCTCCCGGCAGTGGTACGAACTTACGAATGTGAAAAAAGGAAGGGAAACTAGGATAAAAAAACACAAAGCGTGGCGGCACCCGGTAGCGGAACCCGGGGATTGACGGGTGGAGGTATCTGGGCAAATTAAAGTCAGAAAAGCAACGGAGGAGGAGAGGGGAAGTCAGAAAGAAAAAGCTCTAAAGGGAACTCAAACCTCTGTCTGGATGAAAGGAGGTTGAATGGCACAACCCCCGGGGGGGGGGGTCACAAGTGATGCCAGCGACCCGTGTACAGGAAAAGGCGATCAACGGGAAGAAAGCAAAAAATGTAGCCATTACTACAAAGGGCAAGCGAAAAACAAACTCAAATCCTACCAACCTACCGAAAGATGCCAGGGAAATCTGCAACCGCGTGAATAAAAAAAAAAAAATGGGTGAAGCGAATGCCACGAAGATAGAAGTGATAAAGCAAAAAGTTTGGGGGGGCGGCGGAAGTGGCTTGAAACGTCGCTGGGGGGATAGTAAACGAACAAAACATACTTCTTCCTATAGGAACAGGCGAATCGGAGATCCATGTGGGGAAGAAGCGAAAAAACGCGCTTTCGCAATAAAGAGACAGGCACTCCAGACTTGGGTTAGGGGGGGGCATCTTGAGGCACGCAAGGACGCAAATCGTGAAAGGGAGGGCAGCCAGGGAGGAAACTACCATCAAAAGGACGGCGTTGAAGTTACAGGACTCGACCACGGAGAAGTGGCATCTCTACTTCGTAGGGGCAGGAAGATCGGGAAGACGAGGGAGAAGACTAAGAAAAATCCATCCAAAATGGGGAAAACACCGAGAAGCCGGGGGAATACACGTGAGAAAACGAATCGTTCATTCAAAGGTAAAGGGCCTGTCGGGTGAAGGGATGCAGAAGAAGGCACAGAAATCCGAAGGGCCAGGATCAAGTGTGAGAGACATGGGGGACCGAAACGTACAAGAGCTGTGGGGCAACAAAGCTAAGTAGGGGGAAACAAAACATTATAGAATAAAGTGGGGGGGTTCACTTTAGCGTGTAAGGAGGGTGCTAGAAAATAAAGAAGAGAACGGGAACACAGAAGCACACCAGATAACGCCGGGTTAAGTTTTAGGTCATATGAAAAGCACTGGGGCAGGGCATGGTCAACAACCTGACAGTGAACCAATCAAAACAAAAAAGTACAACCAAAAAGGCCGTACAGAAAAAAAAGCCTCCAAGGGAACCAAGCAAGTGGGTGCCCCAGTGAAAGGGGATTTTAACATTTCACAAAACACCACCAAAACACCTTGAAAAATTGAAATCAAAAAACTTAGTGGGTGCAAAGAGAAGAAAAGGTGAAAAGCGCTGCGAGACGCAATACTACTTAAAGGGGAAAGGAAGATGAAGACTAGAAGAGGGTTTGTGGCGTGGGTGGTCGAATGTGGGAAGGGAATACTTTTTGGGTTGTATCTGTAGAAACGGGAAAGAGAAACTACAGCAATCTCACTAACGAACGGAGGAGGAAAAAAGAAAAGGAGAGGGGGGCTCAACACGGTATGACGAAGTCCAAGGGAATCACTAAAGCCATTCGCGACCGGATTCCAACTACCCAAGAGGAGAGAATGATTAAGAGGAAGAAGGCAGGCATACGCGGCGTCCGAGGCCAGAAAACGAGGGCGCAAAGGGGGGGAAACAGAGAAGGGCACACCCCCAAAAATTTTACGTTAGGTTTTCAAGGGGGGGGGGAATGACTTTCCAATCAGAAAAGGCACAAAGGAAGTAGTGTATTTTCGTCTTTGGGTGGGGGACGAGGGAAGTGGGGGGGGGTCTGGTGGGATGGGGAGAAAAAAGAATCATCAGGCTCCCCGGGGAGGGAACGCAAGTTCCTCGGTACGGGATCGGGAAGCGCTCAGAGTTGTCAACACAAGGACCAAAAATTATGGAAGTTTGACAGCAGGGTGCAAAAATGTCCACGACTTTGTTACTCGTTTGGAAAAGCCACCCCTTGGTTACCTGAAAACACGAAAGGTCTACTTGCCACACACCTCAAAAACAACAACCAATAAAACAAAAAAAAAATAAAAACAAACAAAAAACCAAAAAGAGAAAGGAGAGAAAAACAAACCAAAACAAAAAAAAAAAAAAAAAAAAAAAAAACACAACACAAAAAAAACCCAAAAAAAAAAAACAAACCGCATAAGGGAGAGAATATCCTAGAAGTTGGGAAACCTACTGAGCTTGAGGGGGTTACTTAAACATAAATCAGTGTTAAAAAAAAAACGGGACCTAGAAACCCCTGGCGGTGGGAGAACGTGGGACCGAGAAAGATTTGTTTCTTCCGCCTGGGAAGCCAATTCCAGTGCAGAGTAGGGACGGAGGAGAAGATCACCGTCTCTCCCACACGGGGGATACAAACATGGAAAGGTGGTGAAGGGCGAAACACTTGCGGTGAAAAGGGTTCTCCCCCCTCTGCTCACGTGCAACTCGCCGGCCACTCAAGTCGTGAGAGAGAAAATTCCGAATGAGCGCGGAACAGCCCACATGAAAACCGCTGGACCGGAGGGGGGGCTGTCGTCAACAACTGGAGGCAAAACTAACCCAAATGAAAACGAAAGGGATGTTTTTCTGAGGAGGGCACCCATCCCAACGCCTCAAAACCGCGGCGCAGGAACGCGAAACACTGTTGGGGTTGTCAGCGTTCTACCAAACCCTTTTTTGCTCCACGGCCTCCGATCGCGGTGGGCGGGGAGGGCAAGGGGGGAAAAAGGGCCGAAGGGGTTTCGGGGGCGTGGGGGGGGACTCAGGGTCACTCTCACGGGGAGGAAAGAGAAGGACGGGCCCGGGGGAAAAAGCACTCGCTACTCTCAGGGAATTCTCAAGGGAAAAAAAGGACGGCCAAATGCGGTCATGCCACGCGGCGGGCCCCAGCAATTTGAAACAACAAGGGCACCCCCCTGGGGGGGGGAAAGGGGGAGGATGGCCAGTTTTGTTGGGAGGGGCGGGGGGGGAGGGAAGCAAACAGACGTGCAGCGGGGGGGACAGGTCAAGGAGGTGGGTTTAACCAGGCGCGTTGGCAAGACCAAAGATTTTGGTAGGGGGAAAATCGCAAGTCGATGGCAGAAATGGGGGACCTCACGGGGGGTGGGGGGACGAATTTAAAAGAACACGGCTTCAAACATCACGGGGGACGGGGCATACTTGAAACTGCGAGCCGAGAGATCTAAGCCCCTTGAAGCAAGAGAGATCTGCCGATTGGAAAAAGGCAAATAACGGATAACAACGATCAAGGTAGAAGCTCCAACGGAAAGTTACAGAATAAAGCGGCCAGAAGGGGTCTGGGAGGGGGATTTTCTATGGAAAAAATCCGGGGGGAAGCTATCGGTACTGCCGCCGCGATAGAAGGCAGGGGGGTGAATCTAGAAGAAGCTGACTGAAACCTTTCTGCAAGAAAGTTACGAGGTCAAAAACGCGGGGGCCTCCAAAACTGTCGAATCCGAAGGAGGATAAAAGAGGGCCTTGAAGAAGGGAAACCACACCTTTTACCGTTATTGTGTAGAGAACTAAAGGGCGCGTCACAACGGGAGGGGGAACCGGAGGATTTAGAAAAAAGTGAAAGGAGAAAGAGAGTATGTTGAGACTTCTAAGAGAGAACGTAACACGCCTGGGAAAGCAAACCACGGAATAATCTTCGTGGCAAAATCTCACAAAACAAAATGCAAGGGGGGATGTCAAAACAAGGAGAAGCAAGGCCTCGCGACAGAAAAGAAAGTTATGGAACTTTAAACTAAGGAGGAAATAACGAAGGTTTCCGAGAATCCCCCGGGGCAAGGATGACGGGACAAAAGCCCTCTTTCACAAAACTCACCTGAGGAAAATCAGAGGGGGGTGAGAAAGTTGGAGTGGGGAGAAAAGTTGGGGCGCAGCACAAACCATGTGGAGTTGTGGGGGAAAAAAATGGCCGGGACAAAGGTCCCAACTTCAAAAGGGGGGAACTCACCACACAGCGCCAAAGGCACCTCTGGATAGTTGTCGCTATCGTCACCAAAGCGCCAGTAAGTACTGGACGAAACAACGCATTTAGCGGAAAAAGGCTTTGCAAGGGGGGGGACAGTGGAGCGGACCCCATAAGACAAGGGGGGAGGGGGGGGTTGGTTCATCCAGTAGCTGGACGTAAAGGGGGACAGAAAAAGGAGGGATAGAGGGGAAGAAAACCTGAGGAACAAGAGAATAAAGGAGAAGAAGAATTTGTCGGGAAGGGAGTTAAAACCCCTCTTGCTCGCGAAAGGCAACGAACCATCCAATCGCTTAGAAGGGCTCGAGGAAACAAAACACAACGGGAGGGAAGAACAAGAGAGGCTCCTTTCTTTTGGGCACGGGGGAGACACCCAAAAAGGACAGCGCTTTAAAGGACACCAGTGGGGGTTTGTTAAACTTGGGGGGACACCAGTTTTTACTGTCTGAAAACCTGGATTGGGGTAGACGTTCGAAAGGCCGCGACGTGTCGGGAGGGGGCAAAATGACGGTAGGGGGGGGAGTGAAACAAAAAAATCAGAAAAAGACTCGGGGGAGACCCCCGCCAATGGCAACGCTTGAAACATTGCAAATGGTTGGAAAGAAACTAGGGACAGGGGGGGAGAGACTCTCACTCGCGAGGGACAGAGAAAAGGGGATACGCTTGGGGTTTCAGCAGAAAACTAAACCCACTCCCTAGGCCACGCGACACAAAAGGAGAAAGGTATGGATTCCGAGCAAGTGCACGGCGATGGGGAAGGCCAAAAAACAAGGTTTCCCAGGGGAGGGACTTATGGTATTGGAAATACAAAAATAAAAAAAATCCGCGGGCAAAAGGGGTCATGAACAGTTTTTGACAGAAAAACATCCTCACAGCACCAAAAAGAAGCTCGGGGAGTATGGGACCACCCTGTTGCAACTGGAAGGGGGGGCTAAATGAGAGGTTAAGAGCGAAAGGTAGCAAGAAAGGAAAGAGTTTTGTATAGGGCAGTGTCAAAAAAAGCTGAAAGAAAGGGAGAAAGGTAAGCGACACAAGATCGAAAAGGTACGACGGACTCGAGGGATGTTGAAAAAGGCACTCAACAGCAGAATTCGAAAAAAAAAAAAAAAGAACGCACTGCGATCAATGTGGCAAACACCCTGCAAGGGGGCCTGGGGAAACCTACCTTGCATTCCCAGCCCCGGATCGTGAGCGGGGACCGGTGTCGAAAAGCTCCTTGATGGTGAACAGCAATCTTAACCACACCCAAAACGACTCGACTGCCGGGGAGGAGAGAAGGGGTCCCCGGGCGTTTCTCTTGGAATGATAGGAAGGGCCAAGCCACTCCCAGAAGCACGATACGAAGGGCCGCTGAAGTGAAGCGCGAAGGTCAAAAAGATCGCTTCAAGATAGGGCAGGATAAAAAGAGGGGGATTCGAACAACCACTTGGTGTTTCAGTAAAGGGTCGAATAAGAGGAGCACAGTGGGGGACCCAGCAAAGCGAGCCAGGAAAAACGCCCAGCCAACAGAAACCAGAACAGAATACTTACGGACAAAGCGGCACAACTGTCAAAAAAAACTCAACTCAAAAAAACAACCGGCCCATCAAAGAAAAAACTTGGAAAGGAAAGGGGAGGCAGCGTGGCCAACGTTGGAGCAGGAAACAGAAGAAAAAATATATCTCTTAGGCAGCAAAGGCGGGGGGGGTGCAGTGTCTCCCGTTGTATCACGCGAAGTGGGCACGTGAAAGCCGGGAAGGGGGAAAAGAACGTCAGGGAAGACTCAACAAAGGAATCACAGCAGGGGGAAGAGCCAAATTACCTCATACAAAGGAAAAACATGGCTCTACTGGACTGGCGAAAGGAAACTGGCCGAAGCGCAACAATGAGGAACTAACCAGACGGTCGTGCTTCTGTGGTTTCCTTGCCAGGGGATGACATCTCCCCTTGAAGAAAAAGAAAAAAAACGGGGGGAGAGCCTCTTTCTCGCGGGAGAAAAGGCAAAAGGCAGCGAAAGACTCAAAAAGAACAAAGACCTGGGGGAGACGAGAGCGAACAGCCCGGAAAAGTACAGCAGGAGAGTTGGGGAACCGCGTCCATACCTGAAAGTAATCTATTAGGAAGATATCACATCAATGATCAAACTGACACATATAGCGAGAGTTACCGCGCTACACACCGGAAAGAAGAGGGGGCGGCAAGACAAAAAAAAAAAAGAAGTATTGGGTGGTAACAAACAACTGTCGGATATACAGACATGAACATGGGCCTAGCAGACTCATTAAAAGGCCAATCAAAGGTTTCAAGATAATACAGAGGGAAAAAAAAAGAGACATTTCCAACACAAAACGAAGTAGGCAGTTAGGAGAATTAGACTAACTGGAAGTTCAGCCACGGAAGAAAAACGAAAAGAGGTCTTCCTAAGAAAAAAAACCCACTCCCCAAAGGAAAGACAAACGAAACCCCAGAAATGCAAGGGCGGGAAGTTGGTGAGATGGCGGAAATGAGTCTTGTAACCAATGGGAAGCAGAAACTTATATTTTTGGGGGGGGGGAATACTAGCAACCCGACTGAAGGCTAAAACAAAACGAATGGAACTGCAATATGAACAGAAAGGAAGGAAGACTGGATGTGTTTCGTTTGAGTTAAGCGAAATGGCCCAGTTTTATCAAGGAATATTGGTGAGACGAAGAAAGAAAAAAAACAAAAGGGGAAACTCCGCGATCCTGGGAGAAAGACTTGCCCCAGTTAGGGAGGGGAAAAAAAGGAAAGAAGGTACCCAACAATCTGAACGAAACGACAAATTCTCCTTGAGGTCCGGCCATTCGCCCGGTAACGAACAAATAAAACAAAAAGGGGGGAGGATATAAGCCAGCCCACTGACGCGGAGGTCAAGAGGCCGACGGCAAAAACGGCGAGTTACGAGAAGACTGGGCCACAACCAGACAAATTGTTTTTCTTATTTTCAAAAAAAAATTGTTGACAAGGGAATGAAAAACTGAGCCATATAAAATAACACAAAACTTTCCAGGAGGGGTCATTCAAGGGGTGCAAGTAGGAGGTGGGATTGGCGTGGCCGTGAAAAGAAGGGGGCGGGGCACAGAAGCTGAACGGTTTGAGAGAAAGTGGAAGGAGGGGTAATTCTTCATCAGCGTCGCTGGCACAAGAAGTGAAAACCGGTTTCCAGGGTACACTACGGCTGTGTAAGTGGTCTTCTGGACCTTTGGTCAAGCCCATAGGAGGTTTCGGAAAAAATCAGCGTCGGTAGAAGAATGAAAGACACCAGTTTTCTACTCTCAAAATGGGGGGGGGGAAAAAAAACTAACAGTAGCTGGTGTAAAACGAAAAGCAGAATTGGACCGTGTTTCCGCGTCCCAGGGATAACTACCATGATCAGGAAGGTTGGTTGGGTTTCCTGCATACAAAGTGAAAGGAACTAGAAAAGGGAGCGGCCAGGGACAAGCCTGGAAAGCGATTTCGAAGGGGACGGAACGGTCTGGGGATCGCTGTTCATGACTCCGACTAGTCGGTTATCCCATGGGAAAAGGGGGAGGGGGGGTGAAATGACAAAAAGATTGCTTGTGCGGCTTCGCAGCTCCTCCTCCATCAAACGGTCTCGCGGGGGGGAAGCATGCAATAAAGCAGACCGCGGTCGTCATCAAGTCCCAGCAAAGGAAACAAAAACTCCCGATGACTGGTACGGAAACGGGGGGTCGTTCTTCCGGAAAAATGAACAGGAATGCACAAATTTTTAAAAAGGGAGTATGGCCGAAGACAAGCCCGCACCCGGTGCCGCGCAGCCAAAGTTGTAGGGAGGGCCTGTGGTAACTGATCCCCAGGACTGGGGAAGTGTCCTGAGCCAAACGGCAGGGAATGTTTAAGAAACGGGACCCTTAGAAAAGAAAGAAGTCTACAAACTCCAACGCGACACCAACTCAAAAGAAAAGTAGAACGATGGAAAAATCGGCATCGCAGAAAAATGGGGGTAGTTCAGAGACTCAGGAGAGGGTAAGACCCTTTGTTTTTAATTTGGGACCTCGATTTGAATGGCAAGGTGGGTTTAGGGAGAGTTGAGTCAAAAAGTGCACTGTTTGGAACTACATTCACTCCCAGGGGGCCTCAAGTTTCTAAAAAGATTGTTGGGGAAGAAACATAGGAGCGAACCGAAGGGCACATCACTGGTGCGGTACCAAACACGGGGGTTTGGTCAAAAGGGAATTACCCGGGAAGCACTTCAAGACAAGCTCTTGAAGCGGATTGACAAGGGGGACGAAAGGGGGCAAGAACCCTTGTGCTAATAAGAAGCGACCTAAAAATCATCGGGGGGGCGTGTCTCGACATGGACGGCCAAACGATCTCCTCAGGCAGAAAGACTGAAAGTACTTCCCTAACGGAGAAACGGGGGGCTGTGCGTATCATGGAGAAAGGATCCAGGTAACACCAGAGTAAAACGAAGCGTAATCAAAGGGACAAGGCTCCGGACGTAACAAATATACGTGAAGGAAGAAAGGCGGGGGCTGCGAGGCGGGGACAGCTCAAAAGTTAACCGGAAAAGGAGGTACACTCTAATCCAGAAAGACGGACAGGCAGTGGAAGCAGGAGAGGAAACCATGCGGAGGAAACTGCGGAACGAAGCAGGGGGGCTCCAGTGGGTTCTGAGGGGTGCGGGGGAAAAAACACCGCCAAACTAGAAACCTTCTAGGGGGGTGAACCGCTGCGAAAATCAATCGAAGCTTCGTTCCACGACGGAGGGCCCATTAACGACCGACGGCAGAAAGCGAACGTTCCAATCGTCACGCAACGCGGCTTGCCCTTGGAGCAACTGGTTTACAAAAGCAAGGCACTCTCCCAACAGAAGAAAAAGTGGGGGATTAAAACAGAGTCTGAAAGCATTTCCGGAGAAAAGCCAAGGGTCCTGGAATAGGAATCTCCAGAACGGCACCGGGCGAGGAGAAGACATTTACTGGAGAGAAGGGCGAGGAGGAGCGCCAAAACCTTGGGTGGGAACTTTCTCTTTAGGGACAAAGGAAAAGGGAAAAAGTTCGTAGCAGAGAGAAACTGGAGATTTTCGCGCCCGAAGGGCCAGATTGG
>Ga0179593_1431527_pt1 | contig 21762 bp, 32 predicted proteins | sample CZODoug2_1_08_16_FD_185931 | JGI IMG/M metagenome (GOLD analysis project Ga0179593, IMG submission 185931) | Vadose zone soil fungal communities from Angelo Coast Range Reserve, California, USA - CZODoug2_1_08_16fungal (PacBio error correction) | ecosystem: Environmental > Terrestrial > Soil >...
AAAAGAGGAAGAACAAGAGACGGCACATGGCCGGGGGGCGATTTGAAACTGTTCCCTTGATATGTTGGGCGGGGGGGCCCGCAACCGGGATGTTTAGATTACCCGGTGGGGAAAAAAAAAACCAAAAAAACCCAGGGCAGAAGTTCAGAGGAAAACAAAAAGGATCACAATTTTCTGGACAAAAACCAAAGCAAAGAGGGGAGGAAAGAGTGCAACTTAATTTGGAAAGGATTCCGGGATTAGGAAAAAAGAACCGATTCAAAAGCCATGGGGGCAGACAGTATGTCACACCCGTTTTGAGACGGAAAAAAGGGGGAAAGGGTGAGGATTCCCACAGGAAAAAAGGGGAAATGAAAAAACAGGGGGAGGAAGGAAAAGCCGAGGTGACGAAGGGAAGACTCAAAATTCTAGGGGATTCCTCACATAACACAACAAAGACGATGGAGGAAGGGGGTAAAATTCCAAGAGCTTCCACGAAAAGCCAACCGCAGACGCACCATTCTCAAATTAAAGAAAAACGAGAAAAGAAAAGGGGGAAAAGAAAGGGACAATAAGGCACAAAAAAAAAGGATCGAGATCTGGGGAAAAGTCCCTAAACTGACAGAAAGTGACCCAGTGTTGGAAAAATGGGGGTGAAAAGGGGGAACAATTGCAAGCGTGGACCACGGTCATCGAGGGGGGGCAAAAACCAAAAAGGGGTTGACGGGGTCATGAAGGGGGAAATTGGGCGAACGTAAACAGATGGGAAAACAATTGACAGGTCGTAAATCGCACCAAAACAGGGAGAAGGGAAAAAAGACATTTGATCGGAAGAAAAAATCAAGAGCAAGGGGACAACAAAATTCTCCGGTATGAGGTCCAGCATGTTGAAAAAATAACCGTGAGAGGGGTACAAAAAAAAACTGCAAGAGACGGCGACTGGGGAAGTGGCACAAGGGACATCAAGGGGGAAGTCCCGGCGGAAAGGGGGTTGCAAACACCCTGAAGAGTCTTCAATCGGCCACGGAGAGTAGAAGACGATATCTTTTACAGGGCGTCAGCAAATAAAACGAGGAGGTGAAGGCCAGCAATGAAGGGTTGTGACCACAAGGGGAAGACAAAATGGGGCAATGAAAGATGTGTAGGGTTTACACATGTGATAGAAATCGAGTCGACAGGGCGTTACGACACAATAACTGAGAAAAAGCGCAAACAAAGCAAGAGGAGTAAGGCCGTGGGAATATGGGAAGGTAGATGTTGTAAAAGGTTGTATCACGCAAGAATCGCGAACCTGCCGAGCCCCAAACCAAGGTTACCCAGGCACGCGGCGGGAGGAGGGGAAGTTGGTGAAAAAAATCTCCGACATAAAAAAAACAGGGTTGGGTGTTACATCTGCTCGGCCAATAAGAAACAGGGGGGGACGAAGGATTGAAAAAGAAATTAACACTGGGTAAAAGAAGGAGAACGGGTAACAGGACCCGAGGGACCACGCTTGCCAGCTTATAGGGGGGGAGAATTCAGGGAAAGGGGGGGGGGGCACTATGAATGGTCACCACGGACGGGAAAAAAAGATGGCGCGCTGAACAAGTGGAGGGCAATCTTTATCACGACATGAAGCAAAAACTTGACGGAAATACGGCAGGGTTTATTGGACGGACTATGTTGCCGGAGGAAAACCTGGTCCCCCAGTTAATCCGTCCGACAAAAATCAATATTGCACCACGTTCTTGGGGTGGAAAAACTGCGGGGGGACCACGTTGTGGGGGGCGGTCAATGGGTCAAAAAAAAGGACGATAAAAATTGCAGGGGGTGTTTAAGGGGGATGTTGATCACCGGAGAAGGATGCAAAAAAAAACTTGTGAAGAAACAAGGATTCTCAAAAGGCATGAATATCCAATGAGGCATTAAGGGTATAATTGCCGAAAAAGAAAAGGTTGGACCACGAAACGACATAAGACCAAGGGGGGGGGTCGTAAGGGAGAACGGGTTGGGGGGGGGGACTGTAAGAGGAATTGTGGGGCAGCAGTCTGGTCCAAAAAAAAAAAAGACAGGGGTGTTGAGAAAAAAAAGTAAGGGGGTTTTTAGCAAGACCGTGTGTAAAACGGCCGGCGGGACCTAAAATGCGGGCAATAGCACCTTGAAAAGGGAGGGACACGTGCCGATGTAACAGCGGAGGTCCACGTAAACCCTAAAAACGCACAATGGGGGGGCGACCTGACAGATTAAATAACCTCTAAAAAACCCAGGGCACGGAAAGGATGGGGTGGTGGGCGAGGAGGACCAGGGAAACGTCGTTTCACTATGTGGGGGATGGTCACAGAGAAGGAAAAAGACAACAACGAAAGCAAAAACAAAATAAACGGGGGCTCGCACCAGGAAAAAAAGGGAGGGGGTCACTCACACTCCCAAAAAAGGCACAAACCTCACGGGGGGAGAAAAAAAGGAGTGAAATTTAGCAGGCGAGGAGGTGTCAGGGCTTGTAACACTAATCTGGGGGTCGCACCATGGTCGGGCGAGAAGGGGTCACCAGGGGGAAAGCCGTAAAGGGAATGGGAAACTGACTCAAAAGAGGGGAACAAGAAACGACATATCCTTCCAACGAAAAAGCCAAACACTAACAGGGAGGGGAGGCCACGGACAGGGGAACAACAGGAATCTCTCTGGGAAACAAAACCAGAAAAGAGAGGGAAAGATAAACGGAAAAAGAAGGGAAAAAAGAAAAACTCGTCTATTAAGAGCCCCGATCGGAAATTTGGGGGGGAAAACAGCAGCCGCGGAAAAGCATAACGGCCTGTGTCAAAAGATCCAACGCCAGACAGGACGAAAGGAAGTTTGGATAAAGAACCGAAGCCGCGGCACACAAGCATACACATCAAGAAGATTTACCAGTGGTGATTGTGGGAGGGGGGGGAAGAGATGGTGCAAGGACAGCCAGGGTTTTTTCCTTGCTGGCGAGACGAGGCGAAAGCAGGGGGAGACTGTCAAGGAGAAGACATCACCAGACGAAACACACCGACTATTCTGGGAGAAAAAGTATGAAAAAGGCACAGATTATCTGTAAATTGAAGTAAAGGGTAGCCAAAAAAAGCAGTTGTATCGGGACCTAGGAACCCAAATTTAGTCGAACGGGGAAAACTTCCATTGAGTGAATTTGAGGAAAAAGGGAACCGACGGAAAAGAAACGGGCAAACAATCATCAACATGGAAACAATCCCGCCCTTTGAGTGTTGGTGAGACAGAAGAGTGGATGCCAACACTTCCAATCAGGCACCAGACCAAACCAAAGAAGGGTGTAAGAACCAAAAGTGGCCACGGCCTTAAACGAAGCGAAGAAGGGGACAACGCCATCAGTCCGGCGCACAAGGCGGATATGATCGGAAACGTTGGAGAGAGGGCGGAAAAAAAAACAGCAAATGACGCAGGAATGGAAGCGATCTCCACAAACAGTTGACAAAACGCGCAACCTAACATTGGAAGGAAAACAAGCCAGCAAAAAGAAACCACACGAGAGTTGGTAGTCTTAGAGACCGGGGAGAAATAAAACAGAAAACTAAAAGAGGCAAGAACAAAGCCCCCGCTGGTCCAACGGAAATCAACCAGGGGGGGGGCTGGAGAAGATAAGAAACAGCGCGGGGAAAGATTTCCACAACTTTGGCAATGACGAAAAAAGGCAGAATATCTTGAGAAAAACTGGGGGGACCACACGTCCCCCCAGTTAGAAGGGGGGTAAACTGGGAATAGATACCCAGAATAAATCGTCAAAGACCTCTCAAACCAAAAAAGTAATTGGGAGGACGGGTCCCAAACAGAGAATCAAAAGAAACCGTCTCGTTTAGGAAGGCAAATAAGCCAGCCCGCGGCAATTACCTGGAAAAAAAACCGGAAGAGCGGTGAGTATCGCCACGAAGAAAAATAACGAAAAAAGGAACAGGACCGACCTGGGGAACTGGACTAAAAGAAAAAAGGTGGGGAAGGCCAAGTGATAAAGTTCAATTGGGGTTAAAAATGGAAAACCAAAAGAGAAGGTCCACAGCACTACAAAGGGTGCGTCACCCGTTTGGAACAGAAGGGTGGAAGGAAGGCAGCGGTGGGGGGGCGAGAACCAATATAAAAGAAAGTCAGGATAGCGAGGGGAGGAAAAAAAGAGGGGCACGGGGTGCAACCGCAAGACCCGAGGACAGATAACTTGGGGGAGAAAAACGGCCCAGTGCGAACCGGAAGCTGCCAAGGTCAAGGAAGGGACAACGTGGATACAGGAGGTGAGATCAACGGGGCGAAAACAAAAAAACTTTGGGAATTACTAGGGGGGAAGAGAGAAGAGCACAAAAAATCGACGGCTAAAAACAAGGAGGCAGGACAATGGGGGAAAGAGTGGGCTGTCGAAAAAAGGAAATTCACCAAATAGGGAAAAAAAAAAGAAAAAAAAAGAAAGCAACTGTGGTTTGCAGGGCAGATGAAACTCAGACGCAAAGACCACAATAAAGGAAAAACGGTACCACGAGGCAGTACTACGTGGGAAACGGGGGTGGCACAAACGGATTTTTGGCACACCAAATGACGGAGGGGATTGGGGGACACACGACGGGGGGCCGATTTCAAGTCTCAATGGTTGTAGGAGTGGGGGGAGGGGCCACAGGGGGGAAATCCGTTACAAGCACGGGGGAAGTGGAATACAACAGGGGAGGTGCTTGGGGCCGTTACACTTTTATCTCACGGCGGGACAGCAAAGACGGGAATCGATTCGGTTGCCACTAACAGAGGGGGTGAGGAAGGCCCGTCGACAGGGGGGGGGAGATAAATTCTTTTTAATTGTGTTGGTGTACTCGGTCGTAAAGCGGGGGAAGAGGGGTGGGGCAACAAGGGAACGGGAAACCATGAATGGACGGTTTATTGTGGGGAAGGAAAAAGAATAGAAGAAACCACTACGTTGAAATGCACACAACGGACAAAAAACGATCTGGAACCATCAGTGCCACGGGGACAACTGGTTGACACAAAAAATTTGTGGTGATAGTTGAAAACGGAGGAACTAACATTGGCTGGTTACCAGGAAAGAGGAAAGAGAGGGGGGCCAAAACGGGTAAAACGGAAAAGGTGTCAAATTCAAAAGATCAGGATACTTCATATGGAGACTGGAAAAACTATCAAAAACAACAAAAGGAGGAGGTATAATAATCAACCATATAACAGAAGAGAAGGATGCTGCAGGCAGTTGGGGGAAAATAGGTTTCACTTCAAAACACGCGACGCTTGTAGATGCAAAAAGCAACCGTGGCTTCCAACCCGTTAAAAATAAGTGAGCGTCCAAAACGTCAAATGACAATTGGGAACCAAAGCCGAAAAAAAAAAAGAATTGGCGCCCGATGGCCAAGAGGAAGGGGGGAAAAAGTGGAGGAAACACAACGAGAAGGCACCGGAAACTAAGCAGGGGGGGGGGGAGGACCAAGGGGAAAAACCGATTAACCCCTCTTGGGTGTTTTAAGAAAAGGAATAAAAAAAAAAGGGGGAAGTGCAAATTCAAAAAGACACAGTGAGTATTACAAAGGGGGATGATTCAGCCCATTTCCCATTCGGAGAAGAGAGAGAAGAAAACATAAGGGGACAGACAGAAAAGACGGGGATTGAAGTAACTGACACTAACTAAAGTACAAAGGCATTTAGAACCTGACACATTAACGGCAAAAGGGAAACAGCGTAAAGGGGGAAGGACGGACTGGAATAAAAATGAAAGCCGAGGAATATGGCAAAAGACAACGGGGGGTCAAAATATAATGCAGGCACAAGGAAAAGGAAAGGGGAAAAAAAAGGGAATAGGTTAACCTGCTTAGGTCTTCAAAACAGACTGTCCAAATGATAGGCAACCAGAGACCGTAGTGGGTTGTTCACGTAGTTTAAGAGAGGACGGGGTGACAACAGCTTTGAAAAACATGGCAGAAGGGGGTGGAACTTGAGATCGTATCAAGGGCTCACGGGAATATAAAAGTTGCAGGGACGGGGAGGACAACCAAGGGAAAAAGGGGCATAACACACAGCATTGTAATGCAACACCAAAAAGTAAACGTAGGTACTGAAGGAGGAAACAGGCTTTCCTTCATTGCCAAAAGGAAAAGCAGGGGGAGGAACAAAAGGAGTGATTGGCTGTTGCCACGAAACCCAACCAAACAACTAGAGAGTCAAACAAGATCGTAAAAATAGTGGTTCTCTCAAAAACTCTAACCTGAACGGGAACAAAAAGGTTGTGAAACAAAAAAAGAGCAAAAATGTACACACCAGTAGGAAAAAAGAGTGGTGTTTATGTCCCAATTTGTTTTCTAGTCACTGGAGAAATGGCCTGGGAAAAAGTTGATAGAAAAAAAGGACGGAAGCAAAAGCAAATGTTTTTTGAACAGGATGATTTTCAAGGCGAATCCAGAAAAACGGGAGAAGGAACAGCATGGCAAAACTGAAGCGGTGGGGGGGAAAAGGAGGGGGATTGGGGGGGTCACCAAAAATCCAAGACTGGTGGAGAGGAGCTGGGGCAACCGGGCGCCATACAAAAAACTGTTGGGGCCGGCAGGGGCATTTTCGTCTCTAGCGAGCCTGGTTGGGGTTGAAAACAAATCTCAGGAGGGCAAAAGCCGGGGGGGACACGCTGACGAGAGAAGGGGAGAGGGAATTCATCCAGTCAATAATTTCCAAGGGAGGTTGAAGAATTCACGCAAACACGGAAGGGGGGGATAGGGGGTGATAAGGACCATGAAGGGGAACGCCAAACTTTCAACCAGGAAAAGAGGGGGCAATTGTTTAGGTCAGCTTACTTATTTGGGAAAAAAAAAACCGTAAACCTGGGCCCCACAGGTGGGGCCAGGGAAAGCAAACAAAAAACCTCTGTAAAAACGGGTTCGGGGAGGGGGAGGGAAGTTTGGTGGGGGGGGGGGGAGGTAAACACAAATTGCTAGCCACGCACAAGGGGTGTGGGAGAGAGAGCAATCGCAAAAAAGGACGGAAGGGCGGGTTGTACGCCCCACCAGTCTCCAAAAAGCCTATCATAAGACCAAGGGGGGGGGGGGGAGCGGGGGCTGAATATGGAACGGCTGACGAGGTGGTGTAAACCACACAAAAATATCAGCAAAAAACAAAAGGTCAGTAACCACAGGGAGTCAAGACAGGGGAGGGGTTGGTTGGTGTTGGGGGGGGGAAAAAAAAAGTCCTGTAAAATTGTGGTTGGGGAAAGAAACCAGACGCAAAGAGGACGAAAAAAACAAAGGAACACAGGGACGGGGGAGGATGTTGGTGTGGAATGGGGGAACAGGAAAAAAGGATGGGCCGGAGGGGGTCTTAAGGAAAGAAATCGTACAAGGGGAAGAAGCAATGGAAAAAGGGAAGGACCTAGGTACAATCGTCCAGGAAAAACCGCATCCCAAATTTTGGGTGAGCCACCCGGGGCGAACTACGTGGCCGGCAACGAACGTACGACCGTGGCCTTAGACAGATATTTTGGGTGTTTGGCCACACGACCAGTCGGTCACGAAAGAGAAAGGGTTGCGTGGGGGTGTTCAGGGGGGAGGGTTGGTTGGGGGGGATGGCAAGGTCGCACAGGAAAGAAAAAATACGAGCAAAATGATCACTTGGGGCCCAGGGAGCACGGGGTGCAAAAAAAAGCAATGGGCGCGGGGGTGGGGGTTCAAAGCAACAAAGCAAAAACGAAACCGGCAAAATAGAGAAAAATACTGAAAGGTATTTTGTGAGTTGGGAAGAAAGGGGGAACAAGGGGGGGAGAAAGTGAGAAGAGAGCAGGGAAACTCAAAGAGGGGGCGACGGGGAAGGAGAATGAGGGAGACGAGCAGGAGAGAAATGAAGAATGGAAGGAGAATAAGCAGGGGCTAAAACAAGCAATGAGAAATGATCAGGGGCAAAACGGCTTGGCTTGGAACGTGTCCCTCCAAGGGTTACGTCGCACTCCAAAGGGGAGAATTGTCGCGACAACAAAAGGAAAAAAAACCGGGGGGAAACTAAAGGGGTCGGCAGAACAACGCCCGGTTTGGGAAGCCCACCAAGCGCCATCGAGGAAAAAAAAACGCCTGATGCAATAAAAAAAAAAAACTAAAGGGGGGTGGAGGGACACCAGGGGGATTGTGGGCCGGATAATAATCGAAAAAACCCCACCTGGGTCGGTCATTCCAGACAGAAATCTCGAACCAACTGAACGGAAAGGCCGAGTTCTCTTAAACCTGAGGCACCAACAAGTCCCACGGTTGAAACCCGTAGAGTCACGGAAAAAAAGCGCGTGCAAAACGAAAAACCACAGCCAGGAACCGGGCCAGTGGGTCAAAAAGAGAAGCAGACAGCTAACATAACGGAAACGAAGAAGAGGGGGCCCGCTCTAAAACAAACAGACAGACGGGTGTCAAAAGTGGGGTAGTGCCGGTTACGGAGAGTGCGGAGTTAAACTCTGTTGGGAGGAAGGGAGCGCACAAAAAAAAAAATTGGGGATCAATGCAGATCAAAAACGGAAAGGATGCAGCTGCTGGGGGAAAAAAAAAGAAATCAGAAAAACCAGAACAACGTCCGCATGCCGCTAAAAAAAAAAATATCGGCCAAAAGACGAGGGGGGGGGAAAGGGTTGAAGTGTAGCACAAAAAAAACGAAAAAACAGGGGGGAACAAAAAAACCCCGGGCCGGGGGGCCAGGGACTTGGAAGACACACCGAGGTAATACGGACCATGGGACATCACGGCAAACAAGACAGAATGGCACCGAGAAGGTCAGGATCAACGGGGTGAAGGGGGCAAGGGGGGGTTGGGGGGGCAGAAAGTCCCCAGCCAGAAACACGGACTCGAAGGGTGCCAAACAACAAACCCTAGCAAGAAGAGCAAAAAGGGGGGATGGCTGGGGATCAAAAAAACTGTGCGATTTCGGCATAATACATCAAGCCCGACACGGGGGAGATGAAAATCAGGCCTTTTAGATCGGGGAAACAGCAGGCAATGTCGAAGGGGCGTGCCATCGGACTGGAACAATGTCAAAAGTAGAAAAAAGTACTCCAAAAAGGGGCAAAGGAAGCCAAACCGACGCAGCCTCGAAAATAGGTGTCAGGGCGGGGGGGGGGGAAAGGGTTGTAAAAACAGGGGGGTTGTCAGACCGCACAACATCCCCGCAAATAAAAACGCAAGAACGGTGACAACGAAAAGGGGGGTGCGGAAAAGTTGGAAAAGGCCGCAAGATACTGAAAATAAAGAGGGAAAAACGAGGGGGGGAAATTTTTGATAGAAAGGGAAAAAACGAAGGGGGGACCAACCAAAAACCATCAAGCGGGGGCTTGGTGGGCGTCAATAAAGATAGTTACACGAAAAAAAAGAGACAAAAAGAGTCGCAACGACGCAAAACACATGGGGAAATGTAAAGAGAACAAAGGCAGGGGAAAAAAAATCAACAACCCTCTTTTACCGAATCATCAAAGAGAGTCATGGACCCTGCACAAAGGGTCGGCGATGACTGTGAGGGTCAGGAGAAATAATCCTGAACGGACAAGGGGGAGGGGGGGAAGGTACACCTTCAAACGCCTGCAGCATAAAAAAATTGTTCAGGCACATGAGAAAGAGAGCAAGGGGGAAGTAAACGCTCGTGAAAGAGAAAATTTGAAGGGGGGTCCTGGGGGAAAAAAAATCCAATGACGAAATCAGAGGGTGGCCGTCGAGGATAAAGAGAAGCATCTTGAAGGGAAAGGAAGGGAGGGGTGTGATGAAAAGAGAAGGCTTAGGGTGGCAAAAAAAACTCATCAAACGGACTGACTACAAAATGGGTGGGGGGGGGCCATCCACAAAAGTGTCAATCGCCCAGGGTGCAGGGAATGGACCCGTCAAGAGTGGAAAAAACTTAAGGGAATACAGCTGGGAGAACATCTACACCGTCCAGGGGGGGGGGTTTTCAGTGCTCGGGAATAGATGAAAAAAAAATCAACTACGCGGAATCAAACAGCCAACCTGGAAAAAAAAAAGCAAAGTTTTGGGGGCAAAAAACAATCTTTTGATCCGTAAGGTACAGCAACGATGCGGCGGCTTGGGGTGTGTGTGGCCTCGAATGAAAAAAGAGAAAGTCACCGAGGTAAAAAAACAAAATTCACACCAACGCACCCGGGGAAGGTTACTGTGTGGAAAAAATCAGCGATACAAAAGGGGGACAAAAGTTTGGGGAAAAACATATACAGCGGGAAGGGGGGAAGTTCCAAACAGCACCATTCCTCTCGGTGCGAAGACAATTGCGACGGCGTGGGGGGGGGCGGCCCGAAGCCAAGTTAAGGAGCAGGATTCCGCTCTCTAGAGTGGCTTTGCCGGAAAAAGGAGAAATCGACAGCTGGCACTCAAAGCAAAAAGAAAAAATGAAGAGTGTGCAAGTCAAACAGGGAGGACAACAACTACAAAATGGCCTAGCGTGCAACTATTTGGTTTTGGAGCAGTGGGGGCAGAAAAAAAAGCGGGGGGGTGGCGGTTTACTGCACCTGGGGGGAACATTGCGGCCAGCAAAGGTTAGGTGGCAAAGCAGCAGAGACTAAGTTAAAAAGGACGCAGGGGGAGGCAAAAGCGGCCAAAAACCATGCAAGACGGGGGGGAAAGCAAAATTGGGGGGAGGGTTGCTGGATGACAATTGGTCCCCGACTGGCATCATACAAAGGGGTTGCGGGGGGGGGGGACGCAAAAAGAAGTTCACAGGGCCCCTCAGCACAAAAAGAGGTCGAAACCAACCGAGTCGTCAGTCGAACAAAACAAACTTAAGGAATAGAGTAGAAGATGAAAACCAGAATCGACCGGGAACCGGGGGGAAGGCGCCGGGGCAGGGGGAGGGGAAAAAGGGAAAAGCCACAATCGCTGGTTTAGGATTGCCGGGGAAAGCAACGACAAATGGGCGGGGGGGAACAACAGTTGCGGGACCCAAAACAAGAGTCAAAAAAATTGAGGGGGCCCGCCCGGGGGAAAGCAGATGGGCGGCCCCGAAGTGTAACACAATCCGGAATTTGACATGTGAGGATGGGGCAAGAAAACCGAGCAGCAACAAGTCAAAAACAAAGGGGGGGGGGAACAGGGGGAACGCATTTGTTAAACCACCGCGGGGTTTGGACACGCAACGAAATAAAAATGAAAAGGGGTCTACAGGAGGACCACAAAAGTCGGGCACAATGCCAGCATTGGAGGGAGAACGATTAAAAAGCATGGCGGCTGTGGGAAAAAGCAGCTACGAGGTGGAAACTCAGGGGGGACGAAAAGGGACACAGGAAAGGGGGGGAAAGTGCCGGATACCCCTAGTCAAACGGGACTTGTGGGGAAATCAAACCACGAACGCAACCATTGTCTCGCCCTAAGATGAAGAAAAAAAGGAAAAAAACAGGGGGGCCAAGTTAAAAAAGAGGGCACAAATCACCAGGGAGCAAAGGAGCGGCACAAGGGGCGTCACTGCAAACCAGAAAAAAGTGGTGGGGGGGGAAGAAAATGGGAAAAGGAATGGACTACTTGAGGTGACTGAGCGAGGCAAAAATCCGCATAGTGGGTGGGGCAGGTGGTACAGTATCCGAAGTACAAATTGGGAAAGGGGGTTTTGGAAAAAAACAGTGGACGGTGACACCACTCGGAAACTTGGGAGAGGGAGTAGGTTGAAAAGAGGAAAACAAAACAGCGAACAACCAAACTGATGAGAAAAAAGCAAATGGGTAAATCGCGGGGTGGAACACAGGAACCAACTATGGCGAACGGACTGCAAGGGAACGGTGGGAAAGCAAAACAATAACCAATCATGACCAGCATTAAGGTACGGGACCCGTTGAACGAACAAGATACGTCAGGACAAAATCACTAAAAAAAATAGCAAAGTGCGTCCCAAAAGAAAGACGCTGAGATTTCAAAAAACAGAGGAAAGGGGGACTGGGGACAGGGCAGCATATTGTGACCAACATTAAACTCAAAAATCCGCTGAAAAAACAAGCAGAGGGTGTAGTGAAAAGGGGGCAAATCTATCAAAGGGTTCAACGGGATGAGAAAGGCGAAGCAATCGGGGGGGGGAACGGTTTTGAATATTCAAAGAATGACGACAGATAGGCCAGCCGATCAGTCCCCCCTGCGCAAGGGAATGAGGAAAGGGGGTAGAGACCAACAAAGACAAAAGGGGGGGGTGTTTTTCACATTGCGCAAAAAACTTTGAGCAATCAAGGGGGGGGGGGGGGGGGGGGCGGCCGGCTAAGATGAATAAAAAAACAGGGTATCAAGAAGTAACAAGAAAGAAGAGGAACGCAAAGCAAGTTTCCCGGCACTATATTATTAGAAGGTCAAAAACGGAGTAGGGGTAAAATGTAAACAGCGAAAAGAGTAACGTCGCCGGGGTATCAGGGGATCGGACCAGAAAAAAAAAAAAAAAAAAAAAAAAAAAAAAAAAAAAAAAAAAAAAAAAAAAAAAAAATGGGGACGGCAAGAAACACCTTTGGGACCCTCGGCAGGGTGTTGGAGGGGGGGAAGGATGTTTACCGAGAACGGACCTGGAAAGCGTCAGAACGACGCACCAATGAAAAAAAAAAAGGCCAAAACGACGGGTTGTAAGAAAAGGGGGGGCACTGGTCTGAATTGCAAAACGGCCGACGGTTGGGTTGAACTGTGGTTTTGCATATCAAGGCAATCAGGCAGGGGCGGAATGGGGCAGGGAGTGTCGAACCTACAAAAAAGACCGGGGCATAGAAACAGGGAGAACTGGAAAAGCAAAGAAATCTCCTTACTTGGGCACAACGATCAGCCCGGCCAAGGGGGGGGGGAAAAAGCCGTCAGTGGGTTTTTTGGGGGGGGGGTGGGGGGGGCAACGGCAAAAAGAGGGTCAACGTGTGGTTGTTCAGCCAGCGGGAGGCCGGCGCAACAAAAACGACACTGAAAAAAAACAAGACGGGGAAATTGTTGGGGAAAGGTGGGGGGACACGTCCCCCCACACCGGCAACGGGGGGGGCAACGAAAAAAAGACAGGCCTGAGACCTGAAAGGGGAGGGGAACCGTTGCATTACCGGGGGGAGGAAAAATTTCAAACAGAAACGGAACTCCAACCGGGGGGGGTGGACCTGGGTCAGGGTCGCAAGACAGCCACCGCTACCTCGCAACCGTGAACACAAAGATATTTGTGTGCGCTGCCATACGTAGGGTAAACTGACAGAGGGGGGCACGGGGGGTTAACCCAAAGACCCAGGGGAAATCCGAGGTCGCATAAACTTTGGGACGGCAGGACAGGCAAAAAACCAATAAGTGAAAACACACACCGGCACAGCCCCCGACAACTTTGCGACAGATAAAGTCGGGTCGGGAGGTCGGGGGGGAGTGGTGTCCAAAATTCTCAAAGTAGGTACAGGGACAACCAGTGGTCTGGCTAGTTTTCGAACAGGGGGGACTTACTTTACTGTCAAAACAACAAAAGTTTGGGGGAACCCCCCGGCCCAGACGAATAGGCCAAACAACCAACTAATCGACCAAGGAAGGAAAGGGGCGGGGGGCCAAGGAGCTCATCACAGGAAAAAACAGGGGGGTAGGAAAAGCGATCAACCCGAAAGAACCTCGACCTCGGCAACGTGAACAGAGGCCCGTTGCAAAATCTAAACCTGGTAAACGCGAGAAGACCAGAAGAAAAAGGCCTGGGTACCTGCGAGTCAAACAGACATTCTAACAACGGGGAAAAGAAACTAAGCACAGGACGAAAGCAAAAGCAGGTGGTTGCAGCCAAAGTGTGAGGAGGGTGGAAAGGGTAAGGGCAATGAACAGGCCTGGGAAAAAAGTCGCCACGGGGAAATAGGGCGGATAGGCACATCAAACTTTCGGGAGACGGGAACACAAACCACAATCGAACCTGCACACGTTTCGCAAAACCTGCGCGCACACGTAGACGGGGCGGGAATGGGGACGTAAAAGGAAAAAAAAAGGGGGGGGCGGCCGCGTGACCTTCCAGGGGAACGAGGGGGGAAATCAGAAATCCAGGAAATGGCGGTACCCAGCACACCCTATGGGGCCTAAGGGTTTTGTTCGTGAAAATAACCGAAACAAAAGACGGGTAAAAAGAACACCATAAATCAACAACAAGTGGATTGTGGTTGGGGAAAAAAAAACGCATCGCCGCTGGAGGCAAACACGGACCCCAACAACTTCAAAAACTAAAAACAAACCCTAAGACTCAAGCACAAGGGCCGGCTCTAAGGGGAAAAAAATGGGGGGAATTTAGGACCGGGGCAAGAAAAAAAAAAAAAAAAAAAAGAGGGGAAGTGGGATAAAAAATACTTGGGATATCAGGAGGTAAACAGCTAGAAAATTTAGGTAACCGGGGAGAATTACATCCTGGGGTCTCAAAAATGGAAAACAAGAGGGCTGGGGGGAAATTGAACGAACAACGGGAAATGCATCAAAGACGGAAAAAAAGAAGTTTTAGGAAAACGACAACAGGGGAAAAAAGGTTTGTTCTCCGGCAAACAACCCGTCATCAAAGAACCCGCGCGGGGTCCAAGAAAAGGGGGGGGGGGTAACCCCAAACAAATGGACAACAGGGGACAGGAACGCAGGCGCAGAAGATTGTCACGAAAAAAGGGGACAAGGGGGAATAAGGCCAAAACACAAGGAAGAGGAAACTATTACGTAAGCGGGGAAAGATTTGCGTCCTGGATATGGGGTGTAAACGCGATACAATACAAATGATGTCAAGCCGCGGAAAAATAGGTGGGGGGCTGAAGGCAAGCGTGAGAAACCCTTCTCTTGGGGAGAAAAAAAAAAAAGGGGAAAAATCATAAAAATCAAAAACAAGGAAGGGGGAAAAAAAACTGGAACGGGAAAACGGGTCCGCGAGAAGACAAACAACGTATCACGAAATTAATCGGGAATTTAACCACGCAGGGATGTGCGTTCAAGGGCTGTCATAAAATTGTGAGTCAAAAATGATAGAAGGTAAAATGGAACCTCACGGGGTTCAGCAAAAAAACGACCATTTTGGTTGCGTGGACCGTGTAAACTAAAAAAAAAGGCTGGAAGGACAACCAGGGAGTGGGTGGTTCAAAACAAAAGCGAGATTGACAGGGAAAAAAATAGCGGGAAATCAAGGTGACGACGATAAGGGCAAGATTGGAAAACAAGGACAAAAAAAATTTCCTGCGACACGCAGCAAAGAGACGCTGGAGGAGTGGGGGGGGGGGGGGGAGAAACATAAACAAAGGGCAACCGGTACAAAGGGAGTCAAACGAAGGGGAAAACGCTAACGTTACATAAAAGAGCAAACAGCAGGTCTCAAAATGACATAAAAAAACTGCAGAGGATTATGAGCGCAAAAAAACAACACGCCAAAAAAAACCGGACAAAACCTGTAGTTTGAAAGTGGTACGTCGACCGCGCAAAAGGGCAAGGCACGAGGTTTTGGGCAATCGAGGACGGCAAAAAGAACGGAAAAAGGAAACGGCAACACTATTGCCACAAAAGTCCACACCGGCAGTTGGGCGACAGTGGCAACAAAACAAAAACGATCCGAAGGGGATGCTCAGGTACCACTTTTTTCAAAAATTTGGGACAAGTCCTGTGAAAAATTTCTACAAAGGGTCCGACAAAATCAACGCATGGGGCTCGCGGGGCAAACAAAAGAAACACACTTTACACGGGAAAAAAAGCAGTGACATAGATTGGGGGGGAAGGGGCCAAACAATGGGGATAATAAAAAAAGGCAGCAAACAGCCCAAATATAAGAGGGGGATTCCTCCCACCACAAAAACAAAAAAAAAACAGCAGGTGTAAAAAATGGGGGGCCGCAACAGGCCGGAGAAGAAACAGGGCAAACTTCAAAATGTTTTGTTTTCTAGTGGAGAAAACCGGGGAAGTGTTCCCCCTTGCACAACTGAACATCGGGGGAAAGGGGGGATTGCCGAAAAAAGAGGACGAAAACGATCAATGCACCCGCGGTCAAAAGCAAATAGGGAGGGAAGCAACTCTGAAAGCAAGCCACCAAGTGTGAGTCTGTGAAAGCGAAGTCAGGGAGGGGGAAACGGGACCATCAGAAAGAGAGGGGTGCGGTCCATCGGGGAAAGGACCACAAATCCCCAAAAAAGGGAAAAAACGAGCCCTGGATTCTTCATACGAAAAAAAAAAATTGAGGAGAAAAATCAAGAAGAGAGAGAAGGGGGGAAAAAAACTAAAAAGAACTTTTAAAGGGGGGGGGGGTCAAAAACGCCCTCACGTCAAATCCGACCCCCCGCCAAAAATGGACTAACGTTCCTGGGGGACCAAAAAACCCAGTTGAAACTGGGGCACCCGACAACAACAGATGGGGGACCGGTTTCCCTACATTAAGGGCAAGAGCCGAGGTTGAAGGAGTGCGGAGAAGGAGCAGCAATAACCTTCAGGATGGGGCAGGCAAGAAACGATTGGAAAACCACACGGCGGGGTTTTCTCAAAAAAAAAAAAAGGAAAGGGATGGAGACGTCAAGGCACCAAGAAAACAGTAACAGGCTGAAAAGGAAAAAAAAAAAAAAAATAGGGGTCACGCAGGGGAGCCTTTGCAAAGGACGGAGAATATCCCCCCAAGCCCGGAGGCCAAAGGGGAAGGGAGATATGGCCGTGTGTCCCGAAAGTGGGGAAGTGTCGACCACCGCCAAAAAGGTAGCCCAAAATGGGGCCACGGAACAGGAAATACGGAAGCGAGAGGAATACGCCATGACAAATAGGGACATCAAATGACCTTTGCATCAAGGAAAAGATGGCACCATAACCGTAAACTGGCACGGGAGTGACACGTTTTTGAAATGTGAGAAAAAAGGTCCAACTGGGGGGTGCAGTTTGTGAAAAGCAGGAACAAAAAGACCGAAAAAAGGACCGGAAGAATGGGGGTTTGGGAGGGAAAAAAAAACACCAGGAAAGGCAGGGAAGAACAAGTGGGGAAAAGTTTTGCACAAAGGGGGGTTGCAGACTTTCGCAAGACAAAATAACATTGCCTTCAACGAATGATCAAGAGGCAAGGGGGGGGGGGGGGGGGGGGGGGGGGCAAAAACGACTGGGGGGGGGGGGGGGCTACCCGGATCCCCCAAAAAAAAAACCACAAAAAATAATAATTAGCGTGGGGGGGGGGAACACAGAGGGGAGCCCGTGAACGGCAAGCCAATTGGAGGTGGCACCCGCAACCAGGGGGGTCCGAGGGACATGCCAACTAAAAAGGTCACACGAAGAAGAAAGGGCAAAAGAAAACGAAAAAACGCGTACAACAAAAAAAATGAACTGGGTGTCTAAAACAGACAACGAGGGGCCTTGAAAAACGGCACAACCAATGAGTTGTTTTTACCAACGAACGGAAACAAAAGGGGTGCAGGAAGAGTGTGGTGGTTTGAAAAAAGGGTAACATTTTGAAAAAAACGGGCTGAGACCTCGGGCCCACGGCAAAAAAAGTTGGAAAAAAGGGAGACGAAGCAAAATCACAGGGTACACGGTAAGGGTGGTGGGGGGGGGGGGGGGGCAGTATAGAAGAAGACCTCCGAAAAACAAAAAAACTGCAAGGGGAGGGGGGAAAAAATGTTGTTTCCCCCAGACTAAACAAAAAAAAAGGGGTGGGACGAGGGGGAAAAACAAGCCACTGGCAAAGGGAGCAACCTCATGGTTGGAGGGAACCGCTTTGGGAGAGTCGGGGGGGTGTAAAAGAGGAATCACCGTTGGTACCATATATCAAACCAAAAGACTTTACTAAAAGGGGGGGCAGAGGAAAAAGGGAAGCCAGCAAATGGAAAAAAAAAGGGGAACCCGCAATCAAACAGGGTGCTCTGGCAGGGAGGGAAGAGAGGGGGAGTAAGACCTGAGTGACCAGGCCACCCTTTTGGACTTAACCTCACAAGCGGGGTGTATGGGCAGGGCTGACGGGGGATGGGGTTGCCCCGTAAAAGAAAAGTAAAAAAAAAACTTCCTTAGAGGTGCACACACAAAAAGGACAAGGGCAGGAACAGGTGTGGGCGTGGAGGGAACCCACCAGGTTGTCCGGTGGCGGAGTGCAAGTTTGGGGTGGGATTTTGTTTCAGGGGGCTAGACAGCCGAAGCTTGTACAGGGGTGGGGGGGGAGTGCGGAGGATGATCCTGAGGGGTGCATCGCCTGCGGTACGCCCCTCGAATGCCTTTCTTGTGGGGTGCCACCTGCCCCTAGATACAGTCCCTGAAAGCTCTCAGATCCAGAGTACAGGGAGAAACGGCACGATGGGGAAAAAAAGAGGGGTTTAAACCAGAAAAATAGGTCCGGAACGGGTTGGTACAAACGAAAACACCAGCCAATCAGTCCGCACCAGGACATATGGGTGGGGGTGGTACAATTGGGGTCCAGCCAACACATACCCACAAAAAAACACCAAACACAACAACGTTATCGGTGTGTGGTGGTACTTAAACCGAAAAGGGGGGAAAAAGTGGGGTGGGTGTACAATCACCAGTCGCAGCAGCAAAAACCTAACTGAAGGAAACTAAAAAACGGAAATGGGGGGTTGAAATCAACTAACGGGTAAAGGGAACACTTAATGTTACTTTGAGGGGGGCTTGAAACAAAAAAAAGTAGGTTAGGGCATTAACCTGGGGGGGATAAAATGTGAAAAAAAAAAAAGGGTGTAGATGAAGGGCGTCAAACAGGACCAAAAGCCGCGGCACGGCCCACAACACCTCCAAGGGGGGGTGGGGGGGGTGGGAGAAAGAAAATTCAAAAAACTAATAATCAATGACCAACGACACGGGGAACTGGGCAAGTAATGGGGGGGGGTTTTGGGCGAAGGACACAGAGTAAAACTTTGTCGTTGTCGAAAAGGGGGGGGGGGTTTGCAGTGTCACCTCTGACCAAGGGGAGAGCAAAAAATCTGTGGAAAACGATTCAACAAGTAAAGGGGGGGTTGGATGGGGTACCTTGAAGGGCAGAAAAATTCTTGGTTCCCCACTCACATAAAACCTCAAACGACAAAGGACGAACCGAAACAACTGGGGGGTGAACGCAAGAAGGGACATAAAGGGGGGCTGGCGAGTCTGTACTGGTTCAAGGCTGGTAACCACTCAAACACACGGTAACGGTGTTTGGGTAAGGGGGTGTTCGAAAAAAAAGGGCTAGGAAAAGGGCAGACCAGGCACGTCCTGGGATGTTAAATGGGGTGCGCAGACGCGGGGGTCACCACACGGAAAAAACTCAAAACAGGGACCCAACGACAGATGAAATACTAAAAAAAAGAGGACATGGCGAAAGGTGGTTGGGGGTACAACCTCAGTAGAGCTAAACACAAAAAACGGAATTAGGAAGAAAAAAATCTTGACAAAGGGGCAGACGACCTGACCAGACTCAAACAGGGTAAAAGAGGGGGAGGGGGCCGAAATCTAGGTCCGGGGGGGGGGGGAAAAACGAGTCTTCCTGCACAAATCCTGCGCCTGTGGGGGGGGCGGAAGGGGTATCATTCGGAAGGTGAAAAACTTGGGGAAAATCAAATAGTAGAAACAGGACTCTCCAAAACGGATCCACAATCAGCTTGGGGCAAAAAGGTGGGTGATTGCGAAAAAACCGAGATACTGGGACCGAAAAGGGGGCTGCATGGAGGGGGGAAAAACCCACTTGTATCGCTAGTCGTCATTACTTGACAAAGGACGCTGGACTACCAGCGAACCAAAAAACAAGCCAAAAGTGGGGGGGAGGCCGCAAAGCACAAAAAAAAAAAATATAGGCAGGCAGAAAAAACCTTATCAAAAAGTAAACGGGGAATTCGGAAGGGGTCAAGCCCCAAACCCTGGGGTTGAGAGGACAAGGGGAATAAAAAAGGTGACCCCCGCGGGAGTAGAACCGTTAAAAAACCACAAATTCTATGGAAAGGGGTTTGAAAAAGAAAAAAACGAAACGTTGGGGTGTGGCACCATACCGTAACAAGAATCAACCCAGTCAGAAAAAAAAAAGGAGGTTGGGGTGGCGCGCGGACCAAACACTGCAAAAACACTGCTAAAAAGGCCGTAAAACCAAGAACAAAAAAAAATACCTGACGACAAACATCAACCGTGCACAAACCAAAAAAAAAGGTTAAAAGGGGGGTGGGAACCACAAAATCAAAAAATTGGTACGGGGACAAGCTCAAAAACAAAACAGCCTTGGAGTGAGAGGACAAGAAGAGGGGGGACAACAGAAAAAGAAAAAAAAAATGCGAACGGGGGAAGAGGGAAAAGGCAAATTGACCCTTTTTAAACCCCAAAAAGAAGGACACAAACGGCCTAGCAATGGGGGACACCCACAAAAAAAAGTCACAAAAAAAAAAACGAGAGGTTCGGAGGGAGGAGGGCCGAGACAGGGGTTCGCCGGACAAAACATCACAGGGGAGGGACGAAATAAAAAAAACCGCGGGTCAAAGAAAAGCCAAAACCTGCCAGGCAGAAAAAAAAAGACTCCCAAAGCAAAACCAACGAAAATTCACAAGGGACAGGGAATAGTGAAAAAAAAGGAGCAGCGGTACGGAAAGCCATTGGGGACGGGACACTAACGGGTGGAAAAACGGAAATGAACCAGGTACATCACGTCAACAGCGCAAAAAAAAAGAATGCCACGAAGAGACACGCCGTACCGAGGGAGTCATTCCCAGACAACGCAAATGTAAACCTGAGAGAAGAAACGGGAAAATAGGGAAACGTAAGTCGCAAGAAATTAACCTCCGATGAATTGGGGCTTCCAGGGCTTAAAAGGGGGTGGAAGCAAAGGAGGCAGTAAAAAAGAAAAAGGCTCTGTTAGCAAAAAAAAAATTGGTGTTGCTCAAGGGGGGTAAAACAGCGGTTGGCCGGAAGCCGGGGGTTCGCAGAAGAGTAAGGAGACAAACTATCGCGGTTGCGGGAAAAAAGTAAGAAGAGTTGGGCAAAGTGCACCGCAGAAAAAACACTCGGGAATAAACGGGAAGGGGCTGCCCGGAGCGAAGGAACGCGGGAACCAAGAAACTTGGCACAAACGAAAACAGAAATACATGCTGAAACAAAAAATCGGGGAAAGCCAAACCGGGGACCCAAGGGGTTTGCAATGACTATGTAGATTCAGGGTAAAAGGGGAAGCAGGAAAAAAGCAGAAAAAAACTGCTTGCATGGTGGTTGTCTGGGAACGAGAAAGGAAATTCCACGCAAAAAGGGAGAAAAAAAACTGCACTGTGGTGCACAAAAGAGGGGAGGACGAAAAAAGCGCAAGACCGGGCCAGGGGAAGACACAAAAGTTCCACACGAAGTTGTTTAAGACGTCCAAAACCGTGGGGAAAAAGGGCTTGGGAAAAACTATGTGGAAAAAAAACGCGGCCTTGGGTAGTTGGGGGGTGAACAGAAGTACCAGAGAATTTGACGCGAAAAAGGACAAACGCGGGGCAATGGAGGGGGACGAAAGGGGGGGCGCGGGAGAAACATTCAAGCTTAGTGCACCAACGGATGGGAAAAGGACTAGGGGCGCTTGCAAAACAAACAAGGCGCCATGAGGGAATGGGAAAAGGGGCCGACCAGGGGGGCACCAGAAAAAAGGGACGAAAGGGAGCACTCAACTTGAAAAAAGTTGGGGAGGCGTTGAGGGAAACACGGTGGAACGTTGGAACTGCATAATGCGAAAAACAGGGGGGGGTTGTGGGAACAGCAGACGAAGAAAATGCCTGGCAGGCAATAAAAAACACAGAGGGCTTGCGGAGGGGGGGAAGGACCAAATTGGTGATTCGTTGAACGCTGGTAAAACGGGGAAAGACGGGAAGGAAAAAACGCCACGAGGTGCTTGGCAGTATTTCCCACAAATGACAAAAACCAAGGGGCTAACGGCAAAGATCAAGGA
>Ga0179593_1272662_pt1 | contig 21759 bp, 23 predicted proteins | sample CZODoug2_1_08_16_FD_185931 | JGI IMG/M metagenome (GOLD analysis project Ga0179593, IMG submission 185931) | Vadose zone soil fungal communities from Angelo Coast Range Reserve, California, USA - CZODoug2_1_08_16fungal (PacBio error correction) | ecosystem: Environmental > Terrestrial > Soil >...
CGGGGGAGAAGTCTGTCCGCGTCGGTCTTCAAAGAGGGCGGATGCCGAGGGGGGGGGGTCAGGCTTTTGTAGAGTGCGATTGGGGGCAATTCTCCGTCGGGGCCATGTAAGGCGTTTCTAATGGAAAAACAAAAGGCTTGGAGTGGCTCAAGTTCGAAAGAAGGGTTGTTAAGGAATAGCATTCTTGGGGGAAAGGCAAATGGAGGCATTTTCTCAGGATTGTTATATTCCATCTAAAAAGGAAGAAGACAGCTGAAGAGGCTCGTGTGTCATTTGGTGACAGGAAGAGGTGTATTAAAATTCATAAGTAGAACGGTGTGAATTGAGTCTCCATCTGGAGTCAGGAGGGAAGGCGTTGAAAGCTTAACCTCCGGGGGGGGGGATTAAGGAATGACACCGGTTTCCGGAAATTTGGAGCGATCTTTGTTTACCAAGAGGGGGCTGACAGAGGGGGACGAAGGAGCTGTTTTAACGCGGGGGTCAGAAAGGGGAGAGGCACTTAAACAGCTAGGGAGAAGGGGTGAAATAAAAAAGATCCCGGAGCGGCAGGGTGCAACGGAAACGATTACAGGCAAAACGCTGCGAAGAGAGAGGATGGACAGTTTGCAGGTTGATGGATTGGTCCAGTTGTGAGGGGGGCGGTGGGGGAACGGGGAAGTGAAAAAGGAGTGGAAGTCTGGCGACGAGTCCTGAGAAGGTGGTCGTGACCGGGGAAGCAGTGACCAGGGTGTTTGCAAAGCGAAGTATTTCAAGGGGGGGAGTTTCGAGGGAGGGGTAGAAAAGTTGTTTCTAAAGCCGGAGCGTCTGCGGCCAATGTTGCAGAAGGATGGGGAGGATATTTTCAAAGGAGAAAGAGACGAGGCGCGGAGAGATTGAGGGAGTGAGCCTAAAAACGATTGTTAAGGACGGGTGAAACAGACCAGGCGTCGGCTTATCAGAAAGAAGGGTTTGGTTTGACTGTCCTTAATGAAAAAAGAGGGGGGACCAGTCGTTTCGTAGGAAACACCGACGCTGGGTGGATCGTTAGTTGTCGGGGTGAGTCGCAAATTGTTGGGGGGGGGACAGAGCAAGGAGCGGGGGGTTTATTCATAATAGGGCAGTATGCTTGCTTCGCAAAAAAAGGTATGGAGATCACGGGGTAGCTTAGCGCGAAAAAACATGACCGAAAAAATCGAAAACGAATTTTAGGACAAAACGGGGGTCGGCAGGGGGATGGAATTCTAACACCCTAGGGGACTGGAGAAATCGTAAGCGTTCCGGGGCTGTGGAGGGTTTTTTTTTAATCTCGCTTTGGTAAAAACGTCTTTCGGAACACAATATGGGGACACCGTTCAGCAAAGGGGGCAGGGGGTTTGGGGGGGGGACATAAAGGGGAGTTCTGCAAAGTAGATGGAAGCACGCTGGGTGGGGGGGCCGATGCCGAGGCTCCATCCGTCCGGAAGACAACCGTTTTTCCAGTGTTCTTGATGGCGACTGGCAAAATTGAGCTGGAATCTCACTTTCTAACTCATGGAAAGAAGTTTGTCCGCAAAGCGGAGCGACCGCACCAAGAGAGAGGCAACTTGGGCGCAGTGGCTTTCCCAACCCCGGCAATCACGAAAAATTTAGTCTGGTTCCGCTCACTAAGATTTGTGGGGGAAAAAAGAGTATTTTATGTCCTGAAAGCGAGGGGGGCGGCGTTGCAAGTAGCAAAAGGGATTGAAAACCTGAAATGGGAAAAAAAAGGGGGGTGGGGGAATGAGGTGGTTGAACTTGCAAGAACAGAGCTTCCTGATAGAATTTTTGACGAAGGTAAGAAAAGGGGTTGGTGGTTGAAGGGGGGGGATACAAGGGGCCAACGGGGACGACGACAAAAAACTAAAGGAAAAGGAGGCTGCGAGGGGGGAAGGTGACGAGTAGTCTTTGATTAAACAAAAAAGTCGGAAGCCGAAGTTATCTAAGGGGAATGGCATTGTGCCTCGAAGACGGGGGGCAACATTTTAAGCTAGCGAGGAAGGGGCGGCGGGAAGATGTGTCCTGTGGGATGGGACAGAATAAAAATGCCAGCCAAAGATGCCAAGGGTTTCGGGAACCTATCTGCCAGGGGAGGAAGGAGCATAGCTGTCGACGCGCAAGTACCGGGGGGAGGCAAAGGAATCAGTGAGGCTGAATATTACTTGTCAAGCCTTTAAAGGGGGGGATGGTTCATGAAACGAAAACCGCTTCTTTCTTGCGAAAAGGAGGGGGGAGACACGGACCAGAGGGGAGCAATGGGAATACGTGCAATTTTTTGCTTTGGGTTGAGGGGGGGAAATCAAACTAGGTTTTTGTTATTTGCGGCGCCTTGGGAATGTCACTTGAAGGGAAGTCTCGTCAACAAAAACCTGATGAAGGAAATCTCAGAGGTGATACATTGACCCCTCTACGCAATAAAAAAAAAAAATCTTCTGGATAAAACACACGAAAAAAAGGCCTGCTGTCCAATGATCAAATTAATTCGTGGGTTTGCCGCAACACCCTCTCACATCTGTGGGGGGGGGGGAGGACTAACGCAAATCCTGTCCTGCGACGTCAAGGGGAAAACCACTAGCACTTCCTCTAAGAAAACTATCGGGCTCCCAGCTGTCTTTAGCTTATGCCAGCATGCTTATACCAGACGCAGACTTTGGGAAAGAAAAACTGAAAGCCGGAACAAGGTAAGGAGGGAATTTTCCATGCCAAAAGCAAAGGAAAGTCGCGGGACGCTCTCAATGGGGGAACAGACGTAGTCGGAAAAAAGAGTCCACGCATGGCACCTGAAAATGAACTAGGACTTAGAAGTGCTGGGTTTCCAACACTACAAATACAGTGGTCACCGTGATAAAAACTCACATTGACTACTTGCGGCGCTCGGAAAAAGGGGAAGGCAGGGCGGTACACTCATCCAAATCCCCCAAAAGGACCTTCGGTCCATAACGTGCACCGCAGGGAAGAAACCATCGGGGGTCAGGGCCGTGCCCCAGTAATTCCAAAGCTGATTAAACCTGCTTTTTAAATCCGAAACGAGGGGTCATATACCGTCGCGTACGGGAAACCGACAAGCGTGAAGAGTAAACGCGACAAGGGCCCGCAAGATTGAATTGGGTCGGAACAAGACCAAGGGAAAAGGTGCCAACCCATAGGGATGGAAGATCGCGAGAAAGGACTGCGGTCATGACGGGACACCAAAAACGCTTCTCGACGCAAAGTCGAGCTTCAGCTCCGGAGAACATGCGAAGCTCAAAGCAAACCAAGGCGTCTTACGGAAACTGGTAAAAAGTTTACGCATCAGAAAAACAAATGCTGATACGAAGAAGCGAAATTTTTCCCTAGTGGAAACACTTTAAAAACTTTCGAATGAAAGATGTGTCAGAGTCTGGGGCCGCCGCCCTCTGATAAGCCAAACAAACACGACTCGTCCCCAAAATGAGTTAAACAAGGTCCGAATATTTGAGGAAGCTGCGAAAAGAAAGCGAACAGTTCCGAAGTCTTTTGAGAGGTGTGCGGACCGAGTCAGCGCACGATAACACAGGGGAAGCAAAGATTTTGGGGGGGGGGACCTCGAGGACTGCGAGGAAACAAATCCGGAGGGAAGGGCGCCAGCCACGTCATCGGGACCAACTGCAACTCAAAAAAACGAATACGAGAAAGAGGGGACCTCGTGGGTACTAACTCCCGATCCAACGTCCTGCGGGGTGGAAGGAACGGAAGTCAAAACTTAGGGGGAGGGAGTGCGTCGCCTCAAGTGCACTGGAAATACTTCAATGGTTCCTAACAGTAAACAGCTCGGACCGGCGGCTCCCCCCACCAAAACTCCTACGCTGCTCATTATCCGAGCATAAACGAAAAGCGCCGATGCAAAAATGGAAAAAAGAACAAAAAGCTAGTCCCACCACTGTTCGAGGAAAAACTCCGATTACCTCCGTAAAAAACACTGTAAAAAAAAAAGGGAATCACCGCTCTCAAACGCACGCAACAACTGCGCCAAAGCATCAGATACAAGGACACTCACTATAGCTGCGACAGGTGGCCGAAATTAAGCCCGTTTTCACAACGCCCCCTCAAAGGAAAAATCAAAAAATCCTCAATTAAGAGGGCAGATCCGCCAGAGAAGGGACCGGTAGGTTGTACCAGGCACAGCCGATATTTGCTTTCAACTTCTCGCAAGAGAAAAGATGAAGTGGCCTCACGGGGGAACAGCGGTGAAAAAAAAAAGAGCGCCCGTCCGCGAATGCTCACAAAGACGGGTAGGAACATCCCAACAAACGCTCGAGAAATAGAAGGGGGTAGTTGCCCTGGGCATTCAAATTTAAAACCCAATGGTGTCAGAAGAAGAAGGCAGCGGAACCGTCAACACTTTAGGGAACCACTGGCTCCGTTCGCTTTTCCCTCTGATAACATCGAGGGGCAGGGACCTCCTACAGAAGGGAAGAGGGAGAAAGGAGGAGGGGAAAAAATTAATTGATTAAACGCCTGGAGAAAGCCGCTGGCTCCCTTCCTTGCGCAATAATGGATATAAAAGTGAAAAAAAGAGGTCTCCAAAAAAAGCAAAAGAAAGCATGCGTAAGGAAAGGATCACTCGCAATAAATGCGCAGGCCGAGCCTGGGTACCAATATCCTCAGAACAAAAGGGTGCAATAAGAACCATCAATTCGGGGATAAGCTGCAGTAAGAAGGGAGATACAACGAGAACAGCAGGCTGTCTCATCCTGATCGTCTCTCAAAAAAACCTTAGGATAAAACTAAGGGAGAGATTGGAGGAGTATTTGACTAGAAGAGGGGAACAGTCAGCGGGGGGAAAAGGGAGGACGGACGGAAAAAGAGTAGCTAATTTGTTCTGGAGATGGAAACGCTGTGTTTTATAGAGCGAGATGGGGTCCAGGGGAGAGAACGGGCTATTTGAGGGCCGGTCTTTACGAGGACGAGAGCGAAGGGCACAAATCGTAGGGGAGGGGCGAGGTTGGAGGGGCCTTGGCGCAAACGGGCGAAATTCTTTCTCATAACTGATCAGAAACTTGGGGGAAAATCAGAGAGCGCCTCGATTCATCGTGAGTGTCAGGGGCCACTAAGAACGAGCGGTAGTAATCGCTGATCCAAGGTGAGTGTATTTCGCGACAACCTTTTGTGACGGGCGATCGGGAAGGAAGGCTGCTGTACCACCAAATAGGGGTTATTAAAGAATTGGGTCCAAGGGAAGGGGACCGTGCTAGCGAGGATTGGGAAGTTTTCCTACCCGGATTTTGGCGACGGAAGGAAAGCGGACGGGGTCTGCGGGGAATCGGTTTGCAACGCGGGGTGGAAAGAGGAGCATGTCCAAGAGGGCGGAAGATTGGGGGAGAAAAGCCTTAGCTTCATTGAGGGGTCAAGGGAACGATCCAGGGGCAAGTCTTGTCAAGAGAAGAGGCCGTTGTGCAAGGGTGAGTTGAAATGTCCAAGTTGGATTGGGCGTTTTGTTTACACCGGAGTTAGAAAACGCGAGTAGGTGATTGGAGGGGGAATACTGAGGAACAACGGTAAAATTTGTGAAGGCGTTTCTCGCCTTTTTTGGGGGCATCGAAAGGTCTTAAGCGAGTTCGAGAGGTAAAATGTTTTGAATAAAATGGGGTCATGCGTGCTAACAATTTTTGCAATTCTCGTTTGTAATGAGGAGGCTTGAATAAGTCATCCAGGGGCGGGGGGAGGGCTCGGAGCGCGGGGGGGTGGGGATTCAAGGCCTCGATAGGGGGAAGTTGAAATCAAGTGATTCCTAAAAAAGGGGAAAATGGGAAGAAGGCACCAGCAAGCACTAGCGAAGAAAGGGGGGTGAAAATGTACTTACATAAAAGCGGGATCAAACCTTTGACTTCTTTTGAGAGGGAGGAACAAAAGAGGAACCCGGGAATAGGGTATTTCGGTGGTGCGGGGTACCTGATTCCTTTTTGGTTGTTCGGGGGCGCCAAGAAAAGCCGGAGTTTGTTGGGGGGGCAAAAAAGCATAACATTCGAGGGTTCGCAAAAAACATTTTAGGCGAGAAAATTAGCGTAACTCAACGTCTTCCTTCCGTGCACAAAGAAAAAAAAAAAAAGAATTTTCGGGAACTGTCGGACCAAGGGGAAGTAGTCGGCTGCGAGACACCGGGGGGGGGGGGAGGGGAACTGAGAATCTAATTGTCCGATGGTTTGGGGGGGGCGGAAGAGGGTGGTAGAGTCTGAAGAATGAGAAATCTGAACCAGCGCAAATTAACGAAAAAAGGGGCCAGTGTTTGGTCAGAGGGGGGAAATTTTCCAAAGAGTTTTGAGAACGGGGATTGGGGGCGCAAGGATGCCAAAAGTGAAAAAGTCCGGAATAACGACAGGGGGGGGACGGGGGTGAATTTCTAGGAGTACGCCGGTAGAATGACGATGGGAAGAGGTCGGGGGGGGGGCGAAGAAAAATTTTTTTGAGAAAACGCGGAGCAGGAAAAAAGCACAGGCGCATCGAAGAGAGGGTGAGCGCGTTGGCACGCCGACGAGGAAGTTCATATGGGCAGCGAAAAAAAGATTTGCTTGCAGGTGTGGGAAACGTCGGGGGGGAAGGGGAAACTGAAACGGTCTTTTTTCGGCGGGGAAAAACCTTTACATAAGGGATAATGCACTCATTTTGACAAACTCATAAGTGGGAAACTTTACTTCTTTTGGTGGTAAGAGGGCACTAACAAACCATGGGGAGTGAAAGAACGTGCTCTTGCTGAAAGGGGATCGTTGGGGGTGGGGTTTGTGACGCGGGGTAAGTAAAGCTCGGACAGTGATGGGACTGGGACGAATAAGGGTGATCGGAGGGACGGTGAAACGGGGGGGGGGGGCTTCGGAGGGTTGGGGGCAAAAAGATACGGCGAAGGCACCTCTTGGGGAAAAGTAAATGTTGGGGAAGTAATTTGGGGGAGCGACAGGGAAAGTAGTAAAAAAATTTCTCGAGAGCGCGTTGACATTGGCTGTGATGGGGGACTAAAAATGGAAACAAAATCTACGTGGAGTGGCCGGAGGGGGAAGTTTGCGGGGACAAGATTTCTGTAGAGGGGTAGAGACGAATGATTCTGAAAAACGCAAAACAAGAAGCCGATCGGCTCTGCTGAACTCTTTACTGTTAAGGGCCGGCGGTGGGGAAAAGAGTGCGGGGGGCTTGACTTGATAAAAAAACACCTTTGGTCTTCGCAAAGCGGAAGGGGCTACTGAAAAACCATAAGCAATTGAGCAATGGGACAACTTGAAAAAACGTTTGGTGGTGGCGGGGTTGGGGGCTGGGGGGGTTTTACATCCTGTGGGAGGGGCTGGACGCGTAAATGGAGGATAGAAGCACAAAACAACACGGAGATAACAGAAAATAGAAATATTCGCATGTAAAGGACTCCGAAAACCCAAAACGATCTGGGATGTCAAAAACAGGCAAAAAACCCAAAAATTCTCCTTCTGCTTGCGACAACTCTGAGGGGTTAAGTAGCGCGAGATGTGGGAGAAGAAAAAAGCGCCTGGTCGTGGTCCTTAGACAAGCCCCACGAGAAGGAGGAAAAAAGACAGGTCATGAGCAGCAAAGGATAGGATATACGCGGTAGTGGCAGACGTAATGCCATAATTCCGGAGCAGAACCGAAAAGGAAGAATCAGGTGCAAAGCCAGCAAACTTCCGCAGTAAAAGGATCTGGAATGTTTGCTCCATCAACACATGAAATCCCATCTCGGAGCGAAGTCAAATGGGGGAAGCCAGTACTCGATAAAAAATACCCACGCCCGTTAAGTGCGCAAAAAGCTGCCGGTCAGGTGGGGGTACTTCTCTTTTTACCCGCCAAAGAGCACTCGCCTGATCCGTGAAGAAGACAGTGACAACTGGACTGTATCATCGTCCAAAGGGACCTTATACAGTAAAAAGCAAACACTCGGAAAGGCTGAAAATTGAAGAAAATCAGGGACACCGCGTTTGTCCAGAATGGACCCTGAACCACCAATCAATGTCCAAGAGTATATTCAGGGTTTACAAAAAGCCTGCTAGGTTGGAAAAAAGCATGTACGGTACAGGGAAAGAACGCGCCAATCTGCAATGGAACTTCATTAACACATACTACATAAATTCTAATGTCAGAGTGGAAGACAGAGAGTCATGCCGAGTATTCGGGTTGAAGCTGCGGATAGAGGGAAGAAGGAGAAAAGATGGACGGCAAAACGGGAGTCAACCAAACCAGAGGATCGTCAACGGAGGAAAATTAGAGGAGTCGAAAGCGACAAGCAGCAAGAACTCAACTTCAACATTCTTCAAAAGTACTGTCAACTGCTGCAGCACGGCCGCACCAAAACGTGGAAACGAACAGAAAAGTTTCCAGGCAACTGCGTTGCGAATGCCAAGGTTTCCAGAATCGGGGTCCGAAGAACTCGAAAAGAGAAAAAAAAAAAAAGATCGGGTAGGAAAGCCAGTGACAAAGGGTAAACGAAAGCCACCGTCGGACAGGCGTTCGGTTGTGAGCCGTTGCGAAAAAAAGATCGACTCAACGGGTGCTCGCCTAAATAAGTTTTTGGGCGAACGAGTGGAATGCTCGGCTTCATCAAAAAAGCTAAGGAGTCTTGGAAAATCCAACAGAAGCATCTCGGGGTAACGCACCAGGACATTAAAAACAACGCCATCTTAACCGGAAAAAAGTGGAGAAGAAGATAAAAGCAACGACACGCGCCGAGGTGGGGTGTAATTGTAACTACCTGAAAAAGTCATGCAGAGCTATTCCGCAGGAAAGGCAATTCATGGGAAACTTGATTTCCGTGGTCCACCACCACATCTCGAAGGGCCTCCAAATCTCGGTATCAGAGTAAGGGAGGGGGCTAGGAAAAAACCACCCCCCACACAAAGCAACAGGGGAGATGCATCAAGAACAGAACATTAACTAAACGAGAAAGCAAAATGGCCAGCAAAAAAATAATGGAGGCCCAAAGGGTGAATCAGCGCGAAACTCCGATAGTAATCAAGTAAAAAAAAGAAAACAAGGGAAAAACTTACCCTCCTCACAAAAAAGGGGTCACCAGTGAGAAGGGATCAATCCGAAAGATCCGGTGGGAATGACCCCAGCGCCAGTTCAAAACAAAAAAATCAAAAAGGGGAAAATCAAACGCAAAAAAGGGAAGAAACTCGAAGCGGAAAGAGGTTGTCAGTTGTGCTTAAAAAAGAAAGGAGACCGGGATACGATAGTTTTTCTTGGGGAAACTTCAAGGAGAACAGAGAAAATGGATAAGGAATACGACGTGCACGGCGCCCGTCCGCTCCTTGCGGAATTTTACAAATTGGAGACCCCGCTCGCAAAATTCGAAGGTATTGGCCATGGGGTATTAATGTAAAATAGGGGGGGGACGCAAAACGCTTCAGATCGAACGAAAACCAGGGGTAGAGGGAGAAACAAGAACCTACTGTAGGGGAAGTGTACCAGTAGACAAAAAATCTTCATTTCAAACCTGGCAACTACCGCGAAAAAGTAATGGGGTCGTCAGAGATGGAAAGGGATTAAGAAACGCATGCGGAAAAAGCCGCTTTCGCACTTAGGAAAAAAAGAAGTTGCGCAAGGAAAAATCTGGGCCCAACCTCCATCCCAGGGGGGAGCGGGTCCTCTCACTCGAACTAGCAAAGAAGACATAGAGGAAGAGAAGTGGGAAAATCTCGTTCTATAAAACCTGCGTTACCTAAGAAAAAAACAAGAATGCTCAAGCGTGAAGAAAACATGCGAAAAAAGCAAAAAAAGAGAATGCTACAGACAATCTAAGAGATAGAGACGAAAACAACAACACGTCCTGATGGGGGAGAGATGGATGAGAGAAACTAAATGCGGGACCCCGCTCGTTGATCAGCATGAGGAGGTCCAGAAACTTAAAAGGGGTGTTTTCTTAAGTGAAACGCAAGGGGGTTGGGGTGGGGTATAAGCTTATTGGACCAAGTCCTGGGCCGAGTCCTTTATTCCTGTCGGATGAGAGAGGAAGGCAGCGAAGGGGGCGTGGAATGGCTGGGTGGGTGGGGGAGAAAGGGGGGGAATTAAAAGGCGGCGCGAAGGCGATCGTCTTGGACTGTGATTGAAGAAGAACTGTTTGGAAAACTGACCCTTTCGTTGTTACCAAAGGGTGTGTCTGTATTTGCAGGGGTGAAAGCCCCCAAAACCAAAAAAACAACGGAGGGTGGTGAAGAGTTCAACCGGGGAAGGGGTTGTGTATGCGCTCCAAGGTGGACGGGGTCGGCAGAAGCGCTCTCTTACCAGGTTATGAGGGAAAAAGAAAATGAAAAAAGATTTCGAATTTGGGAATCTTCTTGGAGGTAATACACGGGGGAAAAGGCCTGAAGGACGGACTGCGGAAGGGGGAAATTTGTCAAGATGAGGCACTTTCAACGTTGGGAAGGGGGGCAAGGGAGAGTTGAAAGAAAAGTCCGAGCTCCGCTGTGGGTGTGGGAAATAAAACGGTTTCCCTTTCAACTATTACGCGGAGAGGTGAACGTTTGGAGGAAGGATGGAGAGTTAAAATTTGATTTGGGATTGGTGGTTGTGAAACGGGCATTGGGGTGGCAGCCGAAACCCCCCAGGGAAATAGGAAAGGGGGTCTTGGAAATTCTGGGGGGACGCACTTTTTGCGTGGCGGGCGAAAAGGGAGGAAGTGAAAAGGGTTTGTGGGAAAAGGGGGGAGGGATTTTCGGGCCGAGGGGGGGGGCGCAAGGGGTATAAAAAGTGGGGTTTCTATCCAAGGGATTTTGTTCGGCCAGGGGGGGAGATTCTCGGGATGGGAAGGGAAGCGGAGGGACTAAGCTCAGAGAAAGTGAGCGGGAGGAAGGGGGGTTTGAAGCAGGAAACGCGCTTGACCTGGAGGAAAGGTGGGGGAACGTACTAACCCGAACTTTGCTCGGAAGGCTACGAAGCAGAAACCTCTCCAGATGTAAGGTAGGGAAAAAAAGGTAAAAAAAGCGGAGCACGTTGTCTTTGGAGCGTCATAGCCAAAACGAGGACCGCTGCGAGGGTTAGGGGGGAGGGTGCAGGGGGTACCTCATTGGGGTGGGGGGAGGGCCAACTCCAGACTATGGGGTTTAGTGCCAATAAAGAGTAGAGAGAACCTCAAAAAAAAAAGGGGGAAGGGACTAGAGAGTATCGCGGCCTTCAAGGAGAGCAAGGAAAAATTTTCTAAATGAGGACGGGCGGTGAGTCAGGGGGAGGGACAGAAAGGAACTTGAGGAAAGCTATCGGGAAGTGCACGATTCGTGTTTGGGTTGGGATGGATGGAGGGGTTTATTTAGGGAATGACAACACTATCTGGAACCAGGAAGGAGAAAGAATGGGCAACATGGTGGGGAAATCGATGGCAATTGATTGAGGAGGGGAGATTCGGAGAGAGGGGGTGCGGAGTTCGGCACCTACAACTCAAGAGAAACAAGGGGTGACGTGGATTAAGGGGGGGGGAGGGCGTTGCGCCGGAATTACAGGATTGTCGCGAATGGGAAAAGAGTGGTTGAAAGCCTCGAAAAGAAAGAAAGGGGTGATTCAGGTAAAATTTACGAAGCGCGGGGAAACGGGAGAGCGCGGGATGGTGGGGACGGCTGCAAAAATTCGAAGCTGGTGCTGGGGGACCAAACTGTAGTAGGTTTACTGAAGCGCGGGTGGCGAGGGAAAGGGGTATAGGGAGAAACGAGGGGGGGGAGAGAAAAACGCACGGAAATCACGTGGGACCGTGCCGTTTTTGGGGAAAGCAAAACCAAAGGATGGTGCTGGGAATGAGGGAGGAGGGGGCAGGGAGGTAAGCGGTTGGTAGTTTGCGGGGGGGGAAGAAGGCGGATGTTTCAAGCGAAGAAGAGAACTGCCTGAAAGGAAAAGGAACTGCCGGAAGTCGTTATTGGGAGGTTCAAAAACCGATAAACTTGGGCCTTCACAGCCAGTGTTGACTCCTGAAAGTTCTTATTGGGGGCAGGACGACGGACAACATTTTAAAGCTAGATCTCGTGCGGGGTCCTTTTGGAGGGAGGGGTCAGCGAAACAGGGGGATGTGACGGGGAAGGGGTCGGAACACGTGGAGGGGAGATAGTAAATCAGTCAGACAGGACGCGCAAGACATCTTCTAAAAGAGGGGGGGGCGACTGCTATTACTTGGAGGCAGGAGAGGGGGGCTTGTAGGGGGTAGAAAAAATGCCAGGCTTGTCTCTGGGAAAAAGGAGGGTGGGGAAAAAGAGACGGAAAAACAGGACGGTTGGCAATTGGAAAGACGGCCTTGTGGGTTTTTGGGGCGTGGGGGAGGGGGGGTGGGGAAATATAGCGTTTGGTGGGGATGTGTCTGGGGGGAGAAAAGAGGACATGGACTACTAGCCTCGACGGAAAAAAAAACTTAAGGGAAGGGGAAAAAGGAAAAAAGATAGTTCGACATTGAAATCCATCCATCAAACCCCAAAAAGACGCTTGATAAAAAGCAAAAGCAAAAAAGCCCTTCTTTAATTGCGAAAAGGCTTTCGGTGTGATTAGCGACAACTTGGGCAGCGCCGGGTTCTTGGAGGGACAATCCCTAGCCTGAGGGGAAAGAAGCAAGCCTCGAGATCGGCTCACAGGGCTTGGGAAGGAAATGGGAAATTCATTGTGGCTATATTCGTAAAAACGGGGAACAAAGTCAAAAAGTGCAAAAGATCCACTAACAGAGGGAAGTTGTTTCAAAGAAAACAGGAAATGTCCACGTCGGCAAAAAGGTCAAAAAAGGGGGAAAGTCGGGTCGAGCAAATATCACGCCACTTTCAAGCTAACGGGAGGGACCTGAACGACCGGATACGTTTTGGAACCCAAAAAGACAAAAGCGGTACCCGCTTCCGCGGGAGATTCATCTCTAGACAACTTTAGAAGAGGTATCAATCGGGCAAAAAAAACTCCAACCCGCTAGTCTCCTAAGTTTGAGACGCCAGGAGCCCTGTTGCTTGCACCCCAACCGTTCAAGGTGGACCCAACCGGGAAGTACTCGAGGCGGGGTGTCAGAAACCGCAATGTGCATATCCCTGGCAGGCTTAACATTCAACGAACAACCGATGCATGAGAGGGTAAAAAATACAGTGGAAAAGGAAGGGACGAATTGGAAGAGTCAATCATGAGTCAGGCGGGGGGGGAGGGGGGGGCAAACGCACTTCCGTCGGGAGGCGCAGGGGGCTCTTCAGCGTATGAGGAAAAAACCCAAAAAGCTTCGCTGCCGCGCCAGTAAGATCATTCGTAAGGGCTAACAAAGCGCGTCCAAAACAACAGGGGAGGGATCGGAAGGGTCAGTGTAGAACGAATCGCGAAAAAATCTCTGCAAAGGGACGCACGCGGGGTACATCGGATTTCCCAACACGGGGGTTGGACATCACTATTGGGAAGAATTGGGGGGGACAGAAAGAAAGAAGAGCACGCCAACAAAACAAGCAGAGTCAATTCGTAGAGTGGGGAAACAAGTTACTTTTTTTCGGGACGACCGCAGAGAGGGAAGGGAAATTCGTTGGGGGGGGTCCTGTTTCTAAGGGAAGACGGCAGAAGACTCAACTGATCGACTAATAAAGGGTTGGGGGGGGAAACGATCTGCTAGGCGCATAAAAACGATAAAACCGGGTTGCGGCCATCACAAACAACGCATCTGGGCTACAAAAAAGAAAAAGGATGAAGCGCAAGCGTCATCGGTGGACTACTACATCCACCAAAAAAAAAAAGGCTAAGGGAGGGTGGGTTGGAATTAAGGACTTAAAAAAATAGAATCGGGCGTGGGAAACTGCCTACCTGGCGTAAGGAAAGGAAGGGCACCGTCACCAGAGGACCAAAGAGCTCCCAACTCCAGAACGCGCGCCTATGACTCAGGAAGCCAGATAATTCCCTACCTCGAGTGAAAGGGGCTGACCAAAATCCGGCTTCAAACAACGGGGAAATAAAGAGCGAACTCACATACTAGACCCTGACAAAAAAAAAAAGGGAACCGCCCGCCTCACCTCAAAAAAAGGGCGGCCAGATTCTTATCAAAAAGCGAGGAGCGGTTGGCACTGCCAAGAGACCGTGTCCCTAAAATCCAAATAAAGTAAAGGGCAGAAAAGAAGAAGCATGCGTCAATGGTACCTGGAAGAGTGGGAGGGGGGGCAATGCGGCCAGAAGGATATTTGTGACTTTCAACTGCTACCCGCGCCACGGTAATCGAAAGAGGGAAAAGGGGGGGGCCGTGCACCCTATCCGAGCACGTGCCGCCTACTTTCGGCGATTTTTCCCAAATCCGGGAGTAAAAGAAAGGGAGACGCTCAAAATCGAAAGTTATGGTCGGGTTCTCAAGAATGGGGGGGGGCAGACAGCGGATCGGAGGGCAACAACTGAGATTAATACACGAAACCTTGAGACGGGGAAGGTCCGGGGAAACCGTACTACCAGGGCTCGTCAGGGAAAACCTAATAAGCCGCAACGCTTCGGAAGATGAAAATTTATTAGAAACGACATGAAAGAAAATGGAAACTTACAGAAAGGAAAAGGAGTCCCACCTCTTACGAAAAACGAACAAACCAGACGGGGGGAGAGGGATGGCCTCTCCGCCGCACAGGGAAGACCAAGGCCCGACCTTGGAAGCGCAAAATCGAAAAGGGAAAACCGCTGTTCCCGTACGAAAAACAAAATCACAGTCGGCATACTCTCGTCCGCATGCGGGGCGAAAACGGGAAGGGAGACGATCAATCGGAGCACTCTTCTACAAAAAAAGGAGGGATGAAAAAGGGGGACTGAATTGACGCGAAGGGCTGAGTCGCGGGAGGGACTCAGTCAGGAAGGGACTTCATTATTCCTAGGAGATTGTGGTTTTTCGTCGTTACCACGGTTTGGGGGGAAAAGATTTTGGAAAAAAGCGCACGGCCGCGAGGTCAATAGCATACGGCTGCGGAAGTCAGTCTATCGGCTGTAGTGAGGCGGTTGGGCTAAAAGGTTTGACAGGCAGGAAAAGCAAGTGGGGCGTGACATATTTATAATTGGGGTGAAAGAATCTACCACGGGGGATCCTGACGGGAGGTGCAAGGGGACTTACGGTGTAAGAAAAAAAAGGCAAACAAAACCAGTGTCGGGGAGGTAAGCCAGAACGGGGGACGGCAGGTACTCGCAGAGATGCTGCGAAAAACACAACAGATGGGGTATAGGCATGAAAAGAAATGAAGGAGTTGGAGAGAGATTTGGGGGATGTCAAATAAAGAGGTGAGATTTGAAGAACGGAGAAAGCGATCGGTGGAAGAAAGAGTGTACAGTTAGATCCCTAAGAGGGGGGGAAGGGAAATGGGGCGGGATTACATAAATGCCTGAGCGTCGATTGTGGTCATACAAATGAAATCAATCGAGGGGGAAAAAAGACAGAAAAAAGATGAATGCGTTGTATGCGAATTTCCCGGGGGGGTGGCTTTTTTTGGGTGCGGCTGGTTCAGTGAAAAAAGCGGGATGTTGGGGGGAAATTAGAAAAAAAGGAAGTCACTGAATTTTTTGCCGTGAGCTTGTCCGGAGTGGGAACGGGGGGGGGTTGTCACTACTTTCGAGATGACCTTTATCAAAATTGGGTGGGACAGAGCCAGTTTGTTCTGTCTCCATTGTGAAAGGCAGAGGGAGGGGGGCTTGCGGAGATCATATTTGAAGGCGCGGGCTGAGGATTGGGGGACGAAGGGACTAGGACGGGGATAAAGGTGGGTACCAGAAATTGTGAACGGGGGAAGGGTCAAGCTCGGCATGGGGGGGGGGAAAGGGAAGGTTAAATATGAAAAAAAGAGGCGGCCATTTGATCGGCGGGGGGACTTAGTACAATAGCGCTGGGCGGATGGAAGGTGGGGTTCGTGGGTGCAGGGGAGGCCGTAGAATGCTTGTTTATGGGCGGGGGCCCTCATCTAGGTCAAGGTTTATAATCATAAGCCAGGAAATCTATGAAAGGAAAGGGAAACAAAAATTAGGGGCCGGATCACAGTTGAGCTAGCTCTGCACGGCCGGCGAACAAGTAAAACGAATTTCGGTGTCCTGCTTGTGCGTATGACTCGACAACATAGGGGAAAGCGGGAAAGAGAAGAATTGTCAAGGAGGGCGTGGTGTTTGGGGGATGCTGGGAGAAAGCAAGGGAGGACACAAATTCTTGAACCAGGCATGATCGAAAATCCAGGGGGGGGGGGGTGCCAGAGTGTAAAAAGTTCGCGGAGATTTCCATGGGGGGGGGGAGGAATAGGCGCGGTACAGTCCTAGGACGCGGGGGGATGGAGGGGGAGAGTGCACTGCGGGTAAAGACGAATGAATTCTAATTGTTAGATTGATCACTTAATCGGGTGTTGGGGTTTAGAAAGCCTAGCACCGGGAATAGTCCTATTTATCTGCTTTAACCTGCAACAGAAGGTCCTTATTGGGGAAGGAGTGAACAATTCTACTGTTTGGGTAAGGGCAGTAGGGGGGGGACGGAGAACTCTTTTTAGCGAAACTTACGAAAGGATATGCAAACTCGGAGCGTGAAAAGCCGGGTCTGTTGAACGGGGGGAAGGGTTTGTGAACGGTCACCCATATTAAAAAAAGTTACTAGAATTGGTGGCTAATGGTATCGTGTGGGAGTGGGGGGGGGGAAAAGATTATACGCTGCCTAAACAGGGGGGCGAGCGACGGAGAAATGGAGGAAAGAAACTCGTGTCTTCGTAGGGGGGATGTGACAACGATACGTCGAGCATGACCTGACATTTAAGGAAAAGTGGCGTGGACGTATTTTGCTAGGAGGAGGGCACAACAATTTTGAACAAAATCAAAGAAAAGACTAAAGGGGACAGGGGGTTCAGGGGTATGGTAAAAAAAAAGGGAAAGCAAAGGGGGTTTGGTGACTTGTTGGGGGCGGGTACCGATTTTCGTCTACTAAGAGGTTGGGAGAGACCAGAAGGGAAAAAGTCAAAAGGAAAAGACCCCGATCGGGAAGGCGGGATAGTTACGGCGCTGAGTGTTCTTTATCCGAGCCATAAAAAAGGAGATGGAGGGAACGCGAAGATGAGCGTACGTGAACCAAAGTCTGAGGAGACTGTCCCTTTTTGGCTGTCGGTTTTGGCCATACGAGGGGGGGGTTATTTGGTCGGGCGCTGGATTTGAGGGGAGGGAAAAAGAATAGCATCCAACCCCAACAAGGGGGGGGGGAAAAGAGAATCTTCACATTACATTCCATCTCCGGGAAAAGCCGCGGCATTTGGGTCAAAACCAAAAAAGGACAAAACGAAAGAGTCCTGTTGAGCAAACACAAGAGGAAGTTTTGGGAACGGGAAAAAAACTTGGAGAAGACCAGCAGCGGGGGATGACTCACAGAAACAAAAATCAGGCTTCATATCTCGCTTCGTAGAAGCTGGCTGGGACAGAGGGAGCACATTCGGCTCTACCGTGAAAGCGGGGGGGAAACAGCAAAACCTTTCAAGCCGACTTTTCGCTGGGATTGTTGCTTCGCGTCCAAAAAGGAAAGGGGTCCCGGAGAAAAAGAAGGCTGAAATGTGTAAATCCCTCACGTCAATCAAAATCTTCCCAAAGTTCCGGGAAGGAAAAAAAACTGCGGAAGACTTTACAGAGTGGCAAAGCCAATGAAAGGAACACCGAGAAGATTGCAAGGAGAATTCGCGTGGAGCTCTCACAAGAGTGATCCTGAGGTAGCAACGAGTCAAAAAAAAACTCCAACACAAAAACACTTAACCTTCTGAGAATCTGTGCAAAAAAAAAGGAAAAAGCTAGTTGCCCGCACCAAAGTCAGGAAAAAAGCTGATGACTAGGGGGGGGTCACGCCAAGGGTTTGCATATCATTTCAGTACAGTAGCGCCAACGAATCCGTAAAAATCTGGGTAAACATCCAGATCTGTGGCACGGCAGCAACAATGAAGGCTCAAGAGGGGAGGTGGCAAGTACTGGCAATCATTTGAGAGCCCGGGTGAAAATACCGCCTCCTTATGTCCACCACTCTTCACTCGCGCAAATTAGTCAGGAAGGGGGAGAACTCGAAGCAGCAATTCACCAAGTCCACCTGAGAAGTCCGACTTCAACTGAGGCATGGCCGCCCACAGCGCGGCGAATCGAAGAAGAGGGGGTCCAAGTGGCCAAAAAAAATGGAACGTTGCAGGATGCGCTGGGGGGGGTGCAAGGGTGTCCGACTCGAAAGCGGGATCCGCAACAACATAGGAGGCGGTAGAGGGAAACTTCAGGGGGGGGCGAGAAAGAACGAACGAAAACTGGGGGGGGAAGGGGGACAGTTCAAAATTCTTTTCGAAAATGGCTCCGTATCGAAGTCTCAACTGTGGAGAGAAGTCCTAATAAATGGTGGGTGAAGGAACCGAAGTGACGATATGACGGGCATCAAACAAAATCTTTGAGGGGAATCCATACCAACTCGTTACCACAATTACTCAAAACGAAGTCAAAGGGAAGAGGGTCCAGGATACATAGTACCTCATACACCGGGAGACCTGGGGGGGTTCTAACTTCCGGGGACAAGGCTGAGCTCTGGTAGGAAGCGAGGGGTAATGGGGGGGGGGGGGGGGGGAGTCTAGGAAGTTACACCTTCACAGAGGAAAGACAAAATCCCACATTCAGACTCGCGCCTCTACGCTATAAGGGGGAACCTAATCTGAAAGAAAAGAAGGAGGCAAAAATTGCCGAAGACAAAACTAAGTGAAAAAAAAAAAGTTGGAACACTGCTACTCCGATCCGCCGTCAAGGGGGAAGGAAAAAGAAAGAAAAAAGAAGTCGTCCCCGCTAAAACAAAGGCACGTCTCCAAAAAGCACTAAGGGGGCTCCAACCACTCAAGTTTCAAAAAAACGCCCAACAACGGTAGAAGAAAGGAAAAACCGAAAAAATCAATAGATGCCCTGTCGTGGTTGACACAGAAGAGCGACGATCCGGATTGTTCTTTCAACATTCTGGTCCTGCGCCTTGGAAAGTGGGAAAAAAAATAGAAAGAGAAACCAGGGGAGGCCAACCAAAAGAGAGCCGCCTCGGCCTTTTGGAAAAAAAAAGGGGAAAATAACACTCGAAAAAAGGTAGCCATGGTCATTCCTGGTAATAAAAAAATATTGGTGTGAAAAAAAAAAAAAGAGAGGGGGGGGGAAGGTCAACGCTGGGCGGAAAGAGAAACCAAAAAGTATCCTCACAAGTGAACGGAGGGAAGGAAAAACTTCCCTCTACCTCATATGAAATGCGGAGAGAGGGCAAAATGTATATAAAGGGGGGGAGAAAAAGCTTGGGGAAGCTCCGAGCACAAGGGGGGGGGAAACGCTTACCCCTCGAAGCAACACAATCCAAAAGGCTACTTCCCTCGACGAAGAGAACGAAACATGACCGAAGCAAACTTGGAAAATCGCGAAAGGACAACCTTGCCTAAAAAACCCCTAAGACATGTCGTCCGCGGGCCTAAGTAGGGGAGGACAAGACGACATCATTCCGGCTCAATAAAGAAAAAAGCTCTCAAAAAACAAAAAACACTGGGGGGATAAAAGAGGGCTGGGAAAAAGGACGCTAAAAGGCAATGATCCGTTCTCATAATGATTTCTTGGAAGGAGGGAGTTAATGCCGAGGAGAGTGGTTTGGGGTCTTATTCGCCGGGTTTGGGGAAAAAGGGCGGAGATTGCCGTCACTATGGACCTGAAGTCGACGGAAAAAAAATCGAGAAAGCTCGGCGGTGGATTTAATGAGGAAAAAAGGTTAAGAGGGGCGAGGGGTGAAAAGCGTCTGGTCTCATGGGAGGGGATAAACTGGGGGAAAAAAAAGGAATACAGACGCCTTCTTAGTTAGGGAATTGGGGAAGGACGTAGGGACAACATACTCTTAGCGGTTCGGTATTTCATAGATCTGGGGGTGACAGAGATAGGCGCTAGGTGCATATGGGGGGGGAATTGACAAAAATCAAACAGGGTGAATCGGAGCGGTTGGGTGTGGAAGCCTGGGGGGGGAAGAAGGATCGGATGGAGCTATCGGGCGTGTGCAAGTAACTGTCACAGCGCTGAAACGGGGGAAGAATGTGAAATCAAAATTCCGGAGAGGGAAGAGGGGGTTGTTTCAAGAAAAAGAACGGGCAAGAGATTGCGCGAGAGGGTATTCCGTTGAGTGCAGGTGGATGTAGGTGTATTGGCTAAAGGCGCTGGGGGGGAGGGGGGGAACCGTAGGGGGGTGGAGAAAAACGGAGAGAGGGCCTAAATTTTGTTCGGGCGAAAGAAGAAGTGGGTTTGGGTAAGGCGTATGCGGATCGTAAAAGTGGAGCAGGGGAGAAAATTTTGGAAAACGAGGGTGGGTCTAGGGGGCAAAAGGTGCAAGGGGCGGGTTGGAGCGAAACAGGCGTCTCAAAAAGACGGGGGGGGGGGGGGATCTAAAGCGTGAGTTTGGGAAGCGGCAGTTTAAAGGTAAAAAAGGGGAAGGTACGATTGAGGGAAGCGACGCCGTCATAATGTTTTGAAATGTAAGAAATGAACAAATCGGACCAAGGGATACGGGGAGGGGGAGCGGAATGTAAGGAAAAAACCGCTGGGGCGCTGATTGGGCGGGGGCAATGTGAAAAGTCGATTCTCATTTTTGGTGATGGCGCCACGACAAGCTGAGGAAAGGACCGTGCAGAGAATTACCTTATGTTCGAACCAAAAGGATTAGGACATGCGCTCTGAGGCGCACCATCGAAAAAACGGGAAAGGGGGAGGAAAAAAAAATGTACAGTGGATCACTTGGCGGGGAAGACGAACCGGGAAAGATCAATATAACTCCGTAGGGTATGAAATGGGGTTTTTGTTTGCTGAGAGGGAGGGGAGCTGTTGAAAGGAACCAATAAGCGAACAAGCGGCATGCGGCAAACATTTCAGGGGGTGGGGGGGCCCTAGAATGGGAATTTCGCGGGGAGGATTTCCACAGAGGTTGTGGAGGGGAAGATTACGTCTTTGACATTAAAGCCGGGGCACTGTAGCTTGAGGCTTTCTCCGACACTAATGACTGAAAAGACTGGAGAAGAATTCTAAAAAGGGGGGGGGGGGGGGTGGTAAGAAAAGAAGAGATACAACGCAGCTCATGAATAATGGTAAAGAGGGGCTGGCTTTAGACAGAGAGAATTGAATGGAGTGGGGGGGGGGAAGGGGGGGGCCAGAAACTGGCACTGTGGCCAAAAAGTATGAGCTAAAGGAGGCAGTGGAACTGAAGCGAAGATAAGACACTCGCGCTAACCTGCCGTTAATAAGCGTGGGGGGGGGGGAACTTTGAAGTTGGTGGAACAAGGGAAGAAAAACTAATGGTGCTTAAAAGGAAGAGAAACGCGAGGGGAGCGGTTGTTTGAAACAGTGGGGGATTACCTCGCTCGGGGGACGAGAGAACGAAGTAGGCTAGCGGGAAGACGGGAGACCGGGTCTGTATTTGGAGTGGGGGGAAAAAAAAGACAAGGCAGAAGCAGACATCCAACTCATTTATAGAAAGTGCGGGAAGGGGTTGACAAAGTATTTCAAACCTCTCGCGAGGAAAGTGTAGGTCCTTGGAGGGGACGAAGTTCCAGCCCGGGGGGGGTGCGGGCTAATGGTTTTAACCTATGTGTCGGAGGAAAAGAATTAAATACATGCTGGTCATGGACGCGAATAACGCTCGGACGATCTCTATGCTGATATACTTTTCCGGAAGTTCTTAGGGTGTACTTTCTGACAGGTTGGGCTTGCAGGATTCTTGTTGACGCAATGGAAACCTAAACTGGAGCATGGAAGAGAAGGCGTTTTTTTGGGGGGGCGTTGCGGTGTGTGGGAAAGGAGAGTCGTTTTGGGTGGTATTTGGCGGATGTAAGTGTCTAAAGG